>Ga0335074_10009182_pt1 | contig 13785 bp, 11 predicted proteins | sample Lox_Sample_23_FD_206715 | JGI IMG/M metagenome (GOLD analysis project Ga0335074, IMG submission 206715) | Soil microbial communities from Loxahatchee National Wildlife Refuge, Florida, United States - Lox_Sample_2.3 | ecosystem: Environmental > Terrestrial > Soil > Wetlands | place: USA...
CCTCGAACGGCGCAACAGTGTAACCCGAGACAGGAGCCCGGTGCGGGAAAGCCGCACGCCGGGATCTGTGCGGGGGGCTGGCCGCAAGGCCAGTCCCTACCGCGACCGTCGCTTCGCTCCTCGCCATGACATGCGGGCGGCAGCCACGAGTCAGCCATTTGGCGGTCTGGTATTATTGCGAAGTGTGTTGGGAACGGTCGCGGCCGGGAACCTGTGGGTGGCAACCAAGAATTTTGAGCCGCAGATGCACGCGGATGCACGCAGATGGGATACTTGCGCGACGGATTGGCGCGACTCGCGATGGCGCGTGGAGCGAGTTGCGTGGCGGACCGGCATGCCAGGCTCATGCCTATCTGCGTCCATCGGCGTGCATCTGCGGCTGAATGATTTCTTCCTGCCGGTGGCGCCCCGCGAAGAGTTGGCCCAGGGGTGGAGACCAACAGACCTCGCGATAAGAGCGATTCCCATCGACCGTCGGATCGAGTTGCTCACCGGACAGGTGCGTGCCTGCATCGAAGACCGCCACCGCTCGCGCGAGTTCATCAGCGTTCTCAAGAAGCTCGATGCGTCCTGCCCCACCGCTGCCGCGATCAATCCCATCGTGACCCGCGGCAGAAAAGGCAACACAGATGCGTGCCTGCGCCCGGAACAATGGCAATCGTCACAACCCGCAGGCGACTTTCACTGCCTGGCAAGCGCGCACGGCGAATTCGCTGTCACCCCTCGTATGCCAGCCGCAGCCCCGGCTCCGGCCATTCCATCGCCACCAACTTCCCCGTACCGGACAGCGTCATGTACGCGGTCCCCAAATCCGGACCGCCGAAGCAGATATTGGTGCAGAACATGTCCGGCATCGGCACCTGCCGCAGCAGCTTCCCATCGGGCGCGATCACGCTGACCGACCCGTTCACCAGCGTCGCCACGCAGACATTCCCCGACGCATCCACCGCCAGGCTGTCGAAGCGCTGAAACCCGCCGAGCCCGGCCACGAAGCGCCCGCCATGCGGCGAGGGGAACGGCGCCTTCTTCACCACGCCCGGCGACACGATGTCGAACGCCCACAGCCGTGCCGTCTCGGTCTCCGCGACGTACAGCACGCGACCATCCGGGGACAGGCCGCAGCCATTCGGCGTCAGGATCGGATGCGCCACCTCGACGATCTTCGACCCGTCGGCCAGCGCGTAATAGACCCCGCCCCAGTCGCGGTCGCGCGCCCGCGCCTTGCCCAGATCGGTGAAGTAGAACCCGCCCTGCCCGTCGAACACCAGGTCGTTCGGGCCCAGCAGCTTCTGCGCCCCGCAGCGGTCGTACAGCACGGAGACCGCGCCGGTCTTCGGGTCCACCCGCTCGATCCGCCCGCCGGTATAATCGGACGGCACGCCCGCCGGCCGCAGCATATTCATCTCGGTGCGCCAGAGAAACCCGCCGTTGTTGCAGACGTAGAACGCACCGTCGGGCCCCACCGCCAGCCCGTTCGGCCCGCCGCCGGTATGCGCCACCACGGTCACCGACCCGTCCGGCGCGACGCGGCTCACCGTTTGGCGCTCGATCTCGACCAGCACCACGGAGCCGTCGCGCATCGCCACCGGCCCTTCCGGAAAACGCAGCCCGGTCGCCACCACGCGGATTTCGCTCATACCTGTCCCCTCACTCGCGTCACCCGGGCAGCGTAACCGATCCGCCTTGCCAGAAAAGGCGGTCGCGGGTCCGAACCGTGAACATTTCGCATCATCTGCTACGTTTTTGTTGGAAAAAGGGGCGTGGCGGTGTTACTGGAGTGGCGGGAAGCGCCCGCAATTCACTGCTAGGCCGTAACGTTCGGCCTCCCCGCGCCAGGGATTCCCGACCAGGGATCCACCAGAGGACTCAACCGTGACCGACCTGCACTGGCTGCCCACCATACCCGACTGGCGCGCGCGGCTGCGTGCTCTTGGCACCGATCCCGCCGGGGCGTGGCCCGAGTCCGTGGCGCTGGCCAATGCGCGGCTGAACTTCGTGTTGACCAACGCGCTGGACGAGGCGGCACGCCGCGTGTTGCCCGCGAAGCCGGAGGGCCTGGCGACCAGGCCGGTGCGGCTGGCAGTGCTCGGTTCCGCCACGCTGACGCATCTGCTGCCGGCGATCCGCGTCGCCGGCCTTCGCCGCGGCATCTGGATCGACACCTACGAAAACGATTTCGGCCAGTATGCCCAGGAATTGTCCGACCCCGACTCAGCCCTCCACGAGTTCAAGCCCACCACGATTCTGCTCTCGCTCGATGGCTACCACCTGTCCGCCGGCGTTACCGCGGGCCTGGACGCCGCCGGCGCCGACGCCGCGCTGGACGAGATCAAGGGCCGCATCCGCGAGACCTGGCGGCTGGCGCGGGACGCGTTCCGCTGCCCGATCATTCAGCAGACCGCGCTGCCGGTGCATCCCGTGGTGCTGGGCAGCAACGAACACCGCCTGCCCGGCTCGCGCGCCCGCTTCCTGGCGCGGCTGAACGAGGCGCTGCGCGCGATGGCGGACGAAGACGGCGTCGATCTGCTGGCGGTGGACGACTATGCCGCCCGCGACGGCGCCCGCGCCTGGCACGATACCGCGCTGTGGCATCGCTCCAAGCAGGAGATCGCGCCGCCCGCCGCACCGTTCTACGGCGACCTGGTCGGGCGGTTGCTTGCGGCCAAACAGGGGCGGTCCTTCAAGTGCCTGGTGATGGACCTGGACAACACGATGTGGGGCGGCGTCATCGGGGATGACGGCATGGAGGGCATCGCCCTCGGCCAGGGCAGTGCGCTGGGCGAGGCCTATGTCGCATTCCAGGACTACGCCCGCGAACTGTCGCGCCGCGGCGTGATCCTGGCGGTGTGCTCCAAGAACGACGAAGCCAACGCCGTGGAGCCGTTCGAGAAACATCCGGAGATGGTGCTGCGCCGGCCCGACATTTCCAGCTTTGTCGCCAACTGGCAGAACAAGGCCGACAACATCCGCGCCATCGCCGAGGAGCTGAACATCGGCATCGATTCGCTGGTGTTCATCGACGACAACCCATTCGAACGCAACCTGGTGCGCCAGGAGCTGCCCATGGTGGCGGTGCCGGAAGTCTCCGACGATCCCACCTATTTCCCGCGGGCGCTGGCCGATGCCGGCTATTTCGAGGGCCTGTCGGTCACCGATGAGGATCGCGAGCGCACCGCGCAATACCAGGGCAACAAGGCGCGCGACGCGCTGAAGGCGTCCGCCACCGACCTGGAAAGCTATCTGCGCGGCATGGAAATGCAGCTCGTGTGGAAAGGCTTCGACCGCATCGGCCTGCAGCGCATCGTGCAGCTCATCAACAAGTCGAACCAGTTCAACCTGACCACGAAGCGCTATACCGAGGAAGACGTGCTGGCTGTGATGGCCGATCCGAACGCGTTCGGCTTGCAGCTTCGCTTGCTCGACCGGTTCGGCGACAACGGCGTGATCGCGATCATCATCGGCCGGCTGCAGGAGGACAAGGACCTGTATATCGACACCTGGCTGATGAGCTGCCGCGTGCTGGGCCGCCAGGTCGAGCCGACCACGCTGAACCTGATCGCGCAGGAAGCGGCGAAGCTGGGGGCGCGGCGGCTGGTGGGCGAATACATCCCGACGAAGAAGAACGGCATGGTGAAGGACCACTATGCCAGGCTGGGCTTCACCGTGATGGAGCGCGACGAAGCCGGCGGCAACCGCAACATCGTCGACCTGGCGAGCTACAAGCCCGCCGAGACATTCATCCATGTGGTTGAAGGCTGAAAGAGAGCAGAAATGCCGAGCGAAGCGGAAATCTATAGCGGTCTGACAGAGATCTTCCATGACGTGTTCATGCGCGACGACCTGGTGCTGAAGCCGGAGCTGTCGGCCAAGGACGTACAGGGCTGGGACTCGTTCAAGCAGATCGAGATCATCATGGCGACCGAGGAGAAGTACGGCATCAAGTTCACCACGCGCGAGCTGGATTCGTTGCAGAACGTGGGAGACCTGGTGCGGGTGGTAACGGCGAAGGCATAACCAACCTCGCCCACGAAGTGGGAGAGGTCGAGGTGCGCAGCACCGAGGGTGAGGGTGATCGGGTCGGTACGCATTGATTACGTACCGACCCAATCACCCTCACCCTCGACTCCTGCGGCGTCTCGAGCTCTCCCGCGCGCAGCGCGGGAGAGGTCTGATGGTATCCGCCATGGCCCAGAACATCTACGACGATCCTGGCTTTCTCTCCGGCTACAGCCGGCTGGACCGCTCGGTCCACGGGCTCGCGGGTGCTGCGGAATGGCCCGCTATCCGTGCGTTGCTCCCCGATCTGCGGAACCGCCGCATTGTCGATCTCGGCTGCGGCTTCGGCTGGTTCTGCCGCTGGGCGCGGGAGCAAGGTGCCGCGCATGTGCTGGGACTCGACGTATCGGAGCAAATGCTGCGGCGCGCCCGCGCGGAGTCGACCGACGGCGCCATCACCTACATCAAAGCCGATCTTGAATCGCTCGATCTGCCGCAGGCGGCGTTTGATCTCGCCTACAGTTCGCTGGCGCTGCACTACGTGAGGGACCTCGCCCCACTGCTGACCGAGGTGCACCGCGCCCTGGTCCCCGGTGGGCGCCTGGTGTTTTCGATAGAGCACCCGATCTACATGGCGCCCACGCATCCCGCCTGGACGCAGGACGCCGAAGGCCGCAAGACATGGCCGCTCAATCAATACCTGGTGGAAGGCGAGCGGGTGACGGACTGGCTCGCGAAGGGCGTCGTCAAATTCCACCGCACCATCGGCACCACGCTCAATCTGCTGATCCGGCTCGGCTTCGCCATTCGCCACGTCGAGGAATGGGTACCGACCGACGCGCAAATCCAGGCCAGGCCGGAACTGGCGGAGGAACGTGAGCGGCCGATGTTCCTGCTGGTGGCGGCGCAGCGCTAGGGCGCCCGGTGAAATAGGTTGCTGCGCATCAGCACGGCCGCATCCCTCGGGTCCACCGCCTGAGCGGGGCGGGCTCGTGAGAAGTTGTATGACCACCCCGTGGCGGCGCCTCGCACGCGGATTGGCGACGCTTCGGCATATTCAAGGACCACCCATGGCGCTGAACCTTCCGCTCGCATGACAACAGTCGGCGCCGCCGGAATATTGCGGTGCACAAATGCACGAAGCGGTCGGCAAAGCTGGTCCAGGCATCGACATTGCTGAGGACCTTGATGATGCGAACACGCAGCAGCACGCCATTGAGCCTGATCGTCAGGTCGCGCGCCGCTTCCGGCACGACGGGCTGCATGCGAGCATGTAGAGCGCGCCGTGTGATCATTGGTTCCAATTGATCACGATCGGGGCGGCGGGACTGCCCACCACTGACAGTCTTCAACTGTAGGTGGTTTCGGTTCTTTGCCGAGCAGCAGGGGACCGAGAATGCCGGGCGAGAGATTGGATCGACGGCCAACAGCTTTTCGAGTGCTTCACGTGCCGCTTCGGTCAGATCCTCTGCCAGTGCTTGAAACACCCGTTTTATCACATATCGACGGGTTCTTCGTGCATATGATCCTGCCGGTCGCTACAGCCCATTCCACACGCAGGTGATCGCGGCTACGGTGAGCAAGGCGCCGTACGTTCTTGATGGCCTGATGCATTATGTTCACCAGACCGATCTGCGCAGCCGCCGTCGAGGCATCACACCAACGCCAGTAGCTCCTTGCGCAATCGATGAGCGTCCGCCACCGATTGCTCGATGTCCGCCTCCGTTCGTTCCCAGAGCGGCAGGGCCGCCGCGAGTGCGGCACGTCCTGGCGGCGTCAGCACCAGCCATCGGCCGCGTTTGTCCACGCCATCCATCGTCACACGCAACAAGCCACGCCGTTCCAGCGGCTTCAAATTGGCCGTCAGAGTGGTGCGGTCCATGGCGAGCAGGGCAGCGACTTCGCCCATGCGCGGCGGCTCCGGCCGGTTGAGCGCCATCAGCAGCGAAAACTGCCCGCTGGTCAGCCCCACCGGGCGCAGGGCGTCATCGAACCGCCGTGCGAGCGCGCGCGCTGCGCGCTGCACGTGCAGGCAAAGGCAGGTATCGCGCACGTGAAGCGTGGTGGCGAAGCTAGGCGCGTTGCGCTTTGACATCGGCCGATCATGTTGATATCAACGCTTCGGCGTCAAGCGGCGACCGTGGGGAGGCTCGGGCATGGCAAAGCAGGTCCGCATTCTGGTCGGCACCAAGAAGGGCGCATTCATTCTCGCGGGTGACGCGCGCCGCCGGTCCTGGGAGCTGCGCGGCCCGTTCTGCGACACCTGGCCGATCAATCATGTGGTTGCGGACCAGGCCAGCGGCACGATCTATGCCGGCGGCGGCAACGAATGGTTCGGGCCGGCGGTGTGGCAATCGACAGACCTTGGCGAGACCTGGACGCATTCCAGCGACGGCCTCGCCTATGCCGCGGGCGAGCAACCGATCAAGTCGGTGTGGAGCCTGGCTCCTTCGATCGGCGGGCTTTATGCCGGGGTCGAACCGGCCGGATTGTTCCGCAGCGGCGATGGCGGCGCGACCTGGGAGCATGTGTCGGGGCTGCGCGACCATCCGTCACGGCCCAAGTGGCAACCGGGCGGCGGCGGGCTGATCCTGCACTCGCTGGTGCCGCATCCGACGGATCGGCAACAGATCTGGGTGGGCATATCGTCGGTGGGCGTGTTTCATACCGCGGATGGCGGCACGCATTGGGAAACGCGGAACCAGGGCACGCGCTGCGATTTTCTGCCAGAGGGACAGCGTTATCCCGACTATGGCCAGTGCGTGCATTGCCTGGTGATGGCACCGGGCATGTCGAACCGGCTGTACCAGCAGAACCATTGCGGCATGTACCGCAGCGATGACGGCGCCGCGCAGTGGTGCAGTATCGAGGCGGGGCTGCCGTCTTCGTTCGGATTTCCGGCGACGGTGCATCCGCGCGATCCCGCGAGTTTGTACTTGCTGCCGTTGAACGGGGATATTCGCGGGCGCTACGTGCCGGACGGCAAGGCGGCGGTGTGGCGCACGCGCGATGGCGGCGCGAACTGGCAGGATCTTCGCGAAGGTCTGCCGCAGGGCAACGTGTTCTGGGGTGTGCTGCGGCAGGCGATGGCGACGGATGCGATGGAGCCGGCCGGCGTGTATTTCGGCACCAATACGGGGATTCTTTACGGCAGTGCGGATGAGGGGGAAAGCTGGGTCCCGATCGCGCAGAACCTGCCGCCGATCTTCTCCGTCGAGACGATGGTGGTCGAGCGCTGAATGGTGGTGGTATCGCTGCCGCCGGCGCTGCTGAGCCTGTTCCCCGGAAGCGAGCGGCGACTGGAATTGGCGGCGGCAACGGTGGATGAGGTGATGAACGCGTTGGATGCGCGCTGGCCCGGGATGCGGGACCGGCTGTGTGACCCGACGCCGCGGATCAGGCGGCACATCAATGTGTTCGTGGATGGGGAGAAGGCGACGTTGGGCACGGAGCTGCGGGACGGCGCGGATGTGTTCATCATGACGGCGATCAGCGGAGGGTGAAACATCTCCCGCGGGCGCTATTCGCGCGCGCGGGGTTGAGCTGCGAAGCGGATCAAGGCCAGGCGCCGCAGGCGACTAGGGTGAGGGTGATCGGGAGAGAGAGAGTGGAAAACAGCGTACCGACCCGATCACCCTCACCCTCGATGCTTCGCATCTCGACCTCTCCCGCGCGCGCGAATAGCGCGCGCGGGAGAGGTTAAACGGAAAAGTACTTCGCGCTCGGGTTCAGCACGACGATCGCGCTGGTGGATTGTTCCGGATGCAGTTGGAACTCGTCCGACAGTTCCACCCCGATCCGCTCCGCCGCTAACAGCGACAGCAGCGACGCCTGGTCCTCCAGCTTCGGGCATGCGGGATAACCGAATGAATAACGCGACCCGCGATAACCCTGCGACAGCAGCTTCTCCATGTCGCGCTCGTCTTCCGCCGCGAAACCCAGTTCCGCGCGGATGCGCTTGTGCACGTATTCCGCCATCGCCTCGGCCATTTCCACCGACAGGCCGTGCAGGTACAGGTAATCCTGATACCGATTGTCCGCGAACCATTCGCGCGCGATCTCCGAGGCGCGCTGACCCACCGTCACCACCTGCAGCCCGATCACGTCCCGCTCCGCATCATCCACATCGCGGAAGAAATCGGCGATGCATTCGCCGTCTTCCTTCGGCTGCCGCGGCAGGTTGAAGCGGGCGACTTCCGTGACGCCGTCGGGTTCGAACACGATCAGCTCGTTGCCCTGCCCTGCCGCCTTCCAATACCCATACGCCGCCCGAGGCTGCAAAATCTCCTGCTCTTCACAGAGAGAAAGCATCCGCCGCATCACCGGCCGCAATTCCTGCCGCGCCCAGCCGAGAAAATCCTCCAGCGAGCGCCCCTGCTTCCGGAACCCCCATTGGAACTGGTACAAGCTGCGCTCATTCACGAACGGCACCAGCGCCTTGGCCGGTGCCTCGATCACCCGCGCGCCCCAGAACGGCGGGTCCACCACCGGCACGTCGCGGGTCAGCCGTCGCCGCCGCGCCTGCACCGCCGCCACATCCACCGGACGGAACGCACGCGCATCCGCCTGGCCCAGCGTGCGCGACGTATTGCGCGCCTTGCCGGACCGCCGCGCCTGCACCGCCGCGAGATAGTCGTCGAACGCGTTGCCGGTGACCTTGTCCATCAGATTCAACCCGTCGAACGCATCGCGCGCATAGGCGACGCGGCCACAGGCATAGGCGCGGGCGCAATCGTCCTCGACATAGGTTCGGGTCAGCGCGGCGCCACCCAGCAGCACCGGAATCTCCAGGCCCTGACGGGACATTTCTTCCAGGTTCTCGCGCATCACCACGGTGGATTTCACCAGCAGCCCGGACATGCCGATCGCGTGGGCGCGGTTCTCCTGCGCCGCATGCAGCATCTCCGCCAGCGGCACCTTGATGCCCAGGTTCACCACGCGATAGCCGTTGTTGGTCAGGATGATGTCGACCAGGTTCTTGCCGATATCATGCACGTCGCCCCTGACGGTTGCCAGCACGATCGTGCCCTTCTCCTGCCCTTCGACCCGTTCCATGAAGGGTTCCAGGTAGGCGACGGCCGTCTTCATCGTCTCGGCGCTTTGCAGCACGAAGGGCAACTGCATCTTGCCGGCGCCGAACAACTCGCCGACCACCTTCATGCCGTCGAGCAAGACGTTGTTGATGATGTCGAGCGGCGCCATGCCGCGCATCGCCTCGTCCAGGTCCGTGGTCAGCCCCTTGCGGTCGCCATCGACGATGCGGTCCTTCAGCCGGCCCTCCACCGTCTCGGCACGCTTCTTCAGCGTGGCATCGGCGGCCTTGCGGTCGGCGAAAATCTCCAGCAGGCGCTGCAACGGGTCGTAACCATCGGCGCGGCGATCGAAGATCAGGTCTTCCGCGACCTTCACTTCCTCCTCTGCCAGCAGGTGCAGCGGCCGGATTTTCGAGACATGCACGATCGCGCCGGTCATGCCCGCGCGCATCGCATGGTCCAGGAACACGGAATTCAACACCGCGCGCGCCGCCGGGTTCAAGCCGAACGACACGTTCGACAGGCCCAGGATGATCTGGATCTCGGGAAACGCCGCGCGGATCGCCGCAATGCCTTCCAGCGTCCACTGCGCCAGCTTGCGGTCGTCCTCGTTGCCGGTGGCGATGGTGAATGTCAGCGGATCGATCAGCAGGTCCGCCGGCGCCAGGCCGTGCCTGCCGCAGGCGAAATCCACCAGCCGGCGCGCTATCCGAAGCTTGTCCGCCGCGGTCTTCGCCATGCCCGTCTCGTCGATGGTCAGCGCGATCACCGCCGCGCCGAACCGCTTCGCCAGCACCAGGCGATCATGCGCGTGCTTCTCGCCATCCTCGAAATTGATCGAGTTGATGATCGGCTTGCCGCCGTGCAGCTTCAACGCGGCCTCGATCACCGGCGTTTCCGTGCTGTCGATCACCAGCGGCGCGTTCACGCTGCCGGTGAAGCGGCGCACGATTTCGGTCATTTCCGCATTCTCGTCGCGGCCGACGAACGCGGTGCATACGTCCAGCGCGTGCGAGCCTTCACCCAATTGCTCGCGGCCCATGCCGACGCAGGCATCCCAGTCGTGCTTCTCCTGCGCCTCCCGCCATTTCTTCGAACCGTTGGCGTTGCAACGCTCGCCGATGGCGAAGATGGCATTCTCCTGCCGCAGCGGGACCGCGTTATAAAGGCTGGCAACCGACGGCATCCAGACCGCTTTGCGTTCCACCGGCGTGCGACGCGCGCACCCGTGCTGCTTCAGCATGGCGTCGAGGGCGGCGATGTGCAGGCGGTTGGTGCCGCAGCAGCCGCCGATCAGGTTCACGCCGTCCTCAACCACGAATCGTTCCAGCCAGCTCGCAAGTTCCGCAGGAGCCAGCGGATAGTGGGTCTGGCCATCCACGAGTTCCGGCAGCCCGGCATTCGGCAGCACCGACAGCAGGCCGGGCCAGTTGGCCGACAGCCAGCGGATATGCTCTGCCATTTCCTGAGGACCGGTGGCACAGTTCAGACCCATCAGCGGCACGTCGAGCGCGTCCAGCACGGTCGCGGCCGTCGCAATGTCGGGGCCGACCAGCATCGTGCCGGTGGTTTCCATCGTCGCCTGGGCGAAGACGGGGATGTCGCTGCCGGCTTCGGCGCGCGCGATCTTGGCGCCGTTCACCGCGGCTTTCATTTGCAGCGGGTCCTGGCAGGTTTCCACCAGGATCGCATCCACGCCGCCGGCAATCAGGCCGCGGCATTGCTCTGCCAACGCGGCTTCCAATGCGTCATAGGCGATGTTGCCGAGGGTCGGCAGCTTGGTGCCTGGGCCGACGCTGCCGAGCACCCAGCGATGGCGTCCGTCGGTGAATTCCGCCGCTGCCTCGCGCGCCAGCTCGCCGGCAATGCGGTTGATTTCGAAGGCCCGGTCGGCGAGTTCGAATTCGCCCAGCGTGACTGGCGAGCCGCCGAAACTGTTGGTTTCCACCATGTCGGCGCCGGCGGCAAAATAGCCGCGATGGATGTCGCGGATCAGGTCGGGGCACGAGAGGTTCAGGACTTCAGTGCAGTTCTCCTTGCCCCAGAAGTCGCGGTCGACATCGAGGACCAGGCCCTGGACCTGCGTGCCCATCGCGCCGTCGGCGAGAAGAACAGTGTGGCGCAGGACATCGAGAAGGTGGGGGCGGGGCATGGGGGTTCAGTGCCGGGCGCGAAGGAAAACGAATGGAATCGCGGATGAACGCGGATGAACGCTGAGCGGCCGGCGGCCGGCAGCAGCCTCACGGCACATACCGGAAGGCGCGATGCCTCGCACCGGCATTGAAGCCATATTCCAAATCAGTCTGCGTTTATTTGCGTTCATCTGCGGTTCCAATTTTTCCTTTTGCATTCAAACGGCCAGGGCATGACTGGCCGGTGCAACCGCATCGACATGCCGCGTCGCCGGCCAGATGCGGATTTCCAGCGGTCCCGGCACGATCAGCGGCGCACCACCGTCAAGGCCCGCATCGCCGAGCAAGTCCGCCATGGTGGCGTCATCGAACCCGGGCCAGCGATGCGCCAGTTTTGCCGTGATGTCGTCGCGCCCGTGGCGGGCGAGGTCGATGACGATCAGCCTGCCGTCGGGGCGCAGCACACGGGCGGCCTCGGCGAGGACGCCGGCGGGGTCTTCGGCGTAGTGCAGCACCATCTGCATCACGGCGATGCCGAAGGATGCGTCGGTCAGCGGCAGCCGGTACATGTCCGCCAGCCGCACCGCGCAATGGGTCAAATCGGCGCGGGCCAGCCTGGCGCGGGCCAGCGCCAGCATGGCCTTGGACGCATCGACGCCGAGCCCCTGCGCGACGCGGGGCGCAAGCAGTTCCAGCACGCGGCCGGTGCCGGTGCCGATGTCGAGCAGGCGGGCCGACGCGTCCTGCGGCACCAGCGACAGCAGCGCGGCTTCCACCGCGGCGGCCGGCAGGTCCAGGGCGCGCATCTCGTCCCAGTCGGCACCCTGGCGGCGGAAGCGCTCGCTGGCGGCGCGGGCGCGTTCGGCGAGGACCCGGGCGGCCTGGCGGCGGTCGGCTTCCAGGATGGCGTCGTCGGCTGGCAGATGGCGCACGAGCTCGCGGGCCAGATCGCCCTCGGCGCCGGTGGGCAGGGCGAACCAGGCGTTGGCGCCTTCGCGTTCACGGGCGAGCAAGCCGGAGTCGCAGAGGAGTTTCAGGTGGCGGGACAGGCGGGGCTGGGACTGGCCGAGGATTTCGGTCAGCTCGGTGACGCAGAAGGCCCCCCGCGCGGCGAGGGCGAGCAAGCGCAAGCGGGTAGGCTCCGCGGCGGCACGGAGCGCGGCGAGGAGGGATTCCATCGGGGCTTAATGACATAAAGATATGCTTATGTCTAGAAGGCATGCCAGCATCCGCCACGCTAATGCACGCCGCCAACAAGAGGGTTCACCACCTTCAATTCAGGAAAACGGCTGAAATCGCGGTCCGCGGTCCAAAATTCCTGAACCCCGTGCTGGCGGCACAGCGCTGCTACGCGGGCGTCATGTGTCATTGGGCCGGCGATCCGGCCAGCCAGAAGCATGGCACGCAGTGCCGGCCAGTGCTGCGGCGTTTCGGCGAGAAGCGTCAGGGTGGGCGAGCCGATCCACTCGTCCACTTGCTCCAGGGTCAGGCGCAGCGGTGTCGGCGGAGCATAGATCCTGGGATGCGTCGCGATTGCGACGAACTCGTGCAGGCACGGCCAGGGAATCGCCCAAACGGATGCGCCCTCGGCCAATTTTACCAGGCAGTGATAGGCCGGCTGGTGAAACGGCGAATCCTCGCGATGGGCGTAGACCAGGATATTGGTATCAACGGCAATCACGCACCGCGATCCTCGTAGATCGCATCACGCAGCTTGTCCCACGAGGCATCCCGGAATTCCGCCTGCAATCCCTTGCCGCGGAAGCTGCGGCGCCGCAGCTTGAACGGTTCCTGGTGCCGCGTTTCGTTGACGACGCGATGCAATCCGCGCTCCACCAAGGCGCGCAACGTGGTGCCTTCGCGTGCCGCCATGTCGCGAGCCTCTCGCAGCAATGCGTCGGATATTTCAATGGTGGTCTTCACGATGGCCCGATGGCGATTACGGCCCGAGGGGGATTACGGCGCGATGGGTCGCATGATATGGGCACCCATATCATGGCCGCGCCCAGCCGGCAATGCGGGCTGCCGATGCGCCCCGCCGCCAAAATGTCCGCCTCGTCACTTGCCTCCCGGTCACTGACGCGCGACTGAGCCACGCATGCGCTACGTCGTGCTTGCCTTGGCCGCACTCATTGTCGCCGGCGCCGGAGGGTTCGTCTGGCTGGGCTGGTATCCGGCCATCGCCCCCGTGCCGCCGCCGGCGCGCACCAGCTTCCCGCCCGCCGCCGTCGCGCGCGGCGCCGAACTTGCCGCGTTGGGCACGTGCATGTCGTGCCACACCGCCCCGGGCGGCGCCCCCTTTGCCGGCGGACGCGCGTTGCAGACGCCGTTCGGCACCATCTACGCCAGCAACATCACGCCCGACCCGGCGACCGGCATCGGCACCTGGTCCGAAGCCGCGTTCCGCCGCGCCTTGCACGAGGGCGTGGATCGGCGCGGGGGGCAGCTCTATCCCGCCTTCCCCTACGACCATTTCACCAAGGTCAGCGCGGCGGATGATGCCGACCTGTACGCCTACCTGATGACCCGCCAACCGGTGCGCGCCAGCGCCCCGCCGAACGACCTGTCCTTTCCCTTCGACTACCGCTTCCTGATCACCGGCTGGAAGGTATTGTTCTTCCGCA
>Ga0335074_10009183_pt1 | contig 13785 bp, 11 predicted proteins | sample Lox_Sample_23_FD_206715 | JGI IMG/M metagenome (GOLD analysis project Ga0335074, IMG submission 206715) | Soil microbial communities from Loxahatchee National Wildlife Refuge, Florida, United States - Lox_Sample_2.3 | ecosystem: Environmental > Terrestrial > Soil > Wetlands | place: USA...
CCGGAGAGTTCGCGAACCTGCTCGACTATCGTCGGCGTGACAAAGCCCGGGGGAGCCCTGGCTCCCCTAGAGGCCGAGCGCGAACCGACCGGGGACGGTGCGCCGGGCGCGAGGGAGGAGGGACAATGAAGATGAGGGCCGCCGTGCTGCGCGTACCGGGCGTACCGGGCGTACCGGGCGAAGGGGGCATCCCGGTCGATATCGAGGATGTCGAGCTGGAGCCCCCTCGGGCGGGCGAAGTGCTCGTCCGCGTGGAAGCCGCCGGCGTGTGCCACACCGAGCTCCACTACATGGCCGGAGAGATGACCTGCCCGCTCCCCGTGGTGCTCGGCCACGAAGGTGCCGGGATAGTGGAAGAGGTTGGCCCCGAGGTCAGCGACGTTGCTGTGGGCCAGCGGGTCGGGTTCACGTGGCGGCCGCGCTGTGGCGAGTGCACCTACTGCGTAACGGGTCGTCCGGCGATGTGCGTGTACGGCAAGGTGCAGGCGACAAGTGGCGGGCTTATGGACGGTACGGTTCGCCTTCACAAAGGGGACGAGGATCTGCACCATTTCCTGGGCGTATCCTGCTTCGCCGAACACGCCGTCGTCTCGCGGCGCGCTGTCGTCCCTCTCAGCGCCGAGGTACCTGCCCCGATTGTCGCCATCGCCGGTTGTGCAGTCATTACGGGGCTCGGCGCCATCCTCAACGTCGCTGCGGCGCAGGGAGCGATCGCTGGGCGCCCAGCTGTCGTCATCGGCGCCGGAGGCGTCGGTTTGTCGGCGGTGATGGGCGCGTGCCTTTTGGGATCGGCACCGCTCGTCGCCGTCGACGTTAACCCCGAAAAGCTCGAGCTGGCGCGGGTTTTCGGCGCCACCGACGTCGTCGACGCCTCAGCCATCAGGCCCGAAGAGGTGGCGGCCGTCATCCGCGACCTGACCCACGGTGGCGCAGAAATTGCACTGGAGGCGGTGGGTACCCCTGCGACTCTCCGTCAGGCCTTCGCCGCTCTCAGGCCGGGCGGCACCGTCGTAGCCGTTGGGCTCGGGCCCGCCCGAGCCGAGGTCCCGGTGCCGGTCAACGAGCTGGTGCAGCAACAAAAACGATTAGTGGGCAGCCTTTACGGCTCGTCCAACCCCGTTGTGGACCTGCCACGCATCCTGGAGCTGTACCAGTCCGGCCGCCTTCCCCTCGGCCAGTTGTTGGGTGCCACGCACCCTCTCGAAGAGGTTGGCAGAGCCTATGGCGAGCTGCGTAGCGGCGCCGTTGGCCGCGCCGTGATCGACCCACGGGCAACCCGAGCGTGACGGCAGGGCCGCGGTGCCCGACGGGTTCGCTCAGGCTCGTGCCGGAAATCGCCCCTGACGGCCCTGGGAGCAGGCTTTCAAGCCACCTGACGCAGGGCTAACAACTCTCTCTCCTGGCGGCACAACTCCAGGTAGGTCCACTCCTTCGCCGGTTCGAGGGGGGCGTCCAGCCGCTCGAAGGTCAGCCGGTCCAGCTCGTTGCGGATGATCGCCAGAAGCTCCACTTCTGAGGAGGTCGGTACGCGTGAGAGCGGCATAGCGTGCTTTCTACCCCAAGCGGACGCTGCGCAAACCTCCCGGTGAACGAGGCCCCAGGGCCCAGCCGGCCGCGTGGCTGGCCCGGTCTCACCTGAAGGGCAATACCACCGAGCACCAGGACCAGGGCCACCGTCCGACCGCTCGTGGCGGTGCCGGGAGCGGCCCGCCGGGGACCGAACTGGCGCTTTCGACAATCCTGACCTGCGTACACTTCCTGGATGCAGATCTCGGCGAAAAGCGACTATGGGGTGCGTGCTCTTCTCGTGCTGGCGAGCCACCCCGGCCCGATGACTGCTGACGAGCTCGCTGCGGACCAGAAGCTCCCACCAAAGTTCCTCGGCGTCATCCTCAACGACCTGCGCCGGGCGGGGATCGTGGTCAGCCATCGCGGGCGCGAAGCGGGCTACGAGCTCGCCAGGCCGGCTTCGAAGATCTCCGTCGCCGACATCATCCGAGCGCTCGAAGGGCCCCTGGCCGAAGTCCACGGCGTACGCCCCGAGCTGGCCGTCTACGAAGGTGCTGCCCAGCACCTACAGGAGGCCTGGATAGCAGTCCGCGCCAGCCTGAGGGCCGTCCTGGAACGGGTCAGCGTCGAAAACCTCGTAACCGGCGACCTGCCGCCCGAGGTAGCCCGCCTCGTTGCCGACCCTGACTCGTGGGCCGGCCGCCAGCGTGCCTGAGCCGCCTGCACGCGACCGCTGAGAACTCAAGTAATGCCGCGGTGTTCCAAACTTCCGGCCTGGCCGGGCGCCGTCCGCAGTGCCGCAGTGCCGGTGTGGCGGAGCCGCCCGAGCACCGGCGGGCGTCCCGCAGCTGAGCGCGTCTGGTCGCGCTTGAGCGTCGCGGGCGCGATCGCGCTGGGTTTTTCGTGCCGGGCCGCAACCAGAGTGATGCACCGCGACCAGAGTGAAGTGCCCGCGACCAAAGATCGGGCGCACGGCTCCGGCTCCGGCTTCGGCTCAGGCTCAAGCTCAGGCTTCCGGAGCCCCGACGCCACCGCTCTCGAGTTTTTCGCACCCCCGGCCAAGCAAGTCTGCTGCGCCTGACCCGCCCGCGCCCCGCCGGCGACCCCTCCTCGCGATGCCGTCTATAGCTGCAACGGCTGCCGGCCCGTCCGGGGCCCAAACACTCACGCCCCGCAACCCGGCACCCTCGACGGTCATCGCCGCCTGCCCGCCGATGATCACCGGCACATCGCTGCCTGACACCGCGAGGGCGTCGATGACGTCTTGGGCCGGGCCGAGCCAATCGGCGCTCGTGATCCCGATGCCAACCGCAACGAGGCGCGGCGCTCGCTGAGCGGCGAGGACGAAGGCCTCAGGCGGCGCGTTTGCCCCTAGTTCCAGCACGGCAAAACCGGCCTGGCGAACGAGGTCAGCCGCTATCGCCACAGGTAAGGCGTGAAGCTCACCGAGAGGTGCGCCGAAAACGACCGTCCCCCGGGGGCGCCCCGGCCGGCGTGACAACGCCCCGAGACGGGCGACTACCCGGGTCGCCACGGCCGTCGCCAGGTGCTGCTCCGCCACTGATATCTCGCCCGCCTCCCAGCGCGCGCCGATGGTCGCAAGGGCATTGCCGAGCATCTCGGTGTAACAAAACGTCAGCGTGCGACCGGCCGCCAGAGCGGCCCGAGCCACCCGCCAGGCGTCCGCTTCGTCACCTGCCAACATGCAACGGCCGAGACGGCTGGCCCAGTCGACCTCGTCGTGCGGCCGAGCGGCTGGAGTGGCGGGGCGCGGGTACCGCTCCCCAAGCTCGTCCTTCAGGCGCTCGAGGGCGTCCTCAGGTACGAGCCAAGTCGTCCCCTCCAGCACCGCTTCGAGGCGGCCCTGCCGTACGTAACGGTATGCCGTCATGTAGTGCACCCCAAGGCGGCGAGCAACCTGTTTCAGGTTGAGCGCCTGCCTCTCGCTAGCGGGCCCCTCCTCTGCCGCCGCGCGGCGTTGGTAGGTCACGGCGCGCAGGTTAGCCGGGGCGACGGTAGCCCCTGGTCGGGCGGGGTGGAGGTTTTAGCACTGAAAGCCGATGGTTGCAATCGTGTGATTTCAATGATGTAGTTCACTATATGTTGTGGCACCGACTCAGTGAGGACCCATATCTAGTAGTTCCAGCGGAGGGAGCTCGGCTATGACGACAACAATTGGAACGCTCGCCGCCCCCGCATCGCCTATGCGGGTGCGCAAGCGGGACGGCACCCTCGAGCCCGTGGACGTCAACCGTATCGTGCGGGCAGTGGAGCGCTCCGCGGGGGGCTTGAGCCGGGTGGACCCCTTGAGGGTGGCGACCCGCACTATCAGCGGGCTCTGCGACGGGGCGACCACGGCAGAGCTGGACGCGCTGTCCATCCGGACGGCGGCCGCGCTCATCGGTGAGGAGCCCGACTACGCGCAGCTGGCAGCCCGGCTGCTCGGCGTCGTGATCGACAAGGAAGTGCGCAACCAGGGCATCGGCTCCTTCTCGGCTTCGGTAGCGACGGGCTTCGAGCTGGGCCTGCTGTCCGAAGTCACCGCAGCCTTCGTCGCCGCCCACGCGAACGAGCTGGACGGCGTTATCGACCGGGACGGTTATGGGCGCTTCGAGTTTTTCGGTTTGCGCACCCTCTACGACCGCTACCTGCTGCGGCACCCCGAGACGAGGTCGGTGCTCGAGACTCCTCAGTACGCTTTCCTCCGGGTCGCATGCGGCCTGTCGACCTCCGCCTGCGAGGCGGCGGAGCTCTACGGGCTCATGTCACGGCTCGAGTACTTGCCGTCGAGCCCGACTCTTTTCAATTCGGGTACGACGCATTCCCAGATGTCGTCGTGCTTCCTGCTCGACTCGCCCACCGACGACCTCGACGCAATCTACGGCCGTTACCACGACGTCGCCCGCCTTTCCAAGCACGCCGGCGGTATCGGGTTGGCCTTCCACCGGATCCGCTCACGCGGCTCGCTCATCCGGGGCACCAATGGCCTTTCCAACGGGATCGTGCCGTGGCTGAAGACGCTCGACGCCTCGGTGGCAGCCGTCAACCAGGGGGGCCGCCGCAAGGGCGCCGCCTGCGTCTACCTGGAAACCTGGCACGCCGACATTGAAGATTTCCTCGAGTTGCGTGACAGCACCGGCGACGAGTCGCGCCGAGCGCGCCACATAAACCTCGCCAACTGGGTGCCCGACCTTTTCATGCGCCGGGTCGAAAACGACTGGACGTGGTCGCTGTTCGACCCAAAGAAGGTCCCCCACCTGTGCGACCTTTACGGCCACGCTTTCGAGGAAGCCTACGTGAAAGCAGAGCAAGAGGGCCTCTATGAGCGCCAGCTCCCGGCCCGGCAGCTCTATTCCCGCATGATGCGCGCCCTCGCCCAGACAGGCAATGGCTGGATGACCTTCAAAGACCCGGCGAACGAACGGTGCAACCAGACAGGCCGGCCGGGCCGCATGGTCCATTTGTCCAACCTGTGCACCGAGATCCTCGAGGTCACCGATGAGGCGAGCACAGCGGTGTGCAACCTCGGGTCGGTCAACCTGGCGACGATGGTCGAGGCGGAGGGGCTGGACTGCGAAAAGTTAGGCCGCGTGGTGCGAAGCGCCATAGGGTTCTTGGACCGCGTGATCGACATCAACTTCTACCCGACAGATGCTCCCGCTCGGTCCAATGCTTATTGGCGCCCGGTGGGGCTCGGGGTGATGGGCCTCCAGGACGTTTTCTTCAAGCTTGGCCTACCGTTCGGCTCGGCCCGTGCCCGAGAGCTGTCGCGCGAGGCGGCCGAGGAGATCTACTTCAACGCCCTCTGGGCTTCCACGGATCTAGCCGAGCGGCACGGCGCCCACCCCGGGTTTTCCGAGACGCGCGCTGCCGACGGTTACCTCCAGTTCGACCTGTGGGACGAACGGCCGGCCCGCCCCGAGCGCTGGGAAGAGCTGAGAGAAAGGATAGGCCGCTTCGGCCTTCGTAATTCGCTCCTCGTGGCGATCGCGCCGACGGCCACAATTGCGTCGATCGCTGGCGCCTACGAGTGCATAGAACCGCAGGTCTCCAACCTCTTCAAGCGCGAAACCCTTTCAGGCGAGTTCCTCCAAGTCAATACCTACCTAGTGCGAGACCTTCAGCGGGCGGGCCTGTGGGGCGAAAAGATGGCCGCCCGCATCCGCAAAGCCGAAGGTTCGGTGCAGGACATCGACGAAGTCCCGGCCGGTCTGAAAGAGATCTACCGGACTGCGTGGGAACTGCCGATGCGCTCTCTCATCGACATGGCCGCCGAACGGGGGCCGTTCGTCGACCAGAGCCAGTCGCTCAACCTATTCGTCGAATCGCCCACGATCGGCAAGCTCTCATCGATGTACCTGTACGCCTGGAAGCAAAGGCTCAAGACCACTTATTACCTTCGCTCCCGGCCGGCCACCAGGATCGCCCAGACGACCCTGCCTACCGGCCCGGGGGGCCGGGCGCGCGCCGCGGTCGAAGATATCGCATGTTCGCTGCAAAACCCCGACTCGTGTGAGGCCTGCCAATGACTGCCGTTCCCGAAACGATCTTCCTTGACCGCACTCCCGGTGCACACGCGTCCCTCACCCAACCCAAGGCGATCCTCGACCCGGGGCTCGACTTGACGTTGCGCCCCATGCGGTACCCCGAGTTTTACGAGCGTTACCGCGACGCCATCCGTAACACGTGGACGGTGGAGGAGGTCGACTTCTCCGACGACCTGGTCGACCTGGCGCGCAGGCTCCTCCCGGCCGAGCGGCACCTGGTCCGCCGGCTGGTGGCTTTTTTTGCAACCGGCGATTCGATCGTTGCCAACAACCTCGTCCTCAACCTCTACAAGCACATCAATGCTCCCGAGGCGCGGCTGTACCTTTCGCGCCAGCTGTTCGAAGAGGCCCAGCACGTCCAATTTTACCTGACGCTCCTCGACACCTATGTGAGCGACGTCGGGGAGCGGGCGGAGGCCTTCGCCGCCATCGAGCACGTCCCTTCGATAAAGGCGAAAGCCGAGTTCTGCTTCCGGTGGATGGACAGCATCGACGAGCTCGACAGGCTCCGCACAGCCTCCGACAGGCGCAGGTTCCTCCTCAACCTGATCTGTTTCGCAGCGTGCATCGAAGGCCTGTTTTTCTTTGCGGCGTTCGCGTACGTGTACTTCCTCCGCTCCAAGGGCCTCCTCAACGGGTTGGCGGCCGGGACCAACTGGGTCTTCCGCGACGAGAGCGGCCACATGGACTTCGCCTTCGCCGTTGTCGACACGGTCCGGCGGGAGCAACCGGATCTCTTCGACGACGAGCTCGCTGCGCAAGTGAGCGACATGGTCGCCGAAGCGGTCGACGCCGAGACGAGCTTCGCTGAAGACCTTCTGACGGGCGGCGTGCCCGGTTTGTCGCTGGCCGACACGCGTGCCTACCTCGAGTACGTGGCCGACCAGCGCCTCGCGAGGCTCGGGTTGCCCAAACGCTTCGGGTCGGCCAACCCGTTTGGGTTCATGGAGCTACAGGACGTCCAGGAACTGGCCAATTTTTTCGAACGGACGGTTTCGGCCTACCAGGTCGGAGTCGGTGGCGAGGTCCGCTTCGACCAGGACTTCTAAGCCCCGGCACCCCCGGAACCCCCGGAACCCGCTCCGGTACGGTGGCGCACTTCGCGTGCAGCCGCCACCATGTTGGCCAGGGCCGGCCGCACCTCTTCCCAGCGGCGGGTCTTCAGCCCGCAGTCGGGGTTCACCCAGACCCGGTCGAAAGGAAGCACTTCCAAGGCGGCGTCCAAAAGCCCGGCCATCTCGGCGGTCCCGGGGACCCGGGGCGAGTGGATGTCGAAGAGCCCCGGGCCGACTTCGTTCGGGTACCGGAAATCCCTGAACGCGCTCAGGAGCTCCATCTTGGAACGTGAGGCTTCGATCAGTATGACGTCGGCGTCGAACGCAGCTATCGCTTCGATGATGTCGTTGAACTCGGCGTAGCACATGTGGGTCTGGACCTGCGTCTCGTCGCGCACCCCCGAGGACGCCAGCTTGAACGCCCCGACTGCCCATCCCAGGTAATGCTTGCGCTCTGAAGTGTGGAGGGGCATACCCTCGCGCAGGGCCGGCTCGTCGATCTGGACGATCTTGATGCCCGCCGCCTCGAGGTCGGCGACCTCGTCACGGATTGCGAAAGCGATCTGGCGAGCGGTCACTTCGCGGGGTTGGTCGTTACGGACGAACGACCACTCGAGGATCGTGACAGGCCCTGTCAGCATGCCCTTCAAAGGTTTCGTCGTGCGCGACTGGGCGTAAACGGCCCATTCCACTGTCATCGGCCGCGGACGGCTGACGTCGCCGAAGATTATCGGGGGTTTTACGCAGCGCGAACCGTAGCTCTGCACCCAGCCGTTGCGGGTCAGCAGAAAACCATTGAGCATTTCCCCGAAATACTCGACCATGTCGGTGCGCTCCGGCTCCCCGTGCACCAGGACGTCGAGCCCCACCTCCTCCTGGAACGCGATGGCGTCGTCGATGTAAGCCCGCAGGCCGTTTTCGTACGCTTCCTTGCCGACGTGGCCACCGCGGTATTGCGCGCGCAACGCCCTGACGGCTGGAGTTTGCGGGAAAGACCCGATAGTGGTGGTCGGTAGCCCCGGAAGGCCGAGCCGGGCCGCCTGGGCTCGGCGGCGAGCGTTGTAGGGCGAACCGCGCTGCTCGAGGCTTGGGCTGTGGCCGGCCAGCCGCAGGCTCACGGCAGGGTCGTGCGCTCTTGGCGACACCGCCCTGGACTCGGCCGCTGCCGAGGCGGCGGCGAGCTCTTCGGCGATGGCGCCGCGTCCCTCGTTGAGCCCCCGCGCCAGTGCAGTGACCTCCTTCATGCGCTGGACGGCAAAGGCCAACCAGCTCCGCAGCTCCGGGTCGATCGATGTCTCGAGGTCGAGATCCACTGGTAGGTGCAGCAGCGAGCAGGACGGCGCCACCATCAGGCGGTCGGTGCCCAACGCTCGGCGAACGGCTTCAAGGTGGCCCAGCACCGGCTCGAGGTCCGTCCGCCAGACATTGCGGCCGTCCACCACACCGAGCGACAACGCAAGGGTCTCAGGAGCTTGGGCAACGGCGAGGTCCACCTGGGCCGGGTCGGAGACGGCATCGAGGTGCAACGCGTCCACCGGGAGGTTGAGGGCCGTCGGGAGGTTTGCGGCCAGGCCGCCGAAATATGTTGCGACAAGGAGCCGGAGCCGTGGTGACGCCTCACGGAGCATCCAGTAGGCATGCGTAAGCGCAGCGCGCTGTTCTTGGTCGAGGTCGAGCGCGAGCACAGGTTCGTCGAGCTGCACCCACGAAGCGCCGGCTTCGGCAAGCGCCTCGAGCAGCTCGGCGTACACGTCGCACAAAGCGCCCAGCAGCTCGAGGTTGGTGCCCTTGCCCACGTGCTTGGCGAGCAGGAGCCACGAGACCGGCCCGAGGATGACGGGGCGAGCCCTTATGCCCAGAGCCGCTGCCTCACGCAGCTCGTCGAGCGGTTTGGAGGAGGACAAGGCGAAGGGCTGCCCAGAGGTCAGTTCCGGCACAAGGTAGTGGTAGTTGGTGTCGAACCATTTGGTCATTTCGAGCGCCGTGACGCTACTGCCGCCGAGCGCGCCGCCTCGGGCCATCGCGAAATAGAGGTCGAGCGCGTCAACCGGCCCGGCGGCAGCGAAGCGCTCAGGGACGGCGCCCACCAGGACTGCAGTATCCAGCACATGGTCGTAGAGCGAAAAATCGCCCGACGGGACGTGGTCGAGCCCGAGGCTCGCCTGGGTGAGCCATGCCTCCTCCCGGAGCCGCGCCGTCGCAGCCCGGAGATCTGCCGCCGACGTCTTGCCCGCCCAGTAGGCCTCGAGGGAGCTCTTCAGCTCCCTGTGCGGCCCTATTCGCGGGAACCCGAGGTTCGTTGCAAGTACACCCACAGTAGAGGCAGGACAACTTACCCGGTGGGCGCCACTAATCCTCTACCCGCTCAGGAGTCCCTTTGAGTACTAAAGGCTATGTCTCCGCCAATGCCGCGTGGCCGGAGTTTCAAACAGCTACAGGGATAGGCGAGACAATCGACTCGTAGCCGCTCGCACCAGACGTAAACCCCCATGACGACATCCAGCCGTAACTCTCGTCGAAGCGCTTGCGCGAAAGCTCCTTGGCATGCGTGTAGCGGTAGTAGTCGGGTCGAAGGTCCTCCGGGGCGAGCGCCCCATGAGCGTCGTCACTTATATAAGACCGGTAACTTCCGAGGTCGGCGACGATGATGTCCACCGCAGCGTTTATCGCGCGGAGGTAGGCCGCCCGCGCCTCTGGGGTCACGGATTCCACGAATACCTGGCCACCGCGGTAGAAGGTGGAAGTCACAATGTGAGCGCCGCGCTTCAAGGCCAGCGAAATGAACGGTTCCATGACGGTTGTGGCAGCCAGGTCTCCCTGCTGCGCGAGGTCGAGCGCCGTCTCGGCCCGCACGTTGACGATGTTCAACTGCTCCCGGCGCAACGGGCCTTCCAGCAACTGGAGAGTCGTATAATGCTGCCCGGAGAAGGCCGATACGCCAACGGGGACATCAGCCAGGTCGTGCGGTTCCTGGATGTCGTCACTGAAGGTGAGCACAGCCTGGGTCACAACCGCCGGGCGCAGGTAGCCTATCCGGAACTTCTCGGATAGCTCAGACCGATGTATCACCCCCCACTCGCACATATTGAACGTGTCGGCTCCGTGACTGTCAAAGCGGGTGAGCATCAGGTCCGTTACCGGGTCGAGCACCACACCGGCAGGGGACGGCGCTGACGGCTCGAAGTCCCGTACCCATTCTCCTGCGACGGCAGCTGATACCCCCTCCTTTTCGAAGAGGCCCTGTTCGAGGGCCACCCGGTCAGGGAGGTGGAACACACCTGCGGACGGGAGGATCGAGATTACTTGTTCGTCGATAAGTGTCATTGGTTCTCCTTTGTGGTGTAATCGGGCCTGCAAACATGACGGAACGCTGAAGCCAGGGCGTCAGCTGACTGCATTGTTGAACTCCGTGGTGAAGATGCTGAGAGGGTTGCTCGGCTTGCCCGGGACGAGACGCGCGGCGGCGAACACGTCGATCGTCGAGGTATAAGTGTTGTAGACCGCCGGGCCGATCGGGAGCACTGTCCCCCCGATCGTGGCCTGGGCGATGGGTACAGCGAGCGCCGCCGGGAGATGGTCTGCCTTCTCGTAGACACCTGCCACGGCCGGCACTGTTTCTGCTGCCTCAGCCTTCTTGTAAAGCGTCAAGAAGTTGGAAATTGCAGCCTTATAGCCAGGCGAGGCGATGGTCGATTGCTTCGCCACGAAGTAGCCGACTTCGGGCCAAAAGCTGCCGTTTTCTAGGACCCTGGCTCCATCTTGTGCTTCGGCGACTGTCGAGTAGGGCACCCAGATCGCCCACGCCGCGACTTTGCCGCTGGCGAACGCCGGCGCTGCCGCGGCAGGCTGCAGGTTGACGACAACTATCTCACTCTCGTTGAGACCTGCCCGCTTCAAAGCCTCGACGAGGAAACCTTCACCCGCGCTGCCTCGGTAGACGGCGACGGTCTTGCCTTTCAGTTGAGCAACGCTCGTCAGCTTGGAGCCCTTCGGGACAAGCAGTGCCATAGAGCCACCCGGCGAGGAAAACTCCGCCAAAGCCTTGAAGACAAGCCCGTTGTACTGGGCATCGATCACTCCCGTGATCCCAGGCACGCCAACATTGATGGCACCGGCTTGGAGCGCCTGCAGCAAGGGCGGGGCATCGGTGAAGTTGACCCAATTGACTTTGTAGGAAGTCTTGTAACCAGCGAGGGACCAGGGGATCTCGCTCGAGTCGTCGATATTGCCGATGTTGAGCATGACACCCGCCGTCGTCGCCGCCTCAGCCCTCGGTGCCGGCGTAGCGAATGCCGCATTGGCCTGGACGGAAATCGACACCGAACCGACCAAGAGACCGGCCGTGCCGAGATGACGCCAAAGTTTAGCCATGTTTGAATATCTCCTTTTCTGACGGGGCACCCAGGGGACAGCCCTCTGGGTCGCGGTGGGGCTCAAGCATGCCTATGCCCAAGCACGAATATACTAATTCTATGGAAACAGTGCAATCCAGTCGGCAGCGCCGACATTTCCCTTGCAGATCATGGAGTTGCCACCCCCAGCCACGACAGGAGCAAGCTTCGCCAGGCAATGAACCCCGAAGACGAAACCTGGCGCGGGCGTTCGAGGTCAGGGACCTCGTCGTGGACCAACTTGCCATCACGCATCAGCACCACGCGGTCGGCAAGCAAGAGCGCCTCCTCCACGTCGTGAGTAACGAGAAGGACTGCAGGCGAGTGCCGTTGCCAAAGTTGTCCCACAAGAGCTTGTGCTTGCATGCGGGTCAAGGCGTCGAGCGACGCGAACGGCTCGTCTAGGAGCATCAAGTCCGGTTCCCTAACCAAGGCCCTCGCCAAGGCCACCCTCTGCGCCTCGCCACCAGACAGTGTCTTGGGCCAGGCGTCGACATGCCGCTCGAGCCCGACCTCCCGCAAGGCACCCATTGCCCTTTGCCGGTCAGGCCGTCCTGGTAGGCCCAGGACCACGTTCCTCCAGACACGCTTCCACGGGAGCAACCTTGGTGCCTGAAAAGCCACCGCGCGGCGAGAGGCGACATGCACGTCCCCATGGAACTCCGGGTCCAGACCAGCGAGGACCTTGAGAAGAGTGCTCTTCCCACAACCGCTCGCCCCGAGAAGTGCGACAAATTGGCCGGCCGGGATCTCCAAGTCGAGACCGTCGAGCACTCTGTGGCCGCCAAAGTTACGAACGAGCCCCGATACCGAAACTGCCGCCCCGCGAGCCCCCGTGGGAGCAGGTGCGGCCGCGACGGCCACTTCTCCGTTCGGATAGGGCGAGGTGAAGTCCTTGACGAGCACCCGTCAGCGTCCTTCGAAGGTGGGCCGCCAGGAGAGAAGCTGTCGCTCTAGCAAACGGACCAAGAGGTCGATGAGGAGGCCAAGCAGCGCGTAGACAGCCAGGCAGACAAGGATCACGTTTGTTTGGTCGTACTGCTCGGCGTTGTTCATCAGGTACCCGATGCCGGAAGTGGCATTGACCTGCTCGGCAAAAATCAGGGCGATCCATGAGATGCCGAGCGCGTAGCGCAAACCCACGAAAGCATTTGGCAGCGCGGCCGGTAACACCACGTGACGCACGATGCCCAGCCTCGGGACGCCCAAGGTCTCAGTGCACTCGACAAGGCTTGCGTCTACCCCCCGGATCCCCGAAAAGACGTTGAGGTATACCGGGAAGGCGCTCCCCAATGCGATGATCGCGTACTTCGGCGTTTCGCCTATCCCGAACCAGACGATCAAAAGAGGGACGAGGCCAACGAACGGCACCGTCCTCAACATCTGCATCGTCGAATCGACGAGGTCTTCTCCGAGCTTCGTGAGGCCCGAAATGACGCCGAGTACTGTCCCGGTCGCGATGCCGACGGCGGCGCCCACCGCAACCCTGTGAAGGGAAACGACCATGGCCGAAGGAAGCTCGCCGTCTGCCACCAGGTGGTGGGCTGTGGACAGGACGGTGAGCGGCCCGACAAGGACAGTTGCCGAGAATATCCCCGTGGAGCAAAGAAGCTGCCACATAACCAAAAAGACCACAGGACCGCTCGCCCGGCGGGCGAGCCGTGGGAGGCGGTGCCGCCGCGACGCAGTGCTCATAACTCTCACCAAGTGAGGTGCAGCATGCGCCCCGTCGCGGTGGTGCTCCGCCCCGACGAGCGACAGGTCTTCGCTAACTAACATTCAGTAACCCAACTCCGTGTCGATCTCCCCGGCCAGGGGCTGGCCGGCCTGGAACCGGCGCAGGTTGTCGATGAACAGCTGGACGAGGCGCTCTCTCACGCCCTGCACGCTCCCGGAAATGTGCTGGCTGATCCGTACACGGGGGTGTGCCCTCAAGGGGTGGACATCGGGTAAGGGCTCTGGCTCGACCACGTCGAGGGTGGCCAACGCGAGGCGGCCTTCGTCCAATGCATGGACAAGGGCGTCATTATCGACGAGCGTCCCTCGGGCGACGTTGACCAAATGGGAGCCGGGCCGGACAAGAGCCAAGCGCCGCCGGTCCAAGAGGTTGAACGTCTCGGTTGTTGATGGAGCGGCAAGGACAATGTGGTCCGACGAGCTCAGGAGCTCTTCGAGGCCGACGAGCCGGACGCCCTCGAGACCGGGGTGCGACGAGGTCCTACGGGCCGCAAGTACTGACATCCCAAAGGGCAAGGCTCGTTGGGCGACGGCGCGGCCGATAGC
>Ga0335074_10009184_pt1 | contig 13785 bp, 8 predicted proteins | sample Lox_Sample_23_FD_206715 | JGI IMG/M metagenome (GOLD analysis project Ga0335074, IMG submission 206715) | Soil microbial communities from Loxahatchee National Wildlife Refuge, Florida, United States - Lox_Sample_2.3 | ecosystem: Environmental > Terrestrial > Soil > Wetlands | place: USA: Florida...
CGCTTTGACCAGGAGATGGCCAATGGCCAGGTGGCGGACGCGCTGATCACCTGCCTGCGCGGGTTTGACCTGGCGCCGCCAGCTCTGAAGGTCATGCCCAGGCGGCTGCTGGTGGCCGCCACCAACGCGGCCATGCGGAAAGAGGACGCGCACGCCGACCCGGCCGCCGTCACCATGCGCAAGCTGGCCCCGACCCTGCACCACGAAGCGTTGCTGGTCGCGCAGATGGCCGGAACCATTGCCACCTTCGCCGACGTGCCGGCCGAGGTCCTGCTGATGGGCGGGGACATGAAACATCCGGTGTTCATCCGGCCCGCCTTCGATGCCCTGGCCGGCGCCCTCCCCCACGTCCGGTGCGCGGTGTTCCCCGGCCTGGACCACGGGGGCTCCGCCGATCCCGGCCCGGCCAACCGTGGCGGCAAGCCCGAAGTCGTCGCCCCGGCTATCCGGTCCTTTTTCGCCAAGTCATGACTGCCCAGCGGCGTCAGGCGGCGACACCGTCGCCTGACGCGCCACATCCCCCGGGCCGGCCTGCTCAGGCCGCGCCCCGGAAGGGGAACCCGGTGCCCCAGCGACCGCGGGCGGCGGGCCTTCCCTACCTGCCGCCGCCTCCGCCACCGGCCAACGTGGCCGCGTTCTTGCGGTGGAACCTCGCCGTGCTGAAGGCAAGCACCGGCCGCGACCGGGCAACGATCCGGCGGAACCAGGCCAGGCCGGGTGGCAGTGAGAGCATGGGCACGGTCGCCATCGCCATCGGCGCCGACCTGGCCATGTTTACGGCCAAGGCAGCCGCGGCCGCGCTGACCGGCTCAGCTGCGCTGTTCGCCGAGACGTTGCACTCGCTGGCCGACACCGGCAACCAGCTGCTGCTGCTCACCGGCCTGCGCCGGGCCCGGCGCAGGCCGGACGCACGGCACGCGTTCGGGTACGGAGCCGAGCTGTTCTACTGGTCGCTGCTCGCCGCGCTCGGGACCTTCGTCGTCGGCGGCGTGCTGTCAGCCTGGGAAGGCATCCAGCGCCTGCTCCACCCCGGCGGCGTGCAGGCCGGCGTGCTGGGTTTTGCCGTGCTCGGCCTGGGCTGCCTGCTCGATGGCACCTCATGGCTGACCTCGGTGCGCCAGCTCCGGCGGGAAGCGGAGGCGCGCGCAGTGCCTTTCCGCCAGCACCTGCGCTCCACCACCGATACCACAGTCACAGCCGTCTACTACGAGGACTCTGCGGCGCTGGCCGGTAACGTCATCGCCCTCGCTGGGCTGGGTGCCCGCCAGCTCACCGGGTCTGCGGTGCCCGACGCCGCCGCCGGGATCATGATCGGTGTCCTGCTGGCCGCCATCGGGCTGCGGCTGGCGGGACGAAACCGCGCCCTGCTCATCAACAGTTCAGAATCACCCGCCGTCCTGGACCGCATCCGCGGCCTGCTCGCTGCCGACCCCGGCGTGGTCGCGGTCGGCCAGGTCGCCAGCGTCTACGTCGGCCCGCACCAGCTCTTGCTCACCGCCGAAATCCAGCCCCGCGACACCATCTCAGGACTGCGCCAGCGACAGCTTCTGACCGAACTGCGCGAACACATCACCCAGGCCATCCCGCGGGCAACGGCCATATCCCTGATGCCAGTCGTCGCCGTCGAAGATTCGCCCGAGCCCACGCCATGGGACCGCGACTACTGGCTGCGGCGGTTCCCCGACCACGAACAGGCATGAAACCCGATCCCCGCCGGTGCACAAGCGCCACACATCACCTGCCCGGCCGCCGCTCCCCAACTCATCCGACAAGGAGAAAGACCATGAAAATCCGCACGAAACTCGCCGCCGCCGTAGCCGCAAGCCTGGCCGCGTCGCTAGCCTGCACGGCAGCAGCGGCATCTTCCTCCGTCATGTCTTCGCGCCGCCCCGCCCACTGGTCTGCCAGCTGGGCATCGGCTATGCAGCCGCCCACAAGCAATGACATCGCCGGGCCGAACTGGTCGCTCGAGGGATTCAGCAACCAGACCATCCGTCAGTCAATTCGGCTCAGCGCGAGCGGCAGCCGAGTACGGATACGCCTGTCTGACCTGTACGGCACCGGGCCGCTGCGCGTAACCGGGGCCACTGTCGCGAGATCCCAGCCCGGCGCGGCAGCCCAGCCTGGCACCATCCGCCGCCTCACCTTCCACGGAGCACGGTCGGTCACGATCCCCGCCGGCCAGGTCGCGGCATCCGACGGCACAGCCCTGCCCGTGACCCCGCTCGAGTCCCTGACTATCGCGCTCTACTTCGCCGGGACCACAGGACCATCGACGTTCCACGAAGACGGGCTCACCACCACCTACCGCGCAGCCGGCGACCACCTGTTTGACACAGACGGCGGGTCCTTCTCCAGCGCGACAACCCAGTCTTATTACTACCTGGCAGGCGTCGACGTCACCGGCGGTCACACCCGTGGGACCGCCGTAGCCTTCGGCGACTCGATCAGCAACGGCCACAACTCCACGGTCGGAGCCAGCAAACGATATTCGGACGTCCTAGCCGACAGGCTGGCCGCCGCACGCATCCCCATTGCCGTGGCCAACGCCGGGATCACCGGAAACCTGCTGCTCAGCCAGCTGCCGTGCTTCGGAGAGAAAGGTGTAGCCCGGTTCCAGCGCGACGCTCTCGACCAGCCGGGAGCACGGACCATCATCCTGATGGAAGGCTCCAACGATATCTGGGACAGCCAGGCAAACCACGGATGCGGCACCACGCCCGCCGTCACCGCCCGGCAGATCATCAACGGGCTCCAGTCCCTGATCCGGGCGGCACACGCCCGTGGAATAAGAGTGATCGGCGGTACCATCCTGCCCTTCAAGGCCGATTATGAGTCACCCGCCGACTTCGCGAAAGCCGAAGCGGTCCGCGTGGCCGTCAACCACTGGGTGCTCACCTCCGGCCATTACGACGCCGTAGCAGACTTCGCTGCCGCCGTCGCCGACCCCGCCGATCCCCAGCGGCTGAACCCCGCCTACGACTCCGGCGACCACCTCCACCCCAACGACGCCGGATACCAGGCAATCGCCGAGACCATAAACCTCAACGACCTGTAACTCCCGGCAAGCCGGCGGCAGCCGCCCTGGGCTAGGGACTGCCTTCTCCTGGCAGTACCAGCCCAGGGCAGGAACTGCCGCCGCCTGACGGAAAGCCACTGCGATTGCGGACCCTGTTATCAGCCTGCTGATGGGAGAATGCTCCCTGGTCGCCGCAAGTTTCTCGACACCATCTCGGTCGATGGCGGCCGCCCTTCATTTAGAAATGGCGAACCATCAGTCCGAATATCGCCGTAGCGAGCAGTGTTCGCGACCTCTGATAGATGATAGATGCCCGAAACCACGCTCTGGGGCGGGGAATGTCGCTGTTACGCGATCTGACGCGTCAGCTGCTCATGGACGAGACGCACTGCCATAGATCCTTCGCCGACGGCCGAGGCGACGCGTTTGATCGAGCCGCTGCGGACGTCGCCGACGGCGAAGACGCGGGCGATGCTGGTCTCGAGTGGCAGGCGCTCCAGCGCGGGCACGCTGTGGCCGGTGAGGATGAAGCCGGAGCGGTCGAGATCCAGCACGCCCTTGAGCCAGTCTGTGTGCGGATCGGCGCCGATGAACACGAACAGCGCGTGCGCGTCCAGTTCCCGCCGAGCGCCACCGCGGCAGTCATCGACCGTCAGGCTTTGCAGGTTGCCCTCGCCTTTGAGCGCGACGACCTCGGTTTCGGTCATGACCTCAACATTCGTGTGGCGGGCGATCTGGTCGATCAAGTAGCGCGACATCGTCGCTGCGAGCTCGGCGCGGCGCACAAGCAGGTAGACGCGACGGGCGTGGACGGCCAGGAACAGCGCCGCCTGGCCGGCGGAGTTGCCCCCGCCGACGACGGCAACTGCCTGGTCGGCGTGCATCGTCGCCTCTGCTAGCGTCGCCGCATAGTAGACCCCGGTTCCCTCGAGCTCGTCCAAGCCATCAAGTCTAAGGCGGCGATAGCGGGCGCCGGTGGCGATGATGACACTACGGGCGCCGATTTTCTCGCCGGCGGGCAGATGAACGATGTTCACGCCTTCGTGTGGTTCGAGTCTCACTGCCGTGGCTGAGACCGATATGCGGGCGTGGAACTTCTCCGCCTGCAGGACGGCGCGGGCGGCTAGCTCGGCACCCGACAGGCCGGCGGGGAAACCGAGGTAGTTCTCGATCCGGGTTGACGTGCCAGCCTGCCCGCCGACGGCCACGCTCTCCAGTGTCAAGGTCGACAGGCCTTCTGAGGCTCCGTACATCGAGGCCGCTAGGCCAGCCGGGCCTGCGCCGACGACGAGCAGGTCGACGACTTCAGCTGGCCCCGGCGCGGGAGCGAAGCCAAGCACTCGCGCCAGCTCGGTGTTGGACGGGTTCTTCAGGACATGCTGGCCCCAGATCACTACCGGCGTCTGCGCCGGCGCGACCGCGAACTCGCGCAGAACGCTTTCGGCGGCGGTGTCCCGCTCGACGTCGACCCAGCTGTGCGGGATCCGGTTGCGTGCGGTGAACTCCAGCAAGCGCCGAGAGTCGGCCGAGTAGCTCGAACCAATGATCTTCGGGCCTAGGCGATCGCTGATCAGCAGTGCCCGCCGCCCCAGGAGGGCGCGCAGGACGAGCTCGCTCATTGCCTCGTCGTTGGCGATCAGCTCACGCAGCTGGTCGGGCTGGATCTCGATCAGACGCGTCGGTTCACGGGCAACCGCGGTGAAGTACGCCGCCTGGCCGGCGAGGAGGCTGTACTCGCCGACGAGCCGACGTGCCCCGTGCTCGACGACGGCGCTCTCGTGGGGGCCGCCGTAGTCGGCGACAACGGCGATCCGGCCGTCGAGGACGACCAGGAGAGCGAAATTCGCGTCCTCCTGCCGGAAGAGGATGTCGCCAGCGTCGGCTGTACATTCCCGGCCGAAGCGACGCAAGACGTTGATCTGCTCGTTGCTCAGCTCAGGGAACGCAGCGCCACCCCCGTCACCGCTTGCTCCGGCGCGAGCGGTGGCCCTCAGTGTCGGCCTCTGCTCATCTGGCAAGCCATTCCTGGAACGTCGATCCGGCGAAGATGGCGTGTGGACCGGACCCCTGGGCACCGTTCTGGTAGAGGTCGCGGTCGGCGCCGGCCGGGTCACTGACACGTCGGTCTTCACGGGCTACCGCGCCTGGCTGCGAGCAATTCCGGGATGAGGTTTCCGGGCACGGGCCGGCGATCTCCGGGATCGAAGCCCGTAGTTACTGCGATCTTCATCTCACAACGCCTTCTCACAGCCGAGGTCAGCCAGGGCGATTTGACATTGAGCTTCAGGATGTCTTTCGGGAAGCCTTGTTCTTGGTCGGCGCATTAGCCGGGGCCCATTGCTGCGCGCGGGGCCGACCCCGCGAGCGGCGTGGTGTCGAGGTAGCGGACCTCGTAGACTCGCTCGTTGAACTTCCAGCCGTCCCCAGTGCGCTGGTAAGTGTCGTGATAGATGGCGAAGTTGAGCCCCGACCAGCCGTCGCGAGTGCGAACGAGCTCCTGGATGTAGGCGCGGCCGGTCGCGGTGTCGCCCTGCAGCTTGATAGTGCCGGGGTGCGCGGTCTGCACGAAGAAGTCCCACTGAGCCTGCAGCCGCTCGCGCCCGGCGCGAATCTCTTCCCGGCCGGCCAGCTCGACGGGAATGTTGGGCATCCGCAGCGCGCCGTCCGGGGTGAACAGCAATGCGAGGCGGTCCCCGTCGCCCATCATCGCCGCGTCGGTGAACTCGCCGCGCAGCGCCTCGATCTCGACGCGGTCTGCGATGGCCTGAAGATCGCTCATCGGTTTCCTCCCTTGCCTGTATTGCAATCTCTGCGCGGCTGATGGTCCCCGGGAGCTGTTTCCAGACCCTGCAGAGCGACTGCGGCTGAGCGCGACGACTCCATCACCACGAAGGCAGCAGACCGCCAACCGTGCTGCCGATGTGGTCCTGAGGCGCCCGTCACTACAGCTCGCCCGCGCTTACCGCCGAGTGAACACGGCGTGGATGGTGAGGGTGTTGTCCATCGAGGCCAAGCCCAGCAGGTTCCAGGTGAGGCCGAAGTCAGCCCGGTTGATGTGGACCTCGGCGTCGAGCCAGATCTCGCTGGCGTCCGGGACGACCACCGCGGCATCGAAGGACAGGGGCCGAGTACAGCCGCGCACAGTGAGCGCGCCTGTCACGGCGACACCCTGACCTGAGGGCTGGATACCGTCCGCGGTGAAGGTGATGTCCAGGTTATGGGCGCTGTCGAAGAAGTCAGCCGAGCGCAGGTGGGTGTCGCGCCGGGCGTTCTTCGTGTCGATGGACCCTGCGGCCACCTTGACCGCACCGCTGGCCTCGCCGTCCGCAGCTACGGTGCCGCTACCGCTGACTTCCCGGAAGACGCCGTTCACCTGCAGCAGGCCTGCCATGCTCCTGTTCTGCAGCCGGATGATGGACCGGCGCGGATCCAGGACCCACTCCCCGGCCAGGGCCCCGTCATTCAGCAGAGCCTGCAGCGCTGGTGCGGTCATTTGTAGTGATGGTGCGGGCATGATTGTGTCCCCTTGTCACATCCAACGGATTTGAGGTGTCACCTATGTGACACGTAGCGGCGGAGGGCCTGCGAGAAGCAAGGCACATTCATCACTGCGCCGTTCATCTGTGCGTCCCTGACTGATCTCGTGCGGTGTCCCCGGCATCTCAATCTGCTGAATAGAGATGCTGCGGATCCGGATTTCGGCCCTTTGTTTCAGAGTTGGCAGGTTTACGCTTCGAACAGTACGGCACTGCCGCAGCCATCGGCTGCGCTGACAATGAGCCGGCCTTTGTATTCGCGGAATGGTGTGTTGTTTTTTTCTAGTAGTCCGCGGGCGAGGCCGAGGTCAGCCACGGCGACGGTGAAGCCGACCAGCGATGGTATGGCGGGTGCGGCACTGCCGGGCACGACGCTTTCGACTTGGTCGGGCGAGACCACAGTGACGCGCGACTTATCGCCGAAGCGGACTTCAAAGTGCCCGTCGGCGCTCTTGTAGTCGTAGCCGGTGTAGAGGCTGTACTTTCTGGCGTATTGTTCTGGGTCGCTGGCGCAGACGATGGACTCAGTCACCAGGCGGGCGCCGTTAGGGTGCGTCATGAAGCGTGGCTGCAGGACCAGCTCGGGCGTGAGGTGCTGGGCGATCTGCACTAGGCCTTCAGGGTTGGCCTGTGGCGGGAACGAAAACGCCAGGGCTTTCATCATCTGCTGGCCGCCGGGTGTGTCGACATTGCGTTCGAATGGCTTGATGTCAGTACATTCCACGCCCTGAGAGGCCAGCCGGTCGTGCAGCCCTGCGAGGTCGTCGGTGCCGAAGTGCATGACGTGCATGCCTTCGTAACGTGCCAGCGGCAGGTCGATGTTGTAGGGGCCGCGTTGCTCGGGCGTGGTTTTGTTCCACAGGCCGATATCGGTGTGCGACAGTACTTCGAGGTAGTTGTCCTCGAAGATGGCTGTCCTGTTGCCCGCGCCGAACGGCTCCGGCGCTTTGCCTGGCGCGAGGCTGATCCGGGGCAGCGAGAGCGGCGTGAAGAAGAACCCGAGCTGCTCGTAGCGGGCGATTGTTTTGTCCATATCGTGGGTGATGAGCCCGACGTGATGGAAAATATTGGCTGTCGCTGTCATTGGGCTTGTTCCTTTCGACTCTGGAGTATTGCTGAGCGAATCCATGCGGCCGGAGTCGTTCGCTGCTGGTGAGGTGCCGCTAAACACCATGGTTCGGCGCTGTTGCGCGTCGTAGGCGGGCCAGGACAAGTCCGGCGCGGGCTCGCCGTGATGCGCGAACGAGAGCCAGGCCGCGCGCATCGGGAGTGCCACGCTGTCGCTGCTGCCGGCATCGCCGGCCGGGCTTTTAAGCATCGGTGCGCCCGCCCACGCCTTTGCCGTGTTGAAGATCAGGGGCAATTCGAGGCAGTGGCAGGCGCCGAGCGGCGAGCCGGGGGGCGCCCAGGCGAGCTGGTACGTCCAGACGTCCGCGCCAGCCTGTGCTCCCTGCGCGGCGAACTGGTGTGACGGCCGCGCGAACGCGACGTCGGTCATGGCATCGGCCAGGATGTCTTTCGGCCGCCCGCCAGGCCCCTGCCAGTAGCGCTGGGCGTTCAGGGCACCGAGCTTGGCATGCAAATAGGCGTCTACTTGCCTGCGGTTTGCCTCTTGCGCACGCGGATCGCCCGCCACGATTGCCCGCGCCTCATCACGGTTGGTGCCGATAATGACGGCGACGTTCCCGTTCGCCGCTCCCACCGCTGCGGCGCGAAGAAAGCCACGCGGGTCAGCCAGCTCGTCCACGACCGGCATGAATGGTGGCTCTACCTGGCCAAGCCGCCCGGTGTTGTAGGCAAGGGCGCTGGCTGCCTGCAGCAGCACACCTGGTTCTGCGGATTGCAGCTGCTGAATGATTTGCCCTTGCGGCAGCTGGCCGAGTCCGAGCATCTCCAGGTACTGTCGCGTCCACTCGGCAGCCTGAGCTTTTGAAAACGGGGTGACCCCGGCGGGCGCGCTTTCGAGTATCGCGCGCTTGAATAGCTTCCGGATTTCTGGCATGGCCAGCATGCACAGTGTCGAGTGTGCGCCAGCCGATTGCCCCATCAGCGTTATCTCGCTCGGGTCGCCGCCGAACGCCGCGATGTGCGCTGCTACCCAGCGTATAGCCTCGATCATGTCTTGCAGCCCCATCTGGCCATCGCTGAACTCGTCGTAATACAGATACCCGAGGGGCCCGAGCCGGTAGTTGACACCGACCACAACCACATCGCCCTCGCGCGCGAGAGGTGCGCCGTCGTACCAGTCAAGTGATCCGGCACCGGTGCCATAGCCTCCGCCGTGCAGCCACACAATGACCGGGCGTTTCTTGTTGTCCGGTGCCGGAGTCGTGATTGTAAGCGTCAGGCAGTCTTCGCTTTGCGGGCGCCGGAAGTCACCAACGGCAACGCGCAGGCGCGACGGGCCCTGCGGCGCGATCGGGCCGTGGGCGGTCGCATCGAGCTCGCCCTGCCACGCCCCGATGGGCTGTGGTGGCCGGAAGCGCCGCTCGCCTAGCGGCGGCAGGGCATACGGCACACCGCGGAACTGGACCAGACCACAGCGCGCGACGCCGCGCACGTCGCCGAGTGCCGTGCGTGCATTGAGCGACGGCATCGACGCAGATTCACTCATCGAGCTATCTCCTCCATCGGATCGGCAGGTAACTGCGCCGGACGTGCGGGCCACCCGCTTACTGGCCGCTGCCCAACAGCCACCGGCAACGCTTTTTCAGCGTGTCTTCACCGTGGACCCGGCACATCCGCCACCTGGCGGATAAATAGCCCCGTTGCCCCGCTGCTGCTGGCGGCCCGCAGAGGGAGAAGATGCTGATCGCCAGCACTCGTCGCAGCCGCCCCAGACGGGCTCGAGACCGGAGGGACACGGCTTGGTGCGGCAGGTGCCTGGGCTCGCGCAGCCCGGTGAGCGCCCGTGCGTCCTGGCGGTGATGCTGTTGACCGTGCGAAACCTCCGGTGCCCGGCCAGACACAGCACCACCGGTGCCGGGTCGCCCGGAGCGGCGATCACCGGTACCGTATGGCTGGCCGCGGGCCGGTTAAGGCCTTACCCGCTGGAGTCCGGACCAGCAGGTGGATTATCACGATGCCGTGTCACCTCGGCCGCGAGCTGGGCACGGGAAGTGAGATCCAATTTTGCGAACACGTGCGCGAGGTGTGTCTGCACAGTCCGGCGTGACACATACAGGCGCTCGCCGATCTGGGGATTGGACAATCCCTCGGCGACCAGGCCGGCGACCGCATGCTCGGCCGGGGTTAGGCTCCGCCAGCCGATCCGCGGTCGGCTCCGCGTTCGCCGACGGCCAGGCACAACGCCCGCCACACGCAGTGCCGCCTCGGCGCGGGTGAGATCGTGCGCAGCGCCGAGGCGTTCGTAGATCTCAACGGCTTGTTCCAGCAGGGGCCTGGCGCGCTCTGCCTGGCCCTGCCTGGCAAAAGCAGTTCCGGCGTCCTCAGCGGCGAGAGCCAGCTCCAGCGGTCGTTGGAGGTCCGTGTAGGCCTCTGCGGCGGCGAGCAGGACTCCGGGGTCATCTTCGGCCAGGCCCCGGCAGCGCAGCGCGGCACCGGCCAGCGACGCAACCTCATTCTCATCCGCTACTTGCTCGACGGCCGCGGCTACTTCCCGCCCCCGCCCCCTGTCGCCGCAGGCCAGCGCAAGACGGACGAGATCAGCCCCGAGCACCGGGTACTCCAGCATGAGCCCCAGCTGCGGCTCAGGCTGGTCCCAGCATCCGGCCAGGGCCGCGAGCGCCTCGGTCATCATGCCCTCGGCTTCAAGCAGCAGAGCCTGCGCCCATGTCGCCCACTGAGCATGGAAGCGCAGGTCGGTGGCGGAGAGCTCACCCGTGGCGGCGGCGGCAGCCTGCCGGGCGCCGCGGAGGTCGCCCCGGTGGAAATTGATCACGGACAGCACGCCCAACGCGTACACGAGGCCGTACTTCCTGCCGGTCTCGTCGGCCTGACTGATGCTGGCCTCAAGCTCGGCGACGGCATCGTCCCAAGCTCCGGCGATGAAATGTTCCACGCCGCGTGCGGCCTGGTAGCTGGGCAGGAACCAGCGGATGCCTGACTCCTCGCTGATCCGCCTCGCGGTTTCCAGCGCGGCCCGGGCCTCCTCGGGCCGGTCCATATCCATGAGGATGTGGCCGCGGGCCAAACAGACCGGATAGCGGTGCCCTTGACTGCCGGCACCATCGTCAGCCAGCCGCATCGCATCATCGATGATCTCGAGCGCGACACGCAGGTCGCCCCGGAATTCAGAGACCAAGGCAAGCGAGGCAACGCCGATGCTAGTCGACAGGTGATCCCCGGCCGCAGCGGCAGCAGACCGGGCCCGCTCGGCGGCTGCAGCAGCACCGTCGAGGTCTCCAAGCCAAAGGCGGGCAAAGCTCGCCCAGCCCAAGCCATAGGCTCGTTCGGCGCCGGTGAGCGCTGATGACTCCGCTGCCCGATCCAGTTCCCGCAGCGCATCGCGGCCTTGTCCATGTGCGAGCAGGGCATGCCCAAGACAGATCCGGACAGGTCCCTCGACCAGCAGGTCATGGCCTCGGTCCAGGAGGGCACGGCAAGCCGCCTTAGCATCGGCGATCCGTCCCGCCAGCATCAGGCTGCTCGCCCGCTCGGCGAGCAGCCGGTCACGGCCAGGATCGGCCGGATCCATCAGTCCCGCTGCCCGGGTCAGCAGGTCCGCGGCCACATCAGGCGATCTCCCCACCGCATCACGGGCCGCCCTGACCAGCCACCCGATAGCCTCAGCGTCCCCCTGAGTCGCCCCGCGGGCAAGATGCTCAGCCACCTGCAAGGACGGCGCTCCTGTCTGCGCCAGCCGCTGCCCTGCCTCACGATGCAGCCCGCGGCGCACGCTGACCGGCAGATCCTCATAAATGCTCTCGCGGATCAGATCATGGCGGAACCGCAGGACAGCGCCGTCGTCCTCCAGAACCCGCGCCGTGATTGCCTCCGCCAGCGCTGCAGACAAATCCACAGCCGGCCGGCCGGTGACCGCGGCCAGATCAGTCAGGGAGAACCCCGACCCAAGGATGGAGGCAGCCCGCAGCGCCCGCAGGCTGTCTTCGTGCAGGAAGCTGAGCCTCCGCAAGATCGTGAGCCGCAGCGTCGGCGGCAAGGTGGCCTGCGCCACCTCGGCCCGGCCGCCAATCGTGATGATTGCTTCTTCCTGGACAAGAGCGCCCACCACTTCAGTGACAAACAGCGGGTTCCCTCCCGCACCCGCTATCTCGGCCAGGAGAACAGGACCCGGGTCAGCCGCAACCGTCTCGGCTACCAGGTCTGCGACAGCATCGTCAGCGAGCGGGCGCAACGTCAGGCGCCGGCCGCCAGCCGCCTCCAGCGAACTGCACAGCCGTTCCAGGTCCTCAGGGCGAGGAAGCAGCCTGAAACACCCGATAAGGGCAATCGGCAGATACGCCAGCCTGCGGCCCAGTGCACCCAAAGTCAGCAAGCTGGATGGGTCAGCCCATTGCAGGTCATCCACGCCGATGACCAGAGGCCCGGACAGCGTGAACTCCTCCACCAAGTCGGCGAACGCATCGACCACGCGGAACTGCAGTCCCGGGTCGCTGGTCACCGTGATCGGGCCCCGGTCCCCGCCGCCGCCCGTCAGCAGTCCGGCGATAGCCGCCCGCCGCGGATCCCGAGACGACCTGCCGCACCCGAACACATCTGCCACCAGGCCGAACGGCCGCGTCCGTTCCATCTCCTCGGCCCGGCCCGACATCACCTGCAGGCCGCGACCGCGCGCGTCTTCCAGCGCCTCGCCAGCCAGCCGCGTCTTGCCGATCCCGGCCTCGCCATCGATCAGCACGACCGCTGGCGAGCCCGACGCGACCCGGTCCAGAGCCTCACCCAGAACTGAGGACTCCACCGCGCGCCCGCAGAGCCGGGGGACCGGCGCCAACGCGCCCATAAGCCCGATGTTACCGTCCCCCGACCAACAGTCCCGCTGCCACCAGCGGCGCAGCAATCACTGCTCCGGAAGCGTTCCCTCCCACCACTGTGGGCATTTCCGGATCGACCGCTGAAGTTGCGAGCTCGGATCCGTCTCACGAGCGGCTCAGTCTCGCCATCGCATCGACTGCAGGGCGCCAAGCAGGTGCATCGTCCTGGGAGGAAAGTGCGCACCGCCCAGGTACGGTCGTGATGTGGACAGCCGGACAGAGACAGAAAGTATCGAAAGCGATATTGGCCCCCGGGCGATCGTGGCTCTGCTCGCAGACCCACGTCGTATCCCCGACTGGGCGCCCACCTTCGCCGACGCAGTCACCGAAGATGCCCAGTCAGGCTGGCGCGCCATGAAAAGCGGTCAGGGCTTCGCCTTGCGAGTCGACATGAAGCAGGATGCGGGCACCGTCGACTACCTGCGCGAGATCGCCCCCGGCCGGGAGGGAGGTGCCTACATACGGGTGATACCCAGGCCCGGCGGTGGCAGCGTCGTGGTAATGACCGTGCCCCTCGTACCTGATGCAGAACCCGGAGCCGTCGCAGCAGTCCTCCGGGACGAGCTGAATACCTTGGTAAATCTGGCCAGCAGTAGCTGACCGCCACTGGCGGCATTCGGTGAGCGGCAGCAATCTTTTCTGGGTGACGCCAGCAGATTTGGTCGTTGGCCGCGGGCGACTTGATCTGCGCCCTTCGGCTGGTGGTCGTTGGAGGCGCCGTCATCCACATTGTGCGGCGGCGCTGTGTGCCTCGTTTGCGGGAAGGCTGGCTACGCAGAGTCGGCCGGGGCGTTCTTCCGTTCAGATTTCGGCTGGCGGAGCCAGGAGGGTGAAACTACTGGTCAGGCTGTCTGTGCGGACGCTGTCCGTGCCTGTCCGTGCTGTGAGCCTTCCCGCGCCACTTCCGGCACGGACATATGACGGACAAGGCCGGGTATTCACGTGATCCTTGAAGGAGTTTGGCCAGGTCAGTGGCTATTCCGATGGTCCGGCAGTAACGGTCTGTAAAACCGTCGGCTCAGCCTACGTTGGTTCGAACCCAACACCTGCCACCACATATAACGCCAGCTCAAGCGGTATGCGGCCAGATCACCGCCGCTGGCTGGAGGGGCTGCGAGCCGATCTGGGTCGGCGCTCGTGCGAGTTCAAGCGGCGTCGTGTTTGGCCAGGTCAGAGCCCTGCGGCCGGATCCCGCCGGAATTCGCGGGCTTGGGCCTTGCCCGGCGCGGTTGCGTGGTGGTTGAGCCGGAGCCATGGAGCGGCGGTCATCGGCGAG
>Ga0335074_10009185_pt1 | contig 13785 bp, 11 predicted proteins | sample Lox_Sample_23_FD_206715 | JGI IMG/M metagenome (GOLD analysis project Ga0335074, IMG submission 206715) | Soil microbial communities from Loxahatchee National Wildlife Refuge, Florida, United States - Lox_Sample_2.3 | ecosystem: Environmental > Terrestrial > Soil > Wetlands | place: USA...
GGCGGACTTTCGGAACTTCTGCGGTTCGAAATCCGTTATGGTGAATTCGACCGGCCGAGCTGGCGCCATCGCTACTTCGTGAGATTTTGGCAGAGCTTGTCAGCCTTCACTTGCTGCCCAACACGATCGAGCGTTGTGTCCTCACGTCGCGGGACGGAGCTGCGTATGATCCGTCATTTCATCTGCCCGCTTATCGTCCAGGAGCAAAGCTGCGCCAAGCATCGGCGAGTACCGACACCAAAGTATTAGAGATCTTGTGCTTTTATGCCACTTGGAGCGTGCAGATGGTCAGGTCCAATCGACCATCGCACATTGGGTGAGGTCCCTCCGACGGTGCTATCGTCTGCCACAGAGATGGTGGACGAGATCGCATAAGGCCGCGATCCGGTCTCCTGAAACCGCAAACGAGGGCCGAATCATGACTGCGGCTATTGCTTTGTCGACGCACCGCGCTCGCATGCTTTTGGAAGCTGGCCCCAGCGCCATTGGACCGTTCCTGGATATCCAACGGGCCGACCGACCTGCGTCATCGAGGGAGGGCCGGACCGGAGTGTCCTCTGCGGCGGCCATTCGGTTCGGCGCCTTCTGCCTGCTTCCCGGGCAACGTCTCCTACTGGAGGCGGATCAACCCGTCCCTCTCGGCAGCCGGGCACTCGATATTCTTATCGCCCTCATCGAACGTCACGGCGAGCTGGTCACTAGGAGAGAACTCATGTTGCGCGTTTGGCCAGGGATCACTGTGGTCGACGCGAATCTCACGGTCCACATTGCCGCTTTGCGCCGAGCGCTACGCGACGGCCAGGCCCGCAATCGCTATCTGGTCACGACTCCCGGGCAAGGGTATCGCTTTGTCGCGTCGATCTCGGCCAGCGAGGACCCGCAGCCCGCACTGTCGTGGCTGCCGCCAGTGGAACGGAGTGTCGACGTGCGGACTATGCTCACGCGGCTGATCGCCGAGGAGGTCAGGAGGCTTGCGTCGGAGCTGCTCCAGGCTTCCTAGCTCAGCGCCAGTGGCTAAACGAACAGCTCTGGTTCGCCTGTCCGGGACCTGCGAGCTCTTACGAGCGAGCAGGCTGAACCAAGCCGCAGCCGCGCTGCCACAGAGTCTGGTGCTGTGCAGAGGAGAAGCCCATGGCCCAAAGGTCGGTGGTCCACGCAACACCTTCGCAGTCGAGTCCGCGCGAGCGGAGCCCCGGGGCGCCTCTCGAGCGAGACGGGCCGGGCCCCGGCTGATTGGCCCGGGCCGCATCTCGAGCGCTTCAACGCCTGGGCTGAAAGGCGTCAACGGATCCTTGTGGAAATCGCTCAACGCGCCGAGCAACAGCAACATGCTTGATCGTCGTCCTGACGGCGACTCGGCTCGCCTAGTTGATCAGGATCCGAATCGCGCCGCGTCGTCTATAGTTCCACCTTCGTCGCTCAGATGATTCTGAGCGGTGCGCTGCGTTTCGACGCGTTGCGGCGAAGCAAACCCCCCAAACCGACCGTTGAACCATTATCCCGATGGCGAGTTCGAACTTGCGCCCAAATTGCAAAGTGTGGGCTGCCGAAAAAGCTTTTCCGAAACTAGGTTCGTGAAAACCAAAGTGGGCGTTCTCAACCGCGGCACGAACCAGCTCAGCCGACGCTAAGTTCGCGCTGGAGCCGCGTTGCAAGCGCTACGCCGTCCGGCGGCTGTTTGACCCGCACGCGCAACCCGCAAGTTCCTCATCTCGGTCGCATCCTCAAGTGTGCGAAAAGGCTCGGGCCGCCCCATTCACGCGACATTTCGCGGTTATGTACCAGCGAATACCGAGGTTACGAGCTTCGTTCGACCGGCTAACAACGGGCCGAAGCGCTTCTTTGGGTCCGGGTTCCTTTCAAATTGCGTCCATCGGAGGAGGTGACTTTGACGAGGGTCCTGTCAGGGCAAGAAGGCGTGCTGATCGACGCCTACTGGCGCGCGGCGAATTATCTTTCGATCGGACAGATTTACCTGTTCGACAATCCGCTGCTGAAAGTCCCTCTGGAGAGGGAGCACATCAAGCCGCGCCTGCTCGGCCATTGGGGCACGACGCCCGGCCTTAACTTTATCTACGTTCACCTCAATCGGTTGATCAAAAAGCTCGATCTCGACATGATCTACATCACAGGCCCGGGCCACGGCGGCCCAGGGATAGTCGCCAATGCCTATCTCGAGGGGACATATAGCGAGGTCTACCCGAACGTCTCGCAGGACGAGGAGGGGATGAAGCGGCTCTTCACCCAGTTCTCGTTCCCTGGCGGAATTCCGAGCCATGTGGCGCCCGAGACGCCGGGCTCCATCCACGAGGGCGGCGAGCTCGGCTATTCGATGTCCCACGCCCACGGCGCGGCATTTGACAATCCAGAACTGATTGTCACCTGCGTCATCGGCGACGGCGAAGCCGAGACCGGGCCGCTCGCGACGAGCTGGCATTCAAACAAGTTCCTCAACCCCGCGCGCGACGGCGCGGTCCTGCCGATCCTACATCTGAACGGCTACAAGATCGCCAATCCGACGGTGCTGGCGCGCATTCCCGCCGAAGAGCTCGACCATCTGCTGCGCGGCTATGGTTACAAGCCTTATGTCGTCGAGGGCGACGACCCGAAGCGCATGCACGAAAGGATGGCGGCGGTGCTCGAGACCGTCATCGGTGAGATTCGAGACATTCAGGCCGCGGCGCGCGGCAACGGCGTCTCGAAGCGCCCGACCTGGCCGATGATTGTCCTGCGCACTCCGAAGGGCTGGACCTGCCCCAAGGAGATCGACGGTAAGCGGGTCGAGGGCTACTGGCGCGCGCATCAGGTGCCAATGAGCGACATGGGAAAGCCTGAGCACGTGCGCATTCTCGAATCCTGGATGAAGAGCTACCGGCCCGAGGAACTGTTCGACGCGAGCGGCCGCCTGATCCCCGAGCTCTTGGCCCTGCCGCCGGCGGGAGCGCGCCGGATGAGCGCGAATCCGCACGCCAACGGCGGGGCGCTCTTACGCGATCTGCGGCTACCGGATTTCCGGACTTACGCGGTCGAAGTCCCGTCCCCCGGCGCGGTGACGGCTGAGGCGACGCGCGTCATGGGGAGCTTTCTGCGCGACGTGATGAAGCTCAACCTCGAGGCGCGCAATTTCCGCATGTTCAGTCCAGACGAGAACAATTCCAACCGCTGGCAGGACGTGCTCGAGGTGACCAACCGCGTCTGGGTGGCCGAGACGTTCGAATATGACGATCATCTCGCTCCGGACGGCCGGGTGATGGAGATGCTGAGCGAGCACCAATGTCAAGGCTGGCTTGAGGGCTACCTCTTGACCGGCCGGCACGGCTTCTTCTCCTGCTACGAAGCCTTCATTCACATCGTGGACTCCATGTTCAACCAGCATGCCAAATGGCTAAAGGTGTGCAACGACATCGAGTGGCGAAGGCCGATCGCCTCGCTCAACATTCTCCTGTCGAGCCATGTCTGGCGACAGGATCACAACGGCTTTTCGCATCAGGATCCGGGCTTCATTGACCACGTAGTGAACAAAAAGGCCGAGGTCGTTCGGGTCTATCTTCCGCCGGACGCCAACTGTTTGCTGTCAGTCACCAACCACTGCTTACGCAGCCGCAACTACGTGAACCTCATTGTCGCCGGTAAACAGGTCGAGCGGCAGTGGCTCGATATGGACGCCGCCATCAAGCACTGCACGTATGGCCTCGGCATCTTCGAGTGGGCGAGCAGCGACAAAGGCGGCGAGCCGGACGTGGTGATGGCCTGCTGCGGCGACGTGCCAACACTCGAGACGCTGGCGGCGGTTGATCTCTTGCGGCAGCATGTCCCCGAGCTTAAGGTCCGCGTGATTAATGTCGTCGACCTCATGCGCCTTCAACCGCAGGCCGAGCATCCGCATGGCCTAAGCGACCGCGATTTCGACGCTCTCTTCACCGTCGACAAGCCGATCATCTTCGCCTTCCACGGCTACCCATGGCTGATCCACCGGCTCACTTACCGGCGGCATGGCCACGATAACATCCATGTTCGCGGTTACAAGGAGGAGGGAACGACGACTACGCCCTTCGATATGTGTGTGAGGAACGACCTCGATCGATTCCATCTTGTCAATGACGTCATCGACCGGGTCCCGGGCTTGGCCTCCCGCGCCGCCTACGCCAAGCAGGCCTTGCACGCCAAACTAATCGACCACATGGAGTACATCTGCCACTACGGCGATGACATGCCGGAAATTAAGGCCTGGACATGGGGTGGCAAAACCGCGGCCACGCCAGTTGCGACCTCGACAGGCGCGGACAATATCTGACTTGGAGGGCTAGCGCATCGGGACCGTGCGCCCGCGCGTCGAATGTATTAAGCCACGATCGCTAGGCTTGGCCCTGCTTAGCTGGTCAAGCCGTGTCCGCAGGCCTGAAGGTAGGTCCGCTCGGATCGGTGACGAGGTGCAGCGTCCGCGTAAAGAAACCGCCATCGCTGGCGCGACCGCCGATATAGACGATCCCGACGGCAGCAAGCATGCCTTCGAAGAGGGCTTCGATACGTTTTCGAGTCTCCGAGTCGACAAGATCGAGCGCATTGTCGATTATAACCCATTGCGGTCCTTGAAGGACGACACGAGCGAAGGCCAGACGCTGCTTTTCGTCCTCGCTCAATGTTCGATCCCACCGATCCGCTTTTCCGAGCTCTGGCTCGAGGCGCTCGAGGCCGACAGCCCTAAGCGCATTGACGATCGTGGCGTCGTCGGGGGCGCGCTCGCAGCGTGGATAGGCGATGGAGTCCCGCAAAACTCCCGGTGGGACATATGGGCGGGTCGGCACGAACGCTATGAGGTCGCCACCAGGGAAAGTTATGCGGCCGCCTCCCCAGGGCCAAAGTCCTGTCATCGCTCTGAAGAACAGAGTTTTACCGACGCCTCGCGCGCCGACGATGAGCACATGCTCGCCCGGCCTAAGTTCCACATGCGCCTCGCTCAGCATTATGGATCCTGCCGGCGCTGCGATGCGGAGATCGTCGACGCGAATCGTCCGATCGGCGCTATCCGCGATACTGATTCGGCTCGCGCTCCGGCCGAGTTGATCCATCGAGAGGATTGCTTTGCGGAAGCTCGCTACGCGCAGCAGCGTTGCACGCCAGTCAGCTATGTTCGAGAAATTATCCACGTACCATCGAAGCGACTGCTGAACCTGATTGAATGCTCCGACAACCATCATCAGCTCGCCGAAGGTCATACTACTGGAGAAATAGCCGGGCGCCGCCGCCAATATCGGAGCGACGATCGCAAACCAGCCATAACCTGCGGTGACCCACGTCAGGCGCGTCGTCGCCCAAACGATGCGTCGTGAGATTTCGAGCACCGATTCGAAAAGGACCGCGAGCCGTCCCCTCTCGTCGGCCTCGCCGCCATACGTGGCGACGCCTTCAATCTCTTCGCTGACACGCACCATTCCGAAACGTAGTTCCGCCTCTCGCGCATAGTGATTGGCGTCCATCGCGATCAGCGGACGACCGACGCGCCAACTCAACAGCGACGCGGCGCCGGCATAAAACAGAGCGCACCAGACCAGGTACCCGGGCGGCGCAAAGCTGCGGCCGTCGAAGGGCAGAAACATGCCCTGCGAGAGACCCCAAAGGACTCCAATGAAAGACAGGAGAAGGACCGTCGACTGCAAAAGGCCGGTGCCCAAGACAGTCGTGAGTTGGGTGAGATGCTGTGCATCGGCCTGCAGACGCTGGTCTGGATTTACGCCCATAAGCCCCGAATTCGAGAGGCGAAAAGCGCGGAGAGGCTTGAGCCACTCGTCCAGGAGGTCGTCAACCAGCCCTCGGCGCAGCACCACTTGCGACATCTGGTTAAGCCAGGTCTGCGCTACGTTGAGCGCCAGAAGGATGCCGGCCAGTTCGCCGAAAACTCCCAGCTGCTGGAGGAAGCCCGGCACATCCTTGTGGGTGAGGGCGTTATAGAAGGGTCGATTCCAAGCGTTGAGCCTGACCTGCGCATAGGCCGTCGCTGCAATGACCACGACCAGAGCCGCCCCCAACATCAGAATCTTGTTGCGCTGGCGCGACGCCCAGAACGCCGCGCTCATCCGGGCGAGCTCAGACAGGAGACCATCGTCCGTCCGCCTCCCTCCCTTAGAAGCATCATGGAATGGCTCACCTGACAGAATCGTCATCGGCCTTAATCCATCCGCCTTTCTCCAATGAAGCCACTGACCTCGCGCAGGCCGGGCGGGGCGCAACCTGCTCAGTCCGAATGAGATTAAGAGAAATGTGGATTTGAGGCCATTTGCTCGCGGCATGTCGCGCGTCTTGAATCGGCGCCAAGTTCTCGACTACGTGCCAATGTCTCGACTACGTTTCGTGTCATGCGTCGCCTGCATTGCGTTTGCCGCGCCGGCGGCAAGCTCTTGACGAACTGGCCAGCGCCCTAATGTAACGGGACGGCTACAATCAGTCGGTACGCGCTAGGCCACCAGCCAAATTGCTGGAGATGCGATATGTCCGTGGGCGTTTCACTCACCAGTTCTGCGGTAGCCCATCCGCAACGCCTTGATGGTCTTGTTGCTCTTGGCCGAAAGCTTAGGCCGCTGACAACGGGCGTCGTCTATCCGCTCAACATCGAGGCGCTGATGGGCGCGGTCGAGGCCGCCCGCGACGGATTGATCGAGCCCGTTCTGGTCGGGCCGGCCGACGCCATTCGCGCCCTCGCGGTAGAGGAGAATGTCGATCTGCGCACTTGGCGTATCGTGGACGAGCCTGACGTGGAGGACGCCGCGAAACGGGCCTGCCAAATGGCGGGGCGCGGCGAGGTGCAGGCGCTCATGAAGGGAAGCCTGCACACCGACGAGTTTCTGCATGCAGTCGTGCAAAAGGAGGCGGGGCTGCGCACCGGCCGGCTTCTGAGCCATTGCGCGCTCATTTTCTCGCCCGCTTACGGTCGGCGCATTGTGCTCTCGGACGCCGCTATCAACATCGCCCCGGACCTCGATCAGAAGCGGGACATATGCCAGAACGCGATCGTCCTCGCACGAGCAATTGGCGTCGATATCCCGAAGGTCGCCGTCATCTCGGCCGTCGAGACCGTCCGGTCGAAGATGCCGTCCACATTGGACGGTGCCGCGCTGGCCAAAATGGCCGACCGCCGGCAGATCGTCGGCGGCATCGTGGACGGACCCCTCGATCTCGACGGTGCGGTCGATCCCGAAGCCGCGAAAATCAAGAGGATCGATTCACCGGTGGCCGGCCAAGCCGACGTGCTGATCGCAGCCAACATCGACGCGGGGAACGCCATGTACAAGGAATTCCTCTTCATGGCCGGCGCCCAGGCTGCGTGCTGCGTGATGGGGGCGAAAGTTCCGGTCATTTTGACGAGCCGGGCGGACACCGCAGAGACGCGCACTTTGTCGTCAGCCCTGGCTGTGCTCATCGCCGATGCCGTGCGCCGCAACCCTGCGCTGCTTGAAGGCCCGAGCGGGGAGTGAGCGAATGGATCGTGGACTCCTCGTTTTGAATTCGGGCTCCTCCAGTCTCAAATTCGCTGTGTATCGGGAGACCGGCGAGGCCGGTCTCCAAGTCGCTTGCCGCGGCGAGGTCCAGAAGATGATGACATCGCCGCGCTTCGCCGTGCGTAGCGGCGATGACGCAGAGGTCGGGTCCCATGCGTGGCCTAGCGGGAAAGCAATCGACGCTAAGACGGCGCTCAGCTTCGTTACCGGCTGGATCAACACGAACCAGAAGGATGTCCGGATTGTCGCCTCCGGGCATCGGGTGGTTCATGGGGGCGAGCGGTACACGACGCCAACGCTGGTCGACGCCAAGACCCTCGACTATCTCGATGGGCTCTCGGCGCTGGAGCCAAGCCACCAGCCGGCCGAGGTCGGCGGCATCCGGGCGATCGCGTCCGTTCATCCGGACATGCCGCAGGTCGCGGTGTTCGATACGTCCTTCCATCGCACGATGCCCGAAGTCTCGCAGCTCTACGCGTTGCCGAAAGCGGTCCGCGACGAGGGCGTTCGACACTGGGGATTTCACGGCATTTCCTACGACTACATCAACCGGGCCCTGCCGAAACACGACCCTCAAGCGAGGCGCGTCATCGTCGGTCATCTCGGATCCGGCGCCAGCATGTGCGCAATCCTCGACGGCAAGAGCATCGCAACAACCATGGGCTTTTCGGCGATTGAGGGCCTGCCGATGGGAACGCGATGCGGCGCGATCGACGCAGACGCTCTGCTCTACCTGATGCGGCGCAAGCTCTACGACGCCCAATCGCTGGAGCGTCTTCTCTATCAGGAATCGGGTTTGAAGGGCCTGTCGGAGATCAGCAACGACGTCCGGACACTGCTGGCCAGTCCCGCTCCCGAGGCCAAGCGGGCGATCGACTATTTTGTCCACCGCATTGTGTACTTTGCCGGCGCCTACGCGGCCTTGCTCGGGGGCCTCGACGCGATTGTATTCACCGCCGGCATCGGAGAGAACGCCCCTTCGATCCGCGCCGCGGCGTGCCAAAACCTGGCGTGGCTCGGCCTCGAGCTAGATCAGTCGGCAAACCGCGCCAATGGCCCGCTGATCTCGAGCAGGGCGAGCAAGATTCGCGCCTGGGTGATCCCCACCAACGAGGAGATTATGATCGCCCGGCACACGCTGGCGCTGATAGACGGACAATAGCCAAACCCGTACAATTCCCTTGATGCCGACCGTTTCGTCATGACCTCGCAAGGGACATCGAAAATCTAGCGCGCCATGCCAGACGCGATCGGGCGATCGAGAGACGAGGCGGCCGCGCCGAGCGGCAGAACTTGGCTGTCGGGGCAAACCAGACGGTGATCGAATCGATCCGGTATTCGGGCAACGGCGCCACTCTGCTCGGCGTCAATCCGTTCTGGCAGATGGTGATCGAGGGCCTGCTCATTGCCGGAGTGGTCTATCCCGACAACGTCCAGAAACGCCGCGCACAGGGTCAGTAAGAGATAGAGGATTCGACGCAATGCACTCTATCGTGCGGAACCTCAAGCAAACTGGGCCCGTAGCAGCGAAACGAGCGATCAGCGCGTTCTCCCTCGCCACTCTTTCGGCTTTTGCAGCCTTTTTCGCCTCATCGAGTCCCGCCTTGGCGCTCGACAAAGTCACCTTTGGCTTGAACTGGCTGGCAGACCCGGAAGCTGGCGGCTATTATCAGGCCGTCGTCGACGGCACCTATGCCAAGTACGGGCTCGACGTCACAATTCAGCCCGGCAGCCCGGAGAGCGATGGCGGGTTGCTTCTCCTTGTGGGCAAGATCGACTTTTTCCAGGCCGGCGACCTGCTTGGCGATTTTCTCGCCGAACCGCGCAACGTTCCAATTATCGCGGTGGCCGCCGACTTCCAAAAGGATCCGCAGATTATCATGTCACATCCAGGCGTCGGCTTGGACAAGTGGACCGATCTGCCGAAAGCCTCGACCGCTTATGTGAGCGCCGGCGGCTTATACTCATTTTACGCCTGGATGATCAAAGCATGGGGATTCAGTTATGCGAACGTCAAGCCGTACGATTTTGATTCCGCGCCGTTCATCATCAACAAGCACTCGATCCAGGAAGGCTATTTGACGTCAGAGCCCTATGCGGTTGAGCAGCAGGGGCATTTTAAACCCAATGTTTTCCTGCTCGCGGATCATGGCTACTCCACCTATTCGTCGCTGATCGAAGCGCGGCGCGACACGGTGGAGCGGAATCCGGACCTCGTGCAACGCTTCGTCAATGCCTCGGCGATCGGCTGGTATCATTATCTCTATGGCGACAACACGAAAGCCAATGAGGCGATCAAGCGCGCCAATCCGGGAATAACCGACGGCCAGATCGCCTATTCGATCGCAAAGCTCAAAGAGTACGGGATCGTCGACTCAGGCGACGCGCTGAAGCTCGGGATCGGCGCCATGACCGACGCCCGGGTCAAGGACTTTTTCGACCAGATGGTGAAAGCCGGGATCGTCAAGCCCGACACCGATTATAAGAAGGTCTACACCCTGCAATTCGTCGACAAAGGGATCGGCGTAGGACTCGGTCCGAAGTGACCGCGTCGGGCCACTGAAGCCCGCGGCAAGGCTATCCGACCCTTGCCGATCTCAAGCCCGAGGCGTTGGCGCGGGTGGAGCGGTGACCCTCATCAGCGTTCGCGCGTGGCTCTCGGCGACATGTCGCGTCGCCTTTATTTCGCGCCAGTCACCTTGGCCCCAGCGCAGGCAATATGACGACGCTTAGAAAGTCTTGAAGGAAGTGCATGACGATTGGAGCTGCCAGGCTTCTCCGCCAGAGGTAGACGAGGGCGAAGACAGCTCCCATGACCCCAACCGTCACGAGGCCGGATGAGCCTTCGTAGCCGTGTCCGAGAGCGAAAATCGCCGAGCTGAGCAGCACCGAAGCCGTCGTGCTCTTCAGCATGGGCAAAAATCGGAGCAGCAGGTAGCCGCGGAAGATGGTCTCCTCCGTCACGGCGACGACCGTGACCAGGACGACGGCCAGTAGCTCCTCGGCTGCCCCCTTGTCGTTCAGGAATGATGGCAGCGGCGTTGAGGGCCCGGACAGTCCGGCGTGCAACAAGGCGCGATCAAGAAGCGGGGCGCCGAGGAAAACCGGGACAAAACAAATCGCGCCGATCATCAATTCACGCGCCACATGACGCCGGTTCCAACCCACACAGGTCACGGGTTCGCCGTTTCGCCAAAGGAAAAACAGGATCAAGGAAACCAGTCCCACGTCGCGGAAAATGATGGCCGTGGCCGCGATCAAAAAGCTCAATTGCCCTTGCCTGATGACGAACAGCGACAAAACTGTCGACGGCACGATGAGGAGGAGAAAGACGGCGACTTCCGCCGTTTGCACGTTGCGACTGGGGGTCATGCGGTCAACAGTCCATTATGTTGCCTGGCGCGTCTACCCTGGAAATTCATTAGAGCCGCGGGCCGATTTCTGGGCCCAAGCGTCGCAGCGATTTCGCGCAGAGTTTCGTCCGGCCGTCAGACGAGGTTCGTTTTCAATAGCACGCGTGCGGCGCCCGTATTGTCGGGTGCTTGGTCCGCCGCGGGTCGCGCGAAGCTGGCAAAACTGACCGCAATGATTAAGTTGACGCGAGCGTCAGCGGAAAGTTGGCGCACCAGCCGAAAATGCTCGTCCCGTTCCGGCCCGGCCCAGACCGCAGAGAAAGGCATCATGTTTCGGCGAGATGCCCTGATTCGCTATCGGCTGGGAATACCCACTCTCTCGCCTGCAATGGATACATTTCCCCACCGAACCGAATTGCCCGTGCCAGACACAGAATCATCTCGCGCGACAAGGGGATATCAAAAGCACGCTTGCTGCCGCCCTTCGGGTTAGTGACGTGCAATGTGCGCCTTCGGAAGTCTATGTGATTAGGCTTGATCGCCTGCAAGGCGGTCGGCCGCGAACCAGACAGCAACATGAATAGATGAAACTCACGACGCACAGGGTTCTCGAGCAACGCCAACTCCGAGAACCATCCTTTCAAGTCACCCGTGCCCATGCCGGTGTCGCGACGCTTCTCCTCGTTCCAATCGACAGCGTCTGCAGGATTATCGGACGGAAGCTTTTTGTTCGTCTTCCGCGCGTGATTGTAAATCGCCCGCAAGGTGCGCATCGCCCCGTTCGCGAGATAGGGTCCGTTTTCCTTCGTGACATCATCGTGCTTTTTCGCCACGCGAGCGGGATCTGCGCCAAGCTCACGCAAAGGGGTGTCAAGCCACTCCGCGAAAATGCGTTCCACATGATCGCGATAGCCGGCGATGGTCTTTTCGCTGCGGTTTTTCCGAACCAGATGGGCTTCCAGATACCGCTGCCACGCCTGCTTGAGCGTGACCTCTGCTGATGCCGCCTTGTTCTCAGCGTTCTCACTTGAGCCGCCAAGCCCGTCTTGCGACGGCTTCGGGTGCTGCCCCCGGCTGATCTGCGCCAAATATTCCTTTGCGGTGGCGCGGGCGGTTCGCGTCGAGACTTCACTCGTATCGCCGATCGAGACCCGGATCGACGACACCCGCTTGCCACCTTTTCTGAGGTCGCCCTGGACCGTGAACGTCCGCTTACGTTTTCCGACGACGACGAAAAAGCCCTTCAACTCGGTGTCGCGAGCCAAATACCAACCATCGTGTGGCGCGGGTAACTGACTGATCGTTTTATCAGTCAGCAGAGTTCGGACGTCAGCCATATTCGAAGCCCAGGCAAGCTAAAACGGTTTTAAAACGGTTTTGTCGAACCGAGAGGTTTGAAGGTTTCTGTTCGACGGACCGCGACGCTACGCGACAAGCTTCGACAAACAAAGGGCTTCTTAGGCGGCGTCGCAGTCTGGCGCGCACTTAGAAACTGCGGCGAAGAGCCCAATTCGAACTCTTAATCAGCGGGTCCAAGGTTCGAGCCCTTGTGCGCCCACCATCGAAAACAGGCGCTCTGACCGCCGGCCGGAAAATGCTCGAGGCCTGCGACAGGCGATCGGACCTCGAAACGAAGGCCTTCAGGCCGCTTTGGCCGGGGCGCGGGTGAGCAGCCGGCAGAGACGCGCGAGGGTTTCGCGCTGTTCGCGTCGGGGCACGACCAGATCGACCATTCCGTGGTCGCGCAGGTACTCGGCGCGTTGAAACCCCTCCGGCAGGCGCTCGCGGATCGTCTGTTCGATCACCCGCGCGCCGGCGAAGCCGATCACGGCGCCGGGCTCGGCGATGTGCACGTCGCCGAGCATGGCGTAGGACGCCGTAACCCCGCCGGTGGTCGGGTTGGTCAGGATCACGATATAGGGGAGATTCGCGGCGCGAAGGCGACGCACGGCGACGGTGGTGCGAACCATTTGCGCGAGCGCGAACATGCCTTCCTGCATGCGCGCGCCGCCGGACGTTGTGAAGATGAGAAATGGCGTCGCTCGCTCGATCGCGGTGGAGACGCCGGCCACGATCGCCTCTCCAGCCGCGAGCCCGAGCGTTCCGCCCTGAAACGCAAAGTCCTGGACCGCGACGGTGACATCCTGGCCCTCGAGCTTGCCCGAGGCGACCGTGACCGCATCCATGGCGCCCGTCTTCGTGCGATTTTCCTGCAAGCGAACCGAGTAGCGTTTGATGTCGCGGAATTTCAACGGATCGGACGGCGTTTCGGGGATCGCGAATTCCTCGTAAGCCCCGTCGTCGAGCAGCGAGGCGAGGCGGGCCTTGGGGCTGATCGGCATGTGATAGCCCGAGCCGGGGACGACCATGAGATTGGCTTCCAGATCCTTGTGGAAGACCAGTTCGCCGCTCTCCGGGCACTTGACCCAAAGATTCTCCGGCGTGTCACGGCGCAGCAGCGAACGAATCTTCGGGGGCACAACGTTCGAGATCCAATTCATAGCGCTGACTTGTCTCCGGTTGGGTCGGTCGCCGAGGACCGCCTACTTCGCGGCGGCCCGCACGCCTTGCGCGAGTTTGCCGACCAATCCCGTGACGGCGCCGACGGTCGAGGGGGTCGCCGCGCCGCCGTCGAGCGACAATCTGATCGCCTCCACAAGCGACGAGCCGACCACAACCCCGTCGGCGGTTTCCGCGATCGCCCGCGCGCTCTCCGCGTTCTTGACGCCGAAGCCGACCGCGACAGGCAGATCGGTGCGGCGCTTGAGCCGCGCGACCGCTTCGGCCACCTGCTTGACGTCCGGCGCTGCGGCGCCAGTGACCCCCGTGATCGAGACGAAGTAGACAAAGCCGCCGGCGTTGGTGAGAATCCCGGGCAGACGGTCTTCGCTTGTGGTCGGCGCGACCAGGCGAACGAAGGCGAGGCCCGCGCGGCGCGC
>Ga0335074_10009187_pt1 | contig 13783 bp, 13 predicted proteins | sample Lox_Sample_23_FD_206715 | JGI IMG/M metagenome (GOLD analysis project Ga0335074, IMG submission 206715) | Soil microbial communities from Loxahatchee National Wildlife Refuge, Florida, United States - Lox_Sample_2.3 | ecosystem: Environmental > Terrestrial > Soil > Wetlands | place: USA...
GCTTTCCCAGGCCAGGAAGTCCTCCGCAGAGCGCCACTCGCTGGTGATCAGCCACTCGTCTGCGTCATCCGCCGACCTGCACACCTGATCGCCCAGATGCCCGGGAACGTGCGCGACCTGCCACCTAATCGATTCATACTCCCGGAGAAATTTCTCTCCGGCGCCTGGTGAGAGTTTGAGCATGAACAGAACGCGATAGCCAGCAGTAGGCTCGGTACTCATTTCCCCCCGCTTTCATTACCCCACCGCCTATGTACCCGCTGGGTATATAACGCCACTCCCACTTGCGGGCAAAACAGCTGCCGGCTAGTCGGTGATCCGGCAGATGACCTGGCCGGCGGAAACGGCGTCACCGACGGCGACGGCAAGATCGGTAACCACGCCGGCGCGGTGCGCGGCCACCGGCTGCTCCATCTTCATCGCCTCGATCACCACCACGGGATCGCCCACCTCGACGCGATCGCCCGGCGCCGCGACCTTGACCACGCTGCCCTGCATCGGGCAGGTGACGTGATCGCCGGATGACGCCCCGGAAACGCCCTGCAGGCGCGCCATCCTGCGCCCGATCATCCGCCGTACACCTATGTCCGGCGGCCCGCCGAGCGCTGGGACCACGACTTCCATCCGCCGCCCGTTGACCTCCACGGTGAGCCGCTCGTGCGCCGGGCGCTCCGGCGGCTCGGCTGGCTCGGGCTGCGGCTCGCAGCCGCGGAAATCGGACTCGATCCACCGCGTGTGGACAGCGAACGGAGCGGCAGGGTCTGCTGGTGCAAACGCAGGGTCGTCCACGACAGCCCGGTGAAACGGCAAGACGGTGGCCACGCCCTCGACCTCGAACTCGGCCAGTGCGCGCCGGGCCCGTTCCAGGGCCTGGCTGCGGTCCCTGCCGGTCACGATCAGCTTGGCGAGCATGGAGTCGAACTCCCGCCCGATGACGGCGCCCGCGGCCACGCCCGAGTCGACACGGACCCCGGGTCCCGCCGGGACCTGCCAGGCCGTCAGCGCCCCGGGGCCGGGCAGAAACGCGCGGCCCGGGTCCTCGGCGTTGATCCGGAACTCGATGGAGTGGCCGTGAGCGGGAGGATCGTCGTAACCGAGTTCCGCGCCCTCGGCGAGCCTGAACTGCTCACGCACGAGGTCCAGACCGGTGATCTCCTCGCTCACCGGGTGCTCCACCTGCAGCCGCGTGTTCACCTCCAGGAAGCTGACGACGCCGTCCGTGCCGACGAGGAATTCGCACGTGCCGGCCCCTACGTACCCCGCTTCCCGCATGATCGCCTTGGACGCCTCGTACAAGCGCGCGACCTGGTCCGCCTCCAGAAACGGCGCCGGTGCTTCCTCGACGAGCTTCTGATGACGGCGCTGCAGCGTGCAGTCCCTCGTCGAGATCACAACCACGTTGCCGTGAGCGTCGGCGAGGCACTGCGTCTCGACGTGCCGCGGACGGTCCAGATACCGCTCGACGAAGCACTCGCCCCGGCCGAACGCAGCGACCGCCTCACGCGTGGCCGAGTCATACCGATCGGCTATCTCACCCGGCGTCCAGGCCACCTTGAGCCCGCGGCCACCACCCCCGTACGCCGCCTTGATCGCGACGGGGAGGCCGTGTTCGCTGGCGAAGGCGGCCACGTCATCGGCGTCGGCCACGGGGCGCCCGGCCACCAGGGGAGCTCCGACGCGCTGGGCAACCTCGCGCGCCGCGATCTTGTCGCCAAGCTGGCGTATCGCCTGCGCCGGCGGCCCGATCCAGGTGATCCCCGCCCCGGTCACCGCCTCGGCGAAGTCCGCGTTCTCGGACAGGAACCCGTAGCCCGGGTGGACGGCATCGGCACCGGAGCGCGTCGCGACCTCGAGCAGCTTCGTGATGTCGAGGTACGTCTCGGCGGGCGTCACCCCACCGAGGGCATACGCGTCGCCGGCGAGCCTGACGTGCGGGGCGTCGCGGTCCGGGTCGGCGTAGACCGCGACGCTCTCCATGCCCGCGTCCCGGCACGCCCGGGCCACCCGGACCGCGATCTCGCCACGGTTGGCGATCAAGACTCTGCGCATTTGGCCAGCTCCCCCGTTTGCGCCCCCGATGATCTGGCGCAGGCCCTGGAATGTGAGCATCCTCGCGCAACGATCTGCGGGTGGCGCTGAGCGACTCGCGCGAGGCCGAAATCCCGGGCCAACCTCTCCTTTTGGTTAGCCCGTTTTACGCCGTGCGGCCCCAGTTCCCCCGCGGGCGTGCCCACGACCGTGAGCCCACGTACGACGGGGCGCGCCACGGCGGGCAGTGCGGGACACGGCGCGGGCCAGGGCGCCGCCGTCTGGAGATCAGGACCGCGATGACGGCCGCGACCTCCTCCGCGCTGGGGTGCCCGGCCGCTGCGGGCACCCCAGCTGAAGCGGTCCCGGCCACTAGGCGACCGGTGCAGCCGCGGTGGCTTCGACGATGCCCTTGATCCGCTCCATCTGCACCGCCGAGTTCGTGGTGATCCTCTCGGCCATCGTGGCGTCGTCCACCGGGGCGCCCGGCTTCATGTGGAAGTCCTGGACCCAGCGCATCTCGACGCCGCCATCGGTCTCGCGATACGTCCAGTTGATGTCCATGAACTCGAACGGGCCGGTCTCGACCCGGTATGCGTGCACGCTACGCGCCTGCGGGTCCATGACCCGCTCGGACACCCAGCTCCACACCTTGCCCTGGTCGTCCGGGTGCATCGTCAGCCGGAACCGAACCGTGTTCCCGTCTCGCGTGATGATCTCCGCCGCCGCGTACTCGCTGAACAGCTGGGGCCACGACTCGACGTCATTGGTCATGTCCCAGACCAGGTCCATGGGCGCGCTGATCACCACTGAACTGTCGGTGTGCGCGGCCGGCCCGGCGCCCCCGCCCGCCGACTCGGCGATGATGGCTTCGAGGTCAGCGAAGGTCTTGCAGTCGTCGATGTCCGCGTGAATCTGGATCCCGCAGCGGCGCTCGATCGTCGAGAAGACGCCGAGCAGACCGAGCGAGTCCACACCCAGATCTTCCAGCGTCATCCCAGGATTCTGCTGCACCTGCTCGACATCGATCTCGACGCCGGCGGCTGTCTTGACGATCTCGCTCAGCTCGGGACGCGTTGGCAGTGTTGTTGCGGGCACCTGCGTTCTCCTTTCCTAGTAGGTATTTCCCTGTGGTGGGGTCAGGCGGCGCGGAGCACGACGGCGGCGTTGAACCCGTCGAACCCCCGGGCCAGCACGAGGGCCGTGCGGACACGGCCGGGTCTCGCCTCCCGGACGAGGTCCACGTCGCAGCCTGGCGCCAGATCGCCGATGCCGTAGGTGGGCGGGATGACTCCGTCGCGCATGGCCAGCAGCGCCGTGACCACGTCGAGCGGTGCCCCGCCCGCGTACAGCCGTCCGCAGAGCGTCTTGGGCACGGTCACGGGAACCCCGAACGGGCCGAAGAGAACGGCGAGCGCCGCCGCCTCCGCGCGGTCCAGGCTGGGCAGGCCGGCGCCGTCGGCGAAGACGACGTCCACGTCCTGCGGCGCGACGCGGGCGTCGGCCAGTGCCGCCGCGGCCGCCTGCTGCAGCGTTGGCGGCCTGCCGGTCCCCGGACGCGGGTCGAACGACGAGGCATAACCGGCGATCTCGCCGTAAGGCCGGTCCACGCCCCGGGCGAGCGCGCTGTCCGCGCGCTCGGCGATCATGATCGCGCCGCCCTCGCCGGGCACGTACCCGCAGGCGGCCACGTCGAAGGGCAGGTATGCGCGCCGCGGGTCCGCGGCGCGGCTCAGCAGGTCACTGCTGATCTGGCAGGTCAGCGCGTACGGGCCGATCGGTGCTTCGGTGCCGCCGGTGACCACCACGCGCGCGTCCCGCCGCAACGCCCGGCGGGCGCGGCCGAGCGAGTCGAGGCCGCCGGCCTGCTCGGAGACCACCACGCCGCATGGCCCCTTCATCCCATTCCTGATCGACAGCTGCCCGGTCGTCGCCGCGTAGAACCAGGCGATCGACTGGAAGGGGCCGACGCCCCGCGGCCCGGTGCTCCATAGCGCCTCGATCTCGCGCTGCCCGAATTCGTTGCCACCGGACGAGCTGGCCGTGACGACCGCCATGTCGTATTCCGGCAGCTCCGCCGGGACCAGGGCGGCGTCAGCGAGCGCCCGGTCCCCGGCGGCGAGCGCCAGCTGCGTCCAGCGGTCGGTCTGCACCGCCAGGCGATCTCCGCACTCATCCGCCGGGTTGAGTCCCTCGATGAGCCCGGCGACGCGCACCGGATAGCTGTCGGCTTCAAATCTGCTGATCGGGCGCAGCCCGCTCACTCCGGACAGCGTCGCCGCCCAGTAGGCGCCGGTGTCGCTGCCGTTGGGCGCTATCGCCGCTATGCCGGTGATCAGCGCCCGCTGCGAGTCGTCACCCATGCTGGGCCACCTTCCCCGGCCGGGTGAGCAGCATCGCCGTCTGGAAACCGCCGAACCCGCTGCCGACGGTCAGAACGGCGTCGCTGCGCTGCTCGCGTGCCTGCAACGGCACGTAGTCCAGGCCGAGCTCCGGGTCCGGTTCGTGCAGGTTGGCGGTTGGCGGAACGACGCTGTGCTCGATGGCCAGCGCCGACGCCGCGACCTCGATGGCGCCGATCGCGCCGAGCGAGTGCCCGACCATCGACTTGATCGAGCTCACCGGGACTTCGTAGGCTCGCGCGCCGAGGCTCGCCTTGAAGGCCGCGGTCTCGTGACGGTCGTTCTGGCGAGTGCCGGATCCGTGCGCGTTGATGTAGTCGATGTCCTCGGGGGCGAGCCGCGCACGCCCCATGGCCACCCTGATCGCCTCGGCCATCTCCAGGCCGTCGGCGGTCAGCCCGGTCATGTGGTACGCGTTGCTGCGCTGCGCGTAGCCCGCGATCTCGCAGTAGATGTGCGCGCCGCGTTCGCGCGCCTTGTCGGCTGGTTCGAGAACAAGAACCGCGGCACCCTCGCCGAGCACGAACCCGTCCCGGTTCGCGTCGAAGGGGCGTGACGCGTGCGCCGGGTCGTCGTTGTTCGGCGAGGTCGCCTTGATGGCGTCGAAGCACGCGACGGTGATCGGCGAGATCGGCGCGTCGGTCGCGCCGGCGATCACCACGTCGGCCCGGCCGTCCTCGATGAGCTCTGCACCGTCCGCGACGGCGTCCAGCCCTGACGTGCACCCGGTCGAGACGACGCTCGCCGGGCCCTCCGCGCCGCAGTCCCAGGCGACCTCGGCAGCGATCGTGCTCGGGATCAGCGCGCGGTACAGATGGCGAGACGCCTTGGCCGGGTCCACGACCCAGTTCCTGCCCGCGTCGCTCACCACGACGTACTGCTGCTCAAGCGTGATGGTGTTGCCGACCGCGCTGCCGATGCTCACGCCAATACGGCCCGGCGGCACGTTGCCGGTGTCGATCTTGCTGTCGGCCAGCGCCTCGCGCGCGCACACGAGGGCGAACTGCGAGCAGCGGTCGGTCCGCTGAGTCTCCTCAGCCGTGAGGCCCTCGGCGGCCGGGTCGAAGTCGCACTCGGCCGCGATGCGGGAGCGGAACCCGGCCGGGTCAAACAGCGTGATGCCGCGGGTGGCCGTCGTGCCCGAGGTGAGCAGGGCCCAGAAGGCCTTCGTGCCGCTGCCACCGGGCGCCATGACGCCGATCCCGGTGATCGCGGCCCGCCGTCGGGTCACCTGGCCTCACCGGATACTGCGTGACTGGGCTCCTCGGTGTCGACGTGACCGAGTTCGGGCCTCGGCGCCAGCGGGCCGAGGTGGAAGACCGCGAACGCCGGCTGGTCGGCATCGTTGTTCTCCAGCCGGTGACGCGTGCCCACCGGGATGAACAGGCCTTCGCCGGCGGCGAGGGGCACCGGCTCCCCGTCGAGCCGGACGAGCAGCCGGCCGCTGGTCAGGTACAAGAACTCTTCCGAGTACGGGTGGTAGTGCTCGGTGACGCACTCGCCGGGCTGGAGAGTGAGTACCCCCATGAAACCCGAGGTCGACTTCACCGTCGCGGGGCTGAGCATGGTGCGGAGATCGCCGCCGCGGCGGCGGTTGGGCTGCACGTCGCTCGCCGCGATCTTCGCCCATTGTGCGTTTGTCACCAGGTGTCCTTCCTTGGATCCGCCTTATAGCGGTGGGTTTCCGTGCTTGCGCAGCGGCAGATGCTCGTGCTTCGCGCGGAGCATGTCGAGGCCGGCGCAGATGACCGCCCGGGTCTCGCGTGGGTCGATGACGTCGTCCACGAGCCCGCGCTCGGCCGCGTAGTAGGGGTGCATGAGCTGCTGGCGGTATTCATCGACGAGGCTCTGGCGCATCTGGTCCGGGTCGGGGGCCGCCGCGATCCGCTTGCGGTGGATGACGTTCGCGGCGCCTTCCGCGCCCATGACGGCGATCTCGTTGATCGGCCAGGCGTACGCGAGGTCGGCACCGATCGAGCGGGAATCCATCACGATGTACGCGCCGCCGTACGCCTTGCGCAGGATCACCTGGATACGCGGGACCGTGGCCTCGCAGTAGGCGTACAGAAGCTTGGCGCCATGCCGGATGATCCCGCCGTGCTCCTGGTCCACGCCCGGCAGGAAACCGGGCACGTCGACGAGGGTGACCAGCGGAATGTTGAACGCGTCGCACGTGCGGACGAACCGTGCCGCCTTCTCCGCCGCCTCGATGTCGAGCACGCCGCCGAGCACCAGCGGCTGGTTGGCGACGATTCCGACGGTTTGGCCGCCCATGCGCGCCAGCGCGCAGACCACGTTGCGGGCCCAGTCGGCGTGCAGCTCGAGGAACTCGCCGTCGTCGGTGATCTGCTCGATGACGGCCAGCATGTCGTAGGGCTTTGCCGAAGCCGCCGGGACGATGTCGAGCAGGGCGTCACAGCTGCGGTCCGGCGGATCGCCGGGCTCGTGGCCATCGGGCGCCTCACGGTTATTCGGCGGCAGAAGCCACAGGAGCGACCGGATGGCCTCGAAGCAGCTCTCCTCGTCGTCGTGCACGAAGGTGGCCAGGCCGGAGGTGCGGGAGTGCATGTCGGCGCCGCCCAGGTCTTCATGGCTGACCTGCTCCCCGGTCACCTCGCGGATGACATCCGGGCCGGTGAGGAACATGTTCGAGATGCCGCGGACCATGAAGACGAAATCGGTCAGCGCCGGTGAGTACGACGCACCGCCCGCGCAGGGCCCCAGCATCACGCTGATCTGGGGGATGACGCCGGAGGCCCGCACGTTGCGGCGAAATATCCCGCCGTATCCGGCAAGCGCGGTGACGCCTTCCTGTATGCGGGCCCCCGCGCCGTCGTTCAGCCCGATGAGCGGTGCCCCCGCCGACTCCGCGAGGTCCATGATCTTGCAGATCTTCTGTGCGTGAGCCTCGCCCAGCGAGCCGCCGAAGATCCGGAAGTCGTGGGCGTACAGGAACACCTTCCGGCCGTCGATCGTCCCGTACCCGGTGATGACGCCGTCGGTATGCGGCCGCTGCTCATCCAGGCCGAAGCCGGACGCCCGGTGCCGGCGCAGCATCTCGAGTTCCCGGAACGAGCCCGCGTCGCACAGCCGGTCGATCCGCTCACGGGCGGTCAGGCGCCCGCGTTCGTGCTGGCGCTCGGTGGCACCCTCGCCCGGGCCGAGGAGCACTTCCTGCCGGAGCAGCGCCAGATCGCCGGCCACGTCGTGCAGGCCTGGCTGCTCCGCCTGGCCGGCCGCCGCCGCCGGGCTGTCCGGCACGGTCAAGGCCTTCGTGGCCTGCGTCATAGTCATTGCTGCTCCCCACGGCCGTGCGTTTCGGATGGGTGCTGCGTCACGCCTGCGCTCGCCAGAGATAAAATTCCCTGGCCATCGCGTCACTCGGGCTCCGCCATGTCGCGGGATCGTAGGCGGTGATGTGCTCCGACAGCTTTGTGTTGATGTCAGTGAACAACGGGTTAGCTCGCACCTCGCTAAGCGGGAGAGCCAGGTCCTCGTCACTGTCAACTGAATGGAAATAGAGGTCATGGAAACGGTAAAGCCGCCGCTCCCGAACGCCCAGCATTCGCGGGAGCTCGCCCAGGTCCGACTCTGCGAAGATATGTTTGACCGCGTCTTCGCTTCCATGCCTCATACGGGCGACAATAAGCGTCCGTGACATGACAACCTCCCCCCGCGAATAAGTTCCCCTGGCCCCGTCAGGCGTAAACATTCCCTACCCGGCGGCTGCGTATCGGCGTTAATGGGATATGTTTTTCGCCGGGTTACTGATCGGCGTTAACGGGTACGGATTCGCGACCTTAAGGGACGTTTCGCAAGCCCGGAAGAATCGGGCGAAGGCTCCGATCGCCCATGGGCCGGACGCATGCTGGACGAGCGGGCCGGCGATCAGCGGTGCCACCGCGGCCAGGGCGGTGGCGACCGTGACCACCGTATTGGTGATCGGGCCGCGCATGAGCAGGGCGGAGGTGCCGAACAGCAGAGCCCAGGCCAGGCTGATGACCGCGGCCAGGGTTCCCAGGCGCATGCGCCCCTGCAGCCGTGGCGCTGCGATGGCGCCGAGCAGGCCTCCGGCGGCGATGGCCGCCTGCACCAGGCCAATGACAACAGTGGACGTGCCGTGGTGGCGCAAGGGGAGCGTAATGGTGAAGATCACGCCCGTGAAAGAGAAGTCGACTAACGGCGCGTGAATCAGCACCGCGCGCAGGATCGGAACCCGCCAGACGAACTGGAGGCCATCGGCGACCTCGCGCCACAACCCCTTGCGCTCGGCCGCGCCATCCGAGCGGAACCTGCCGCGGATCCGGCTCACCGTGCCGGACGAAACTCCATAGGAGACGGCATCGGCGAGAAACGGCACGGCTCGGCCCAGCCCGAAGAGCACTCCGGCGGGTCAGCGCCAGGATCAGCAGCGGGTAGGCGAGCCGTCTGCCCGGGCCTAACCTGCCCAGAGCTAAGAGGATTTCTTGTCCACCGCGTCGCCGGCACCGCGATGGTGGCTGCGCACGAGCGCCGTGACCTCGCGCGTAATGCCGATCGAGGGGCCGCCGATGAGCTCCCAGGCGCGGGCGATACCGATCAGGAAGCAGATGACCACCATGCTTGCGATCGTGTACACCGCGCCGGAGTTGCCTGGCCGGGCGAGCACGTCGACGCCGTTGATCAGCTGGACCACGAACGTGATGAGCAACCCGAAGAGGAACAGCACGTCAAGCAGTACGCGCCGGCGCACCTGGTGCCGCCGGATCAGCGACAGCAGCGCCGCGGCGACGAACACGATGCCCGTGCTAGCCGTTGCCACCGCGGTCGGCCCTATCTTCTCCCCGGGGATCAGCGAGAACAGCGACACGGCCAGCGCGTTGGTGAAGGCGGAGAGAGCCGCGGCCGCGCGGATGCGGTGGACCTGCGCCGGTGCCTCTTCCCTGGCGAGCCGGTCGGACGCCACCGAGATCGCTACGAACAGCAGGCCAATCAGCGCGCCGGCCACGCTTGCGCACGCCACGAAGAAGTCGTGGACGTTCTCAGGGACCATCTGACGATCCTCGCAGCCGGGGGACGCTGGGTCAGCACCGGCTGCCCGCCGTATACCATCCACAGGGGCCCCCCACGCGCCGCAGGCTTAGAGACCACCTGGATAGGGCACTGGAACAGGGGCGATGGTGATGCGGGGAAGGGACTGCCGCGCGGCTACGATGTGTGAGCGATGAGCACTGTACAAGCACCCGATGGCGCTGCCCACTCGCCTGACGGCACTCTGGCCGGGATCATCCACACCGAGGACCTGACCAAGGTCTATCCGGGAACCGACTTCGCCGCGGTCGACCGGCTCAACCTCGACGTGCGCGCCGGCGAGATCTTTGGCCTGCTCGGGCCCAACGGCGCGGGCAAGACCACGACCGCTGGCATGCTGACCACGCGCGTGGTGCCGACGTCCGGGCGGGCCCTGCTGGCCGGCGTCGACGTCGCCGCGCATCCGGCGCTCGCCAAGCAGCTGAGCGGTATCGTGTCGCAGCAGAACACCCTCGACCGCCAGCTGACCGTCTGGGAGAACCTGTACTTCCACGGCCGCCTGTTCGGCATGGGAGCCAAGACGTCCCGGCAGATCGCCGACGACCTGCTCGAGCAGTTCCATCTGACCCGGTGGGCCAAGGCCTCGGTTTACGCGCTGTCCGGCGGCATGGCCCAGCGGCTGATGGTCGCGAGAGCCATCTTCCATCGCCCCTCGGTGTTGTTCCTTGACGAACCGACGGCCGGGCTCGACCCGCAGAGCAGGCTCGCTCTGTGGGACCTGCTCGGCGAGCTGCACCGGGCAGGCCAGACCATCCTGCTCACCACCCACTACATGGAAGAAGCCGACCGGCTCTGCGAGCGGGTCGCGATCATGGACCACGGCAAGATCCTCGCGCTGGACACCCCGGCCGCTCTCAAGCAGAGCATCGGCGCCGACACGGTCGTCACGGTGAAGGCCGCCGGCGACGCTGCCAGCCTGGCCGAGGCGCTCGAACGCGACGTGACCGGCGTCACCCGGGCCCGCATCATCGACGGAGGAGTGCAGCTGCACGTACAGGGCAATGATCGGCTGGTCCCGCGCGTCGTCGCGGCGGCGGAGCGCGCGGGCTTCGACCTGATCGACCTGTCGATCTCCGAGCCCAGCCTGGAGACGGTGTTCATCAACCTCACGGGCAAAGAACTCCGGGAGGACTGATGGCCGCGTCTGCCACCACACCCAAAAAAACCACAGCACAGAACCTGCCCGGCGCCAGCCTGCAGCGGATCGGCGGCGGCCCCACCCGGTCGGTCGCCGCGGCCAGCTGGACCGCGCTCGGCGCGCTGATGCTGCGGGACCTGGTCGTGCTGCGCAAGCACCTGTGGGAGTTCATCCTGCGCACGATCATCCAGCCGTTCCTGCTGTGCTTCGTGTTCCTGTTCATCTTCCCCAAGATCGGCCAGGGCATCGGCGGGGGTCACGGCCCCGTGGCGGAATCCGCGTTCGCGACGGTCCTGGTGGGCGGGGTGCTCGGGATCTCGGTCATGTTCCAGGGCGTGCAGTCGATCGCCCTGGCCATGGCGCAGGAGTTCGGCTTCACCCGGGAGATCGAGGACCGAGTGCAGGCCCCGTGCCCGATCTGGCTGGTGGCGATCGCCAAGGTGCTGTCCGGCGCGGCCCAGGGTGTGCTGTCGGCGATCATCGTGCTGCCGATGGTCTGGCTGGTGCACGCCCCGGGCGTGCACGCCCACCTGGTCTTCCACTGGTGGGTGATCTTCACGTTCGTGCCGCTGGCGTGTGTGGCCATGGCCGGCCTGGGGCTGCTGCTCGGCACCAGCTTCGAGCCGCGCAACATCGGCCTCATGTTCGGCTTCATCATCCTGCCGATCACGTTCCTCGGCGGCACCTACTACTCGTGGACGAGGCTGGCCCCGGTCAAGATCGGCGGGTTCCACTGGCTCCAGACCCTCGTCCTCATCAACCCGCTGATCTACGTAAACGAGGGGATGCGGGCCGCGTTCACCGGCGCACCCCATATGCACCTGTACGTCATCTATCCCGTCGTCGTCGCGTTCGGGGCCCTGTTCCTGGGTCTGGGACTGCGCAACTTCCGCCGCCGCGTGCTCTCCTAGGAGCGCCGGGAACGGACGGCGGAGGCGAGGTCGGCCAGGACGCCCGCGGTGGTGTCCCAGCCCATGCAGGCGTCGGTGACGCTCTGGCCATAGGTCAGCCCGGCCGCGGCTCCGAGCTCCTGGCGGCCGGGGACGAGGAAGCTCTCGATCATCACGCCCGCGATCCCGCGCTGCCCGCCGGCGATCTGCGCGGCGATCTCCCGCGCCACCTCGGCCTGCCGGTCGTGGTCCTTGCGGCTGTTGCCGTGGCTGGCGTCGATCATGATCGTCGGCGGCATGCCCGCCTGCCGAACCGCCCCGAGCGCGCCGGCGACGTGTTCCGGCTGGTAGTTGGGGCCGTCGGTGCCGCCGCGCAGGATCACGTGCACGTCGGGGTTGCCGGTCGTGGTGACCACTGATGCCCGGCCGCCGGCGTCGAGACCGAAGAACACGTGAGCCCCGTGCGCGGCGCGGCAGGCGTCGACGGCGACGCTCACACTCCCGTTCGTGCCGTTCTTGAATCCCACCGGCATCGAGAGACCCGAGGCCAGCTGGCGGTGGACCTGGCTTTCCGTCGTGCGGGCGCCGATCGCGCCCCAGCTGACCGCGTCGGCGATGTACTGCGGCGAGTTGGGATCGAGGAACTCGCACCCGACCGGGAGGCCGAGGTCGAGCACGTCGAGCAGGAGGCGGCGCGCGATGCGCAGGCCGCGGTGCACGTCGTGGCTGCCGTCCATGCCAGGGTCGTTGATCAGGCCCTTCCATCCGATCGTGGTGCGCGGCTTTTCGAAGTAGACCCGCATCACCAGCAGCAGCTCGTCTTCCAGCTCGGTCGCGGTCTTGGCGAGGCGGGTCGCGTAGTCGACGGCGGCGTTGACGTCGTGCACCGAGCACGGGCCCACAACGGTGAGGAGCCGGTCGTCTTCCCCGGCGAGGATGCGGCGCACCGCCTCGCGGGCATCGTGCACGGTGGCGGCCTGGAACTCGCTGAGCGGCAGCTCGGCCAGCAACTCGTCCGGCGCGATCAATGGCTGGAAGCCCGAGACGTGCAGGTTGCTGGTGTCGGTCCGGCTATTCACGGCTGTACCTTCCTGGCGGCCAGCCTCCGCGTCCCAGGCCAGCCGCCTAAATGACGAAAGGCAGAGACTTCGCGTCTCTGCCTCGCTGGCTCTGGGTGGTCCTGTTGGTCAGCGCCTGGCTGCTGGCCCACCCAGAGCCAGCTTAAAGCGCCAATACCAACGAGACATGCTGGAGATCATACACGGTCGGCGCGGGCGATCGCGAAGAGGACGTAGCCGCAGGACAGGCCCGTCGCGGCCGGGTTCCTCGCCAGCCAGGCCCGCGCGATCGCGGCGGGGACCTCGATGTTCAGCACCGAGGCGAGGTCCGCGCGGCTGGCAAACAGCCACCGGGAGCGCACCTCGTGCCGCGTGGCACCGCGCTGGCGCCACCAGCCGTCGATGGCGTCGGCGGTCTGCTGCGGCGGCTTCTTCGAGGCCGCGGCGAGCAGTTCGGCGAACTGGCCCCAGCGGTAGTCGTTGTCCACGACGACCAGGCAGCCGCCCGGGGTGAGCACCCGCATGACCTCGGCGAGCCCGGCGTCGTGACCGGGATCGAGGAAGTAGGCGAACCTGGCATGAACGACGTCGACGGACCGGCCGGCGAGCGGCAGATGCTCGGCCGAGCCGGCCAGCACCTCAGCGTGCGGCAGGTCGCCGATCCGCCCCGCCGCCCTGGCGCGCAGCGCTGGATCCGGCTCGACGCCGATGACCCGGGCGGCCTCCCTGGCGTACCCGGGCAGCCAGAACCCGGTTCCGCAGCCGAGGTCGAGCAGCGTGCGCCCGCTCCAGGGGGCCAGGCGGCGCATGGCGGTGAGGACGTGCCCGTCCGGGTCGATGGCGCGGTTCTCGATCTCATAGACGTCCGGGTTCCCGCCCTGATTCGGCGCGAAGCGCCAGTCGGGGAAGGCGGCCCGTGCCGCCGCCCGGTCGCCCGGGCGGGTCAATGACGTCCGAGGCCGGCCGGGATCTTCTCGTCGGGGACACCCCACGACCGGTTGGGGGTGGCGGCCGGGATGACGAATGTCGCGCCGGGGTTCAGCGCGTGGTTGACCACTTCGGCGATATCCTGCACGCTGTCGACCCCGTAGTCCATCGTGGGGTTGTCGTCGGTCAGCACCACGATCATGTAGTTCTTCCCGTGGCCGGAGAAGCTGCCGATGCTGTTGATCCGCCAGCCGTGGGTGGCCAGCGGCA
>Ga0335074_10009188_pt1 | contig 13782 bp, 13 predicted proteins | sample Lox_Sample_23_FD_206715 | JGI IMG/M metagenome (GOLD analysis project Ga0335074, IMG submission 206715) | Soil microbial communities from Loxahatchee National Wildlife Refuge, Florida, United States - Lox_Sample_2.3 | ecosystem: Environmental > Terrestrial > Soil > Wetlands | place: USA...
CCGCCAGGGCCTGCAGATGCTCGACGGTTACATACCCCTTGTGACGGCCAAAGCCATATAGGGGATAACGCTCATCGAGCTCCCGCATCATCCGGTCCCTGGTCACCTTGGCGACGATCGACGCCGCGGCCACCGAGGCGGCCACCCGGTCGCCCTTCCACACCGCGAGCGCGGGCGAGCCGAGACCGCGCACCGGGAATCCGTCGGTCAGCACGTAGCCCGGTGACGTGCGGAGGCCGGCGAACGCCCGCCGCATGCCCTCGACGTTGCACACGTGCAGCCCGAGGCCGTCGATCTCGTTGACGGGGATCGTGACCACGTGCCAGTCCACGGCGTGCCGCATGATCCGCGCGTAGGCATCCTCGCGCGCGTCCGGGGTGAGCAGCTTGGAGTCGGCCAACTGCGGCATCCGCCGGATGCCCGCCTGGTCCAGGACGACGGAGGCTACCACGAGCGGCCCCGCGCATGCCCCGCGTCCAGCCTCGTCGATGCCCGCGACTGGCGCCAGCCCGGCGCGCGCGAGCACGTTCTCGTAGGCGGCGAGCCCGGCGCTGCGCCGCGGTGTGTAACCGTGCTGGACCATTTCACTTGGCAGCGTACGCCAACCGCGGGCCAGCCGCGCCCGCCTCCGCTCGGTGGCGGAAAAGCCGCGTCCGTTAGCGCCGGGCGGCGCGGCGGCGCTTGCGGCGGGCGAAGAGGCGACGGCGGGCGCGGCGCTGGAGCCAGGTCAGCGGAACCGCGCCGGCGAAGCCCAGCGCGAGCGGCAGCGCGGAAGCCGATTCGCGCACCGGCGTCCCGTTGTCCATCGCGGCGGCGAGGGTGGCGCTCGAGCCGCCGGCCGCCGCGGCCGAGGCGTTGAGCTTGGGCTGCTCGAAGGTAGCCGGGATGTTCAGGATGGTCCACCGGCTTGGCGGCCAGATGATGACGAATGCCCGGCCGAGGACGGCGCTTTCCGGGATCGTGCCGCCGCCCGGGTCGCCCATGTGCCCGCGGGAGTCGTAGGAGACCGCGCGATGGTCGCCCATCACCCACAGGCGCCCGGCCGGCACGGTGATGTTGAACTTCTGGGTGGACGGCTGGTTGCCCGGGTACAGGTACGACTGCTCGCTGAGCGCGACACCGTTGACCGTGACCTGTCCTTGGGCGTTGCAGCAAACCACATGGTCACCGGGCAGCCCGATGACCCGCTTGATGTAGATGGACGAGTCGTGGCTGACGCCGACGATGCCCTCGAGGTCGTTGACGAACCTGCTGAAGATGTTGCTGCTGGCTGGCGGGTTGAAGTCCCAGGACCCGTTGCCGTCGAACACGATGATGTCGCCGCGGTGAATCCCGCGGAAGTCGTAGACGAGCTTGTTGATCAGTACCCGGTCGCCGATCTCGAGCGTGTTCTCCATCGAGCCCGACGGGATGAAGAAGGCCTGGATCGCGTAAGTCTTGATGACCAGCGCGAGCGCCACCGCGATGACGCCGAGGACGAGCAGTTCGAGCAGGGCGCTGCGGCGCCGGCGACGGCGCTTACGGCCGGGCCTGGCCTCGCCGTCCTCGGTGGTGTCGTCACCGCCGTCGCCGTTGCCGCCGTCGCCGTTCGCGTCTGCGGGGTCAGCGGTCTTCGTCCCTGAAGTCCCCGATTCCGGGCTGGGCCGCCCAGGGCGCTCAGACCGCCGGCGGCCCGGGGCTTCCTGCCCCTGGGCGGCACCGCGGCGGCGGTGACCGTCGCCGTTCGCTGAGCCGTTGCTCTGGCGGGTGGTCCCGGCCTGTCCGGAGCGCGCGCCAAGCCCGGGAATTGTCTGGGTCTCCTCCGGCTCAGGCACCGGTTCGGCGGGATCCCACGGCGGCGTTCCGAAGCCCCCCCGCGAGCCGGAACCGCTCATCCGCGTCCCCCTGTTCCCTCACGCCAGGCCGCACCGTCGTCGCTCATCAGCTTGAGGGTATCGCCACTTCCCCAGGAGGTGGCCGCTAGCACTCCCGCAGGCGGGCTCACGAGCCCGGCGCCCGGCGACGCTTGGCCCTGCGGCGACGCTTGGCCCTGCGGCGGCGCCAGGCGAGAGTGCCGCCGGCCAGCGCGGCGGTGCCGCCGCCCGCGACGGCCGGGGCGGCGGCCGCGGTGTGCAAGGCCGCCTGCTGGAACGTCGCGGGGATGGGTATGTCGCTGACCCGCGACAGCGGCCAGATGATCAGCCACGCGCGGCCGACGACGGCGCTCTCAGGGACGGTGCCGTCCCCGGGATCGTTGGAGCGGTACCGGGAATCGTCGGAATCCCCCCGGTTGTCACCGAGAACCCACAGCCGGCCAGCCGGCACCGTGACGCTGAACGGCACCTGGGACGGCGCGTCACCGGGATAGATGTAGGACTGCTCGCTCAGCGGGACGCCGTTGACCGTGACCTGGCCGTGGGCGTTGCAGCACGCCACGTGATCGCCGGGAAGGCCGATCACTCGCTTGATGTAGTCGGTCCCGGGCGCGGTGACGCCAATCAGGTTCGTGGCGTCGTCCCAGAGCCGGTGAAACGGGTTGCTCGGCGGCGGCGGGGCGTCCGGTCCCCACGACCCCTGCCCGCTGAACACGACGACGTCGCCGCGCTGGATGCCACGGAACCGGTAGACGACCTTGCTGACCAGTACCCGGTCACCCGGGAGCAGGGTGTTCTCCATCGACCCGCTGGGGATGGAGAACACCTCGACGACGAACTCCTTGAGCAGGATCGTCAGCGCCAGCGCGGCGACGACAATGACGACGAGATCGCGCCAGAACGGGCGCTTCCGCCGTTTGTGCTGCTTACCTTCCTGCTCCTCCGGAGACTCCTGCTCCTCCGGAGACTCCTGGTCAGTCTCGCCTTCGGAGTCAGGAGGGCGCGGCTCGGAGGCCATCAGTAGTCAGCCCGGCAGCCGCGGTCAGCTGGCGGTGGTGTCCCGGCGTTCCTTGATCCTGGCGGCCTTGCCGCGCAGGTCGCGGAGGTAGTAGAGCTTGGCACGGCGGACCCGGCCGCGGGTGACCGGCTCGATCTTCTCGATCGAGGGGCTGTGCACCGGGAAGGTACGCTCCACTCCCACGCCATAGCTCACCTTGCGCACGGTGAACGTCTCGCGCAGGCCGCCGCCCTGGCGCCGGATCACGACACCCTGGAACACCTGGATCCGGGAGCGGTTGCCTTCCTTCACCCGGACGTGCACCTTGATGGTGTCACCGGGGCGGAATTCCGGGACGTCGTCCCGAAGCTGGGCCTGCTCAAGCTCGGCGATCGCGGTATGCATGGTGGAAGTTCCTCAGTCCTGGCCGGATGTGCGCGCGACGCACCTCCGGGGTGTAAGCCTTCTTGCCAGGGAAACACCCCGGCGGAGTCAACGCCCGAACGGGCAGCGCTCTTCAGTGTGCCATACTTTCGCCGTCAACCGGAAAGCCAGCCTCAATGAGCACTGTCCGGTCGCGGGCGTTCAGGCCGTCCGTCGCCGCAAGCCGCCGGATCAGGTCCGGCCGCCGCGCCGCCGTCCGGCGCAATGCTTCGTCCCGCTGCCACCGCGCGATCGCCGCGTGGTCACCGGACAACAATACCGGCGGAACCTCGTGCCCGCGCCATGACCGCGGCCTGGTGTAGACGGGTCCCTCGAGCAGCCCTCGCATCGCGCCGCCCCCGCCGCCGAACGAGTCATCGCTGACCGACCGCTCGTTCCCCAGCACCCCAGGCAGCAGCCGGCACACCGCCTCCACGATCACGACAACAGCAGCCTCGCCTCCAGCGAGCACGTAATCTCCGATGCTCACCTCGTCGACGGCCATCCCCCGCTCCCGCGCGCCTTCGACGACCCGCGCGTCAATCCCCTCATACCGGCCGCAGGCAAAGACAAGATGCTGCTCGCCCGCATAGGAAAGAGCCATGTCCTGGCTAAACGGCACCCCGCTAGGCGTAGGCACCACAAGCCTCGCGGCTGAAGCGGATGACTCGGCGGGCGCTAGGACGGCATCAAGGGCAGCCCCCCACACGTCGGCCTTCATGACCATCCCAGGCCCGCCGCCGAACGGCGTGTCATCGACCGTGTGATGTATGTCTGTGGCCCATTGCCGCAGATCGTGGACATGGAACCCCACGTCCCCGCGAGCCGCCGCCTTCCCGATCAGCGACACGCCAAGGGGCCCGCCCCCGCCCGAGGCAGGCCCGAAATACTCCGGGAAGATCGTGACTATATCTATGCGCATACGACCTCACCGCCACGCGACGCCAGGGGTTATTGGCCCTGTGGCCCACAGGGCCAATCTATGTAGCCCTGTGGGCCACAGAGCCAATTCAAGCCGGGATCGCTGTGACTTGAGGGAGAAGCGGGGCGCAGGTGGTGTGACGCCGCGTCATTCGGTGCCCGCGAAAGGGCACCGACGAGACGCGGTGAACACCACCAAGCCCCGCGACCCCCATTACGGCGTCTCCTGGAGGCCCAGCAACCCAGCAGGCGGATCGATGGTGAGCACGCCGCCCGCCACGTCCACACCAGTAACGATCGCACGCACGAACGGCACCAGGATCTCTCCCGAGGCGCCCCGGATCGAGAGCACATCCTGGGCAGGGTGCAAGACGTCTTCGACGACACCGACGTCTTCCCCGTCCACGGTGCGGACGGTCAGGCCGATCAGTTCGTGGTCGTGGTAGACGTCAGGATCGTCGGACGGGGCGAGCGTGCTCGAGTCGACGCGCAGCCATGTACCGCGCAACTCCTCCGCCGCCGTCCGGTCCTTATACCCCTCGAACCTGATGAGGAGTTCACCGGAATGCCAGCGCATGGCCGCCACGGTGAGCGGGCCGGTGTCCGGCGGGTCGGTGTCCAGCCGGGAGCCCACGGCGAACCGCAGCTCCGGCTCGTCCGTCCGGACACCGACCACGACGTCACCGCGGATCCCGTGCGGGCGGCCAATCCGGCCGACGGTCACCTGCATGGACCGTCAGCGGACCTCGCCGGTCTCCAGCAGGTCGATGCGCACGTGCCGGTTCCCCGCGAGGGAACTGATCACGGTGCGCAGCGCCCGGGCGGTGCGCCCGCCCCTGCCGATGACCTTGCCAAGGTCGTCCGGGTGCACGCGAACCTCAAGGACGTTGCCCCGGCGGAGCATCCGGCTGGCCACCCGGACGTCGTCCGGGTAGGTGACGATGCCCCTGACGAGGTGCTCGAGGGCTTCCTCAAGCACGTCAGGCTCCGGAACCGCCATCGGCAGCCTCGGCAGGCGCCGCGGCCGGTGCTTCCTCGGCTGCGGCCTCAGCCTTGGGCTCAGCAGCCTTGGGCTCGGCAGCCTTGGGCTCGGCAGCCTTGGGCTCAGCAGCCTTCGGCTCAGCAGCCTTCGGCTCAGCAGCCTTCGGCTCGGCGGCCTTGGCCTCGGCGGGCTCTGCCTTCTTCGGCTGGTCCTTCTTCGCCGACGACCTCGACGGCTTCGCCGCGGCCTTCGTCTCCTTCGTCTCCTTCGACGCGAGGCTTTCCTTCACGAGCGCCTCGTAGCGCTCCTTCTTGTCAGCCTTCGGCTCGGCGGTCTTCAGCGTGCCTTCGGCGCCAGGCTCGCCCTTGAACTTCTGCCAGTCACCGGTGATGGTGAGCAGGTGCCGGACCGGGTCAGTCGGCTGAGCGCCAACCGAGAGCCAGTGCTGGACTCGCTCCGAGTCCACCTCGATAACCGACGGGTCCGCCTTCGGGTGATACTTGCCGATCTCCTCGATGGCGCGCCCGTCTCGCTTGGTACGCGCGTCGGCGACGACGATCCGGTAGTACGGTTCCCGGATCTTGCCCAGGCGCTTTAGCTTGATCTTGACAGCCACGGCTGTGGTCTTCTCCCAGCGAAGTAGGTACGTGCGTCGGGCACCCGCCAGCGGGGAAAGGCCGGCCGGACCGATCGAATGGGCCAGGCCTGCGAACGAGGAGAGGGCGCCGCACGGCCAAGCATCAAGATGCCATTCTGCCAGATCCCGGCGCCTGAGGGGTAATCATGCGACCGCGCCGGGTGCCTCTCCGTCGCCGCACGATGATATCACTCTCCGTAGCTGAATCTGCTCAAAGCTGCGGTTAACCCGAAGAAACAGTTACATAACGTGCGTTGACTTCGCCTGCGGGCGCTCGTACCGTTTGCCTAACATTGTTGACAATCGCAAAATCGGACAATAGTTCACTTTGCGTACACAGGTCACAAATGGACAAACAGGCACGTATCGTCACGTAAGGGATTAAGGTGATGTTAGCCTCACGGGACGACCCGCTCGAGCGGCCGACGGCGGACCGACCCCATTTCACCAGAGCAGACATCACCCCGCACGTGGTCACGCGCCCCTCCGTGGGGCACCCATGAAGGAGATTTCCAGAACATGACTGACCAGACTGCTAAGCCCGTCGGTGACGGGGAGTCATCCCCGCTGACTGGCAACGCGCCGAAGATGCCCTCGGAGGGTGTTTCGCGGCGCAGCCTGTTCCGGGCGGCCGGCGTCGGCGCGGCCGTCGTCGGCGGCGGCGGCCTGCTCGAGGCCTGCAGCTCGAGCATCAAGGGCGCCTCCGGCACGGGCGGCAGTACCTCAGGCACTTCGGCCAAGAAGATCACCATCGGCTGGATTCACCCGCTGACCGGCAGCCTCGCCGGGTTCGGCGCCCCGGACAACTGGGTCATCAGCCAGATCAAGCAGACCGCCCCGTACAAGAACGGGTTCAAGATCGGCGGCTCGACCTACGAGGTGCAGATCAACTCCTACGACACCCAGTCCAGCACCACACGGGCCGGCGACCTGGCCAAGCAGGCCATCCAGCAGGACAACGTCGACCTGCTGTTCGCCTCCTCCACCCCGGAGACCGTCAACGCCGTCGCCAGCCAGGCCGAGACCCTCGGAACCCCGCTGATCTGCTCGAACGTTCCGTGGGAGTCCTGGTACATCAACCTCGGCGGCAACCCGGCTAAGCCGACGCTCGCGCCGAAGTACGTGACGATGTACTTCCTGGGCGCTGAGCACCTCGCCGAGTGCTTCATCCCGATGTGGAACCGGATCGGCGCCAAGTACGGCAACAACCACCTGGTCGCCGCCGCGTTCCCGAACGACTCGGACGGCAACGCGTTCCGCGCCGTCTTCCCGCCCATCCTCAAGGGCGCCGGCTACAAGATGGACCTGTCGGCGCCGTACACCGACGGGCTCACCAACTACACGTCGATGATCAGCCAGTTCAAGGCGTCCGGCGCGGACTTCTTCACCAACGGCCCGCTGCCGCCGGACTTCGCGACGATGTGGAAGCAGTCCGTACAGCAGGGCTTCAACCCGAAGCTGGCGACGGTGGCGAAGGTGCTCCTGTTCCCCACCGACGCCTACGCGATGGGGTCGCTGGCCACGAACATCGCCACCGACTCGTGGTGGGTGCCGTCGCTGCCGTGGCACTCGTCGTTCACCGGCCAGTCCTGCCCGGAACTCGCCGCCGCTTACACGGCCGCGGGCAACGGGCAGCCGAACGCGAACATCAGCAACTACACGCTTTTCGAGATCGCTTACAAGGCGTTCACCGCGGTGAACGACCCGCACAACAAGGACGAGGTCGCCCAGGCCATCCACCAGGTCGTGATTCCCGACGCGGTGGCCGGGCCAATGGACTTCACCTCGTCCAAGAACCCCGCACCCGGCGTGGTGATCACCCCGCCGGTCGGCATCCAGTGGCAGAAGGGCACCACGTACCCGCTCGAGGCGGTCGTCGTCGACAATACGCTGCTGCCTGAGGCCAAGATCACGGGTGACCTGCTGCCAACCTTCAAGTGAGCGGATGACAGTCCATTGCTTGAGCTAGACCACGTGACGAAGCGGTTCGGCCGCGTCGTCATCGCGGAAGACCTGTCGTTCTCGGTCGGCGCCGGGGACACGGTCGGGATCGTCGGGCCGAACGGCGCTGGCAAAACCAGCCTGTTCGGCCTGATCTCCGGCGACCTGTCCCCTGGCGCCGGCCAGGTCTCGTTCGCCGGGCGGAACATCACCAGGCTCGACTCCGCCGCCCGGTGCCGGCTCGGCATCGGGCGGACGTATCAGGTCCCGCGCCCGTTCACGGGCATGACGGTGTTCGAGAACGTCCTCGTCGCCGCTCAGCAAGGCGGCGGCCTGCGCCGCAAGGCCAGCTACGCGGCGGCCGCCGAGGCGCTCGAGCGCACCGGGATCGCCGGCGAGGCCAACGTGCCGGGGGCCCGGCTCGGACTGCTGCAGCGCAAGCGCATGGAGATCGCCCGCGCGCTGGCGACCAGGCCGACCCTGCTGCTGCTCGACGAGGTCGCCGGCGGTCTCACGGACCCGGAAGTGACGGTGCTCGTCGAGATCGTCCGCGGCATCAACGCCGAGGGCATCGCCGTGATCTGGATCGAGCATGTGGTGCGCGCGCTGACCGCCCTGGTCAGCAGGCTCATCTGCCTGTACGGCGGCGAGTTCGTCGGTGACGGCGATCCGGCCAGCGTCCTCGCCAATCCGCGCGTTCGCGAGATCTACCTGGGCAGCGAGGTCACCGCTGAGACGCTGGAAGCCGAGGCGGGCGACGAACTGGCCGGCGGCCACCAGAGTAAAGGGCCAGGGGGATATGGGGGGCTGGAGCCCCCCATGCAAAGTGGGAGTGGCACGTGAGCACATCCGCTGCCGGAGTTCCCGAGCAGCAGCGAGCGCCGCTGCTCGACGTGCGCAACCTGATCGTGCACCACGGTCAGCTGCGCGCGCTGTCCGGCGTCTCGCTGCAGGTCTTCCCCGGCGAGGTGTACGCCATCATCGGCGCGAACGGCGCGGGCAAGTCGACGCTGCTGCGCACGATCGCGGGACTGCATTACCCGACCGAGGGGCAGATCCTCTACGACGGCCGGGACGTGACCCGCGTGCGGCCCGATAAGCGGGCTACGGCCGGGATGGCGATGGTGCCCGAGGGCCGGCGCCTGTTCCCGTCGCTGACGCTCGAGGAGAACCTCAAGGTCGGCGCGACGTTCGCGCGTTCCGGGCCGTGGACCTTCGAACGCGTCTACGACCTGTTCCCGTGGATGAAAGAACGCCGGGGCCAGAAGACCGCGCAGATGTCCGGCGGCGAACAGCAGGCGGTTGCCATCGGCCGGGCGCTCGTCGCGAACCCGCGGATGCTGCTGCTCGATGAGCTTTCCCTCGGCCTCGCGCCGGTCATCGTCCAGCGCATCTACGGCATGCTGCCCGAAATCCTGTCGTCCGGGGTGACCGTGCTCCTCGTCGAGCAGGACGTGAGCCAGGCGCTGCGCGTGGCGACACACCTGCAGTGCCTGCTCGAAGGCCATAGCACGCTGGAAGGCCGGCCCGCCGACGTCACCGCGGAACAGGTAGAGGCGGCCTACTTCGGGATGGGCGGGCACCATGCGGCGACAGCGGGCGCCGCAGAGAACATCGCCGTCGAGGGGAGCGAGGCCTGATGAGCTGGGTCAACGCCATCATCCAGGGCATCTTGACCGGTGGTCTTTACGCGCTGTTCGCGTGCGGCCTGTCGCTGCTCTTCGGCGTCATGAGGGTCGTGAACCTGGCCCACGGCGACCTCGCCACAGTCGCGGCCTACGTCGGCATCGGGATCATCGCGGTCACCCACGTGCCGTTCCTGTGGTCCATCCCCATCGTGGTGGCGATCATGGCGGTGGTCGGCTACGTGCTCCAGCGGTCGCTGCTCCAGGCGGCCATCACCCGCGGCGAGCTCACCACGCTGATCGTCACGTTCGGCCTCTCGATCGTGATCGAGAACGGCCTGCTCCAGTTCTTCACGGCCAACAACCGCGGCATCGGCGTGGGGTCGTCCCTGATCAGCTCCTCGTTCTCCATCGGATCCGGGCTTCAGATCGCGTGGCTTGACGTCGCGATCTTCGGCCTCGCCGTCGTCGTGCTGCTCGGCCTGCAGTACTTCCTGTCCGCGTCGAAGTACGGGCGGCTCATCCGCGCCGTCGCCGACGACCGGGAGGCAGCCCAGCTGTCCGGGGCCAACTACCAGCACGTGTTCGGCATCTGCGCCGCGCTGGCCTTCGCCACCGTGGCGCTGGCCGGCATCGCCTACGGGATGACCACGGTCGTCTCCCCCACCACCGGAACCGACACGATCCTGCTGTTCGCGTTTGCCGCGGTGGTGATCGGCGGCCTCGGGTCGCTGTGGGGCACGCTGGTCGGCGGCATCGTCCTGGGCGTCTCCCAGCAGATCGGCGCGCAGATCAACATCTCCTACGAGCTTCTCGCCGGCTACATCGTCTTCCTTGTCGTGCTGGTGATCCGGCCGCAGGGTCTCACGGCACGGAGGTCGCAGACGTGAGTGTGACTACAGACGCCACCGTCCGTTCGGGACAAGATCTGAAAGTAACCCGGTCGCGGCGAAACGTGGCGTGGACCGGCGCCGGCGCCCTCGCGGTCGTCGTCGTCCTGGCGCTGTTCCCGTACATCGTGTACTCGGGCACCACCGCGATCATGGTGCAGGGGCTCATCGTGCTGACGCTCGCCAGCATGTGGAACCTGCTCGCCGGCTACGCGGGCCTGGTTTCCGTCGGCCAGCAGGCCTTCTTCGGGCTCGGCGCGTACTTCATCCTGATCCCGGCGATGCACGGCGTGTCGCCGTTCGCGGCGCTGCCCATCGCGGCGGCCGGCGCCGCGGTCGTGTCGTTCCCGCTGTGGTGGCTGGTCTCCCGGCTGCGTACCGGCTACTTCGCGATCGCCACCTGGGTGATGGCCTCGGCGATCATGCTGTTCATCGAGCAGATCCAGTCCATCGGCGGTGGCACCGGCATGCCGCTGCCCGGGTTCGCGGGAATGGATCCGACGCTGCTCGCCGCGTACACGTACTGGGCGGCGCTGATCGTCGCGGTGGTGGCCATTGGCGCTGTTTACTTCCTGCTGCGCTCGCGACTCGGCCTCGTGCTCACCGCTATCAGGGACGACGAGACCGCGGCGCGCAGCTCGGGCGTCAAGGTAGGCCTTGCCCGGCTGCTCGTGTTCGTCGTCGCCGCCGCCGGGTGCGGCGCGGCCGGCGGCGTGCTCGCGATCGACCAGTTGCAGGTCGTGCCCGCTACCTCGGGCGGTGTCTTCAGCGTCCAGTGGACCGCCATCATGGCGTTCGCCTCGATCATCGGCGGTCTCGGCACGATCGAGGGGCCGATCATCGGGACCGCCGTCTACATGATCCTCCAGCAGACGCTGCAGTCCTACAACGCCTGGTACCTCATCATCCTGGGGCTAGTGGCCATCGGCGTCGCGATATTCGCGCGGCGCGGCCTGTGGGGCCTGCTCGACGACAAGTTCAACATCCGGCTGTTCCCGGTCGGCTACTACCTATGGTCTCCGGGTGAAACCCGCCGGAGGCAGCGAGCCAAGGGCCCGGCCCCGGTCAGCTAACTGCGACCGCTTGCCATGATTGGGTGTCGTTTCGGGTAAATAGCGCACGAAACGACACCCGATGACGGGCCGAGGAGCGATCGCGTGACAGTCCAGGAGAACGTAGGGGTGACCACGGTCGCCGAGGCCTACCTGAGCGTGCTGAAGGATCGCGGCGTCAGCCGGCTGTTCGTGAACGCGGGCACCGACTTCGCCCCCCTCGTCGAGGCGTACGCTCGCCTGAAGCAGTCGGGACTGGACTTCCCCGAGCCGATCGTGTGCGCGCACGAGAACCTCGCCATCTCGGCGGCCCACGGCGCCTACCTGGGCGACGGGCGCGTCCAGGCGGTCATGCTCCATACCAGCGTCGGCACCGCGAACGCGGTCTGCGGGGTGATCAACGCCTCGACGGACCGGATCCCCATTCTGCTGACCGCGGGCCGCAGCCCGTTGTTCGAGGACTCCGTGCTCGGCTCCCGCGATGGCAGCATCCACTGGGCGCAGGAGATGTACGACCAGGCGTCCATGGTCCGCGAGCTCGTCAAGTGGGACTACGAGTTGCGGGACGGCGTTCAGGTCGCCGCGGTCGTGGACCGCGCCCTCGACATCGCCATGACGGCGCCGCGAGGTCCGGTGTACCTGTCGCTGCCGAGGGAGGTGCTCGCCCGCGGCGCCTCCGGTGCCGTGCCGCCCCGCGGCAGCGCGACGCCCACCGACCCCGCTCCCGACGCCGCCGCGGTCGACCGGCTCGCGGACCTGCTGGCCGGTGCTAGCTTCCCGGTCTTCGTCACGGCGGCGACGGGGATCGACCCGGGCAGCGTGGCCCTGCTCGGCCAGTTGTGTGACGAGTACTCGATCGGCGTGCTCGAGTCCAGGCCGCGCAGCTACAACGTCGCCGCGGACCATCCCCTGCATCTCGGCTACGACCTGGGCGCGGTGGCGGCGAGCGCCGACGTGCTGTGCTTCCTGGACATGGACGTGCCGTGGATCCCGAGGGCGGGGGCGCCGTCCGCCGACGCGACCGTCGTCCAGTGCGGGCCGGACCCGCACTTCTCCCGGTACCCGATCCGCACGCACCGCAGCGACCTGTCGGTCACCGCCAGCCCCAGGAACCTTCTCGCGGCGCTGACGACGGCCTTGCAGGGACGGAGCGGCCGGATAGACAAAGAACGGAGGGCCGCCATCGAACGAGCCGCCGCGGCCAGCCGGTCCCGGGCCGGCGACCTCCTGGACGCCACGGCCCGCGCGGACGGCCCCATCACCAAGACGTTCATGAACTGGGCGCTCGCTCAGGTACTGCCGCCGGATGCCTCGGTCGTCAGCGAATACTGGGCGCGCGCCGACCTGCTGCCGCTCAGCGAGCCGCTGAGCTTCTTCGGCACGCCGCCGGCCGGCGGCCTCGGGTGGGGTCTGCCGGCGGGCATCGGCCTGAAGCTAGCCCGGCCAGAACGCACCGTCATCGCCGCCGTCGGCGACGGCGCCTACCTGTTCGCCAACCCGGCCGCCTGCCATCACGCGATGGCGATGCACGACATCCCGGTGCTGACGGTCGTCTGCGCGAACCGCAAGTGGACCGCGGTTCAGGGGTCGGCGCTTCGCATGTACCCGGACGGTCAGCTGGCCGACGCCGGCCAGCTCAGCCCGATGGCCGAACTCGGCCCTGAGGTCGCGTTCGAGCAGTACGCCGCGGCTTCGGGTGGCTACGGCGAGGCCGTGACCGATCGCCGGGACCTGATGCCGGCGCTTCGCAGGGCACTGCACGCCGTGCAGGCCGAGCGCCGGCCAGCCGTGGTCAACGTCGCCTGCCAGGATTGATCGCCGGCCGAGCGCACCCGGACGAGCGCGCTAGGACAGGGACAGGAGCGTGCGGGCGTTGCCGCTGAGGATCGCGGTGAGGTCAGCGGCCGGCAGGCCGGCGGCGGTGGCTCGCTCCACCGGGTCGGTGACGCCCATGTCGAAGGGGTAGTCGGTGCCGATGACCACCTGGCCGGCGCCGGCTGCCTCGACCAGGTGGCGGAGCGCCTGAGGGGTATAGACGAGGGCGTCGTACCAGATGCGCCGCAGGTAGCTGCTTGGCGCCTCCAAGCAGCCGCGGGCGTCCGGGCGCTGCGACCAGGCGTGGTCGGAGCGGCCGATATACGTGGGCAGGAAACCGCCGCCGTGGGCGGCGAGCAGCTTGAGCCCGGGGTGCCGGTCCAGGGTGCCGCTGAAGATCAGGTGTGACAGGGCGAGGGCGGTCTCAGCCGGCTGGCCGAAGGTGTTGCCGAGGTAGCGGGCGGACAAGCGCGCGCCGAGCGAGCAGCCCCACGGGTGGATGAAGACCACCGCGCCCAAGTCGGCGGCGGCTTCCCAGACCGGGTCGAACGCCGGGTCGGCCAGCTCGCGGCCAGCGACGTTGGTGGAGACGCTGACGCCCTTGAGGCCCAGGTCGCGGATGGCCCGTTCCAGCTCACTGACGGCC
>Ga0335074_10009189_pt1 | contig 13782 bp, 13 predicted proteins | sample Lox_Sample_23_FD_206715 | JGI IMG/M metagenome (GOLD analysis project Ga0335074, IMG submission 206715) | Soil microbial communities from Loxahatchee National Wildlife Refuge, Florida, United States - Lox_Sample_2.3 | ecosystem: Environmental > Terrestrial > Soil > Wetlands | place: USA...
CCGAGGGCCGCCATGGCCTCGCGCATCGCGGCGAGGTCCACGACCGCGGGCACGCCGGTCAGGTCCTGGAGGATGACCCGGGCCGGGGTGAACTGGATCTCGGTGTCCGGCTCCTTCTTCGCGTCCCAGCTGGCGAGGGCGTCGATGTGGTCTTTGGTGATGTTGACGCCGTCTTCGTTGCGGAGCAGGTTCTCGAGCAGGACCTTGAGGCTGTACGGGAGGCTCTCGCTGCCCGGGACCGCGTCCAGCCGGTATATCTCGTGGGACGCGCCGCCCGCCTCGATCGTCGCCCGGCTGCCGAAGCTGTTCGCAGTCATCGTTCCTGAGCCTCCTCGCCCGTCGTGCGTCTGGTCTCCCCGTCCCCCGGGAGTCAACTTACAGTATCTCGATATCAAGCTACTTCACAAGGTCCTTGGTTACTGGCGAGTAATGTGCTGGTGGCCTGCTTGGCCCGGCCGGCTTGGCGGACGTCAATCACTTTGACCCAGACTCCGAAAACTTTCGACGTCGATATTGCCTATAACTGAGTGATTTCGAAAGTCCAGCATCTTGAATGTTTCGGAATGTTTTCGTACGTTGAGCAACGTCCGGCGGCGCGGTCGAATGTGGTTGACGGCGATCAGGAGTGCCCGGGACCGCGACAGCGCCGCGTGCCACAGCGAGGAGGCTGCCATGCACGCCACGACGTCCCGGCTCAAGCGGAGAGCCCCGAGACCCAGGTTCACCCCCAACCGACCGCGGTTCCTGGCCGGGGCCGCGGCCCTCGCCCTGGCGGTGCCGCTCACGGCGGTGGCGACGGCCGGCGTGGCGCAGGCGTCGGCGTCCGCGACCGGCGCGGCCACCGTCACCGTCAGCGGCGCGACCAGGTACCAGGAGATCACCGGATTCGGCGCGTCCGAGGCCTTCGGCCAGGCCGAAGCGCTCCAGAACCAGCCGGCCTCGGTGCAGCAGCAGGTGCTGAACCTGCTCTACAGCACGTCGGGCGGCGCGGGCCTGACCATCTTGCGCAACGAGATCAGCGCCGACGCGGGCACCACGATCGAGCCGACCGCGCCGTCGAGCCCGAGCGCGACGCCCACCTACCTGCCGCTGTCGGCGATCGCCGACGACGGCGGTCAGCTCTGGTGGGCACAGACGATCAAGCAGGAGTACGGCGTCACCGACGACTTCGCCGACGCGTGGAGCGCGCCGGCGTTCATGAAGACCAACGACTCGGTCGACAACGGCGGCACCCTCTGCGGCGCGCCCGGCGCCGCCGCCTGCGCGAGCGGCGACTGGCGGCAGGCGTACGCGAACTACCTCGCCCAGTACGCGAAGGACTACGCCGCCGCCGGGGTGCCGCTCCGCTACGTCGGACCGGAGAACGAGGCGAACATCGGCCCGGACTACGACAGCATGATCATGTCGCCGGCGCAGACCGCCAACTTCATGGAGTACCTCGGCCCGACGCTGGCCCGCTCCGGCCTGTACACCCGGGCCGAGTGCTGCGCGACCGAGGGCTGGGACTACGCGCAGCAGTACGCGGCGGCCATCGAGGCCGACCCGAAGGCGAACGCGTGGACACCGCTGTTCACCAGCCACGGCTACACCCTGGCGCCCGCCTCCCCGCTGGCCGGCTGGACCAAGCCGGTCTGGGAGACGGAGTGGTCCACGTTCGAGACGTGGGACCCGGCGTGGAACGACGGCACCGACGCGTCGGGGCTCTCCTGGGCGCAGCGGATCTACACCGGCCTGACGTCCGCGAACCTGAACGCCTTCCTCTACTGGTGGGGCATGTCGCAGACCACGGAGAACGGTGACAACGAGGGCCTCGTCCAGCTCGACCCGAGCACGGGCACGGTCACCCCGTCCGGGCGCCTGTGGGCGTTCGCGAACTACAGCCGGTTCGTCCGGCCGGGGGCGATCCGCATCGGGGCGGCGAGCGCCAACAGCTCGCTCGACGTCACCGCGTTCCGCAACACCGACGGCTCCGTCTCGATCGTCGTGCTGAACACCGCGAGCACCGCGCAGACCGCGTCGTTCTCGGTGCGGGCGACCGGCTCGGCCAGCCAGGTCGCGATCCCCTACCTGACCGACGACACCAACGATGTGGCGGCACAGGCACCGCTGGCGGTCGTGCACGGGTCGTTCGGGACCACCCTCCCGGCGGGCTCCCTGACGACCTTCGTCCTGCGCTGATCGGAGCTGGCCGGGCGCGCGCGGGGCGGGGGGACCCCGGGCGCGCCCGCGGCCAGTGCCTGTGGCGTAACGTCGTGTTCCGGCGACGGAAACTCACTGCGGGAAAGGGTCCCTCATGCGGTTCGCGATCAAGACACGGCCGGAGCACCAGACCTGGGAAGAAATCCGCGACGTGTGGATCGCGGCCGACGAGATCCCGCTGTTCGAGTCGGCGTGGAACTGGGACCACTTCTACCCGCTGACCGGGGACATGGCCGGGCCGAACTTCGAGGGCTGGACGATGCTCGGCGCGATGGCCGCCGCGACGCGGCGGATCCGGATCGGCTGCCAGGTCACCGGCATGATCTACCGGCACCCGGCGGTGCTGGCCAACATGGCGGCCACGGTGGACATCATGTCCGGCGGCCGGCTCGAACTCGGGGTCGGCGCCGGGTGGAACCAGATGGAGTGCGACGCCTACGGCATCCCGCTGCCGCCGCTGAAGGAGCGCTTCGACCGGTTCGACGAGGGCGTCGAGTCCATGGTGATGCTCCTGCGCCAGACCGTTTCCAACTTCTCCGGGCAGTACATACAGCTGACCGACGCACGCTGCGAGCCCAAGCCGGTGCAGAAACCGCATCCGCCGATCACCATCGGCGGCTCCGGCCGGAAGCGGACGCTGCGCACCGCCGGGCGGTGGGCGCAGCAGTGGAACACGCTGGGCCGCGAGGGCGCCGAGGGGTGGCAGGAACTCAAGGGCGTCCTCGCCGCGCACTGCGCGGACGCGGGCCGCGACATCAGCGAGATCACCTGCTCGGTCAACATCCGCTACGAGGACAACCTGGATGAGGCGGTCGCGGACGCGACGATCTGGCGCGACGCCGGCGTGGACCTGCTGATCGTGGGCCTGCCGCTGCACTGCAAGCCGGAAGCGCTCGCGCCGCTGGCCGAGGCTCTCGCCCCGCTCGCCTAGCCGGCGGGCCGCTGTCCCCATTCACCCTGAACGGACCGGGGCGCCTCTTGGCGATGCTCGCTTCTTGCTGTTATCAGCTGTCCGGCGGCGGGGGTGGAAGATAGCGGATCAGTAGGCACACCAGAGGGTGCACACTGATCCATCATGATGAGCCGGCGAGGTGGCGCGGCCGATGACCGTGGGAGCGCTGCCCGCTTCTTGCTGTTATCAACCAGGTGGCGGGGAGGCACGGCCGCGGGTCGTCCGCGCTGGCGCGCCTCTTGCTGTTATCAGGTTAGACGCGCCCCGTATCGGCCATCTTCATATCGGTTGGGTGACTTCCTATCACTTGTGGCCATTTTCGCGCCGGATTTGCCGTAGTTCATCCCTACGGAAGTGATAGGAAGTTGCACGGAAGTGATAGGAAGTTGTCCGGTGGCGCCGGATCGGGGTCCGCGGGGCCGGGACGTTTCACTACCGCAGGCCCACGACGCCTGCGGAGTCCCCGGCGTCACTCTTTTTCGGCGGCGATGCGCTCGTGCAGGGCCCGGCTGGCGTCGGCCATGATCGGCTGGACGCCGAAGTCGGTCAGCATCTCCGCCGCCGCGGCCATCTCGGCACCGCGGCGGACGGCGTGCTGCCGCGTTCCCGTGACGATGCGCTGCACGGTCGACGAGTCGGCCTTGGCGAGCTCTTCGGCGATGTGCTCGCGCAGCCAGTCCTCGTAGCCGGCGGCGCGGGCCGCCTCGAGCGCTTCGACGATGGACGCGGCCATCCCCTTGTAGAAGACGCTGCGCAGCAGCTTCCTCGTGGCCGCGAGGCCGGCCGGGCCGTCGAGGACTTCGACGTCCGCGCCGAACCCGCCCAGCCGGGCGGCGACCTGCGCCGCCCCCTCCCCGCTGGCGAGCATGGGCACCCGCAGGCCCTTCCCGGGCACGGGGGCCATCATGGCGATGTCGGTGACGGGGATGCCGCGGTCCCGGCCGATGCCGGCGAGGCGCTGCTTGACGGCGGGCGCCGCGGTGTTCAGGTCGGCCCAGATGGCCCCGGGACGCACGGCGTCCAGCGAAGCGCGCAGCGCGCCCTCCGCCTCTTTCGCGCTGTTGACGCTGAGCACGAGGTCGGCACCGTCGGCGGCCTCGGCGTCGCCGCCGGCACCGGTGACGCCGTCGGGGGCGGGCACCGCCGGGTCGTAGCCGCGGACGGTGGCGCCCGCGGCTACCAGGTCGCGGGCGAGCAGCGAGCCGGCTTCCCCGAACCCGAGGACCGCGATGACCCCGCTCACCGGGGATTCTCCCGGAGGCCGGCCTCTTTGAAGTATTCCGTGATCAGTTGCCGCTGCCTTTCCAGTAGCTCTCCGATGTGCCTGTCGAGGTTCTCGGGGCCGATCGCCTCCGCGGTCAGGTAGAAGTCCTTGATCTGGTCGAGCGCCTTCGTCCCGCCGCCGATCGGGTCATCGTCGCCGGCCCCCGCGGGGGGGTAGCCGACCGACTCGTGGGTCAGCGCCTGACCCGCATCCGGGTGCCGAATCGGTTCGAACGGGCCGCGAGCGTCCTCCGCCTCCCGGGCCTGCTCATCCCGCGCGTACCACTCGGGGCTTGGCGGGCCGTACGCCGGGTCGTCCGGGCCGTATGGCACGTCCGGATCCCGCGCGAGCGCATCGGGGACGCCGGGCTCGCTGTAGATGTAGGCGGGCCCGCCCGATCCGGTCAGCTGCTCCGGACCCGACGGCTGATCCGCCCGCGCCTGGCGGCCCGTGGCCGCCGGTGCCGCGTCGGCACGGATCACTGGTGCGTAGCCGCCGTCGCTGACCGCCTCGCCATACGCTGGCTGCCGCCCCGGATTCGGCGGCCCGGCCGGACTTGGCATACCCCTGCGGAAGTCCGCTGGCCTGGGTGCGCCAGGCGGACCGGGCACGCGGTCCCTGGTGGGCGCGCCCGGGCGCGAGTCCGGCCGATTCGGCAGGTCGGCGGCACCGGGCGGCCATGGCGGGGCCGCTGGACCGGGCGCGGCTAGGTCGGAACCCGGTGGCGCGGGCGCGACGGCCCGGGTGGGCGCGCCCGAGCGGAAGCCGGGCGGATTCGGCAGGTCAGCCGGACCGGGTGGGGCGGCCGGACCGGGCGCGGTCGCGCCGGGGCCAAGTGTCCCTGGCCTCCTCGTGCGGAGGTCCGGCGGATTCGGCGGCCCGGCCGCGTGGGGCCCGGCCGGGCCGGGTGGGCCCGGATAGAAGCCGGCCGGACGTGGCGGGCTTGGGCGAAAGCCGGCCGGATCGCGCGGGCCCGGGGAGGGAGCCGGGTCGCGTGGCCCGTGGGGGCTGAGCCCACCCGGAGGGTCCAGCGGGACCTGCTGGAAGCCGCCCTGAGCTGGAGGGCTCGGTGGCCAGCCGGGCGGGCTGGGCGGCGGGACCGGTGGGCCCGGAGACCAGCCGGCGGGGCTGGGCTCCGGGGCTGGTGGCGGGGTGGGCGGGCGGTACGCGGCCGGCCCGTAGTGATAGCCGTAGCCCTGCTGATCCTGGCGGAATGGCCGCGGTCCCGGGTAGGCGGCCGGGCCACCGTCGCCGGCGGCTGGGTAGCCGGACGCGGGGCGGGGGTCGTATCCGGGCCCAGCCCCGTAACCCGGTCGCGGCGGCGCGCCGGGGGCGGCGCCGTCCGGCGAGTCCGCTATCGGAGCACCAGGAGGGTAGATGGAGGTCGGAATGACCACTCGCTCCGCGTCCGGCATCGCGGCGGGGCGTGCGGCCGGGGGTGGAGGCATCGGGCGCCGCGGTGGCGCGCCGTAGCCGGGTGGCTCGGGCGGGGGCGGCCCCCAGGCCGCCGGGCCGGCGGCGGGCCCGGGGGCGGCCGGGCCGGGGGCGGCCGGGCCAGGGGCGGCCGGGCCAGGGATAGATGGGCCGGGGACAGATGGCCCCGGAACAGTCGGGCGGGGGACGGTCGGCCCGGGGACGGTTCGCCTGGCGGCGCCGGGCACCTGGGCGCCGGATCCCTGGGCGCCGGGCACCTGGGCGCCGGGCACCTGGGCGTTGGGGCCCTGGGCCCCGGATCCCTGGGCGCTGGGGTCCTGGGCCCGGGATCCCTGGGTGTTGGGGCCCTGGGCGCCGGGTGGCTGGGATCCGGGCGGGTAGGGCCCGGGTGCGTGGGATCCGGGCGGGCCTGGCTGCGGGCGCGGCGCGGTGGGCGCCCCGGGGCCCGGGGTGCCGCTATCGGGCTCGCGGCGCCCGCGCTGTCCCCACGGAAGCGTTCCCACAGCAACGATCGTAGGCATCGTCACCGCGGATCGCATCCCCGCCAGGTCAGCGGGCGGCTCAGACCTGCGGCAGCACCTGGTCGGCGAGCAGCTCGAGGTGGTCGAGGTCACCCAGGTCGAGCACCTGGAGGTAGACCGCCGCGGCGCCCACCGCGCCGTACTGGCCGATCTTGTCGACGACCTCGGCCGGCGAGCCCGCGATGATGCGGTCGCCAAGCCCGGCGGGGTTCATGCCGATCGCGGCGGCACGGCGGCGCAGTTCCGCGGCGTCCTTCCCGCAGCACACGGTGTGGGCGACTGTGAAGGTCATCGACGCCGGGTCACGCCCGGCGTCCCCGCAGGCGTCCCTGACCCACCCGAACAGCTCCGCGGCGTCACCGGGCGACTTGAAGTTCGAGTTGAACTCGTCGGCGTACCTGGCGGCGAGCGCGGGCGTCCGGCGCCGCCCGGAGCCGCCGATGATCACCGGCGGGCGCGGGCGCTGCGCTGGCTTGGGCAGCGCGGGTGAGCCGACGAGCTGGTAGTACCGGCCGTAGAAGGAGAACTTCTCGCCGTCTGGCGTCTCCCAGAGCCCGGTGATGATCGCGAGCTGCTCCTCGAACCGGTCGAAGCGCTCCTTCAGCGGCGGGAACGGAATGCCGCACGCCTCGTGCTCCCGCGGGAACCAGCCGGCGCCGAAGCCGAACTCGACCCGGCCGCCGCTCATCTCGTCGACCTGCGCTACCGCGATCGCCAGCGGCCCCGGCAGCCGGAACGTCGCGGAGGTCACCAGCGTGCCGAGCCGGATCCTGCTGGTCTCCACGGCGAGGGCGGCGAGCGTGGCCCACGAGTCGGTCGGCCCCGGCCGGCCGTCGAAGTCGCTGTCGCGGTCGACTATTGGATGGAAGTGGTCGGAGCGGAAGAACCCGTCGAATCCGAGGGCTTCCGCGGCGACCGCTACCCGGCGGAGGGTGGCGTAGCTGGCGCCCTGTTGGGGCTCGGTGAAGATCCGAAGTCGCATGCGTCCCATCCTGACGCATCCGCCCGCCGGGCGACCGGGAGCCCCGCCGGCGCCCGCGTCTCCTGCCAGGTGACGCCGTCGCGCGTGTTGCGGCGGCCGTGCCATGCGCGGCCGGTCAGCACGTAGGTGCTGTCCATGCCGGGAACGGTCATGGCGTCCCGCACCTCCACGATGCGGGAGAGGAACGCCCGTTCCTCGATGAGGTAAGGCTCGGTGACGAGCTTCGCGCGCGCCAGGTCGCCGTTGATGCCGCGCAGAAGTGGCGGGTCCGAGGTGTCCCAGGAAAGCAGCGCCCAGAGGTACATGGCAGCGAGCGTAGCGGGGTTTACCGCACATGTCCATCGTCGACTACTGTCGAAGCGTTGCGATTGGCAATATTGCCATTCGAGTATGGTACAAGAGTGTCGATAGGTGACGAAGCAGACCCAAGAGCCTACATACGTCTTGCCGCGGAACTTCGGCGTGCGATCGCGGATGGCACGTATCCGCCAGGCACGCCGACCCCGTCCATCACCACGCTCAGCCAGCGGTACGGGCACGCCAGGCAGACCTGCGCCAAGGCGCTGCGCCTGCTTGTCGACGACGGATTGCTGATCCGCTATCCCGGGCTCGGCTACTACGTGACCGGCACGCCCAAGCCGGGCTCGCCGGCGAGCAACAGCGGCGAGTCCGACGCCCCGTAACCGGGACGGGACCCGGGCCGCCCGGCGCGTCAGCGGGTGAGCGCCGCGACGCACTCCACGTGGTGGGTCATCGGGAAGGCGTCGAACGCGCGCAGGCCGGCGAGCCGCCAGCCGGCCGCGCGCAGCAGGCCGAGGTCGCGGGCGAGCGTGGCCGGGTCGCAGGAAACGTAGGCGAACCGCTCGGCGGGCCCGTCGGCCAGGTAGCCGATGACCTCGCGGGCCAGCCCGGCGCGCGGCGGGTCGGCGACCACGAGCCTGGCCCGCGGCAGCTCGCCCCGCTGAGCCGCCCGCGCCACGTCACCCCGGCGGACCCGCGCCCACGGGAAGTCGCGCAGGTTGTGCCGGGCGTCCCGCACGGCGGCGGCATCCTCCTCGACACCGGTGACGGCGCCGTCAGGGCCGACCGCCGGGGCGATGGCACCCGCGAACAGGCCGGCGCCGCAGTACAGGTCGACCGCGGAGTCTCCGGGCCGGGGGGCGAGGGCCGCGAGGGCCGCTTCGCTGAGCGTGTCCGCCGCCGCCGGGTGCACCTGCCAGAACCCGCCGGCGTCGACCCGCCACGTCCGGCCGACCGCGTACTGGGTGAGGTACGGGCGGCCGCGGAGCGGGGTAATCCGGCGTCCCGTCCTGCTCAGCACGGTCTCCGCCGGAACCGCGCCGGCCAGGCTGGGAAGGGAGGGAGGTGCCGGGACGCCGGCCGGGGACCGGCCGGATGCCTCGGCGCCGGCGGCGGCCCGGGGCGCCAGGGAACCAGAGCGGGACGTCCGGGACGATCGCGGCGGGGATTGCCGAGTCAGGATGACCGCTCTGGCTTCGGCGCCCACGGCGGCCTCCACCGCGGCGACGCCGGGCCAGGAGTGGCGCGGGATGCCGAGGTCCCTGATGCCGGGGTGCGCGATGAGGCAGTCGGCGATGCCGACGACCTCGTGTGAACGGTGCGCCCGCAGGCCGGCGGTGCCGTCCGCGCCCACGGCGAACTGCACCCGGGTGCGCCAGCCGAGGCCGGTCTCGTCGCCCGGCATCGGCTCGACGGTGACCTCGCGATCGAGCCCGGCCAGCCGCCGCAGCTGCTCCGCGATCACGGCGGCCTTGAGGGCGCGCTGGGCGGGCAGCCGGGCGTGCTGCCAGTCGCAGCCGCCGCAGCGGCCTGGCCGCGCGTACGGGCACGGCGGCGGCACCCGGTCCGGGGACGGGTCGCGGACCTCGACGGCCTCCGCCCTGGCGAACCTGGTGGTGACCTCGGTCACGCGGGCGAGGACGCGCTCGCCTGGCAGCGCGTGCCGGACGAACAGGACCGGCAGCCCGGCCGGCCTGGCGACGCACCAGCCGCCCTGCGCCACGTCCTCGGCCGTGACCTCGACCTCGTCGCCCACCTGGAAACCCACGGATGCGCCCTCCTCATTCTGGGGTCGCATTCTCCCATGTGAGGGCATACCTTGGGCGGGGCGCCCACTGAGCGCGCTTCAGGGCGATGACGCACCGCGAAAGGACGGGTCGTGCATATCGTGATCATGGGGTGCGGGCGCGTCGGATCGACGCTTGCCCACATCCTGGAGGACCGGGGGAACACGGTCGCGGTCATCGACCGCGATCCGGAGGCGTTCCGCAGGCTGCGCCCTGCGTTCAAGGGCGACCGGGTGACCGGGATCGGTTTCGACCGGGACGTCCTGTCCCGTGCCGGGATCGAGCGGGCCGACAGCTTCGCGGCCGTGAGCAGCGGTGACAACTCCAACATCATCGCCGCCCGGGTCGCCCGCGAGACGTTCGGGGTCCGCCAGGTCGCGGCGCGGATCTACGACCCGCGCCGGGCGGAGGTCTACGAGCGGCTCGGCATCCCCACGGTCGCGACCGTGCGGTGGACGGCCGACCAGATGCTCCGCAAGCTGCTGCCCGAGGGCGCCGAACCGCTGTGGCGGGACGCCACCGGCAAGATCGTGCTCACCCAGGTGAGCGTGTCCCCGGCCTGGATCGGCGAGCCGGTCAAGCTGGTCGAGGCCGCGGCGGGCACGCGCGTCGCCTACATCGACCGGCTCGGCGAGGCGATCGTCCCGCAGCCGGGGACCGTGCTGCAGCAGGGCGACGTCGTGCACGTCATCGCCCCGGAAACCGACATCGACGGGATCGCCACCGCCTTTGCCGAGCGCGAGAGGGGCGGTCACTGATGCGGGTAGCCATCGCCGGGGCGGGCGCGGTGGGCAGGTCCATCGCCCGCGAGCTGGTCGAGAACGGCCACGAGGTGCTGCTCATCGACCAGAAGCCGAGCGCGATCAAGGTGGACAGCGTGCCGCGCGCCGAATGGCTGCTCGCGGACGCCTGCGAGATCTCGTCGCTTGACGACGCGGCGCTCGACCGGTGCAACGTGGTCGTCGCCGCCACCGGGGACGATAAGGTCAACCTGGTCGTGGCGCTGCTGGCCAAGACCGAGTACGGCGTGCCGCGGGTCGTCGCGCGGGTCAACCACCCGGGCAACGAGTGGCTGTACAACGAGTCGTGGGGCGTCGACGTGGCCGTGTCCACGCCGCGGCTGCTTTCCGCCCTCGTCGAGGAGGCCGTCAGCGTCGGCGACCTGGTCCGGCTGATGACCTTCGGGCAGAGCGAGGCCAGCCTCGTCGAGCTGACCATGCCCGCCGACGCGCCGCTGGCCGGCCAGCAGGTCGGGTCCATCGAGTGGCCCGCCGACGCGGCGCTGGTGGCGATCCTGCGCGAGGGCCGGGTGCTCGTCCCGCAGCCGGAAGACCCGCTGCAGGCGGGCGATGAGCTGTTCTTCGTCACCACGGAGGATGTCGAGGAGGACCTGGAGCGCCTGTTCTCAGCGGGCTAGCGGGTCTCGGTGAACTCGGGGCCGCGCTCGAACGGGTTCGGCTGGGCGGAGAACCTGTTGATCTGCTGGGGCGCCTCACCCTGCCCGGCTTGCTGCGCCTGCTGCGCCTGCTGGGCCTTGGCCTGCTCTTCGAGCGCGGCGGCCGCCTCTGGCGGCAGGCGCAGCTCGAGCAGGTCACGCGGCGGCACCGGGTGGTCGCCGCGGACCACCACGACGTCGCGCAGCACCGCCTCGAGCGGCGCCGCCGCGGCCGGGTCCTCCGCCGCGGCCCCGCTGAACACCCCGCGCAGGAACCAGCGGGGACCGTCCACGCCGGTGAACCTGACGAGCTGCGTCCCCGCCTGCGGCTGACCTGGCTGCGCCGGAACGCGGGCCAGCAGCTCGGCGCCGAACGGGCCGCCGCGCTCGGAGACCATGCCGCCCGCGCCGGTGATCTCGGCGGCTATCTCGGCGCGCACGTCGTCCCACAGGGAGTCGCGCTTGGGCGCCGCGAACGCCTGCAGCTGCAGTTCGCTCAGCTCATGGCGCACGGTCACCCAGGCGCCGTGCTGCTCGGCGAACACCAGCTGGATGTCCGTCCCCTCCAGCACCGGGACCTGCAGGCTGCCGAGGTCCACGCGCTGGGCCTGTGGGTATGGCTCGGCCACGTCCCACGGGCCGGTCGTGGGGGCCGCGTCGCCGACGGTCTCGCCGCCGGCGGCCTCGGCCGCTAGGTCCGCCGCGTTCTCCTGGACCGCGCCGCGGTCCCGGTCACCGGCGGTGCGTCGCCGACCGAACACTGCGCATCTCCTCCTGTCGTCAACCGGCGGTCGTGCCAGCGGTGAGACCGCCACCGTGACCGCCGGTCGAGCCGAAACCGTTGTCGCCACGCGCCGAGCCGGGCAGGGCCGTCACCTCGCGGAACTCGGCGCGCTCCACCCGCTGGACCACGAGCTGGGCGATCCTGTCGCCGCGCCGGAACGACACCGTCCGGAGCGGATCGGTGTTCAGCAGGATCACCTTGATCTCGCCACGATACCCAGCGTCGATGGTGCCTGGCGCGTTGACCACCGTGACGCCGTGCTTCGCGGCCAGCCCCGAGCGCGGGTGCACGAACGCCGCGTACCCGGCCGGCAGGGCGATCGCCAGCCCGGTGCCGACCACGGCGCGCTCCCCCGGCCCGAGGTCGACATCCTGGGCGGATACCAGGTCAGCGCCCGCGTCCTGCTCCTCGGCGTACGACGGCAGCGGCACGTCCGGGTCCAGCCGGGTGATCAGCACGTCCACACCCCTGAGCGTACGCGACACTACCCCGCGGGGTGGTCGTCGTGCAGCGCCCGCATCGCGCGCGTTATCGCCGCGGTGATGGGCACGGCCACCACGGCGCCCGCGATGCCCGCCACCACGCCGCCCACCGCCAGCACGAGGATCACCGCCAGCGGGTGCAGCCGCACCATCTTCCCGACGACCTGCGGCTGCAGCAGGTGACCCTCCAGCTGGTTCATCACGACCATGATGCCGAGCACGATGAGCGCCGCGATCCAGCCCTTGGTCGCGAGCACCACCAGGATGGCCACCGCCCCGGCGAACAGCACCCCGACCAGCGGGACGAACGCGGCCAGGAAGATCAGCAGCACCAGGGGCGCGATCAGCGGCGCGCCGATGGCCGTCAGCGTGATCGCCATCACGACGGCGTGGATCGCCGCCACCGCGATCGTGCCGCGGACGTAGTACACGACCGCCGTCCAGGCGGCCACCCCGGCCAGGTCGGCCCGCCGCTTGCGCTCCGGCTGGAACCGGCTGGTCAGCCAGCGCCAGATCCGGTCGCCGTCCTTGATCAGGAAGAACGAAACGAAGAAGCACAGCACCACGCCGGCCAGCGTCTCCACCACGATCTTGCTGCCGGTCACCACGGTTCCCTCGACGGCCGACTTGTGCTGGCTGAGGAATTTCAGCACGTCGTTGGAGAAGCTCTGCAGGCTGCCCGTGTGCAGGTGGAACGGCGGGCCGGCCAGCCACGTCTGCACCTGCGTGGTCGTGTGCTTGAACTGGGCGACGAGGCTCGGATACTCCGCATGGACCCGGTCGGTCACCAGCCATACGGCGCCAGCCAGCGCCGCGATGGCGATCAGCAGGACGCACCAGGTGGCGGTGAGCGGTCCCAGCCCGCGCCGGCGCAGCCGGGCGGCCAGCGGCTGGAGCAGCGCGGTGAGCAAGATGGCCGCCGCGCACGGCACGACGACGATGTAGAGCAGCGCGGCCACCCGCGCCGCGACGTACAGCACGATCGCGAGCAGCAGCAGCCGCCACGACCAGGCGGCCGAGGTCTGCAGCCAGCCGGGGACCAGCGCGGCGCGCGGCGGCGGCGCCGCGGCGGGGGCGGGTTCGCCGCCGGCGGAAGGCGGCCGGCCGGGGGCCGGCCCGTCCTGCGCGCGCGGGCGCGGATGTCCGCCGTCGGGCGGCGCCTCGTCCGCCGCCGCGCCGTTGTCGGCCGTCCTGCCGAACCGGAGCCCGGTCACCCGGAACCGGGGGAAGCCTGTGCCAGGCCGCCTGGCTCCCCGACCCGTCATGAGTCCATCTAACCAACTACGGTGGAGTGCGTGCGCTTGTCCCGCCCGGCCGGGCGGTGCGGGGCAGGGATGACACAGGACATGGCGGAGGATGGAGCGCATGAACGTCGCGCGCAACACGCGGGCCGAGAAGCAGGAGACGCGCTCGTACCACGAGCGCCTGCGGGTGCCCGTCAGCTGGTGGCTGCTCGCCATCCCCGTGATCGCCGTCCTCGGCGGCGAGGTTTACGCCGGCTTCGGCGGCCTCGTCCCGCCGCTGATCTACGCGGCGTTCATCGTGGTCGTGGGCGGCTTCCTGCTGTCCTGGGGCGCGACGAGCGTCGAGGTGACAGGCGCCGCGCTGCGGGTGGGCAGCGCCGCGCTGCCGCTGAGCCAGG
>Ga0335074_10009190_pt1 | contig 13782 bp, 15 predicted proteins | sample Lox_Sample_23_FD_206715 | JGI IMG/M metagenome (GOLD analysis project Ga0335074, IMG submission 206715) | Soil microbial communities from Loxahatchee National Wildlife Refuge, Florida, United States - Lox_Sample_2.3 | ecosystem: Environmental > Terrestrial > Soil > Wetlands | place: USA...
GGAGGCCGCAGCCTACAAACGCGACGTGCCCGGCGCAGAGGTACATCTGCTCGACGGCGGCCACTTCGCCCTGGAAGAGCAAGCCGACCAGATCGCAGATCTGACGCGCAATTTCCTCGTTACCAAGCTCGGAGGCTTCCCGGCGGCATAGTGTGCGGCGGCAGCGCCGTCAGGGGCGATAGCTAGGACCCGGGCGTAAGCGGGGTGCCACCCGCCGTCTGTGCAGGTCGCTTATTCCGTTCGCCGAGGCCCGCGCACGGCGTCGCCGTCCCGCTGAAGATCTACGCCCACTGCATCGACGGCAGGCTGACGCCGCAAACAAGCGGACCACCGACGCCCTCGGCGTCCAGGACCCGGACCCGAGTCTGAGCCCGGCGACGAGGGAGAGGACGACATCGAGCAGACATCCTGAAATGCCAGGTCAGAGGCACCAAGCCCGGCGGACGGTCGGCGTAACCGCTCCCACCGCGGCCCCTGACCGCAGGCGTCGGGTCAGGGCTCTGCATCCCGGTCACCCAGCCCACGACCACAGCGTCGGCTGCCACGCAGGCGCGGGCAAACGCGGCTGGGCAGAGATCACACAACGTGGCCGGCATTTACTGCGCGCAGGAGCGCGATACCCGCCGTTCGGTGCGGTGGCTTAACCTTGGGCTATCACCGTCGTAAGCATGCAGATCTGTCTTATCTGCGCGGGTATCTGAGCAGGGCGGAAAGTCATTGGACGTTCCGGCGGAGGTCTGGACGGCATAGGCGCGTAACTCGTCTGGGTCTTCGGGTGGCCCCGCAGCAGCGTCGGACGATCCAGGGAACCTCGTCCGGGGCCGCATGATGCTAGTGGCCGGGCCGTGCAGGGCGGCCCGCTGGCACGCGGCTGATGGCGTCCGGGGCAAGCGCCGTGCGGCGGATCCCCGCGGGGCCGGCCTTCCCGGCGTGCATGGTGATCTTGTCAGGGAACATGCCCGGCCCGCACGGTCTCCGGCTCCGGGCAAAAAGATTTCTCCTATCAACGATAGGTTCTTGTGTTCCTATCAACGATAGGCTAATCTCCTATCAACGATAGGAACTTGCCGAGAAGGCCGAGATGGTACCGATCGATCTACGTGACTCGCGGGCTGGCGGACGGCCGGCAGCAGGAACTGCTCGCCGTGGCGGAGCGCCGCCGGCTGATCGCGGCGGTGCCCGCCGGGCCCGGCGCGGTCCAGCGGTTCGCCCTGCGGGTGGCCAGCCGGGGACGACGGCCGGCGGTGGCCCGGGGGCGGTCCGCCTTCGCGCCGTGGGCATACGGGCCGCTGGCGATCTGATCGGCTCACGATGACGAACTCGGTCGCGAAGCGCCGTGCGGAGAAGACCGCGGAGATCGTGGCGTCCGCCTGGGCGCTGGCCCGGGCGGACGGGATCGCCGGGGTGACGCTGCACGGCCTGGCGCGGGTGGTGGGCATGCGTCAGCCTTCGCTGTACGTGTACTTCAACTCGAAGCTCGCGCTGTACGACGCGATGTTCGCCGACGGCAACCGGCGGCTCCTGAAGCGCCTGGGCGCCGTGTCACTGTCCCCGGAGCCCCGCGCGGCACTCAAGCAGTGGCTGCATACGTTCGCCGCGTTCGGCAGTGAGGACAGCGAGCTGTACCAGCTGCTGTTTCACCGGCCCATCCCCGGCTTCGTGCCCTCGGCGGAGTCGTACGCGCTGGCCGAGGAGGTACTTGGCGGCGCGTACACGCTGATGCGGGCGGCCGGGGTAACAGAACAAGGCGATATGGACTGCATCGTCGCCATCACCGCCGGCGTGACCGACGCGCAGATCAGCAACGATCCCGGCGGTGACCGCTGGCTTCGGCATCTCAGCCGTCTCGTCGACCTGCTGGTGGACGATGTCATCGCAAGAGGAGGACCCGATGAACACTGACCGCATTGGCCGCGCGGAAGCCCGCCGCCTCGCCGAGGACGAGTTCCAGCGCTTCGCGGAACTGGCCGCCGCGCTCACCCCGCAGGAGTGGGCGATGCCCACCGACTGCAGCGCGTGGGACGTCCGCAAGATCGCGCTGCACGTGTTGGGGTCGGCCGACGCGCAGGCCTCGGTGGGCGAGTTCGTGCACCAGCTGCGCCGGGGGCTGCCGCTGAACAGGCAGATCGACTCGCATCACTGGGTCGACGGCCTGAACGAGCTGCAGGTCCGCGAGCGTGAGCAGCTGTCCAGCGCGGAACTCGTCGCACAGCTGAAGACTGCCGGCCCGAAGGCGGTCAAGGGCCGCTGGGGGACCCCAGCGCCGATGCGGCTCGCCCCGCTGCCGTTCGGACCTCCCATTGGCTGGCGGCCGCTGAAGTACCTGCTAGACGTGGGGTTCACCCGCGACGTGTGGTGCCACCGGATCGACATCTGCCACGCGACGGGCCGGCCGGTGGACCTCAAGCCGGACCACGACGGCCGGCTGGTCGCCGACATCGTAGCCGAATGGGCCGAACTCCACGGCCAGCCGTTCAACCTGGTACTTGACGGGCCGGCCGGCGGCACCTTCCGCCAGGGCCGTGACGGCGAGCACGTCGAGATCGACGCCATCGACTTCATCCGGACGCTAGCCGGCCGCCGGCCAGGCAGCGGCGTGCTCAGCAACTCGCTGCCCCTGTAATCCCGATTTACCGCCCCACCACCACAACCACATCACCACCAGGAGGAACATCATGGCCACCGTCATCATGCAGACGTGGGACGGCATGACGCCCGACCAGTACGACGCGCTCCGCGAGACTGTCGGCTGGGACCGCGACGTGCCCGCCGGGATGCGCTTTCACGTCGCCTCGTTCGGCGACGGCGTTCTGCGCATGACCGACGTGTGGGACAGCGAAGAACTGTTCGGCACGTTCGTCCAGACCCGGATCCTGCCCGGACTCCGCCAGCTAGGCATCCCCGGCCAGCCCGACATGATCACCGAGGCCGCGCACGAGGTCACCGCCGTAGACGGCACCTGACAACGAAGGTGGCGGTGCCGGGCCTGGCCCGGCACCGCCACGGTAAACCCCCATCCCGCGGACGTCGCCCATCCAGCGACCAGACGGCCATCCCCGCGGCCGGACAGCGCCGAGCCCCGCGACACAGACACCCATCCGCCAGCCCGCAGGATCTGATGAGAAGGAGCCGAACGGGGCCGGCCACCACCCTGCCCAAAAGCGGTCACCGGAGCCGAGGCCATCTTCTTGATGCACGTCGGAACCGGGACCGAGCAGACCAAGACGACCACCGCCGCCGCGCAAGACGCGGCGGTGCCGAAGATTGTGCTGCTCTCCTCCGCCGGTGCGCGGCTGCTGCCGCTGGACGGCCGCGCGAGCAGGTCGCGACGATCGCCGAGGTGACCGGGCGCCCGGTCGGCTTCCAGGACGTGACCCCGCACGAATTCGCCCAGGCGGCCATCCGGCAAGGAACCCCGCCCGAGCAGGCTTTGCTCTTTGAACGCCTCAACGAGGTCTTCCGCGCCCGCCGCTCCGTAGCCATCACCGACGACGTCGAGAACATAACCGGAACCGCGCCTGCGACCTTCCGCGACTGGTGCGAACGCCACGCCGACGCCTTCCGCTGAGCCCCGCACGAACGACTTCGTGAACGTGCAAGGCCAGGCTGGTTGCGGCAATCGGCAATCGGGCCAGCCGCGCTGACCGTGACCGCGGGTCTCGAACCGGACCACGCCCGCATCGGCGAGGTCGCGCAGGCAGCGGGAGAACACCTGCTGCGCCCGCCTGCAGAAGCCAGACGCGGCCCGCGCCGCACCGGTTCATTGCGGCGGCCCGGGTGTCATTCGGTGGCACCGCTGAATCCAACGACCGGCTGGCGGGGCGGCGGACCGGCGGGCGGCCTACAGGGCGTGGCCACCGCACCGCATACGGCCAGCAAGACAACCGGGCCCATGCCGTGCACCAGGCTGTAGATCGTCCGCGCCTCGGGCCGGTGGCCGCCATTCATCAGGTAGCCGAACAGAGTGCGGGCCAGGCTGGCGGCGTGTGCAGGCCAGCCGTGCCCGGCGCAGTGCACAACCATCACGACCAGGTTCGCCCGCTCCCGGTCCAGCCACGCCCGCGCGGCCGCCTCGTCCTGCATGGCTGGCACGACGGCAGCCGTGGGAGACATGCGTGGCCGCCGGTGACCTTCGGCTGGGTACAAGAGGTCCATCGCGGCGGCCGCCGCGGATCGGTAGTAGTCGAACAGCCGGGTCAGCGCCTGCCGGGACTGTTCGCTGGTGTCGCGGGCAACGGCCTGCTCGCGGGCGTAGGCGCGGAGCAGGTCGTGCATGCCGTACCGGCCGGGACCGCATTCCTGCAGGAGGCTGGCCCGGTGCAGCCGGCTCAGCACCCGGCGGGCCTGCGAGATGCTGGTGCCGGTCAGCGCGGCAGCAGCGTGCACGTCCAGGTCCGCGCCGGGGTGCAGGCCGGTCAGCACGAAGGCATCGGCCAAATCGCCTGGCAGCTGCCGATAGGACCAGGAGAACACCGCCCGGACATCGGCCCGGTCCTCCCCGGCGTCCAGGCAGCCCAACCGGTCCGATTCAAGCTCGGCCACTAGCTGGCGCAGCGGAGTGATGCGGCGGGTGGCCGCCAGCTCGGCGGCGATCCTCAGGGCGAGCGGCAGCCGGGCGCACAACCCCGCCAGCTCCGCTGTTGCGCCCGGGTCATCATCGGCCCGGGGCCCGATCAGCGACCGGAGCAGGGCAATGGCGTCGCCCAACGGCAGCACATCCAGGTCGAGCCGCCGGGCGCCGTCGGCGGCCACGAGCCCGGCAAGCGTGTCCCGGCTGGTCACCACCGCCACGCAGCCTGGGTCACCGGGCAGCAGCGGCCGCACCTGGCCGGCGTCGTGGGCGTTGTCCAGCAGCACCAGCACCCGCCGGCCGGCCAGTCTGCTGCGGTACAACCGGGCCCGTTCCTCGATCTCGCCGGGGATGTCGGTGCCCGGTACGCCGAGTGCGCGCAGGAACCCGGCCAGCGCGTCGGCCGTCGCCACCGGCTCTCCCGTGTCGTAGCCGCGCAGGTTCACATATAGCTGTCCGTCCGGGAACCGCCCCGCGATCAGGTGCGCCCACTGCACGGCCAGTGCGGTCTTGCCGACCCCGGCCGTCCCGCCGATCGCCGAGATCACCACCGCGCGCGTTGGCGCGCCCGGTGGACCGTCAAGCAGCCCGGTCAGCGCTGCCAGCTCGGCCGCCCGGCCGGTGAAATGTGCCGCCACCCCGGGCAGCTGACGCGGCAGCGCGATGGTGCAGTATCCGCGCTGCGCCCTTGCCACGGGTTCCGGGCCGGGCCGGGTGCCGTTGTCCCGCCGGTCCTCTGGCTGGCGGTGCAGACCGTGCGCGCCCCGGGCGGCTGCGCCACCGCCCAGCCGCCGCGCCGCGGCCGCGAGGAATACTGCCCGTGAACGACCGCCCAGGCCCAGCGCATCGGCGAGTCGGCGCACGGTATCGGGGTGGGGTAATGTGACCCGGCCACGCTCGATATCGCCGACCGTCCGCACGCTCAGGCCAGACCGCTTCGCCAGCTCTTCCTGCGACAGTCCGGCCGACTGGCGGCACGCAAACAGCTGGCCGCCGAGCCTTTCTGCGTCCTCAGTCATTACGCATCCCGCGGTTCCCGGGCGGGGCCAGGCAAGGAAACCTGCCGCCAGCAACCCGTGCAGGGCAGCCGGACACGATCTATGTCAGCCCCTCACGCGGAACTTACCAGGAACCTGCCGGGAACCTGCCAGTGAAACTGCCTGGCTTCGGCCCGCTATGCACGGATATGTTCGGCCTGACCGCTTCCGTGAACGCCGTCAACTTCGGGGTGAAACCCTGCCGCGCGAACTTCCACCCGCAGACCGATGGCCTGGCGGACCTGCGTGCATAGCGTCTGACGTGCCCGTTCCGCCCAGAACCGCGGACCACTGAAGGAGCCCTCATGAGCGCCACGGACTACGTCATCAACGCGATCCTCGTCCTGCTCGTGCTGCGGCAGATCCGGGAAAACCGGCTCGGCCTGGTCAGCCTCGTGCTGCCGGTCGTGTTGGTCGGCGCGGCCGCCGCCTATTACCTGCACTCGGTCCCGACCGCAGGTAACGACATCGCGCTCGACCTGACCCTGGCGGCGGTCGGCGCCACGCTGGGCGTCGCCTGTGCGCTGACCACCCGCATGCGGCGCGGAGCGGACGGCGTGGCGCTGGCCCGGGCCGGCGTGGCGGCTGCGATCTTGTGGGTCGTCGGCATTGGGGCGCGGATGGGCTTCGCGCTGTATTCCAGTCACGGCGGCGGCCCGGCCATCGCGCGGTTCTCCATCGCCCACGACATCACCAGCTCGGCCGCCTGGGTGGCCGCCCTCGTCATGATGGCCCTGGCCGAGGTCGTCGCCCGCACCGTCACGCTGCGGGTGCGTGCGCTGCGGATGCCCGCCGCCCAGATCGGGCCGCGCGTCCAGGCCAGCATCGAAAGCTAGAACGGCCGTCATGGTGCCCCGGCGCCAGCACCGTGCGCCTGGAGGGGTGCTCACCACCGGGGAAGTGCGCAGCGCGGGCGGCTCACCGCGGACGAACTTGACGATTCGGAGGTCTCGGGAATGCAAAGACGTGCGGTTCTGAAGGCGCTGGCTGCGTTGCCACTGCTTTCTCGTTTTGCTGCCTCAGCGGGTGGCGTCGCCGGGCGGCCGGCCCGATGGGTGCGGCCCGGCGAGCCGGGCTGGCCCGGCCCGGAGCAGTGGGCGGCACTCGGCGAGAGCGTGGGCGGGCGCCTGGTACAGGTGCAGCCGGCCTTCGCCGTTTGCGAGCCCGACGTCGGCAGTGCGGCGTGCGCCAACCTGTTCCGGAGCCTGGCCGATCCGTTCTACATCGATCGAAGCGCCAACCTGACCCAGACGCTCGGCTGGATCGATGCCTTCACCTCCGAACCCAGCGCGTACGCGGTGCTGGCGCAGGACAGCGCCGATGTCGCGGCCGCGGTGAACTTCGCCCGTGAGTACAACGTCCGCCTCGTGGTGAAAGGCGGCGGGCACAGCTATCTCGGGACCTCGAACGCGCCGGATTCGCTGCTGATCTGGACCAGGCCCAATATGCAGGCCATCGAGCTCGACGACAGTTTTGTGCCGCAGGGCGGCGCGGGCCTGGTCGCGCCCGGGCCTGCAGTGAGCGTGGGCGCCGGTTGCCTCTGGATTGACGCCTACAACGCCGTCACCACCGTCGGCGGCCAGTACGTGCAGGGCGGCGGCTGCACGACCGTCGGCGTGGGCGGCTTTACCCAGGGCGGCGGCTTCGGCAGCTTCTCCAAGCAGTTCGGCACCGGTGCGGCGAACCTGCTGGAGGCCGAGGTGGTCACCGCCGACGGGGTGGTGCGCGTCGTCAGCGCGTTCCAGGACCCGGACCTGTTCTGGGCACTCAAGGGCGGTGGCGGCGGGACCTTCGGCGTCGTCACCCGGTTCACCTTCCGCACCCACGACCTGCCGGACTACCTCGGCATCGTGGCCGCTTCGATCACGGCCGCGTCGGACGCCGCTTACCAGGCGCTGGCCGAGCAGATGATCTCGTTTTACCGCCAGAGCCTGTTCAACCCGAACTGGGGAGAACAGATGCACTTCGCCGGGCGTACCGTCACCATCGCCATGCTGTTCCAGGGGCTCACCGGGGCTCAGGCCGAGCAGACCTGGGCCCGGTTCTTCGACTGGGTCACGGACCGGGCGGCCGACTACACGGTCACCGGGCCGCTATTCCTGCCGATTCCGGGACAGGACTTCTGGAATCTCGCCGCGCTCGAGCAGATCATCCCCGCGGTGATCTTCCCCGAGCTGGTCACGCCCGATGCCCTCCCGGGCGCGCCGGCCGATTATTACTACTGGACGCAAAACCAGGTCGAGGTCGCCGCGTTCTGGTCCAGCTACCAGTCGACCTGGCTGTCACAGGACCTTCTCGACCCCGCAAACCAGCCGGCCCTGGTCAGCGCGCTCGTGCAAGGCAGCCAGTTCGGGACGATCGAACTGCACTGCAACAAGGGGCTCGCCGGGGGATCCGCCGACGCCATGGCTTGGACGGCGGATACCGCGATGAACCCCGCGGTCCTGGACGCCTTCGCGCTGGCGATCGTCTCGGAATGCCAGCAGTATGTCTATCCGGGCATCCCCGGCCACGAGCCGGATCTCGCCCAGGGACAGCAGCACGCCGCGCTCGTCACCGCGGCGATGGCGCCGCTCACGGCTCTGCGCGAGCAGCCCGCCTCCTACCTCAACGAAACCGACTACTTCGAATCCGACTGGCAGACCGCGTTCTGGGGCGACCGCTATGCCCGCCTACTGCAGATCAAGCAGCGCTACGACCCACGCGGCCTGTTCAACGTCCACCATGGCGTCGGCACCGGGGTCTGAAACCTGGGCCCAGATCAGCCCGTCGTGCTGATCCGCTCTGACTGGTTTCAGGCACCGGCCGGCCGTGGCCGTGCGGCAGTCAACGACCGGAGTTCCTGCAGGGACACATCCATCAGCCGCCGGAATGCTGCCGGGTCATCTTGCTGCACCCAGCGGGCAAAGGCCACGTGGAACACGGTGACCCCTGCCTGCGCGGCCAGGATCGCGGTGCTCTGTGAGACGCCGCGCCGTGCCAGCGACGCCTCAATGGCTCCGGCCAGCGTCTGGAGCTTAATCAGCTCGCGTTCCTGCAGCTCGGGGTTGGAGGCGATGATTCGCGCCCGGATCCGGGCGTATTCATGTCGCTCGGTGAACATCTCGGCTACCGGATCGAATCCCGCCGTCGCAGCCGTCAGCGGATCCGCATCGGCAGGCGCGGCGGCCACCGCCTCGAGCCAGAGGTGCTCCAGCTGCTGCGAGCCGCTGAACAACACCTCGCGCTTGTCCGCGAAATACCGAAAGAACGTCCGCTTGGTCAGGCCGGCGCGCCCGGCGATCTCGGCGACGGTCGTCTGCTCGTAGCCCTGTTCGCCGAACAGGGTGATCGCGGCGGTCATCAGCCGGCCGGCGGCATCTGGTTTCCAGCGTGACATACGTTTGGCAGCTTAGCTGATGGCACCAAGTGACATGCAGTGTTATGATTGATGTCACCAAGTGTCATCATCCTCAGTACTGGAGTCCCTCACATGCGCGTTTTCGTGACCGGCGCCTCAGGCCACATCGCCTCCGCCGTCATCCCTGAACTACTCAGCAACGGGCATCAGGTCGTCGGCCTGGCCCGCTCCGACGCATCGGCCGCGACCGTCGCGGCGCTCGGCGCACAGGTGCGTCGCGGCGATCTCGATGACCTCGACGGGCTCGGGCAGGCCGCCTCGCAGGCAGACGGCGTCATCCACCTTGCGTTCAAGCACGATCTGATGGTCACCGGTGAGTTCATGTCGGCGGTCGACTCCGACGCGGCTGCGACCAGGGCGATCGGCCAGGCCCTGGCTGGTACCGGCAAGCCGCTCGTGACCACTGGCGGCACTCTGATGCTGGCAATGGCCGGGATCAACGACCGGCCTGGCACCGAGGACGACCAGCTCCCGGGCGGTCCGCGGACCGACGCGGCCAACTATGTGATCGGGCTCGCCGACCACGGCGTGCGCTCGGCCGTGATCCGGCTCGCGCCGATGGTCCATTCCGACCTCGACCATCACGGGTTCACGCATGCGCTGATCCAGTTCGCCCGCGAGAACGGCGCCGCCGCATACGTCGGCGACGGGGCGAACCGCTGGCCCGCCGCGAACACCTACGACATTGGTGTGCTCTACCGCCTGGCGATCGAGAAGGCGCCCGCCGGCTCGACCTTCCACGGCGTCGCCGACCTCGGTATCCCGCGCAAGGTGATCGCCGAGACGATCGCCAGCAAACTCGGCATCGAAGCCAAGGCCATCACCGAGGAAGAGGCACCGCAGTACCTCGGCTTCCTCGCCTCCTTCGCCGGCCTGGACAACCCGACCTCGAACGAGAAGACCCGCCACGTGCTCGGGTGGGAGCCGAAGCACATCGGCTGGGTCGAAGACGTGCAAACGGGCCGCTACATCGCCTGAGCCTCGCTGACCGGGCGCCCGCGGGCTAGCTCACAGTGAGGCGTTCTCCCGGTTAGCTGAAGGATCGCCGGGCCACAGGAGATCGCCGCCGTGATGCTCTTGGCGCGGGCCGTACCTCCCCACCTCCCCGGCGCGATCGATGAACCGATACGGGCCTGGGTCGACGGACGCCAGCCAGCGCAGCATCTCCCGCCAGCGGGGCCTGCGCCGCGGGTCGGCTGGCATCGCGACGAGCACGCCGCTGACCGGGACGCGGTCGGCCAGCCCGCGGACCGCCCCTCGGTGCACCCGGGCGTGGGCGAAGGCCTTCAGGCTCGCCTCATCCCGCCACAAGGAGGCCGTGTAGTAGCGGCCGGCGAGCGGGCAAGCCCGGACGGTGGCGCCCAAGGCCCCGGGCGTGCGCAGCACCGCCAGCCAGAGCCGGATACCGCCGGTGAACAGCCGGATGCCGGCCCGCGGGCCGGCGCCGTCGAACCGGCTGACGAACAGCACGGCCGCCTGCGGGCGCGGCTGCCGCGTCCACCGCCAGGGAATCGTGAAGATCGTAGGCATCGGCTGCTCCCTTCGCTAATAGTCCACAATGGACCGTCTACAGTGGTACGTCAAGACGAGGGGAGAGTGGATGAGCAGTGGGCTGAACTCGACCGCGGGGGCCTTGCTCGGGCTGCTGCGGGAGGGCCCCCGGTCCGGCTATGACCTCGTGCGGGAAGCGGAGCAGGTCGTCGGGCCGTTCTGGACGCTTACCCGCAGCCAGGTATACCGGGAACTGGCCGCGCTCGCCGAGCAGGGCTTGCTCGAACGGGGGGAAATGGGGTCGCGCGACCGGCAGCCGTACCGGCTCACCGCTGTCGGCCAGGCAGCCTTCCGGGAGTGGGTGAACACGCCCCCGGAGCCGGAGAACCTGCGCATCCCGCTCCTGCTGCGGCTTACCTTCGCCGATGCGATCGACCCCGGGCGGCTGCGGGCCGTGCTCGCCGAGCACCGCGCGGTGCACGCCGAGCGGCTAGCCGACTACCGCGCCCTCGACCGTGATCTCGCCGCCGGCGGGGCTTCCGAGGAGCAGCGACTCACGCTCGCCTTCGGTATCTGTTACGAGTCGGCGGCACTGCGCTGGTTTGACCGGCTGCCGCCGAGCCTGCGCCCCGGAGACTGAGTGCTGTGGCGCGAAATTCCGCAGCTCGCGGCCGTGGACCTGGAGTACCTCCCGCCTCGGCGGGTTTCTGGCCGGCCGGCGCGTTGATCCGGTCGGGCTCGAGCCCGCAAAGGCCGCAGGGATCCTCTGCGGGCGGGCCGAGACCTGCAGGGGAATCGGGCGCGAGGTGTTATGACATAGTTTCTCCATCGCTGGACATCTGGGTTTCGCGGAGGTGCTGCGCGGTCACCGGCGCGCGGCACGGCTGACGCTGGAACAGCTGGCCGAGGTGTCGGGGGTCAGCGCAAGGACCTTGTCGGACATGGAGCGCGGGCGGAGCAAGGGGCCTCAGCACCGGACCGTCACTGCTCTGGCGGACGCGCTTGCCCTGGACGGGGATGCCCGCAAGCAGCTTGTCGAGCTGGCGCGCGACGGCCGGCTGCGGGATCACTGGGCGCGCCCGGCCGGCCTGTGTGAACTGCCCCGGCTCGTTGACGATTTCACCGGCCGTACCGCGGAACTGGTGTGGCTCAGCGAGCTGGTATACGCCGAGAGTGCGCCGGGTGCCGGTGTGGTGGGGCTCATCACTGGCTCGGGGGGCATGGGCAAGACGACGCTCGCCATCCGCGCGGCGCACGCCCTGCGGCCGGGCGTCCCCTGCGGCCGGGCTTCCCCGGCGCGGTGTTCTTCCTTGACCTGCTCGGCATGTCGCCCCGGCCCCCGCGGGACGATACCGGTTCCACGACCTGGTCCGCCTGTTCGCCCGCACGCGCCTCGAGGAGGAGGAGTCCCCAGCCGAACGTGGGGCACTTACGGCAGCCACGCCGTGTTCGTCTCGCGCCCGGCTGTCGTGGCCGCCCTGATCAGCCAGGCTGCCGAGGGAGCCTGAACGGCTGTCACTGGTTGTCGTCGAGCGCCTCGGTCATCTGAAAATCGATGGCGTCGAGCGTGGGCAGGATCGTGTGGAGGGTGGCGTGAATGTCCTTCAGCTGCCACTCCTCGTCGAGGTCGTCGTCGGTGATGACGGCCTCGACGTGGTCCAGGATCCGCATGTGCAGGCCCTGCAGGACGCTCGTGAACTGCTCGGAGGCCTTGCTCCCGCCCCGGGTGCCGTAGGTGAGGAAGCTGGCCGGCCTGTCGTGCCACTCAAGGTAGAGATAGTCCAGCGCATTCTTCAGCACGGCCGGGTAGCCCCAGTTGTACTGCGGGAAAACGAACAGGAACCCGTCGTAGGACTGCACGGTCTGGCTCCAGGCCCTGGTGTGCCCGTGCTTGTAGACGCCCAGCGCGGCCTTGAGGGGTTCGTCGAGGAAGGGCAGGCCGACCTCGGCCAGGTCGAGCAGCTCGTAGCTCAGCTGGCTGTCTTTGCCAATCGCTTCGCACGCCCATGCCGCGATGCCCGCGCAGATTCGGGTGGGGCGTGTACTGCCGATGACGACGGCAATGCGGTGCTGCCTGGCTGGCATGGCAGGGGTACCTCCGTAGGTCTCGGCGCCTAGTTTAGTTCGTATCAAGTACTGTTCGTGTAACGAATCTAAACAGTTCGCGGCGCGAACTCAGCCGCGGTAGGTTCAGGCCATGACGACAGCAGCTGGGGAACCCCCCATGCCCGCCCGGCCCGATCTCGACCTCGTTGACGGGCTCGTGCAGCTGTCGTTCGTCGTGCAGTCGGTGCTGGGCCGCGTCGCCACCGGCCTGGACCTATCGGTCACGCAGGTCCGGATGCTCGCCGTGCTGGAAGACCGCGAGATCGGCATGCTCCAGCTCGCCGGCATCCTCGAGCTGGAGAAGTCCAGCACCAGCGGGCTCGTCGACCGCGCCGTCCGCCGGGGGCTGGTCCGTCGTGTCGCGGTACCCGGCAACCGGCGCGCGGTTAACGTCACCGTCACGCCGACGGGACGGAAGCTGGTCCACACCGCCCGCAGCAGTGTCCGCGCCGAGATCACCGCCATGTCCGAGTCACTCCGGCCGGCTCAGCGGGAACACCTCAGCAGCTCGGTCACGGCGCTGATCCGCCGGCACGCGGCCAGCCACGCCATCCCCCTCTAAGCCCCGCTCGCGACCGTTCAGGCCAGCATCCGGCCCGGGCTGCATGCAGGTGATCTCGGATACGGCCCTCGGGGAAAGGGCCGCGATTTACGGCGGAAGGGCCGACGCCTATCGGGCGGAGCGGACGGCGGTTTGTGTCACCCGCTCGGGCGTCCTGACAGTTCCGCCCCGGTCGGGAATGCTGATTCTGCGTCATTCGGCCATCTGATTGCGCCCGCGCACCGCCATGCGCAGGCGTTGGCCTGCGGCCGATTCGCCTGGGGGGAACAGCTCCCGGGGGGGCGTGGGTGTCCCGGGTCAGTCACTGGCCTGGGGCACCCAGGCGGGGGCCATCCGTCGGGGCACGGGCGAATGATTCATACGGCGTGACGTCGCCCGGCTTGATCACGCCGTCCTCGATCGCGCGGGCGAGCAGCGCGTCCTTGCTCGGAGCGGTCCGCCCGGTGGCCGCGTACTTGGCACGCGCCCGGCTGATGTACTGCCGGACCGTGTTCTCGCTGATCGCCATGCGCCGCCCGACCGACGCCTTCGACATACCCTGGAACCACAGCAGCAGCGCCTGCCGCTCCTGCTCCGACAGCACCGGCCGGGCCGGGCGCTGGTCGGCGAGCATCGC
>Ga0335074_10009191_pt1 | contig 13781 bp, 9 predicted proteins | sample Lox_Sample_23_FD_206715 | JGI IMG/M metagenome (GOLD analysis project Ga0335074, IMG submission 206715) | Soil microbial communities from Loxahatchee National Wildlife Refuge, Florida, United States - Lox_Sample_2.3 | ecosystem: Environmental > Terrestrial > Soil > Wetlands | place: USA: Florida...
CCACTGTAGAACGCTGTACAGCCACTGTAGAGCCCTGTAAGGTGCCTAATTATTACCCGAAGCCATGGCCACTAAAATTCCAGTTTCGGTTAACAGCTAGGCACCTTACAGGGCTCTACAGTGGCTGTACAGCGTTCTACAGTGGGTCTACGGTGGCCGAATAGGTAGCTACAGGGGTTAAATACCCTGTAGTCTCGAGACTTTTGACCGCGGTCTTCGTATGGGCTCTGGTTTGTCGTCGAGCTAAAGATCAGGAAGAAAATATAGCGGAGGGAACGTTCGGCTGATTTCAGGGCCACTGAAGGACGGGGAATTATATCACCGAGTTCATTAGCGTTGCAACTGTAAGGGTAAGCGAGTATTAGAACTCGACAACATCGCTGTGACTCACTCACAATCTTCATCAATCATGGCACACCATCATACGATTGCGCATCGCCAGCGAGACTCCCAAGACCGTATACTACGGAGGGTACGAAATGCGTATGGCCACCTAGCATTGCCAAACGATGACGACGTCGAACTTTTCGGAAACTGCCTGGTCACAGTGAAAGAAGAACTTGATGGAGTGCAGGAGCGAGTTGCCACCATCGAACGCAATATAAGACCCCTTAGAAGCCTATCACCTCAAGAGAGCGATAATGGACCTGCAATCTCGGACTCCAATAAGCTAGATATAATCATCGATAGTATTGAAGACCTGTCTAAGCGCTTCAAACAAGCACAAGGTCGGGAAGATGACATCCTACGGAAAATAGAGCATCTAGAGGATATAGCCGCCGAGTGGGAGACAGATAAGGTCGACAGAGCTGGGAGCGCCAATGCAGATCTTGATGAAGTCGACATACGACTTACAACGGAGATAGCTGATCTCCAGAAAACCCAGGAGGCGGCCGAGCTTGAGTCTACTGAGAAGCTAAAGACAATGTTTAAAGAGTTCAGGACAGAAATTCAGGAAGATCTTCAGAATATATTGGCAGCAAGGCAGCGAAATAGCATGGTTAACCGACTCTACGAAATGGTAACACCGGTCGCGGCACGGAATCTAGATGCTAAGGGAAGGGCGACATTCAAGATCGCAAACAGTCCACCTCGGTCGGTTAAATACTACTGGAACATGCATGATCTAGATAATCGTAAGATAATGACTTAATCTTTGTGGTCTATTATTAACGTCTTAATAGGCAAGAAACTTGTTGCAGAACATAAATTCTACAACATCAACTACAAGCATTGGGCATGTCGGCTTGAAGGGAATTCAGATAGCGATGATGATGAACTCGCTGGTTCGGATCCAATTACTATAGAAGAAGCTGTGGGGAGATATCCAGATCGGGCAGTGATGGCGCTCTTCAATGTGCTTGGTTTGGAATATTCGCGCTTTCGTGACCAAACCTTGAGAGACCAGAGCCGTCGAGAACAGCATACAACGCATGAAAAGCGATTCCGCGAAGAGTCATTAACAGGGAGATCTATAAGAAAGAAGAGGAATTCGTTAGGCTCCACGACTGAGCCCCTCACAGTGAGCACATGCAGCACACAGTCGGTCGAGTGATTTTCCACAGTGCAGAGAAGACGTAGCATTTAGTACAGTATTTGCGGAAGGCTATTTAATCTTTCCCTACAGCTGTCTCCTTCAAAATTGACTAGTCTCGCGTCCTCTAGGTCGAGTTAGAGGCGCTTAGTTAAGCACCTATTGCCTATCCTTCATCTTGGTCGTTCGGCAGCATTCGTTGGCTTGGGGTGGGAGTTATAGATGGTGGATGGTGGATGCTGTGGAGGATACTGTGCAAGATAACGACTTGATGTTTTGTGGTGATTGTCAAGACGGCATTACACTCGACGATACTTCAATGATGTTCACGCCGAATCAGTCATCATCTGGTTGTGTTCCAGCGACTGGTATTGACAAGAGAAGGTCAGCCCGACCTTAGCCTTAGTATATGGCCTGCATGTTGATGCAGGTCGAAGTGCTAGAGCCCGATAAGCCGCCTAATTAATACTGGCTCGGGCCGTTCCGGCTGCAAGCAGAGCTCCGAGTGCGAGGATAATGAATCACCCAAGGTGGCGTATCTCCTTTGTTTTCTGGAATATCAAGCTTGCAGTAGCACAATCTCTTTTTAACTCCCCACCTTCAAGGGTCCCAAAGCGGATTTGTGTGCATTGTTTGGATACATTGCATATGTTATGCATGGCCCTGCAGGCGATGCGGGCCGTCCCAGAGAGGTCAGTGACTCATGCATTAGCATATATTACGTCACGGCTTTGGCTCTGGAATAAGCTTCGGTGGCACCCTCCTCCTCCCCTTCCTCCTCCTCTAGTGAGTAAGTCTCCGTCCCGCGGTACCGCCCCGCCGCTCGGGCCCTATCCCATCGCTCGCTACGATGCTGCCACTTAGCGCCTTGGCATTCGGATTTTCCCAAAACGATTTGTTAGCAGGTTAGGCGGATTACGTAAGATGTAACGACCATTTGGTGGCTCCCTAAAAGACTTCACTATACTGGGCTTAAGGCCCAGTATTTATACACCAACGCTTGGGGGAAACTGAAAGCGCAGTTAGGCACAGACACCATCATAGCAGGACGAAAATGAGCAACGAGACGAGGATGAGCAGCGCAATGTTGGTTTCCGCTAGCTGTTGTTAACTTCACAGTATAGTTGTAGCGCCAGGCCCTAGGGTTATCAAAGCTAGACTTCAAAGTCACTACCATTAGCTACAGAATGTACACAGACCCCTTCTTCTCCTCCTCCTCCTCCTCTTAGTAACCAATCCCCATCCGGCTACGCCCCCGCTGCGCCGTAGCCCTGGCCCCGCTGGCTCCTGCCGCCCCACACTGCCCGTGTCTGGGCCTGTGCACCTAGTCTGGCACCCGTATACTGCCTTGTCTATCGTTGAGAGTTTTCGAACTATAGCTACTATATTCGAACAAAACTAGACTACATGACGAGTCCAGCTTAAGACAGTGCGAACATACTCTCAATAAGTGTACAGGACGTTGCAGAGAAGGATTAAGGTATACACGTGATCTTGTTTAAATACCGTCTGATATAATTCAAAATATATAAAATACCGTGCCCTTTAATGATCCCGGGTTATATAGTTCATGTTACCTGCGTTTGCAAGCAACTCCATTCTCTATGCTAGCAGTACACAATGCAGAACACGATAAATAGCAGGACGATAACTGAAACGACTATCAGAAAGGCACCTGATGTTCTAGGGTCCAATTAGCTGTAACATTGATATGGCCATAGCTCCTAGTCAAGGCATTTCTAAACCGAGAACTGCTCAAGCTCATTGCGATCCCAAGTATCTACATGCGTTGAAACAACTACTGTCTTCCGGATCCCAGTTGCCGAAGCCGAAGCCAAGCCAAACTCATTAATATCATTGGACCCCGATTGATTGCCAATCACTGTCGTTATGCCCATCTGTTTTCCTGCATCACTTCTCCGCCTGATCTCCCCATATCTCTGACCCTTGAAATTGCCCTTGCTTTTTAGGTAGCCTGCAGATGCTCTTTGAGAACTTCCTAAGAGGCCGAAGGGGGAGAGGAGGGGACGAAGTGTAGTAGTTGCAGAAGTTATAATGGCAAGGCCAGTTTCACAGATTGACCAGATTGCGACATTAGTACTAGCGTAAAGGAAGTCGCTTGCATCTGAGAGATCTCTAATATAGGGGATGCGAATGATAGTTGCAATAGATGCACTGTTATCAACTTAGCTGACATACGAAGCAAACAAAGCAAGTAGAAACTAACATAGCGCCAAGGCCAAGAACTATACAAACGGAGAACTTGGTCCTTGGATTCATTTGGAGTTTCCAAACCATACATGCTGGTAGGATGCAGCAAGTCCAATCAGAGCAACACCTAACAGCCGAGTATATGTAGGTGGAAATCGTGATGATCTGTGGATCAATGCAGCTGCCTCTCATGCCAGAATATTGTGCCCAGAAATAGGTAATTGGCCGGCATTGGAAAATAAAGAGAAGGAGGAAATATGAGCATGTAACACCAGAAATAGCAATGACCGTCCAGAGGATAACTCTTAGAGTCTTTGAGACTGCTATCTGCAAGAGGAAAAGGCAAATGCTAAACTTAATAGCTAAATTGGACAGGACGTAAGCTATTTCGCATGCCCACCACCACTACAAGCTAATTAGCTACCATTGTGATAAGTTAATGATTGAAAGATACCTTAAGGCCGATGGAGATATGTGTGGGAGGTTGAATGTTCCAAGCATGCTGTCCCATACCATATTTGACACTAGTTATTGCAAACGCGCAAAAGAGTGTAAAAAGGATCTATCCTAAGTCAACTTAAGTCTTAAAGTTCCTTAATTAACTTACTTGCGCAACAACTGCTAGAAAATCATCAAATCCAAAGTACTTAACAATGACGAGCCTGCAATAAATTCGCAAGCTCACGAATATCCAAGTCAAGGTTAAAAAGAGGCCAGAGACTCCGCTGACTTGTGATCCACGGTTATCGCTCATTGCTATACAGGCCCACTCTCCCCTACCACAGTGTCTGGTCGACCGCCTGATTGTGCAGTTCTGTAGCCTAGCTACGGTGAGCGAGAGTGTATTTAAGTAGGAGTAGGACAAATGCATACCTAATGCCTGCAAAATGCGCCTTATATCTACCCTCCGCAAGCACCTCCATTCTTTCTCCCAGCAGTATACAATGCAGTAGACGCAAAGTAGAATAGCCATAATTGAAGCCACAATTAGAATGGCGCCTGTTATTCCATTGTCAATGACTACAGACCTAGAATAGGAATGAAACCTAGATATGGCCATATTCGATGTGATAAAACATAATAGCAGCAAGAAATATGCTGTGTAAATTGTCCTTAAATGTATGAATGAAATCGATTAAGTCTTATTTAGGCTTCTTATTCATAATTTCTTATTTTGACTTTCTTATAGAGACTTTCCCATTTAAGCTTTCTTATTTAAGCTTTTTTTCTTAAGATTGGCAACGGGAACGGTTGCAGCTTATTCAAGAAGCTTAAATTAACATTCAAAAGCCAAATATGGCTCCTAACGCAAGAGCCGAATATATATCCTCTGCTATATCGTATACTTTAACATGTCATCAAAATGGACGGGACTAAATACCTAAGCGCAAAGAGGAAGAACGAAAATTTAAGGAGGAAGAGGATGACTCTGTTTAGAAAGGCACATGAGTTAGGGAAATCCGACGGTGTCGAAGTGGCAGCATTCGTGTTCCAGAATGGCCGATTTTTCACTTATAGATCTTCAGAGAAGGAGTCTTGGCAGCCACTTATGAATCAAATTGTAAGCATCTTTGCCTGTTGAGGTAGATCTACAACTCACTCGAGTAGAAAACTTGGTACCCAATTTCGGAAAACCTACTTCCTCAGGATATCGAGAAAAAGAAGCAGCAGCAAAATGAGAAGGCGCTGCGACCAAAAGAGGTGCCGGCTGAAGGACTTGGAATGTGGCATTTGGATTCGCTAGCAGGACTTAGAGTGTAGAAGTTGGGTTGCATAGAAGAGTCAGGGGAGGTTACGCATAGCAGAAAAAGAAGCTTCCTCTTGAAACTTAATGCACAGCAAAAATTAGCCTGATGTCGTGTCGTGGTTAACATAAGAAAGAGCAGGATTATTTTACCTGTGCAGTGCCTCGGTTGCGGTAATAGGGCTCATTCTCGCTCTGTTTTGGCGCTGCAGCAATAGAGCCTATTTTGGCTCGCTCCTCTAACGAACATCCTAGGCCTCTTTCGGCTAATCCTAGCAGAGCGGGAAAAAACATGCTTTAGCATGTGAGGAGCAAGTCCTTAATTAGTACCTCAATTCTCCAACTCCAGTTTATAAAGCCAGCAAGCCCTCAACTAACACCTCAACAGCTCACGATCCAGTGTACGAGTGTATGGAGTGCGATTGGAGATTTGGCAGCCAGCAAGCCCTCAACTAGCACTTCAACTCTGCAGCTCACACTCCATTGTACAAATGTGACAAGTGCGACGGGTGGCTCAGCAGTCCTCAAGCTCTCACGCCTTAGTATACGAGTGCAATGAGTGTGATTGGTCATTTGACAGCTAGCAAGCTCTCAATTAGCACCTCAACTCCCCAGCCCACATCTTCGAATGCGATGAGTGTGGAATGAAGGGGGGCGACATTTTCCACTGCGCTATTCTCTTTGTATCTAGTATGGCTCAATTCGCATGTAGGGATAATCAAGGTTATAGAGCTAAAGACGCAGAGTTTCAATTTCACAGTACTACCCTACTTATAACTCAGTGTTTCTCTCCTTCCACTTTGTAGAATAGCGCACCTGTAGCGTCCTCTCCTCCAAATCTACCAACTTCGCCCTCCTTCGCACATCATACAACATAGTTATAAGTGCTAGACGGGGAAATTGTTGATCTTGATGACGACAAGCTTTACTTTTTCTTCGAAGGCCGCCCTCGCCGTCTCTTTGACTGCGCCTCACACGTGGCCTCAGGTTCCCCTTGTTCGTTCCTATTCCCACGTGATGCTTGGAGTCGCGCCTCGAACTCATCCACCAACTCCCTAGCCCCTGTAAGTTCGGATTCGGGCATCCAAGTGGGCTCCCACTCCACCCAGTATTGTACAATACCATCGACCTTCTGCCTGCCAATGATACTGCGGATTTCCCATTCCTGGCCAGCATCTGTACCCAAACCAACCAGTTGAGGATCTCCGAAGTCGATGGATTCGCACGCAGCAGAGGCAGCACAAGCGACGTCGTTAGGTTCACTATGAGACTGTTGAAGGTGATGCTTGCAGTTCCGCTTTGAAGGTGGATCGCTATCAGAGCGAAGTGACCTGCGCCGCTTTGCAAGTCGTGGGCCTTCGTCGCTGTCTCGATTTAGGTCTCCGTCACTGTTGTATACGTTGTTACTGTCGCCACTGTCGCTGTTGCTATTCATATTGCAGTTCTCCTTGCCCAGTTCCTCTTCCTCCTCCCCTACATCCTCCTCCACCCCCTGATATTGTACCTGCTTCTGCCCCGCATTAACCTTTTCTGAGGCATGGCGGCTGGGAGTACTCACCCCCCCTAATCCGTTACAGCTAATTTTAGCGCTATCGTCTTGGCCAATCTGACCCTGCAGTGGCTCGCTGAGTGGAGACGAATCGCGAGGGCAATTAGGTGTTGCTTCGTGTTGTTCAGCATTTGCTGAGCGGCCTCTCCATTCAATGTTGTTGCTGTCTAAAATGGCATCGTAGTCAAAACCGTTGTTGTCGCCCTCAAAGTCATTTTTAGGACTAGAAGGAGTTGAGGTGGTGCATAGAGTGCCGTCCAGGCTAGCACTGTCCGCATTTGAATTGCTAGAACTTGACGTATCCTGGGCGCCAACTAGCTCCTCATCGTTAATAATAAATGGTCTCTCTACGTATTATTAGAAGCAATCGTTCACAGCTGGGGGGATTCGTTTCGCTTACCTTGACTCTTGCCCACAGAATCTGTCCATTTCCACTGAGGTTCTGCTATTGAGCATTCCTTGCTTAAGCCGCGACGTATGACCTCCTCAACAGGTGGAAAGGAGACTTCTTCCAAGTTACTTTTCGTGGATTCTGACTCGCTGCAGGGGCTAAGAGTACTACTCCCTTTATTGAAACAGGAAATTACTGTAAGTGGAGGATTAATATATAGCGAAGGAAGACGTTTTCGGGTAATTGATGGGGTTGAAAAGGTATGATTGTAAAATTGTATGTTGTCCAAGTTGACGGCAGCCATAATGACCAAGTTAGATGTGCAGAATGGAACACACTTTAAAAATGCTGATTCCTAAGGTAGAGGAACAGAATGGTCTTTATATTCGCCCAAAATCACAGGTTTCAGATGAAAAGGACCTACTCACTTTGCATTTTGCCGCTTACAACTGCCGTTTTAGCTGAATACCGACTAGAACTCTATAATGCATGAATCTTCGCCCCCCTCAGCCTGTCTTTAGCCCCTTCAAAGTAAGAAAAGGGGCGCACATTGCAAGGTTTAGATGTCCCATATTGGTAGGCGATTAGCACTGCAGGCTTGGATATCTAACCACGCTCCTTCCGCTTCTTGCTGAGCGCATCCCTAGCCCCGGCTTGAACAGCTCAAAATTCGCCATTTGCCTCGACTCTGCATAGGATATGACAGCCCACTGATCCTCTATTGCCATGTCGGGTAATCGGCCCTTAAGTCACAGCATGGCTGACAATGCACGCCAAGGCTCACACCTGGAATCTGTGAGATAATACAATGGCGCAGCAAGGCAGAATCCCTCCCAACAGCCATGAGGCATTTCCGCTATTGGATGTGCAGCATAGGCAGATGCATGGCCACGAAATTCTCCACTATCGCAATGTCCGAGACGCTCTACTTTTGAGACAAGCTAACAGTGCAGCAAGGCAGAGTCCCTCCCAGAGGCCACGAGGCATTTCTGCTATTGGGTATGCTGTATAGGAAGATGCATGGCCTCGCAAACCTTCACCGTCGCAATGTCCGAGGTGCCGTGCAAAGGAGGGTCGCAATCGCACGAGGATGACGTGTGCATCGCCTAGAAAAGTGTGAAACGGGAGATGAGGGCTCCGCGCAGAGCGCGCGGAACTCTTAGACAAGATCGCAAGAAAAGGGAATAGTCGTGAAATGCAGAGACTGATCTTTCAATCTACATCGACAGCGAGGTCAACTGTAGAAATGTGGGCTTGCAAATAAACCCTTTTGAAATTTGGCAGCCCTAGCAGGTCTTCCTCGACCGCGAAGCCACGATGACCACCAACACCGGCGTCCTATTCAGCCTGGTAGCGCAGCATCATGGCTGGGAGGGGTCGATAGGTCGGCGACGCCGAATGGCTCAGCTCGGGCGACGGGAGGAGAGGGTAGAAGGAATCGAGCGGCGCATGAATTAGGCCGAGCGAGCGATGTGTTGGAAATGGACGTAGGAGGAGGAGGGTGGAGCAGAGGGGGCAGAGCGGTATTTATGGTCGTCGAGCAAAGCGGCGAGGCTCGGTTGCGCGCGCCTTCCCCGATTGGGGGGCCGCTAAACCTGGGGGGGCGGAGCAGTCGAACCCAGATAACTTCTTGTAGATCTAGCCCCTCATTTTCGCTTGTATTAATAGCTAGAAGGAGATAGGACATATTGCTATTATCTAGAAGGGACTGTATTTGGTTGTTGCAAATAGTAATATATTAGTAATCTAAGTGGTAGGCTTATAAAAACTGTAGCCACGTTAGAATATAGCTTTTTTAGACTTAGAAGTTATATTGGAATTGTTGTTGATACTAGGGATTGTTTATTGCTTGTCTTAATGGCTGTAACAGTATAATATCAAGCTCTTCTAGAAGATTAAGGAGTATACTAACAGTCTTAACAATCTCTTATGCAAAGCTAACACAGTAGCTAGTATATTAGTATTAATAGCCCTAGTAATACTTTATTATTATTTGCATATAAGAACGGGCGATAACTATCTCTTTAATCTGTGTTAGGGCTAGAAGGTGGGCTAGAACGATTCCTAGGTCCATATTATTCTCTGCTAAGAACAAATAAAGTGTTTGTCCACCTTTATCCTTAAGAGTACAAGTATGACATATACCGTCCTTCAACTTTATATCAAACTACTAGGCCTTGCACCAGGTACATGTTTCCATCTTAATTGTAGTTATATACGCCTAGAAATCGCGTATTCTCTGCTATTAATCAGCCGGTAAAAAGCTATTAGGTGGAGGAGGCTGTGGAGGTTGAACTAGGGAAATAGGAGGTTGTACAGGCGGAGGAGGGCGTAGGAGAGGATTTACGGGCGGGAGAAGACTGTGATTAATTACAAATGGCAAAAAGGACGCCTAGGAAGTTGAGGGCGTCTGGGAAGTCGAGGTGGCACGTTGTCATATAGAAGGTGGACTGATATTAGGATCTATTTCTTGTAAAGCAGGTCTTTTCCTGCTATTTCGCTGTATACGGTTCTTTTCCCTGTATATATAGCAAGTAGCAAAGATCTTAAAAGAAGGTAAAGAAGACGCATCTTCAAGGAAAAAGGGAGGAGTAAGCTTTTAAATGCACTTAGAGCAATATCGAAGAGCCATTTTAGGCCATTAAGACTGTAAAAGACGATAAAAGTAGGAAAAACAGCCTGGGAGAAGAAAAAAAGACATAGCACTTACATAAAACACATATTATAACCTTCCAGCTTGTATAAAGCGCATTAAACAGGCTGGAAGTGTTTTATACAAGCCGGAAGAGAAGTATAGGGGGAAATAAGATTAAACAATAGCTTAGGAAGGAAATTATAGGTAGAATTATAAGGGGCTTAGTAAGAATCCGGAGTATTCCGGGTTACATAATCGCGCATTTTGAAGTCACCTAACTCAATTTAAGCCCATATAGAAAAACGTCACGTGAAGAAAGAAGCGAGAAAGTTCAAATAGTAAGGAGCAAGCTCCTAACTAGGGGGCTCCGCCCCCTAGACCCCCAGGCTCTTATGGAGGGCAAGCAAATACAGCGTAGCTTTTTACACTCTATCTCCCTTGCCTGTAAGATTGCATATGCGAAAATATAGTGGCTCCTTGCGTGATTATACGTCGATTAATTGAGTTCGTAATACCTACCTAAGCGGAACTAAATTTTATATGCCAAAATAAGCTGATATCTTATAACTAGCTTAGTAGCCGAGTGGTTAGGCGCTAAGAGCTTAGTCTTAGGCGTTTAAAGCAGCATTATTCGAATTAATAATAGGCTAATTCTTTTTTAATATAAAACTAATAAGTCTCTTAGTTATATATCTACTTAAATAAAAGCTTAAAGATATATCAAAATAAATTGTATTATACTATTTTAAGACTTTTTTAACCCCTTTCACTTAAGGTCTTCTCTTTTAATACTTATAACAATTATGTATTTCTAAACGTGTAATCTAACTCTTAGTCTTAGGATACAGCTAAATCCTTATATGTAAAGTGCTTAAAATCAAAAGGAACCTCAAATAATACACTATCTAACGCCTTAACCCGTAATACAGCTATATATAAAAGGCCTAGGCAATACTCCTTCTAATTTAAGTTTAATACGGCCTGTAAAAGAGTTAATCCTTAGCTTTTATGGACTGTAATAGCATATGCTAAACGTAAGGGAAATTGAGTCTGTAAACATGTAGCACCCTTATATTCAAATTAACAAGTAGTAGTAAAAACAGGTACTATTCCTAGCTCACACTATAAGAATTCCGGTCCTATATATTCATCAAACTTAATAAGTATTAGAGAAGGCATTAAAGAAGAAGGATCCTGTCTGTTATCTTATGTAAGATTATAAATAGATCTTATAGATCTATTTACAAGCCCTACTTCGGTCTACAGATTTGTTGTAAGCATAACCCGGGCTCTAATACAAACATAAATATCTAGGTATAAGTTGTCAGCTTCCTCCTTAGTAGCTTTTGTAGCACCCTATGTGGTAGCTCGGTCAATATAGAGTAGGATTGCTAGCGGGGAGCAAGCGGACTCGATGAATTAGTAGCCTATATAACAAGAATCTAAAGCTAAAGAGAGAAGGAGAGAAGAAGAGAGTGAGCGTTGCACTCGAAGTCTAATATATACGTCCATACGGATCAATGTCGGCCTAAAAGTGCTAAGTGCCAAACTGCTCATGCTAACAGTCTGTTAAACTGCCTATCAACTTATAGCTTAAGGTCGTAACAGTCTGTAAGGTTTATCTGTTAGCTAACTATTTGTTTGTAGACCCATAACGGTCTGTGAGTAGCTGTGTTAGGGCTGTAACATTACCCCCCCCTTCAGAAAAGCTTGCCCTCAAGCTTTAAGAGCGTTCCTATTGTAGTATCTAGTAGGTTTGTTGTTGCCGTACTAGCAATCAATCTATTCGTTTAAATATTTTAGGGGCCCTAGTTGTTCTAGATAGTCGTTATAAAACTCTTAGAGCTTCTATGGGCATCCTATAAAGTTCTAAGCAAGGTACCAAGTAGGATTTGAATTGTAGCCTGTCTATTTCACCTAGTAGTATAAGGCCTCCTGTAAAAGCTTGCTTGCTAGGATTTCTTCGACCTCCTACTTATTGTTGCTGTTAACTTGTATTAGGAGTAATAGGTTATTATTTTGTTTAGGAAGCAGGTCACCTAATGCCTTTAATAGCTTGTCTGACAAGAAGATGGGGTGCACCTGGATTGTTTTTAGTAGGTCTACTTCGTACGAGTTCCCCACTTTTTTTAGGACCTTATATGGGCCTGCTATTTAGTAGTCTAGCTTGCAGCTAGGCCGTTCCGTCTTCTAGTTCTTAGTAGTAACTCACACTAAGTCCTTAACATTGAAATCCAGCTCTTTTTAGTGCTTGTTAGCCTGCTTTTCTATTACCTTTTAGGCCTTTTAGATGTTTTCCTAAGCGACCTTTTAGGCTTATTTAAGGTGCTTGACGTATTATTGTGCTTCCTTTTAAGACAACTTTTCCTAGATGGTTTGTAAGTCTATAAGCCTATTCTAATTAAAGCTTGTACGTAGCAGGTATCCTATTTCTAGCTCTATTAGTACAAATCCTATAAAGCTATAAGGTAGCATAGTACCTGCATAGTCTATTATTAGTAGTAGATTAGACTAATTGTCCTAAAAATAGTTAATGAAAGGCTGTAGCTGCTAGTTAAAGTATTAGTTTGCGATTTCCATTTGTCTATTTGTTTGCAAGTAGCATGCTGTTAAGAGCTTAAGCTTGATTCTTAGAATGCTAGTGAATTCCTTTTAGAATGCTAATATAAATTGTAGCTTACAGTCTAAGACTACTATTAGTAGCAGTCTGTAAATAAGGTAAACGTACTAGATGTACAGTTAGGCTGTTTCTTTTATATTTATAGTCTTCTAATAAGGGATAGATATCGTATGCTTTTTAAAGCAGTCTACAAATAGTAGGATAGTATTATAACCCCTTTTATTTTTAAGTAGTTTATAGAAATCTACTAATATGTGTTGTTAAAGTTGGTTAGCAATTAAGAGTAGCTTTAATAGGCTTAGTGTCTTATTATATAAGATTGTCGATCTTTAATAGTTATTGCAGTTCTACACGTACTAGTTGATGTCCGCAGTCATTTCAGGCTAGTAGTAACAGTTTGAAAGGAGCTTATAGGTCTTAGTCCTCTTAGGATGGGCTGTAAAGAGCTGCGTGTAAGCCTCCTTAATTAATTGCGTTTGTATATTATTATTTGCTGCAACAACTAGTTGGTCTTAGTGCTTAAGGAGCTTGTCTATTAAGGTCTATAAGTTGTTAATTGTAGTTGTTGCAGCTTTATCCTAGTAGTTTTAGAGGGAGGTTGCTGTACGGTTTGCTTAGAGTAGTTTGTTAATAAAGTTTAAGTTTAATGTCTTAATAGCATATATCCCTACATCTAGTTTGTTTTCAGCTAGTTCGGCTTGTATTTAAAGGTCTAATTGCTTTAGTTTTAATAGCACTTACATATAAATAGCAATCTTTACAGCCATCTAGTTGTTTAAGTCCTATTCCCTTTTTATAAGAGTGTCTGCGCGGTTTGTAGTCTTTAGCTTGTACATAATCTAAAAGTTAAACTAGGATAACACCTCAGCTTATTATGCCTATTAGGCTGTAAGTGCTTTAGTAGTATAGAGGGCTAGGGTGGGTGTGCCGTCGCAGTGCACGATCGTTAGGGCGATAGGTGGGTCAGCGTGCTCTCAATAAGGTGCTCAGCAGAAGGAATGGGACCTAAAACCACACAATAGGTAGCCAACACAAGAAACAACTGCATTCTGCGTCCGTAAAGTCCTATAAACCTGCAAATACCATGCGGGTGTCCG
>Ga0335074_10009193_pt1 | contig 13780 bp, 11 predicted proteins | sample Lox_Sample_23_FD_206715 | JGI IMG/M metagenome (GOLD analysis project Ga0335074, IMG submission 206715) | Soil microbial communities from Loxahatchee National Wildlife Refuge, Florida, United States - Lox_Sample_2.3 | ecosystem: Environmental > Terrestrial > Soil > Wetlands | place: USA...
TCAAGCGGACGGAAAAACCGCACCTCCAACCCGGCGGTATTCTCCTGATAAGATTGGAATTGGTGCTGCGATTCCTGCTCCTGCTGGGGTCTTTCGGGGCGCTCTACGCGCAAAGCGGAGCGAGCGTACTGCTGGTGGTCAACGGCAACGACGCCGGTTCGCGCCGGGTGGCCGAGTACTACCGCCCGCGGCGCTCGATTCCGGTCCAGAACGTCTGTTACCTGGCCACCACTACGGCCGAAGAGATTTCCTGGGACGTGTACCAGCGGCAGATTGAGCAGGTGGTCGGAAACTGCCTGAAGAAAGCCGGTTTGGTGGAGCGGGTGCTCTACATTGTGACTACCCTGGGGGTTCCGCTGAAGGTGGATGGCCCCGGCTCCGGCATGACGACCGACCGCTGCTCGGTGGATTCCGAACTGGCGCTGCTGTACGGAAAGCTGAAGGGCATCCAGTACCCGCGGGCGGGCATGGTGCCCAACCCGTTCTTCCGCAAGCGCGACGTCCCGTTTACCCACGCGCAGTTTCCGATCTACCTGGTGACGCGCCTCGCGGCGTACGATTTCGCGGACGTCAAGGCCATGGTCGACCGGTCGCTCGAAGCCCGCAACCGCGGCAAGTTCGTGGTGGACCTGAGCTCCGAAAAAGACGACGAAGGCAACAACTGGCTGCGCACGGCGGCCCTGCTGCTTCCCGGCGGCCGCGTGGTGGCGGATGAGACCACCCGCGTGCTCTACGGCCTCAAAGAAGTGATCGGCTACGCCGGCTGGGGGTCCAACGACGACAACCGCAAGCGCCGCATGCTGGGCTTCCAGTGGCTGCCGGGGGCGGTGGCCACCGAATATGTTTCCACCAGCGCGCGCACCCTGCGGCGGCCGCCGGACGCCTGGACCTACACCACCTGGGCCGACAAAGCGCACTGGTTTGCCGGATCGCCGCAAGGCCTCAGCGCAGACTTGATCCACGAAGGGGCCACTGGCGCCTCCGGCAATACCTATGAGCCGTTCCTGGGCGGCTGCGTGCGTCCGGATTATCTGCTGCCCGCGTACTACAGCGGGCGCAACCTGGCGGAGAGCTATTATTCAGGAATGCCGTTCCTGAGCTGGCAGGGGGTGGTTTTCGGCGACCCTCTGTGCTCCATCGGGAAGCCGTAGGAAGTGGAGCGCATGAGGAGAATTGCGATTGCCGCCGTGGCCGCGCTGCTGGCGCCGGTCTTGGGCTTCGCCAGCGGCTTGGTAGCCAAATCCGCCTTCGTGAAAGGATCGGAGATCTACGTGACTACGGCCGCATCGAGCCAGGCCCGGCAGATCACCTCGGACGGCCTGGGAAAAGGGAACGTGGTGCTGTCGAAAGACGGCAGTCGAATCGCGTTCACGCGGGATACCGAGATCAAGGAATTAGCCGACATTATTGTAATGCAGCCCGACGGAACCACCGTGCGGGAGATCCAATTTCGTCCGCCTGGAGAGAACGTATTAGGTATGCGTTTCGTAGAGGGACTGCTGTGGATATCGGATCAGCGCCTTTCCGTGTATGGCAGCATGAATCCCTCCACAGCCGAGTACGCCGTAATAGACGTCACGACCGGCGCGGAGGTGGGTGGTTACTACGTCGACGGATTCACGCTCGCGCCCTCCCCCGACGGATCCCACGTGGCGTATGAAGGGTACATTCCGCACTTTAGCTCAGAGGCGGACCAGCGCCCACAGTTGTGCCTCGACGATGAGTGCGACTTCGGCAAATCCCGTCGGGGCTATCCAGCCACGGACCGGCACGTCGAGTTCACCAGCGACCCCGATTGGTCGCCCGACGGCACCAAAGTGGCAATCACGGCGGAGGACTACACGACCAAAGCGCAGAGCGTCATCGTGCGACAAATCGGCGGCAAAACCGCGGAATTCGCCGTCCCGCCCGAAGCTGGCGGCGGCCTCCAATTCTCCTGGCAAGACAACACCATCGACATCACGACCGGCAACGGCGAATATAAGCTGCAGCCCGGCACCTCAGTTTGGTTCAGGGTGAGGTGACCGCTCACCGCCGATGATTCGCGTATCAACCGGGAACCCGGTCACTGGTTGCAAGAAAATCAGCCCGGGCTGCAATTTCTGCTACGCCGAACGGCTGGCGGACCGGTTCAAGCTGATGGCGAGAAATTACTGCAACGCCAAAGCCCTCCTATCGGGCACCTCGATGCAACTTGCCGGCTCTCGCACCTGCATGCGGAACGTGGGCTGGCGAACCACTTGTTGGGGACTTCACATCGGATGCCCAATCGAAAGCCCCCAGCCCGCAAGAACCGGCTTCGCCGAATTCTCCGGCTTGCGATTCGTCACCATATCGTCGCCTTCCTCCTGGGCGATCCATCTGTTTGGAAGGCGATCTGCTCGTTAGCGCCGCGTACAACTCAAGGAGTGCTTGATGATCAAAGTTTACTTCTTAACAATACCGGCCGTAGTGTCGCTTTTCCTGTGCCACGCCCAAACCCCGCCGGACCCTGTATCGAGCATTTCCGCCGAAGGCAACCAGGCTACTGCCGTGCCTGGGCTATCCCCGCCACAAACAACTCCAGCCCCGCCCGCCACTGACGCTCCAGGGTCCAGCCCCGATCAGCCGCCCGACCAAGACCAGCAGGCCAATCCAAACCAGCCTGCCGCCCCGCCGCCGCCCCTGCTCCCTTCTCGCGACGTGAAGTTCAGCATCCCGAGTTTTGCCAGGAATTTCTTTAGCGATCAGAAGAAGATCTGGACTTTTCCAGCCAAGGTCGTCACCGGCCACCACCTGCTGCCCGTGTTGGCCATCTCCGCAGTTACCGCTGGCCTCGTCATCGGTGTCGATCCGATTGAAGGCCGTTACTTCCGCAACCACGCTTCCACTTTTGCGCCTTTCGACAATACCTTCTCCGAACACCGCACCACCGCCGGCACGCTGCTGATACCGGCTTCGCTTTGCGGCGTTGGCTTGATCACCCGGCATTCGTATCTGGCCCACACCGGGCTTCTGGCTTTGGAAGCATGGGTGGATGTCGATATTACCGCTGAAGTCATGCGCAATATCGCGGATCGCGAACGCCCGCTCGACGTTCCCTTGAACGGAAACTATTCCAAGACCTGGTTCAAGACTGCCAGCAGCCCGCTCAATGCGGACGGAAGTTTTCCGTCCGGCCACACGGCCTGGGGTTACGCCGTCGCTTCGACCATCGCGCGCCGCTATCCGCAGCACAAATGGGTCGGCTTCCTGGCATACGGGCTGGCAACCGTCGACTTCGCGTCTCGGATTACCGACAGCAAACATTTCGCCTCCGATGCTGTCTTCGGCGGCATTCTGGGGTACTGCATCGGCAGGTTTGTCGTACTGCGACAATAAGCCGGCGCCACCGCCACGCCGCGGGCCCGAAACGCACGGCTTAACAAAGTCTGTTGCGCGACATTCGGCTTCACCTTCGCCAAAAACGTCGCGCAGAATGCCGGCGGTTTCGAGTGCATCGGCCTTCACCCCTGTATTTCCGGGCCTTCGGCGGCTGGTGCCGGCCGCGGTGGCCGCCGTCAACTGAGACCTCGAAGCACCCGACTCGGCGGGCCGCCCCGTGAAAACTGACACAACGGGCGCGCCCGGGAATGTCCGCCTTCATACCTTGGTGCGCGAAGTGCCTCGTCAAGAACAGCCTCCTTAGGGCAAACGAAAGGAAGTAGCGATGCGGAAGCTTTGCAGCTTGCTGCCTTGGCTAATGGCGGCTCTTTTGTGGGGACAGGATCAGACACCGGGACAGGGGACCGCCGCGGCGGCAAAAACTCCATCGTCCCAAGCGCAGCCGGGCAGCCAGTCCGCCAATCGGACCATTGACACCGCCAAGACCCACAAGCCGAAGCCAACTAATAGCTCAGGCAACAACCGGCTGTTCTATACACTGCCGAACTTTCTGACTGTGGAGGATGCGGCCAATGCTCCGCCTCTCACGGTTGGAGAAAAGTTCAAACTGACCTCGCGCGACGCCTTCGATCCCGTCCAGTTTGCCTGGTACGGAATGCAAGCCGCTATCGCCCAGGCTGAGAACGACGAACCCGGCTATGGCCAGGGAGCCAAAGGGTACGCCGAGCGATACGCCGAGCGCTTTGCCGACGGCACCATTGAAAACTTTATGACCCATCCGATCTTCGGATCGATTCTGCACCAGGACCCCAGATACTTCCAATTGGGCCAAGGCGGATTCTGGCATAGAGCCGTATATGCCTTCTCCCGTGTCCTTATCACCCGCTCCGATTCCGGAACTACGCAATTCAACGCCTCCGAGGTATTCGGGGCGGCTGTGGGGGCGGGAATTTCGACGTATACCTATCACCCCCGAAACGACCGGAAAATCTCGGATGCAGTGGATGTCTGGGGCACACAGGTGGGCTATGACGCCCTGAGTAACATTGCCAAAGAATTCTGGCCCGACATCCAGCGCAAGATACACGCGTGGCGCACTGGCAATGCGGGTAAGGCTCAGTAATGGTTCCGTCGGCTATCGCCGCACGCCTAAGGGGGCTTTCTGTTGGGTATGCAGATGGGGGCGGGTCCGTGGTGACCTTGTGACCGGCGCCGCTGGGTCCCGCGCACCCATACTCCTCGATCAGCGCTGACCCGGCTGCTCCGCTCCGGTGTACGCCAGTTCGGTTTCGGGGACAGCCTCGCGGTTCACCTCCCACAGATAAATCTCGTTGCCATCGGGATCTTCCAGGTGCGCAAAATTGCCGGATTCGTCGCGTACGATGGATCCCTTGAACGCCACGCCTTTCTCGCTGAGGCGCGCCACCACGCGCTCAATGCTATCGTCGATTTCCATTCCCAGCATCATGCCGCCCTTGGTTCCGGGCGCAGGATATTTCGGCGAGGCCGGGTGCAGCCCGATGGTGAGTCCTTTGCCTGCCTCCACGGTGGCCCAATGGTCGCCGAACCGGTTGGTGAGCTTGAGGCCGAGGACTTCGGTATAGAATCGGACCGCCCGATCCATGTTGGAGACGAAGACGGTTGCGTTGCCGCCGGAAATCATGGTTTACCCTCCTTCCTCATGTTCGCCGAACCGGTGCACAATGGAAAGAGCCACTGGAGAGGGCCACTTGATGAGCCGGCGCGGGGAGTTGCTGATACCGCCAATCGAACTGGACCGGGCGTCCGCAATCGCCCTGCACCGGCAGATTTATCAGCAAATCGGGCGGGCCATCCGGGGCGGGGCCATGCCCACAGGGGCCCGGCTGCCCTCTACGCGGGTGATGGCGCGGCTGTTGGGAGTTTCCAGAAACACGGTGCTGGCCGCCTATGACGACCTGGCGGCGGACGATCTGGTCCGCGGCGAACGAGGCTCCGGCATGCGGGTCAACCGCGGCGCTCCGGCCCTGGACACCGGCCTGTTCGGCCTGCGGCAGGTGATCCGCGCGGCGGGTTACCCGGCCCGGGTGGTGACCCTGGAAGATGCGGACGGAAATCCGCTGTATCTTCGCGTTTAAGCCTCCAGGCGATGGCGAGCCAGGAGCCGCGTCGGCGTTTGTGAGCGGCTTGACCTGAAATTCCAATTTCGCTACATTATGTAGCGTAAGTGCCGAGGAGGCCGTTCGGTCCGGTTCGCTGCCAAAGTCACAGTCCTGAAGGTGACTCAAATGAACCTCGTTGCGTCATTGCAAGCAGCCGCTTGGTTTCTTCTGGCATCCGGACTTGCCCACGGCCAGACTGCGAACCAATCGCTAAGCTTCTTCTACCACCCCGGAACCACGAATAAACCAAGCTTGCGAAACTCTGGGTAGCGCATCCGCGACGCATTCCTTTCGAAGTATTCGGCTTCCGAGGAGAGCTTCTGGACGACCTCTTCGTTTTCAGATAGGATGTTCCGGAGACGCTTGACGAGATGCTCAATCCGGCCCTGATCGAGCAGGTGTTGAGGGAAACCATCCAACGTTTTTGTCGGGCTGAATCGTTGGGAAACCATAGCGCGGCGACTGCCCACAGATGCTGCCTGGCATGATAGAGATCGACGATCTGGACGGCTCCGGGAAAGTGGGTGTCGGCGAGGTTCCAGATCCAGACAGCGCCGTCGCCGATCACAATCCGCAGACTGGCCCACTCCCAACCTCGGCGCCAGGCTTCGGTATAGATGTGCAATCCAAACTCCTGGGCGGTTTCGATGGCCCCTCTGTAGGTGGTGGAGTCCGGATCACGAATGGGTCTGCCCTCCTCGTCGACCGTGGTCTGCGTGAACACACAACCGAGCTTGCATTCTTTCGTACGGGCGCGTTGGCCCTCGATTTTGCCGATGCGGCCCTGCGCTTCGGCGGGGACAACCGGCACTCCTGTGCCATCCATGAGCACATACATTTTGGAAATGGTCTGTTTGGAAACGATCGGAAAGACCAGTTGTTTGGCCCGATTCACCTCTTGCTGTTCAGCCTGTGCGATGTTGGTTCCGATCGCTTCGGCGGTTCTTTCGATGGCCTTGGCCGTTACGTCGAGCCCGGCAAGCACCCTCGGAGGTTCACATCCGCTGAAACCGCGCAAACCGCCAATTCGTCACTTTTGTGTCGCGCACCCGCCCCGGCTGACGCGCCCCGGCTGATGAGCCGTCTGGGCGTGAAAAGTACTGGTAGAATTGAAGGGACTCTTCATGCCTCTCGACTCGATAGAAGGATCGCTGAAAGAGCGGGGCGTTCGCCTCACCCGCCAACGTCAGATCCTGTTGGAACTAATCGACAAGACGGGCGATCATCTGGATGCCGAACGGCTCTATCAGTTGGCCAAGGAGAAAGATCCGAAGCTCAATCGCGTCACGGTATATCGGACGCTCAAAATGCTCAAGGCCGGGGGGCTGGTGGACGAACTCGACTTGATGCACTATGGGGGCGATCAGCACTATTACGAAACGCGGCTCAAACAGGAGCACGCGCATGTGATCTGCTTGCGATGCGGGAAGGTGGAAGAGTTTTTCGGCGAGCCGTTGCAGCGCCTGCGGAAGCAGATCGAAGGGCACTTCGGTTTCCAGGTGCTACTGGCACGGACCGAAGTGGGCGGCTACTGCGCGCATTGTCAAACCCTGCGGGCGCGAGAGGTGGAAGAGCTACGCAACCGTCCGGCAGCTCCGCCCCCTCGCCGTCCGGCAAGAGGCGCGGCACGGGCACGCCAACCACGCGCGGGCCGCAGTTGAGGGCCTAGGCGAATGGACACCAACTCGGTTGCCGCCCGCCCGGCCCATGCCGCCTCTCTCGTGGTAGTGGATCCGCACGGCCATCGTACGCGCGTCCCAATCGAACCCTTGCCGTTTCGTATCGGACGGCAGCCGGAAAATGAACTGATTATCCGCGATAGCAGGGTTTCTCGCACACACGCCCGGATTTTGGTGGAGGACGCGCAATATGTATTGGAAGACTGCGGCAGCCGGCATGGAACTTACGTCAACGGTGAGCGAATTTCCAGGTACGAACTCCGCGGGTCGGATAAGATCGAATTCGGCGCGCAGGACTCTTATCACCTGATCTTTCTTCTCGACGGCAGCGAGCTCAAGAAACTGATGGAACAGATGGCCGCTTCCGAAAAGGCCCCGGCGGCGTTGGGGACCGGCGGGAATCTGGCCAAACTTCGGGCCATCTTAGACTTGGCCCGGACAGTGCAGAGTTCGTTCTCGGTGGATGATGTGCTGACTTCGGTGGTCGATACCGGGCTGGCCATTACCGGCGCGGAAAGGGGCTTCATGCTGCTTCGTGCTGGCGAGGGCTTGCAGACGCGGGTGGCGCGCCATCGCCAGGGCCATCACTTGTTGGAGAGCGATCTGCGGGTTCCACGCGAAATGATTCACCGCGCGCTGCGGCACAGGCGGGAACTGCTGTTTATGAACTTCGACCCGGCCAGCGTGGATGAAACCCGGCCGCAAAACAGCATCGCCGATCTGGAATTGCGCAGCGCTATCTGTGTTCCCCTCGTGCGCATCCGCACCGGACAGGGAGACGCCACCAGCGTGCTCACCGCCGGAAGCGAAACAGTCGGAGTTTTGTACATGGACTCCCGGCTGACTGCCGCGGATATGGCCGGCGGTAACCGCGAACTGCTCCAGACGCTGGCGATTGAAGCTTCCACGGTGCTCGAGAATGCTCGCCTGTTGGAAGAAGAACGCGCCAAACGCCAGATGGAAGAGGAATTGAAGTTGGCGCGCGCCATCCAGCAGAGCCTTCTGCCAGCCGCATTGCCCTCATCCGGGTGGATGGCAGCCTGTGGCAGCAGTGTAGCATCGCACGAAGTGGGCGGAGACTACTTCGATGTGAATCCGGTGAATCAGCGGTGCTGGTCGGCCGTGGTGGCCGATGTTTCCGGCAAAGGCGTGAGTTCCGCTCTGCTGGCTTCGCTGATGCAAGGAGCGTTGATCGCGGCGACCGACCACCCAGAGGCGTTGGGACAACGTCTGGACCGGCTGAACGGGTTCCTCTTCAACCGTACGGGTGGGGAAAAGTACGCCACGGTTTTCTTTGCCCTGCTCGACCTGGATGGCCGGCTGAGCTACATCAACGCGGCGCACTGCCCTCCGATCGTAGTGCGCGCCACGGGGGGCTTGCAGAGTCTTCCGGCGACTAGCGTTCCGGTTGGTTTGCTGGAATCGGCCGAGTTTCCCGTATCGGAACTGATGCTGGGGCCAGGAGACAAGGTCGTAATCTACAGCGATGGCGTCACCGAAGCGCAGAACGGAAAGGCTGAGTTCTTCGAAAAGAGACGTCTGCGTGAGATTGTCGCGGCTCACGCGGCAAGCACATGTTCGGCGCTTCACGATGTCATTCACGATGCGGTCGCAGCCTTCACCGAAGGGTCTCCCCAATCGGACGACATTACGGTGCTGGTGCTGGAATTCCGCGGGCCGGAGGGCTAGTTTCCCTCCGGAGCCCGGGCCAGAAGCCCTGGCGAGGTGTTTCTTGGGTAAATGTGGTTCCGGCGGGCCGGGTATTTTCCATCGATTCAAGATGAATCTTCCAGGCTCCTTCATAGAGATGACTCGCGCCGGGCATCCCGCCACGCTTGCGCTCTCGGGCACGTCTTTTACCACCACCGAGCCGGCTCCAACTGTGGCATTATCCCCAATCTGCACGTTCTCAACAATGCAAACATGAGGGCCTATGTAGACGCCATCGCCAATCCTCGCCGCCGTCCGATGATTCGAGCCGATAGTCAATGCTTTGGAAAGGTTGCAGTTATTCCCAATCGAAGCCGTATAGTTGATCACTATGGAAACTGGATGTCCCAAGGACAGACCGTATCCGATCTCGATATTGGACGGAATGCAGACTTGCCTCGATCTACCGTATAGCCAATGAGCGACTCTCGCAAGTAGACGGATCGGCCTATTTTCGGATTTGCACAATCTGAGCCATATAGAGTACCTGAAAGCCCAATTCGATAAGTATTGCTTCACGAACGATTGAAAGGAGACTTCGCCCGCATACCGATAGAGATCGCTCTTGATGAACGCCCAGGAGGCGTACGCCACGATCGATAAGTTTATCATGTCTCAGTTAACCGCGTACGTGCCTGGTGCTTAACCGTTTAGGGCCTGGCTTTCCAAACCGCGGAATGCGTCGCTCAAGTCAAGGCCTCGTAAAATAAATAACGTAGAACGTTGTATGGGCGTGAAATCATCGAACCCCTACTGCACCCCAAGAGAGTCGGAGATCCGATCGTGCTGGGCCAAGGTCTTTCCTGGTGCAGTTGCAACTCCAGCAGCAAGCAGATTCAACTCATCCATACCGTGCCCGTTATTGCCGATCGTGACGGCATCCGACCTCGCTGGCCGTGTCCAAATACGATTACTCCACAGAGCCGATATCCGCAGCCTGGCGGGCCGTTCGATATAGGTATAGCAGCCGAGCGACAGGCCGATCAGAATGGCGCTGTAGAGGATAAAGCCGCCCCAGCCCAGGGGCGCCCGCGATACGGATAGGGTCGCGGCGGATCGTTGCGTGAAGTAGAGGTAGTACGCCATAATCGGGGACTGTAAAATATACACCGAGTAGCTCGCATCGCCGAGCGCGTAGATCGGCCGGCAAGCGAGAAAACGAGCCAAGAGGCCGCGATCACCAGCCAGCGAATACACCATCAGAGCAAACAGTGGCGTGGCTAACGGCGCTCGGAAATCCGCGGGTACGACCGGAAAAAGAACCGCTGTAAATACTGCTAACGCCATCGAGACGGCGAAGAGCATACCCCGGGCTGGGAAGTTCCGCCAGCCTCTCAGATATACCTGCGCTGTCATAATCCCGAGGATGAAGTCTGGTAGACGAAATATCGGCATATAGAGTATGGCGTGGCCGTATTTGGACCCGTAGGCGAGGATATCTATAGCGGGAATGGCAATCTCGACACCGCACGAAAGGATGATTGCCAAGAGCAACTTCTTGTCCGACAGGCGGGCACAGACCGGCAGGAGGAATGGGAATAGCAAGTAAAAAAATGCCTCGCTACTTAGTGACCAACCCGGCCCATTCCAAGTCAGGGCGATGCTCGGGAACCATCCCTGCACGAGGCCCCCGGTGGCCGCGGCGCAGCCAAGCAGTTTCATGGGGTGGGATCCCAGACGAACCGCCACGGCTGGCGCGATCAGGACAAAACCCAGGAGGTAAGCCGGGTAAATACGTGCGAAACGGGCGACCCAAAACGTCTGGGCTGCCAGTTGGCGCTCAGCGTAGTTGTAAGTCAGAACGAAGCCAGAGAGAATGAAAAACAGGTTCACTGCCATCCAGCCATTTTCGATAATATGGCGTGCAAACGGCAAACCTATCGGACCAGAAGCATAGTGAAAACAGACCACGTGAAATGCGGCTAAGAAGCGCACTCCTGTCAAAGCACGAATGGTGTCGCGGTGGGCGGGCGATTGTTGGGGCATCGATATCACTTCTAACTCAAACTTACAGCGCCGGATCCGCTGGAGTACTCCCCCGTTTAAAATCGGACGACGTAGCGGCGTGGGCGTTCCGCGGCCCGCCAGGACAACGCCAGCCGACGGCCACGGCCAGGTTCGCCAGCTGCGAATCCATTGCACTGTCGTCGAGGCCGATCTCGAGTTCCGCAAGTTTAGCAGGCAAAACCCTGCGAACCACCTCGATAAAAGGCATTACCAACACCGGCTGAGCGGGGCTCGTATCGCGCTGAGTGATATTCACAAAATCGCGGCCAGGCAAATTGAGCCGCATCTGCCAATGCGCGACGGCCGGGAGTTGAGACGGCCCGGCGGCGAAACGCACGCCTTTCAGGCGCGCTGTAAGGCTGCTGTACCCCAGCGCGCGCGCGCCCTGTTCGAGGGCCTGCCAGCATTGGTGCACACTGACAGCCGATTCCAGTGCCCGCTCCAGCGACCGCAGCTTGACATGGGCACTAAGTTGGGGGCGAATTCCGGTCCACAAAAATCGCCTGGCTACATCGAATTCCACGTATCCCACTTGATGAATGCCAACCCAAGCTACGGCTGCAAACAGGAGAATCACCAAACCGGCATAACGCTTCTGGATGACGCTTTCCAGCAGGGAAAGCACCGCCCCCACCGTCCCGGCGCCATAAAGCAGCAGCGCCACTCGCCTGGGAGTTAGTCCGCGATCCAGGAGACGGTGATGAATATGGCCCCGATCCCCCACAAAAATAGATTCATTCCGTAGGAAACGCCGCAAGATAGACAAGCCTACTTCGATTAGCGGAAGGGCCAGCGCCATAGCTGGAGCCGCCAGCCCCAACATGGTGGCAGCTTTTTGAGTCCAAATGACTCCGTAAGCTCCGAGCAGAAATCCAAGCACCAAACTTCCCGAATCGCCCAAGAATATGGAGGCTGGATTGAAGTTATAGCGCAAGAACCCCAGCAGGCAGCCGGCCAAAGGGGCGGTCGCCAACCCCAGATTGAGGTCTCCATAAAGCATTCCGGCCATCAATATCGTCAAAGTGGCAGTTATGCCGACGCCTGTGGCCAAGCCGTCGATCCCATCGATCAGGTTGAACGCGTTGGCGCACAGAATCAGCCACGCGACGGTAAGAGCAAAGGCTATCCACGGCGAAGTCGCATGCCCGGTGACTCCCAGAATGCGGACGCCGGCCATGTACGCCCAGACGGCGCCGGCCAGTTCGCCAAGCAGTTTCTGCCATGGTTTGAGATCCAGCCAGTCGTCCAGCAGACCCGTGCAGAATATGATCGCCACGGCCGGCAGGAGTCTCCATACCGTACCGAAGTTCTGTTGAATGACTCCGCTGGCTCTGAAGGGGAGCAACAGTAACAGGCCGTACGCGCCACCATATGAGGCCATGATAGCGATCCCTCCAGTTCGAGGTGTGTCCATCTTGTGGATTTTCCGGCGATGGTCTGGACGATCCACCAAGCCGAAACGGATCGACCAAATCCGAATGGCCGGAGTCAACATCAAGCTCAGAACGAAGGACAGCAAACTGAGCAGACAGAGTGCATACATAACGTTTTCCTATTCGCCGTCGCCGGCTGCGATCGGCTCGGCCGACACCAGGGACCTCAGCAAATTTCCGAGTCGGTTCATGTAAATCGTGTTGTCGAACTGTTCTTGCACCAGGCGACGGGCCGCTTCGCCCATTCGGATGGCCATGCCTTTGTCATCTAGAATGCGGCCGACGGCTTGAGCCAGAGCCCCTGAGTCACCTATGGGCACCAGTATTCCTGTGACACCATCCAGAACCACGTCGATCACGCCCGTGGTTCGGGTCGACACGACCGGCCTTCCCGCCGCTGCCGCCTCCAAGAGCACCTTTCCCAATCCCTCGCGATGGGTAGGAAATACGAACACATCCATCAGCGGATAATACGGCGCTGGATCGGCGACATAACCGGGCCAATGGACTTGCGGGCAACTGTGGATCCAGGCGACAGTCGCGGAGTCCACGGGATCACCCGATTCGAATGCCCCCAGGAGTAACAGATGCACGTCCCGTCCCTCGTTCCGCAGGATCTGGCAGCATTCCGCTAATTGCTGCACGCCTTTGTCCCTGGTTAGCCGGCCCACAAAACCGAGGACCTGGCTGCCTTCGGGGATGCCTACGAGGCGACGCATCGCCAGTTCGGAAGCAGCCTTGGGGACAGGATAGTCCGCGAGACGGATGCCTTCGCTGGCGCGCTCGCCCAACAACACGACCTTGCCTGCATCGGCGATCCCTTCACGTAAGACGGTGTCCTTTACGCTGCGGCTGATACAGATGACCTTATGTGCGCAAAGGCAGGCAATCCTCTCGCATGTCACTAGCAAAGCCCGTTTCCAGGAGCGCGTAGTCTGATAACGCAATCCGCGTAGCGTATAGATACGGTGGGGTACACCCGCCAGCCAAGCCGCAATCCCGCCCAGAAAGCCCATCTTCGGTGTGCTCATATTGGTAACTGCCGGGCGGATGGAGCGAAACACCCGCCAGAGGTGCCAAAGGGACCTTATGTCGCTGAGTACGGCAATCTCTCGCTTCATCGTCACGGAGCGAAACCTGACTCCGGGGCAGACCAATCGTGTATCTTCGCCTGGTGCCGTTGGAGCGACGACTGTTGCCTCCATGCCCATCTCCTGGATTAGCGCCAGAATTTCGGGAAGAAGGTGCCGGACCGCAAAGATGCTGTTCATGCCAAACACAATAGCCTGCGTAGCCATACCGTCTCATCGCTCCTTTCGTAAAACCACGGCGAAGGTCTCGGCCGCTTCCGGGCCGGCCAACCGCCTGAACAGCAGAAGCCACACGCGCCACATCGCGTGTAGTGGCAGGCAGAACCGAAAATATCCGCTTGTGAAATACAACCGGC
>Ga0335074_10009194_pt1 | contig 13780 bp, 11 predicted proteins | sample Lox_Sample_23_FD_206715 | JGI IMG/M metagenome (GOLD analysis project Ga0335074, IMG submission 206715) | Soil microbial communities from Loxahatchee National Wildlife Refuge, Florida, United States - Lox_Sample_2.3 | ecosystem: Environmental > Terrestrial > Soil > Wetlands | place: USA...
CCCGGAACCAAGGCGCGCGATGTCTCCCCTTGAGGCAGGGGCTGGCGCATCTCCCGCTCGAAGCTGCCGAGATCGATCGTCTGTCCCTCACTCAGTGCAAGCACGCGGCGCATGAAGTTTGCCAGCTCGCGTACGTTTCCGGGCCACGCATGCATTTCGAGGCGCGCCAGAAACTCGGGCTCCAGCCGAAACTCGGGCAGATGGAACTGGGAGGCATATCGCGCGGCAAAGTATTCCGCCAGCACGGGAATGTCCTCGCGCCGCTGCCGCAGCGGCGGCAGCGAGAGAGGAATCACATTCAGCCGGTAGTAGAGGTCGCTGCGAAACTTGTTGCGCTCGACCATGGCCGCCAGCGAAACGTTGGTTGTCGCAATCACACGCATGTCCAGCCGGACAGATCTGGCCTCACCCAGACGCTCAATTTCCCGCTCTTGCAGAACGCGCAGCAGCTTGGGCTGAAGATGCAGAGGCATTTCCCCGATTTCGTCGAGCAGAATGGTGCCCCCATTCGCCAGCTCGAATCGCCCGGGCTTCGCTGCCACGGCTCCGGTGAAGGCTCCACGCCCATGGCCAAACAACTCGCTCTCCAGAAGAGTCTCGGGCATCGCCGCGCAGTTCACGGCCACGAATGGCTTTCGCGCGCGCGCACTGGATTCGTGAATGAAGCGCGCCAGAAGCTCCTTGCCGGTACCGCTTTCGGCTTCGATCAGAACATCGGCATCCGTGCTGGCCGCGGCCCGCGCCCGCTGAAATGTCGACATCAATGCAGCCGACCGTCCCACAATATCCCCGGCCGCACAGGATTGCACGGCGGCCGGCTGCCGCCGCGCGCGCTCCATCACCTGCTCGGCACGCATCTGCAGCCGCTCGAACGGCGCGGGCTTCGTGAGGTAGTCGAGCGCGCCATCGCGCATCGCGTCGACGGCATCCGGAACGGAGCCGTAGGCGGTCAGAACAATAACAGCCGTCGACGGCGAGGACCGGCGCGCCGAACGCATCACCTCCATGCCATCGCCATCCGGCAGCCGCATGTCCGTGACGATGAGGTCGTATGCCCTTGCCTGAAGACATCGCATCGCCTCGCGCAGCGAGGAAGCCGCTTCCACGTTCCATCCATGACGAACGAAATTCGCGCACAGCGCGGTGCGTATCCCTGGCTCGTCGTCAACAACCATGACTGAAGACGCTGTTTTCGTCATAATGCAGGAAACTCCAGATGAAAGCTGGCGCCGTGGTGAACGCCGTTGGTTACCCAGATTCTGCCGCCATGGTGAACCATCAGCTTTTGGCAAACGGCGAGCCCCAGGCCGGGAGTATCTGCGGTAGCGCTGAAACCAGGCTCGAAGATGCGGGAAAGAAATTCTTCCGGTATCCCACTCCCGTCGTCGACCACCTCGACCAACGCAATACGAGCTCCATCGCGGCGGCATCCTCGGACAGTAACAACAATTCGTCCGCCCCCGGGAGAATGACGAATCGCATTGCAAACCAGGTTGAGAATCACCTGACGGATGCTCTCTTCGTTCCCGCAAATCATTAGAGATTCGTCTTGAGCTTCGAATGTCAGGGCGACACCTGCCTGCTCTGCGATCGGCGCAACAAACTCGACGCTGCTGCGCACCGTGGCCGCCAGATCGATGCTCGATGAGCTCGGATTCCCACCCCCGTGCATGCGAAGGATGTTGTTCACCGTTGCCGAAAGCATGCGAATGCCCGCGCGAAGATGAGAAACCCACTCAGAATCGGGGCGATCCTGCGCGATCAGGTCCGCGAACAGCTCCATGCTTGCTAATGGATTTCTAATCTCGTGAGCCAGGATCGTACACACGCCGGCCAGCGCCATCGCATTGCGGGCGGACTCGCGCTCTTGTTCCGCCTGCTTGCTGACGGTGATATCGCGAATGATCCAGATGCTGTGGATCCGCAGCTTCTCCTGCAGCGCATCCTGATAGAGGCGCGCACTGGAGACTCGCCGCGATCCAGTGGCAAGCCAGCGCCTCGCGGATCCGCGCACAACGCAGAATTCCGCCTCGCTGCCTTCTTCAGCTTGCATGCATTGCCGCTCGAAATCGATGGGCCCAAGTGCCGATAGGTCACGGATGGACCGGACGTCCGCGTTTCCGAGACTCAGCAACTCCCGCGCCTGCGAATTAATCAGAACGATCATACCCGCGGAATCCAGAACCAATGCGCCACATGGCATGGAGTCCAGCAACTGCTGCAGGGCCACTCGCATCCGGTCGTTTTCAGCGTGGCTCAACGCTAACGCCGCATTCCGTTCGGCCAGTTCGCCGGCCAGACGGCTTACGTCGCGCTGCAGGTCTCTGTACGAAACCTCCAGCTGCGACGCCGCCCCGATGAAATCGGAGAACGCATCGGCCAGCAGATCCGGACTGCTGGGCAGGTTCGGGCCCACTGGATTTATTGGAGTTACATGAGAAGCAGGCAGCATTTGCCTATTTCATATGCACGATGAACGCCAAACTCGCGATGTGTGCTACCAGACGGCGGAAGAATCACAAAACAATGTGTGCCGGTTTGATCTCCAGATCGTTTCCCATCAGGATCGTCGCCCGTTCGATTACATTGCGCAGCTCGCGCACGTTGCCCGGCCACCTGTGCTGCATCAGGATGCGCAGAGCCTCCCCGCTCAGCACCGAACCCGGACGGAATCGGGCAGCAAAGAGTCTAGCCAGAATCTGGGTATCGTCCATACGCTCGCGCAGCGGAGGCAAACGGATAGGAAAGACCGCTAGACGGTAATACAGATCTTCCCGGAACTGCTGTTCCGCTATACGCTTCATGAGCTCCGCATTGGTCGCGGCCACCACGCGAACATCGACCCTAAAATTATCGGTCCCTCCCAGGCGCTGCACCTCGCCCTGTTCCAGAAATCTCAGAATCTTGCTTTGCAAAGCCAGTGGCATGTCCCCGATCTCGTCGAGGAACAATGTGCCCCCGTGGGCGGCATGGATCCGGCCCATGCGAGACTGGACTGCTCCGGTAAATGCACCTTTGGTATAGCCGAACAGTTCGGACTCGAGAAGTGCTTCCGGGATCGCGGAGCAATTAACAACTACAAACGGTTGTTTGCGGCGCGCGCTGATCTGGTGAATCCCTTGCGCTATGAGGTCTTTGCCGGTTCCGCTCTCTCCCGTAATCAGGACCGTAGTGTCTCGTGCAGCCACCATACGCGCCAAGTCGTACACGCGCCGCATGGGTTCGGAATTGCCAACCATGTTCCGGAGTCCCGAGCTCTCTTCGTCTCGAATTCGATCGCTCTCCTCACGTTCCCCTGCCCGTACGGAGGAAGAGTTCATTGCCGCGCCGGATCGATTGATAATCTCCGACAGCCGGATGGAGACAGCGGTCGGAGATGAGCTCCCGATAAGCAGCTGGCCGGTATGTGCGTTGAGCGTCAGAACCTGGAGATGAGGGAATCGACTTCTGAGAATCCCCCTAAATTCATCAGCCTGAATATCCGGCAACTCCGGATCCAGCAAGACGACTCCGTCCTTGGAAGCATGCGTGCGCTGCTGCTCCAGCGCCTGCGCACCGCTATGTCCAGCGATTACATTCCAGTATGGCTGCGTCAGCCTTCCCCGGAGTTCCTGCTGAATTCTGGAATTGGGGCTTATGACAAAAATATTAATCGGGGATCGCTCTTCCGCACGGACCGGTAATGCGCTTAGGGGTACCATTGATTTGTCTGAAATCTCCAATAAATCCAATCATTCGGCAAGCTTCCTCCGCATCTGAAGATGCCATAACTTCCAATCCGCTGGGGATGCCAACCGGGCAGAGTGACTCCAGTCGAAACGCTCAATGCTGATGTCCTGTGCCTCACCCAGTGCTACTGGAGGATGTCTTCAGCAGATTTAATTGCTCTTTATGTTCATTTCAGCAACATCGAGGGCGAGGCATTTCGACGGGATCTGGCGATGCGCTCCGTATCTCATATCCCACTCCACGAATGGTGTGCGTAAGCTTGGGCTCTCCCGGCAGATCCACCTTATCGCGAACATATTTCATATAGACGTCGACGATGTTCGTAGAAGGGGCACACGGCATCTTCCAGACCTCTTCGAAAAGAGTTGCGCGAGAGACGGGACGGCCCGGCTGCCTCATCATGAATTCTAGAATTGCAAATTCTCGCGGAGTCAAATTGATCCGGCGTCCATTCCGCTCAATGCGCCGCTCATCGCGATAAAGCACCAGGTCATCAAGCGCCGATACGTTGGGAATCACGCCAGCGTTGCGACGCATCAAGGCGCCTATCCGGGCGGTCAATTCGAGTAGGGAGAATGGCTTCGTAAGGCAGTCATCTGCCCCACCATGCAGGGCCGAGACCCGGTCTTCCACCTTGCTGCGCGCCGTAAGAACGAGGACCGGGAGCTTCGGATTTGACTGCCTCACTAGCTGCAGGAGATTCAACCCGTCGATCTTCGGCAAATTAAGCTCGAGGATCAGCAGATCATATTGCCGCTTTCGCAGCTCTTCGACTGCCGCCTCACCATCGTGAAGCAAGTCCACGGCATGCGAGAGTCCCAGCAGCTCGGAACGGAGAAAACCGGCCAGGGGAACATCGTTGTCGACGATGAGTATCTGCCTCTTCGGTGCTCGGCCGATATCGGCGGTCGTGTAGACGGGTTGTTTCTCAGACGATGAATAATCAAGGTCAGACAATGCAGCATTGTGATCCATTACTGATTAATTCTCCGATAGTGCTCGATAGGAGCGCTTTCTAATCACTTCTGTGTTAATCGGCAGGACCTCTCCTTTCTTCTGTTGTTTTGTTAGTTTTTGATTAGTCGGAGGGAATGTCTCCAAAGCGGAAGTATTGAGGAAGTCAAAATAGCAGGCTTTCATGCCTGCGCTAAAGAATTTGGCAGTGTTGCCGATAATCATTGACAGTTCCAGGTCCATTTCGGGACGGGCAAACAGGAAACGTGTCTATGCATAAATTCAGCTATCGAGCTCCTCGCTTTCGAACCGATTTCGCGGTCCATCTGAAGCTGCAAAATCTGAGCCTCAGAGCGCGATGCATCGAAATCAGCATGGAAGGGATGAGAGTGGAAACTGAGGAGCCACTCATGAAGGATACGCTGGGAACTGTCTTGTTCATCGGCTGCAATCCGCATCAGGAGCTGAACGTCCGCGTGGCCCACGCGAGCAGTATGGGTGAAGGTCTTGAATTCATCTATCGTTCGGGACGAGAGCGGGCTGCGATGGCGCAACTGATCGCGAACTTAGCGACGTAGCAGCAGCGTCTCCTCTGGTCTTGACGATCGCGCGGCCAAATTGCTTGTCCTATTGCACGCTCTTTATCTGTGGCGGTATTGCTTCGGCGCTATCGGTTACCAGATACTGCACGATCACAGAGATTCTGCGATTCGAGGGATCCTCTGGATTCTGAGGAAGCCGGGGTCTTTGATCTGCAAAGCCGCGCACTTGAGATATCTGGTTAGGGCGCAATCCTTCCGTCTGCATCAGACGCCGCGCTTCATTCGCCCTATCGCTCGAGAGGTCCCAGTTGTCATAGGTCCTCTCGAGAGCATACGGCCTCGAATCCGTATGTCCTTCAATGGACACAGTATTGGGCAGCTTTCCCAGTTCCGGCGAAAGCACCTGCAAAATCTCCCGCAATGCTGACGTCGGTTTCGCGCTTCCCATTTCGAAGAATGTTCCCTTCGCGGATTCCATCAACTCGATGCGCAGTCCCTCCTGCGTAATGGTGATCTCAATCTGGTTCTTCAGCTTGTCCAGCGGATCCAGACGATGGATGGAGCGAAGCAGCTCCGCCTTGAGCTGCTGCATCTTCTGAACTTTTAGCGTCGCAATGTCCCCAACTCCGTGCTTATCCGTCCCTTTTTGGTCGGCTACGCCGCGAGGGTCACGGAAATAGCCGCCGACCGCATCTTTCACAGGCTTACTTCCATTCATCAACCAAAGCACGATGAAGAGTGCCATCATGGCGGTCACAAAGTCGGCATAAGCTACCTTCCATGCTCCACCGTGATGATCCGCGTGCCTCGGCCTCTTCTTGACGACGATGATCTTCTGGTCTTCAGTCAAGTCGCTGGCTCCGATCGGGCAGGTTCTCTGTTCGCGCTGTGGCTATCTCCGGCGCCAAAACCGGTCTTGTAACCGGGATGCACACTGCCGAAGTGTGTATCCCGGTTAGCTCGAAAGTTGATTTATCCGACCTGTTCCAGGCTTTTCTGGCGACATGCCTGTTCGACTTCCTCAAATCCGGGCCGCACATGTTCCGGAATCGCCCTTCGCCCCATCTCCACCGCCAGGATGGGCGACATGCCCTTAATGAAGGACAGTATGAGCACACGCAACACATGCAAATATGCATCTTCCTCTGCGTTCAGCTTCGTCAGGTTGGCCGCCAGTGGGCCGACCATCCCATAGCAAAGCAGCACCCCCAGAAAGGTTCCCACCAGCGCTGCAGCCACCTTATGACCGATCTCCCCCGGCGGCCCGTCAAGCGCCCCCATCGTGATCACCACCCCTAAGACTGCGGCCACAATGCCCAGGCCGGGTAGCGCGTCAGCCACGGCGACGAGCGCCGAGACCGGCTCCGCGGCGCCGAGGTGGTGCACCTCCATGTCGAGTTCCATCATTTGATCGATATCGAATGTATTGGCGCCCCCTGTCACGGCCATGCGCATCGTGTCGCAGACAAAATTGCGGACATGGCGATTCTTGAGAAAAAACGGATAGGGGGAGAAGAGCTCGCTTTTCTCCGGTTTGTCGACATCCTGCTCAATCGCCGCAAGACCGTCTTTGCGTGCCTTATTGAACAGGACGAACATCATCCGCAAGGAGTCTATGTATTGTTGCCGGGAGAGTTTCGGTCCCTTTATGACTCGGATCAGATTCGTTCCAATCTTTTTAATGACACGGACGGGATTGGAGACCAGGAGGGTTCCGATGGCGGCGCCTCCTATGATGACAAGCTCTGAAGGCTGCATCAGAACGAGCAGATGTCCCTTTTCCATCAGAAATCCGCCGATAATAGCGCCGAAAACAACAACGAGGCCAACAATCGCAAACATAGAGATTCCCCAGGAAAATGTGGTACTGAGGGGCTGGGCTCGCCAGGAGGTTAGAGCTCGCTCCTTCTTTCTCATTCCGGATCGTTCACACATTATCGGCACATCCGATAGCGGCTTTAAGGACGAGGCATGGTTCCACCTTGGGCGCGAACGGAAGCGGCGATCATCGGCGCGCTTTCCTGCCGCTGCCCTTAAAGGACAGCGCTCACCTGCCGATAGAGAACTTGTAGCGAAGAGCAGCACATCGGAATTACCAGATCACAGGAAGGTCTGGGCAAAATTCGAGTTTGAGGCGAAGTGTCATCGTTTGCGTTGTGGGCTTCGGTCGCCTGATCCAATGTCGGGGCTGGATTACTGCTTAGAGGACTAGGAACAGGAAAAGATGGATAAGAGCACCTTTGGCGGTATCACATTAGCGCTGACGGGAATCGTGGCAGGATTGCTCCTGGAAGGGGGCAAGATCACCCAGGTCCTGCAGCCTACCGCTGCGATCATTGTTTTTGGCGGAACCATCGGCGCCGTAATGGTTCAATTTCCCCTACATGCGGTGGTCCAGGCTCTTGTGCAGTTAAGGCATGTCGTTTGGGAGCCCAAGACGGAGTCAGATAACCTGATCCAGCACCTCCTCCGGTATGCCTACCAGGCCAGAAGAGATGGGCTCGTATCTCTCGACAGCGAGCTCGAGAAGATTCGTGATCCCTTTCTGCACGATAGCCTTGCTCTGGCCATTGATGGCGTGACCTGCACTGAACTCCGCAAGATGATGGAGGTTCAACTCGACTATCAGATCGAAAAAAATGATGTGGTCGTCAAAGTCTACGAGGCGGCCGCCGGCTTTTCGCCCACCATCGGAATCATCGGCGCGATCCTGGGGCTCATTCAGGTGATGCAGCGCCTGCAGAACATCGATGAGGTAGGCAAGGGTATCGCGGTTGCCTTCGTGGCTACGATCTACGGAGTCGCCGCAGCCAATCTCCTTTTCCTGCCGGCTGCGGGCAAACTGAGGATTCGGTTGCGGGAGAGACAGGCTGTCCAGGAAATGACGCTGGAAGGAGTCCTGGCCATTATGGAAGGGATCAATCCGCGTGCGCTGGAAATGCGGCTGAACAGCTATTCCTCTCGACCTGAGCGGCGTGCAGCGCCCGCGCCAGTGGCGGCAGCATCATGAGGAAATACCGATACGCCCGTGAGAACCTCCATCATGAGCGTTGGTTGATATCCTATGCCGATTTCATTACTCTGCTGTTCGCCTTTTTTGTTGTTCTCTTTGCGTCAAGCTATCGCGACAGCCTGGAAGTCCGGAGGGTTTCGAGCGCAATTCACAAGGGCTTCAAGGAAATGGAGCCATTTGCCGGGGTGCAGGCAGGAACAGACGACGGCCACGCACAAAAGCCTCAAATAAGCACTGGCACAATCTCCGTGGTGGATATCGCGGAACTGCGTCGGCAACTCGAAGCAGCCATCGGCCCGGAAATCCGTAATCACGAAGTGGACCTGAGGGTCACTCCGGAGGGATTCGTGATCAGCCTGAGAGAGATGGGCTTTTTTGCTTCGGGCCACGCGGACCTGCTGCCCGGCGCCGCGGCAAAAATTCAGCGCATCGGAACAGTGCTGCTGCAGCATGGGCTGGATATCCGGGTGGAGGGCCATTCCGACGACCAGCCGATCCACAACCCTGAGTTCCAGAGCAATTGGGAATTATCGACGTCCCGCGCCATTACCGTCCTACTGCTCCTCGTCGACCAAACCAAACTGGATCCGGCCCGGATATCTGTTGCAGGTTATGCGCAATACCGGCCCATTGCCAGCAACACAACGCAAGAGGGCCGCAGAAAGAACCGCCGCGTTGACCTGGTTGTGGTCGGGTCCTCCACGCCGCAGTCACCGGCAATTGCTTTGCCGGCGGCATCCGTGAAATAGGCAGATCCGGGTTCAGGTTAAGCTCAGCTGGTTGGCGGCCGCCGCTTATGCGCGCATCTCAAGGCATTAAACCGCCGACATATCGGCTTGCCAAGTGAAGGCATGCTAGGTAGATTTCATTCGTATTCCCGATAGACAAAGCAATATTAGAAGCTAGCTGCTCATCTATACAGATTGCGGCAGTCGCGGGCACAGTTAATTTCAGCAATCTCGCCACACCATGGGCCAGGTTCTCATTGATTCAGGCTGTTATAACTTTGCCGTTTTCAGGCTGTGACAAACACCGTTTCTCCTGCAGGTCTGGACTTGGCGAGAGTCCATGTAGCGCTGTTGGCCTCAACTCATGTGCGCCAACAACCTTCCGATGCGTTTTGAAGAAAAGTCCCGAGGGGCGCGATTGCGCTCGACTTTTAAACCCCGCATTCGCTGCTCCTCACGGGTTGTTCGTGCAGGTAGAGCCTCGTTTGCTTGCGCTTCAGTGCGTCACTGTCGCGCAGCGCGCGTTCAGCTTGCTTACGACTCGTGATGTCCGTCACCGCGACGGAAACACCGAGAACCTCGCCTGCCTCATCACGGGGACCAGCAAGGCACTCTGTAGAGTTTCGCGGCTGGGGCGAAATTCGAGGCAACATCCCTGCGAGATCTAAGGGCTCCGACATCCAACCAAAGAAAGGCTCGGCACCCGTGGCACAATCCTGCGGAATTGCTCCGCCCTCCGTTCTCGCCTTTCGCCGACCGGACCTGGGTAGAACATGTCCTCGAAATTGTTGATCCCACCCAGCGGATCGAGGAGATCGCGGAATCGGCTGCGAGCCGGTGCTGGTTCGGCGACCGCGCATCGCCAACGCCGGAGTCCGTCCTTGGGCCGCGAAAGGCAGAGACTGTGTAGCGCATCCTAGAGGAAACTGTCTCGGAGACCCACCCTCTCCCACGATTCTTCGCTGACATCCCAACGCCACGCTGCATCTCGATTCGGATTCCGCCGAGCGAATCATGCAAAGATCAGCCACCGCCTCGCAATGATCCGTCCGGTCCTTCGAAACGACCTTGCTTGCGGGCCGTGCCGCATGAAAAGTCCGACCCGCCGGCACCTAACGAGAACCTGAGCCACCCCCACAATCCAACGCGCTTTCCAAAGCTACTTCTTCCCATTGAACAGCCGGGCTGCCCACTGCCCGCTGGCGATTGCTGGCGTTTGCTGGCTCTTGCTGGCATCGAAATCCGTGCCTAGGCGATCAACCGTCGCCGAAGCGCGCCTCCCACACCGTTATGGCAAAGGCTTCCTATCTTAAGAATCGCTTCGGTACTGTTCAGGATCAGGTTTCTTCCGGCGAGGCAAATTTCATGCAAGCTCAATCAGGACGACACCATTTGGCGGAATATTCAGGGAGAGCTCTCCATCTGCTTGCAGTCGCAAATGCTCCGGCTGCGCGAGCAAGGATGCGGCACGCAAGTTCTTGATCTGCTGAATGGTGGGATAGGGTGGGCTTCCGAGGGTCTGATAGGCTCTTGCCAAACTGCCACTGTTGCTATCGACTCGCGTCGCGGTCGCCTTCATACCCCTACGCGCACCATCAAATCTGATACGAAATGGCTTCCCTGCCCCCTGGGTTCCAAACTGATCAGCCGTCTGCTGTGTCGGATCCCCAGTTGCCGACCGCTGGCCATGGGGACGCGGGATGAGATTCCACAACAAAAGGGCGAGGGAGCCATCGCGCCGACGTGTCGCAAGTATAGGCCCATCGCTAGAGGCCAGCTCGGAATCGCCTAACCGATGCAACAGTTCGAACGTGTGGAAGGATGGTCGGGGCAAGCCCCTCATGCCAAGCAGACCGAAGGCCCCATTCATGAAGGATGTCGGAATACCGAGCTCCTCAAAAACATTGTCGAAAGTCCAATACGACATGATGTCCGCGAGCCCGATCGTGCTTTTGATCGTGTGGGCGATGAAAGCTGGATTCTGTGAGCTCCACTCGGTAATGTAGAGCGGAAGTTGAGGAAACTTGGATGCCCTAATCTCTTGATTTACCTTCGCCAACGCACGTGGAATGACTTCCTCGTAGGGGTACTGCACGTCCGTTCCGAAAACGATTTTTTGTGGATCATCGGAGTAGACGTGCGTTGAGGCAAAGTCAATTGGTATCTTCTCGTTTGCGCAGAACTGAAGCAGATCACCTACCCAAGCCGCTCTCGCTGTGGAGGGACCGCCCACGCGCAGATTCGGATCTACAGCCTTGAGTGCCACGGCGGAGGCGCGGTAAAGCTCGAAGTATTGTTGTTGCGTGCCAGCCCAGAAGAACGGCAGGTTCGGCTCGTTCCACACCTCGAAGTTCCAAGTGCTCACCTGATCGATACCGTAGCGATCAACCAGATGCTCGGCGAAAGTACGCACAAGCTCGGCCCACTGCTTCATTTCCTTGGGCACGGAGATATTGCCACGATAAAAGAACACTGTCTGTGGCCCGCTGGCGAGTGCGGAAGGCATGAAGCTAAGTTCGACGAACGGCTTGATTCCGCGTTCCATCATCGCGTCGAAGACGATATCCACGTATAGGAAGTTCGGTGCCTTGCTGCCTGAGGGAAAGACTCCCATCTCGTCACAAAACAATCCATGAAAGCGAACGCTCTTCATTCCCACTTCGTTCTTGACTCGCAGCAAATCTTCTTGCCACTGTGCGCGCATAGCTACGATAGCCCGATCTGATCCCACACACTCCTCCCAGAAGTGGGGCAAACTGCGAGCGACGGTTTTTGTCTGGACCGTTAGCAGAGTGACAGCGCCATCGGTGATTTGTTGCGCGGTTTGATCTTGTGGAGACACGCCTAATGCTGATGCACCGGTAAACATCGCTGCTGAACGAACAAAATTTCTGCGGTCCAAGAAACCTCCTGATCCTCTGAGCTGCTTGATCATGTCCCACGATCGCGGTGCGGCTATCCGCATCTTTAGGGCACTACAGTGAAAGTGCCCGTTAAGGGAGCGGTGGAGTCGTCGCCAACTCCAAAACTGAATGTTGTCGCATCCTGCGTCCATCGGTGTGTTGCCTCGCTCCAATAAGCCAGTTCCTGTGGAGGCACAACAAAGCGAATGGTCCTTTTCTCGCCGTGTTGCAGGTTGATGCGCTCAAATCCTTTCAGCTCACGCGCCGGCCTGGATGCGCCGCCGTACTGCTGGTGAAGATATAGCTGCGGGACCGCATCGCCGGCTACGCTGCCCGTGTTCGTTACCTCGGCTTCGATCGTGACAGGCTGTCCGATATGAACTTCGGGCTCCAGAACGCGAACGTTGGCGTAGGAGAAATGGGTGTAGCTCAGACCATACCCGAACGCGAACAGAGGAACGCTCGGCACATCCCAGTACCGCTTGCTCTGTCCCTGCGGGTCCTGAGTCAATGTGTGACCATAGAAGGTGGGAATCTGGTTGGCATTGCGGGGCCAAGTGATGGGAAGTTTGCCACCAGGATTCGCATTACCGAACAAAAGATCAACAGCGGCGTCTCCACCCTCTGTACCGGGAAACCACAGATCGAGAATGGCCGGGATGTGATCGGCTGCCCAGTCAATAGTCAACGGTCGCCCCGCCATCAAGACGAGCACAATCGGTTTCTTTAGCGCGTACAGCTTCTCAAGCAGTTCTTCCTGTCGTCCCGGAAGATCAAGCGAGGCTCGCGAAGCCGACTCTCCCGTCATATTTTGTTCTTCACCCAGTACAGCGATCACTAGATCTGCTCCCTTGGCGACTTCCACTGCATGGTTGAGCTGTGCGTCGGCTTCCTGGTCCGTCCACGGAGGCGCGGGTTTCTCCTTCATCTTCCTGTCGAACGGAGAGGGGTACAGTCTGCGGATTTGTACGCCTGGCGCATACGCAACTTGCTGAAACTTCCCGGATTGCTCAAGCGCCTGACGAATTGTGACAGTGTCGTAATAGTCTTCACCGGCCAGCCAAGGACCGAGCGTGTCCTGTTTGTTGTCCGCGAGGGAGCCGATTAGCGCCACCTTGGGATAAGCACCCGGCCTCAGGGGAAGAAGACCGTCCGAATTCTTTAGCAGCACGGCGGAACGTTCAGCCGAAACACGGGCCATTTCCAACAGTTTCGGTTTATCGGACACCGCTGCCTTCGTTTCATCAACGTACGGATGGTCGAACAAACCTAACTCGAACTTTAGACGCAGAACGCGCCTGACCGAGCGGTCCAGTTCCTCTATGTTCAGGGTGTGGTCGTGCGCCGCAGCAAGCAATCCACTGACATCGCCGAAGTTGGACATTTGCATGTCAACACCGGCGTGCAGAGCACGCTTGCCGGCATCCTCCTGATCCTTGGCGAAGCCATGCGGAACTAGGTCGGTTACAGCGTTATTGTCGCTAATCACGATGCCAGGATAATGCCATTCATCGCGCAGCACTTCCGTGAGTAGCCAACGGTTCCCGCTGGCCGGAACGTCATTAAGATCCATGTATGCGCTCATGAGCGACCCTGCGCCTGCGTCGGTAGCGGCCTTGAATGGTTTTAGGACAACGTTGCGCAGAACAGTTTCCGGGATAAGCGCCTCGTCGTGATCGCGTCCCCCCTCGGAAAATCCATAGCCGGCAAAATGTTTCAGAGAGACGACCATGTGCTCGTCATCCACCGGCAACATTCCCTGGAAGCCGCGAACTTGTGCGACAGCAACCTTCGACCCAAGGAAGGGGTCTTCGCCGGCGCCTTCGACCACTCGACCCCAGCGAGGATCTCGAACGATGTCAAGCATGGGCGAAGCATTCCATTGCAGTCCCGCCTTACGCGCCTCTTTTG
>Ga0335074_10009195_pt1 | contig 13780 bp, 9 predicted proteins | sample Lox_Sample_23_FD_206715 | JGI IMG/M metagenome (GOLD analysis project Ga0335074, IMG submission 206715) | Soil microbial communities from Loxahatchee National Wildlife Refuge, Florida, United States - Lox_Sample_2.3 | ecosystem: Environmental > Terrestrial > Soil > Wetlands | place: USA: Florida...
ATTAAGTTAGCGTTTAATAGGGGGGGGAAAAACTTTATACAAAATACTTGTTCCTTTCTTTTAAAAGTAGTTGCTAGTCTATTAAGGGTAATAAGATTAAAGCATTAAGGGATAAAAGGGGGCAAGTAGCTCTTCGTATAAGCCTATTTTACTAGCCTTTAAATCCTATTAGGACTTTCTGCTGCTTTATAGACTTATATTTGAAAGTGTGTAGTTTTTGCTTTTTAAATAGTATGTTTCTTAGCTTATATAGCTACTTTATATTCATTTAAGTTTGAAGCTTAACGTTAAAGTTGTTTAGTATAAAGGGTTGTTTCTATATACTATTATGTCTAAAACCCTTAAGAGTATTAGTAGGGCTTTCTTTAAGGTACTAAGTAGTCTATAGCTTTTAAGAAGGCTGTGTGGATTTAAAAGACTTACTAATTAATTTGTTCTTTTATATAAAGCTTAATAACTATATTGAATATTAAGTTTAAATATAAGTTTTATAGTAGTAGATCTTAGTTAAGTCTGTCCCAAGCTTGTTTTAAAGTGGATTTTTAATATGTTACTTAAAGCTAAAGCTTTATACAAATTAGGAGGTAGTTGAATTAGTAGTTGAAGTGTGACGGTTCGTCTTATATATGCAACGACTACTATATCAAACTACCCTTAAAACCGCCAACTGCCTTTAAAACTGCTAACTGCGTTGAGCGTTATTTATAGTTGCACTATTACAAAATACAGCTTGTATATATAGATAGTTCTCTTCTCCTCTTCTATCCTCTTCTTCTCTCTTTAGCTTAGTATTTTTAATAAGTGCAATTTATAGAGCTCCCTTCATCCTTTATTGAATAGCATTCTGTACGTGCTATTACATTATACTAAGCTCTCCTTCACTCTGCCTAGGAAGGCCTTTATAATATCCCACCCTCTTTCTGCGCTATTCATTTGGTGTTTAGCGTCCTTAACTGCTTGGCTGTAAAGCTTTATAGAGAGTTAAGAAGATCCTTCAATTTCAACTGCAAGCGCAGTCTCATACAAGTAGTTAAGGATACAACCCTACTTGATTCAGACGACAACGATATTGTAGAGGGCTAGGGTGGGTGTGCCGTCGCAGTGCACGATCGTTAGGGCGATAGGTGGGTCAACGTGCGCTCAATGAGGTGCTTAGCAGAAGGAATAGGACCTAAAACCACACAATAGGTAGCCAACACAAGAAACAACTGCATTCTGCGTCCGTAAAGTCCTATAAACCTGCAAATACCATGCGGGTGTCCGTAAAGCTCAGTCCATGTCTGTAAAACTGTCTGTAAACTGCCCAAACCCGTTGTGGGCAGCTTCGTACGTCCGTCGCGCGTCCCTTGCTGATCCCTATCTGGTAATAACCCTTCCCGGATGATGACTTTGGATGATGCCTCCACAATGTCCTCCGGACCAGCTATATACATCAAGGTGCCCTAGCATGGGAACAACAATTGCCCAGCTCAGCTGACTCAACCCAACTCAACCTCGCTTAAACCATGTGATTTTGTAGGGGACCACGGAACCCCACCACATACGTCCCCCCCTAAGAAAGTGGTCGTCCCCTAACCATGACTGCTGTCCCCAGATCCCCTTTTACGGACGCTTTATGGGTCTGCACAACCTTTACGGGTCCGTAAACCTTAATCCCAGTCCGTAAACCGCCCGTAAACGTCTGTAAACTACAAAATGGAATGTAAAGAAATGCAAAAACAACAAAAAGAGCGCTATAGCAAGACAAATGAAACGTGCCAGTCTAAGTCCTCTACTTCTATAGCAGGTTGCCCTCATCGTCCTCCTCGAACCTGACATACTCTCTCCTTTGCTCTTCGGTCAGTATTGGAGGCACAATCACCAACCTTCCCGGCCTAGGTGCGTCCTGCATTGGAGTGTCCACCTCAATCTGCTGCTAGGCATTTTGCTGGATCCAAGCACTTCTACGGATAGGAGCTTCTGTTTGCAGTAGCAACTCTTCATCCTTACCACTTTCAGACTCTTCCAGGCCGTCGCCGTCCTTACTTTCAACTTCCTCATCTGTAACTGGTCCGTAAAAGCGATTTCGGACAACAAACTTCTTCAGACGATTCCCCGAGTAGGTGCCAGCTAACTGCGTCCCGTCGAATTCCTCTAGAATGTATGTCCCTTTCTTAGGAATAGCTTTACGGACTCTATACGGACCCAGCCACTTGTAAGAAAGCTTCCGATTTCGTGACATGTCAACCTTAGCAATAAAGTTGTGTTTTAAGACAAGGTCTCCTTCCTTAATTTCTGTCTGACGGATCTGACGGGTCCGGTCAAAAGACTCCTTGCCTTCCATCCGCTTTCTCTGCTTTTACAGGCGCACTTCTTCGAGGTCCTCGTCCCAGCCTATTAACTGTCTCGTACGGAGCGCTAGAAGCTCTACCCGGCCCATAATCTTCTCTCATTCTAGCACGCGCTAGGTCTGGAATTTCAACTCGATTAGGAGCACTGCCTCCCGTCCGTAAACTACCTAAAACGGTGTCCGCCTAGTAGGTTGATAAATAGAAGTCCGGTCTGCAAAGAGCACAGTAGAGAGGTTCCTTACCCAGCTTCTAAGTCCCCTATCTGTAAGCTTGGCTAGAGCGTCCGTAATAGGCTTGTAGCCCCGCTCTATCATCCTATTTGCTGGTAGGTGGTACGCAGACACTTAAACCCGCTTTATGCCGTACTTCTTAGTGAAAGCCTTAACCCATCCCTTATTCTTAAGTCCCCTATTAACAACTAGTCTCCTAAAGCATCCGTGACGGCAAACTACGTCTTCCCACAGAAAATCGGTAATTGCAGCTGAATTGGCACTTGATAGAGCTCGCGCTTCTACCTATCCGCTAAGGTCGTCTCTAGCTACAACGAGGTAATTCTTCCCTTTGCAAGGTGGCATGTGGATTACGTTTAGACCTATCTTCTCAAACAAGGTGCTTGACTAGGTTGGGCATAAAGCTTCCTTCAAACGACGAGGATCATAGAGTTAACACCTATTACAGCTTGCAACAAATTCCTAGACGTCCTTATAGCAATTGTCCTAATAATACCAGTCTGCCACTCGTCTGTAAGTGCTTTCCCTACCCTTATAGCCAAACTCCTTATGCAATTCCCTTAAGATTTCTGCTTTACGGACGTCTGCGTCAATAACTAAGCGTTAAGGTAGGGTTTTACTTGCTTTCCGGTATAGGTTCCCGTCTGCAACTGCGTATAGAAGAGCCTTTCTCCTAAAATTCTAGAATTCGGACCTGCTTATTCCCTCTAGCTTCTTTAAAGAGGTTAGATATCGCGCGATCTGCTAAGAGTCTTCTAAGTAGCCGTTTGTAAGCAGATTCTTATTTGTAATGCCCTCTTCTACTACAACTAGTGCCACGCTAAAGGCATTAAGCTTGGCATTAATAAAGTCTTCAATGTCTACTTCATTTGCTTCATCAATATCGTCCGATTCCGTTTGGGGTCTTCGAGACAACCCGTCTGCTGCAGTATGCTTGGTCCTAGGCACATAACGCACCTCGAAGTTGAAGAGCTAAATGTAAGCAATCCACCTTGTAATAAGAGCTCCAAGTAGGTTTGTAGCTAAGCGATTCAATTGAGCTACTAGAACACTCACATCTGTTTCAAGCACAAAATGTACTCTATAAAGCTAGTAGCAGACCTTCCAAATAGCTTTTAAGACTCTACGACACTCCCTCTTTGTAGCGTTATAGTTCTACTCAGCCTAGTTCCAAAGCCCACTCTCATACTAGGTTGGGTGCCTCCACTTAGAATCGTCTAATTGCATTAATATAGCTCCTTAACCTTTAAGACTCACATTAACAGCTAGGATGATCTCCCCAGCTCCTTCCATATAGACAATCTTAGTTAGAGCTAGTGCGCTTGTTAGGGCCACTTTAAGGGTATCTATCGTATTGTCTTACTCTGCTCCTTATTGCTAGGGCGCTCCCTTCTTGAAAAGACAATATATAGGCTCCGTAATAGTAGAAAAGTCCTTGATCTAGATCTAGTAATAGACACAAACCCCTATAAAAGCCCGTGCTTCCTTAATGTCCGCGTAGGGTTTCCATTTAAGGATCTTAATAACCTTCGCACTATTTGGAGTCCTACCTTCTACTCTACAAATAAAACCTACAATCTTAATCCTATCCATGTAGAACTATGATTTCAGCTTAATAGTGCACCTAGCTCTTTCTAATTGTATGAGGGTCCTATTTAAGGCCTAAATATGCTTTATTACAAACCGCTTAATGCCTAGAAGCACTTCCTTATTATTGTACGCAGACAGTGGTCCTTTAACTCCTATATCGTCTAGAAAAGGGAGACAATCCTTAGGGATTAAGTCTTTAAGAATCTTAGTCACAATCCGTACGAACTAGGCAACTGAGTTTGTAGCACCTTGTAGAAGCGTAGTCATCCGTAAAAGTCTAATAGGTGTCTAGAAAGCTGTTAAGTCCCTACTCCTAACATCTAGCTCAATTTGGTCGTATTCAAAGAAGAGATTAATTATTAAAGCTATCTGACAACCTGCAAACTCTTTAGAGAACTCGTCTACAAATAGAGGGAGGTTGGCATCCTATATGGTGCGTCTATTTATCTCTACAGCAGCGTTTATCAAGCGGTACGCCTTGCTCTTCTTCTCTACTAGGAACTATAAGTTTCTATACGGACTATTGTAGTATTTAAGGACTCCATTCTTAAGTCTCTTACGCAGCATCTTAATAGCTATAGGCTGTAAAGCTCTAGGAATAGGGAAGCTGGGGACCTACCACGCTTTGTGCTTAATTGTCTTAATAACTTAAGGTGGTGCCACTTCAAGTCTAACCTTCTTAATGTGTAAGAAGTCAAATGCAATAGCCTTTTCCTGATTATAAAGCATTTCTAGGAATAGCTCCCTTTCCCTTAGCTAGAGATTGTCTCCTACAACGAGGTCCTTAATGCGCTTCTCTGTAAGACAAGAACCCTTTTGCACACTAGAAAACTTAGGGGTAATCTAGTCTGAAAACTGCTTTGGATCCTAGCAAGGGACGTCGTTTGCCTTTAACATTTCAAACTAGTCTAGACACCCTTTAAGCTTAGAACCATCTGTCTTCTTAGGGTCTACCGGACGCACCTTGTTAGCCTTAGTCTTATATGCTATTGCCACTTAGAACCTTAGAAATTGCCGTCCGAAATAGGGGTCCTAGCAGAAAGAAAAGTCGTCTACGATCCTTAACAGTCTGTACCTACTTGTACTAAGATCCTTCACTCCAATAGCCTTTAAGCAAAACACCTAGATAGCCCCTACACACTTTACAGGTCCTAGAAGCTCTTTACGGGTCCTTATAGGTCTCCTTAGGCCCGTAAAACTTGTAAAACCTGTAAAACCTCTTCCTGTCTGTAAACTGTCTGTAAACCCTCTATCCACCTGTAAACCTCCTGTAAAGTCCTTATAGTCACCTGTAAATTGATTTCCTCTGCTAGGCAGGTGAAATAGGCTAGCGAATCGCACGTGCTTCCTTAAGGACTTTAATGCCTAGTTAGTGTGCTACCTTGTAGGCGCACTAGCTACTCGTTTCCCTCCAGCTCCAGCTCCATCCTTCTCTCTTAATCCTACTTGCTCTATAGAGCACACACTCAGACTGTAACTACCTTTTCCTAGTCCTTACTTAGTAGCTTTGCATACTAGTTCCTAGAATCGTTATACTCAAATGTGACCTAAGCATTATAGAAGAATAGGGCTCTAAGTATAAAAGTGTGCTTGCTCTTATTAAGAACAAGCAGCGTCTAGTAATTGACTACTCCTCTAATGTCAATCTCTATGTCTTTACATGCCCTGTTAAAGACCCTAGTGTCCCTAGAAACTGCCTTTAATGCTAAAAGGAGGTCTGTTCGGACTGGAAGTCCTAGCTCGTCTGCTGCTGCTCGGGTTATAACATTAACTTCAGCCTCAATGTCCAACATTGCTCGAGTTGGTGCTCCATCAACTTTTACTAATAGCTTGGGTGTCTTAGCTGTATAAGTCTTTTCCTTCTTATATTAGACCCTAACAGATCCCACACTTGCAGCTAGAACATCTACTGCTTCCCTTATAGAAACTCCCTTAAATAGCAACTTGGTAAAAGTAGGAGAGCATGCAAGAAGGTCTTGCAGCTTAATAGTTACTAGCTGCTTTATGACTTCGTTGAAGACTGCTTCTAGGTCCGTAGTCTCCTTAATCACATCCAAGTACTTCTTCTTTGGGGTCCTTGGTCGTCTCTTCTTTTTCTTAGGGTTGTCCTCAACTCGTACGAGGACTGCTTCCTCTACTAGCTCTAAGTCTACTTTTATGCCTTTATCTGTGACATCTGTAACAGTCGCTGGCTTCTACTCTCTAAGTCGTACGATCTTTAGGACAGCTAGCTTCCGCTCTTTAGGCTTAGTCCTCTTTATAATCTTAGTCGGGTTCTTCCACTTCCCGTCTTTAGTACGGGTCCTATCTACTCGCACTGCTAATGTCTAGTAAACCTCTAGCTCCTTGCCTCCTAATTCTTCCTCGTCCTCGCTGTCTACCCTATTAAGAAGAGTGATGCTAGCTACCTCCACTTCTAATGTTTGCTGCGGGCCGCTTTTAAGACGATTCTTAATGTTTTCATCCTTAGGGGTCCTTGCAGTCGCTAAAACTACTTGGGTTCCTTTAGGGCGGCCGGGCTGGATGAAGAATTCTGGGGCTCTTAGACGAGGTGGTCTACAAGCAAGTCTTCTATATTCATTGATGTGTGCAGTCCTAATAGCTAGGTGCCGCTTGTACTATAAGCATTAATCCTTAAACCTATACGGAGGGTCTTAGTAGAGAGGGTTCTAGTTGAAGTAGTACTAGCACACATCCATTAGCATTCTTAACATTCCCCGGCTTCCTGCTGCGTAAGCTCCTACATTTACAGATAGCAGTTTCTTATTTTAGGGTCTATTTGGGTCTTCCAGACGGTTTACGGGTGGTTGCTAGTCTGTAAATTGAGAATATTGTCTGTAAGGACCTCTAGCTAGCAGATAGGACTGCCTCTAAGACTGCACTTGCTATAATAAATTGACACTTAATTTTTTAAAGGCCTTAGTAAGCTGATCTACTACTACAGTCTCCAATTTAGCTGATTTAACTACAAGCTCTACAAGTTGCTGCTCTTTTGTTATAGAGACAGTAGGCTGTAGCTGCTGTACCACTTAATTTACTGCCTCAGTCTGCTGCTAGGATGGACTTTGTGTAGCATTTATTTGCTAGATGGCCTTGTCGGACGCAGTTTGCTTTACAACTTGCTCAAGCAGCTTCTTGTAGTTAACTGTCTTAAGGTCCTTAATGTTAATTTCTAGTTTACAGATGAGTTTACTAGCAGTAGGGAGTGGCAGTCTATAGATAAACTAGATCCTAGCAGTGTACTCAGTTAAAACCTTCTTTTCCATGTAATATTAGGCAATCCAGTTAAATTTGCAATAATAGTCTAAGACATCATCCTTCTCCGTACGAGCAATGTTCTTATACTTCTTAAGGAATAGAACGGAATAGAGAAGCTGGTAAGTGTCGTCATTTCTGTACTCGGCAAGGAGAACCTTCTTTAGTGCAGTATAGTCTTAATTCTTCTACTCCTTTAAGGACTTAATTGTCTCTACAATAAGTTGGATGTAGTAGCATGGGAGTCTTATAAGCCTGTCCTCGTCTGTCACACGATAATCTAAGCAAAAGTCTTCATAGCGCTTAAGAAACTCAGTCACATTGGCTCCCTCGAACATCAGGCTCCTTAGGGTGCTAGGTGGAGGCATTAGCATATAGAACATCGTCGACATTGTTGCTTGCTGTAAGGGAAAAGTCTAAGAGTCTTCTAGACTGTTGCTAGAAGAAGGGGTTGTAGCAGTAGATAACGTTACTAGCAATACGCTCACACTTAGTTGTAGGAATGTAGTATATAGTAGGTCTGCGCTGTAGTCCATTAAGTGCGTCTAGTCGTCTGTAAAGTCCTTTACAGACGCCTATAGTCCTTTACAGGTTCGTACGGGTTCTTTCCGGTCTGTAAAACCTATAATGTCGTCTGTAAAGCTGTCCTAGTCCGTCCTACCTGTATCCTTATAATAGTCTCTGTTCTACTCCCCTATTACTTCATCATCTAGCTATCTCTCAATATAACTTGCTCCTAAAGCGCCTACTCGTACTATTACAAGCAAAATTAATAGCGTCGTCCTTAATGTCTTAAAAATAAGGGCATATCTAAGACCTCCTATTTCCTGGAAGTCATCCTTAAGCCCTCCAACTAGTCTAATGCCTTCCAGACAGTCCCATAGCGTCCTAATACTACTAGCGTCCAATTTGCTCCTTTTCTAGGACGAGTTTGGTCTGTAGCTACTGCATACTCCTTTAATGGGGTGTAATCTCAGCTCTAATCTTAGCTCTTCACCGTTGTTGTTAGTGGCAACCTACCGTAATCTCCGTCCCCCCACTTCCTTCTCTGCTTTGCCCCTTAATTTTTCGAATAGGTAGGCACCGCCTACCTCTTTAGTCTTCTAGTCCTTAATGCAGTCCATTCTCCTACTAGCAAACCTCCTACTTTGAGCTGTAGTTTCCCTTCCCATAGTGCTCTAAGCAACTATTTCGAATGCCTCTCTCTAGTCACCAATGTAGAGGGTTAGGGTGGGTGTGCCGTTGCAGTACACGATTGTTAGGGCGATAAGTGGGTCAACGTGCGCTCAATAAGGTGCTTAGCAGAAGGAATAGGACCTAAAACCACACAATAGGTAGCTAATACAAGAAACAACTGCATTCTGCGTCCGTAAAGTCCTATAAACCTGCAAATACCATGTGGGTGTCCGTAAAGCTCAGTCTATGTCTATAAAACTATCCGTAAACTGCCCAAACCCGTTGTAAGCAGCTTTATACGTCCGTCGCGCGTCCCTTGCTAATCCCTATCTAGTAATAACCCTTCCCGGATGATGACCTTAAATGATGCCTCTACAATGTCCTCCAAACCAGCTATATACATTAAGGTGCCCTAGTATGGGAACAACAATTGCCCAGCTCAGCTAACTCAACCCAACTCAACCTCGCTTAAACCATGTGATTTTGTAAGGGACCATGGAACCCCACCACAATATTTTAGACGGAGTAGACGTCGCTTAATTGAAAGAGCAGATACGTATGCTAATTAAGGCTTAAAAGGATGATTAGGAGACTCTAAGACAGGTCTTAGAGCAACTTGCTATACTAGCTGCAGTACAAGCGGCCCAGCCAAACACCTACCTAGTCCGTTCTATTAAGCGGGATGACACTTCAACTACTAGATCCTAAAGATATTCGAAGAAACTGCCTAACTTAGTCCCTTTATCTAATAGAGCTAATCCCACTTTTAAGAGCTAGAAGCTTTAAATGCAAGGCAAATTCTAGGTGAACGCTAACTACTACAAAGACGAAGAGGCTAAAATGCTTTACTTTTTTAATCGTACTACTAGCAATGCTAATAAGCACTTACAGCCCTAATACGATAATAAGTCTCTAGTGCGTTTCACTTGTATTTAAGAGATGTTTAAGCACTTAGAATCCATCTATATCAACCCAAATAAGTTGCATAATACCAAATATAACTACAATCGCCTTACTATAAGGACTAGCTAGACATTTATAGAATTTCAAACATAGTTCTTACATCTTGCAGGTAAAGCGCAAATCCCTGCTAAAAGCTTACAATTAGACTTATTCGATAGGCTTACAGCCTAGCTCTAAGAGAAGCTTGCAGCTCAACTTCGTACCCTAAATACATTTATAGAGCTGTTAGCTAGCTGCTTGTCTTTAAACACAAAATTAAGGAGGATCACAGTACAAAAAGAACAGCAGAAACGCTTCTAAGACAAGCTATTAGCCTTAACTGTTTTAGCATTTATAAGAGTAAGTTTGTTCCCCCTTAATTTAGCGCTATACACCTAAATCGCATCTAAAGCCCCTTGCAATCTAAAACCACGCTAAAAGATACCTGCTCTTACCCTTCTTAAAGCTGCAGTCACATGCTACAACTACTACAAACTAAGGCACTTTGCTACGTCCTATTTGAAACCTTAAAAGACCAACCTTAAAGAGATAGAAGCAGATGAAGACGTTGCTAAGTTGGAGTTGGAAAAAGAAGAACCTTAAGAGAAGACTCCGTCTTAAAGTGTAACACTAATTTGCATATAATTGATTTAAGTCAGTTGATAGGTAGAAGGCACTTTATTATCCTATATACAATATCGCGCAATAAATATGGAATTAATTTATATGCCCTTACTAACACTAAAGCAAATAGATTTGCTTTTATTAATACTATATATACTATTAATACAGCTAAGTTCTTAAACATTAAAGCAATTCTACTTAAAGAGCCTATTGCTATAAAAGGGTTTAACAGCAAGTGGGGGCATATAGTAACCTATATTCTTACCTTACACCTCTTAATTGATAGACACTAACAAACTAATATCCCATTCTACATTTTAAACCTTAAGAATTATAATATCATCTTTAAATTAAAATGGATGGACTACTTTAACGTCTAGCTGGACTTATATAGAAGGACGCTTGTCTAGCCCAATAATAAGAGCAGACTATCACCCCCCTTATTCTAAAAAGAGATTTAGACGTAGAGATACACCCTTATACTTAAAGGAGTAAATATAATATACTAGCAAGATGTAGAAGCTTGAGATTAAGCCTTAAAGTAAGAGGATGCTTGATGTAGCAGTAGAACACGCGTATAGCTGTACGTAAAGGTCCTCTCCTAGTAAGACTAAGATAAAGATCCCTAAATAGCTAGAAGTAGAAGACCTAAGTGTACTTACAATTAGGATTTACAAGACAGTCTCTAAAAGATAGATTAGGAGCTAAAGGGGACTATTATAGTTCCTCTTTAAGCTAAAGCTCCCCGCTTTTAAGCACACTAAACACTCCCAACTATTAACATTAAAGAGATTAGCGCTATAAGGTTCTACTACAATATATATAAGAAGGACACTAAGGTTTTTACAACTAGTTTGTACGAAATTGATTGTTTAATCGAAGAAGCTCTCTAAAACGAAGATGAAGAGATAAGGGAAGAGATTGAGAGACAACTCCTAGTTATATGTAAGAGTCATATTAATATGTTCTTTAAAGTGGCCTTAGATCAGCTACCCCTATATTAACTGTACAACTATAAAATCTAGCTTGAAGCAAACAACAACTTAGACTTCCACCTACTATTTAAGCAATCTTTAAAGGAACTACTAGCTACAAAGTAGTATATAATTGAAAACCTAAAGAAAGGGTTTATTAACTATAGCCAAGCTCTATTTGCATCCCCTATCTTATTTGTAAAAAAGGCTAATAGTAGCTTATACTTCTACATTGACTTTTAAAAGCTAAATGCAATTACTTGCAAGGATTAATACCCTCTCCTATTAATTAATAAGACCTTAACCCGCTTAAGTAAAGCAAAGATCTTTACAAAGCTGGATATTCACTAAGCATTTCATTGTATACAAATAGACTTAGCGTTAAAGGACCTTACAACCTTTTAGACTTAATATAAGACATATAAATATAAGGTCTTACCCTTTAAACTTACAAATAGCCTAGCAACATATTAACGCTATATAAACAATATGCTATTCAACTACCTTAACAACTTCTACACCGCCTACCTCAACAACATTATAATATACTCTAACAACAAGCTAGAATATGAAACTCACATAAAAAAGGTCTTAGATTGCTTTTACAATGTAAGTCTACAAGTAAACATTAAGAAGTGCAAGTTTGAGGTAAAATGTACTAAATACCTTAAATTTATTGTTAGTACTAGTAGTATTAAAGTAGACTTAGAGAAGGTTAAAGTCATTTAAGACTAAGCACCTTTATTTACAGTAAAAGGAATCTAGTCCTTCTTAGGCTTTTACAATTTTTACTAGCAATTTATTAGAGACTACAAAGTAATTGCTAAGCCCCTAACTCGTCTTACTAAGAGCAACACTCCCTTTATGTTTAATTAGAGCTGCTAAGACGCATTTAAAGAGCTTAAGTGGCAACTAATAAACTCTCTAATTCTTTAATACTACAACTTTAACCTTAAATCTAAAATTAAGACTAATACATTAGATAGTGTTATAGCAAGCGTACTCTCCTAGTTCCACCCTAATAAGGACTAGCACCTTATAGCCTACTTCTCTAAAACTATAGCCCTAGCTGAATGCAACTATAAGATCTACAACAAGGAGATGTTAGCTATTATCCGCTTATTGTCTTAATAGAAAGTAAAGCTTTAAAGAACAAGCTTTAAAGTCTAAATATATACAGACTATAAAGCTTTAAAGTACTTTATAACAACAAAGCAGCTTACTAGCTAATAGGCCTAATAGGCTGAGATACTCTCTTAATTCTTTTTTACAATTATATACCACTTAAGGAAATAGAACGCCTAGGCTGATGCTCTTACTTGATAAGAGCAAGATGTAAAACCCTAAAACGAGCTTAAAGCCTAATATTAAACGCGTACCTTATTGCAGCTAGATTAATTGGATCTTGCTATATTAAATAAGTTATCTAATACTAAGTTGTTAGCTATTAAGGAGCTAAACGAGTCTGTTAGTCTAATTAATCGAATTATTATTACGAATCGTATAGCAGCTTCACTTAAAGCCCTTTAAGTCTAAGTGCGTGCAAGTAACACAAACTTACAGTTAGAGGATGGCTTGTTGCTCTATTAAAGCAGGTTAATTGTCCCTAATACAAACAACTTGCATACAAACTTAATTAGGGAAGCTTATAAGCAATTATTTACAGCTCACCTAAGTCGGGCTAAAACTATACGACTACTAGCTAACTGCTACTATTAGAAAGGATTAGTTGCTAGCGTAAAGCAATATATCTGCAACTACTATGCATACAAAAGAGCTAATGCTCTATAAGACTGTACGCCAAGTTTGCTATATCTATTGCTAATCCCAAACTGTCCTTAACAACATATTACTATAAATTTCCAGTTTCTACTTAAAGACTCTTATAGCTATAACGCAGCCTTTATAGTTATAAACAGACTAAGCAAGCAATCCATCTTTATCTTATGCTTTAAGACTACTACTGCTAAAGAGATAGCCTGCTTGTACATCCAATATATCTACCGCATTTAAGGTGCTCCTAAATCAATCGTCTCTAACTGTAAACCACAGTTTATATTTGATTTTTAAGAGGAGTTCTACTAGATATTAAGAATTAAGCTGAAACTGTCTACAGCCTTCTATTTACAAACAAATAGATAGACAGAAATTATAAACTAATATCTAGCCTAACGTCTTAAGCCCTTTATAAACTACTACTAAGACAATTAGTTAGAGCTGCTACTAATAATAGACTACGTGCAGCTTACAAACTAGTATGAGAGTATAAGGATGTCCTTATTTGAGCTGTTACACAAATTCAAACTACAAACGTCCTTCAATTAGAAGACTCTAAAGGAGCCTGCTACTATCTGTAAGCGCTTAAATAAAGAGGAAGTATAAGCGCTTGCTAAAAGCATATACTACGCATAAGAGACAGCAAAGACAATTATAAAGCAGGCTTAAGAGAAGAAAGAACAAGATGTAAATTGCTACTGTTAAGAGGTAGACTTTCAAGTAGGAGATAAGGTGTAAGTATCAACAAAGAATTAGAAGACCCTGCAGCCTAGTTGAAAGCTAAATCACTAAATGGCTAGCTTATATAAGATTTTATAGTAGGTAAGCAACTCTTTTAAAGTAGATCTGCCTAGTACTATAAGAGTTTATTGTGTCCTTTTAC
>Ga0335074_10009196_pt1 | contig 13779 bp, 12 predicted proteins | sample Lox_Sample_23_FD_206715 | JGI IMG/M metagenome (GOLD analysis project Ga0335074, IMG submission 206715) | Soil microbial communities from Loxahatchee National Wildlife Refuge, Florida, United States - Lox_Sample_2.3 | ecosystem: Environmental > Terrestrial > Soil > Wetlands | place: USA...
GTCGCCTTCCACACCGCTTTCGGACAGCTTTTGCGCGACTTCCTGATACGCCGTGACACCGGTTTGATGAATGAAGCGCACGGGCGTGCGCGCCTCGTGAAAATAACCCCAGCTTCCCATTGCCGCATGGTTCAAGGTGCGAGAGCCCTGGCTTCCGCCGGTGATCAAAATCGTGAGCTTTGCGTCCCGCCGCCTGGGAGCGATGCGGAAGAATTCGCTCCGGACCGGCAGGCCCGTGATCTCCGATTTTCCAGGCGGGAAGAAGCGCGCGGCGTCGGGAAAACTCAACAACGCGCGATTCACGAAGCGGCCAATTTGCCGATTGGTAAGTCCGGGCATCGCATTCGGCTCCATAACTACCAGAGGCAAATGTTTCCGCAGAGCGGCGATGACAACGGGGCCGGCCGCATATCCGCCCAAGCTGAAAACGGCAGATGCTTGATGTTTTGCCAGCAGCCGCATGGAGCGCAGGACGCTGAAGGGAAGCTGCGCAATCGTACGAAGCGTACGCAGGACGCCGACCCGGTTCAAGCCACCGATCTCAATGAATTCGAGCGGAAATCCCGCCGCCGGCACCAGCCGAGCTTCAAAGCCGGTGCGCGTCCCGATGAAGACGGACTGATGGCCGCGCGCTTGCAACTCGCGTGCGACCGCGAGCAGCGGCATGACGTGCCCTCCGGTTCCTCCGCCGGCCATCACGATGGTTGCCATTCCTTTTCCATTGAATCGTTCAATAGCCCGAATGCTCGCTCACGCTCAGCAAAATGCCGAGGCAAATGAGTGTGCTCATCAGCGAACTGCCACCCGCGCTGATCATCGGCAGCGGGATTCCTTTGGTCGGCCCCATGCCGAGCACGACGCTCATGTTGATCAGGGCCTGAATCACGATTGACGATGTCACGCCGAGCGCGAGATAACGGCCGAAGTCGTCATGCGCCACCCAATACAGTTGCAAGCCGCGGCCGAGAATGACGAGAAATCCGGCCAGAACGGCGCCGCAGCCCCATAATCCCAGTTCTTCGCCGATGACTGCGTAAATGAAGTCGGTGTGCGCTTCCGGCAAGTACAGAATCTTTTGCCGGCCTTGCATGAGTCCGAGGCCCAGCACTCCGCCGCTGCCGACTGCAATTTTGGACTGCCGTACTTGATACCCCGCGTCGCGCGTGGTGACCGATTGGCTGACATACTTCTTGATTTTGCCTTGCGGGTCAAACTTGCCGATCAGCTTGTAATCGGGATCGAAAAATCCGACGATGCGGGCGATGCGGTAGGGCTTCGAGGCCACGAATCCGACGGCCACCAGCGCACCAACAGCGAACGCGGCGACGACGAACTTGCGCTCGAGGCCAGCGACGTAAAACACGACGGCCGCCGGGACGATGAGCACCACCGCAGTCCCCAGATCGCCCAACCCGACGGTGGCCGCCAGCACAGCCAGCGCGAGCGATGCCGCAAGTATCGTGCGGCGTGTGTTGATGGCCTCGCGCTTCTGGGTAACAAAGTAGGCAAAGAAAATGATGAGCGCAGGTTTGGCGAATTCGGACGGCTGCAATGTGCCGACGCCTTCCAGACGGAACCAACGGTGCGTTTTGCTATCCAGGAAAAACACCAGAATTTGCAGGAACAGCACCATGCCGAGCGAGCCGAAAGCCCAGGCCGGATCCTGCAGCATGCGGTAATCGCGCCGCTTAAAGTACATCAGCGCGATGAAAGATGCCGCGGCCCACAGCAGTTGATGCCCGGCGTAGTAGAAGCTGGAGTTGATGTGTGGATTGAGCTCGGCGATGACGGATGATGCGCTGTAGACCATCACCAGGCCGAAACCCACCATCGCCACGGTGGTTCCAAACAACAGCCAATCGTATTTTACTTGCTGCGCCACTATCGGGATCCCTCCGCTAAAGCGTTGACCAATTCTTTGAAGATGCGGCCGCGCTGCTCGTAACTCTCAAACTGATCGAAGCTGGAACAGGCAGGCGCGAGCAGCACGGTATCACCGGGCACGGCCGATCGCGAGGCTTGATCCAAAGCGCCGGCCAGAGTGCCGCAGGGAATAATGGGAAGCGCGCCCTCGAGATGATTCGCGATCTTGGACGCTGCGGCGCCGATCAGCAGCGCGGCCCGGGCTTTGGCATGCAGCGGCTCGCGCAGAACGGTGTAATCGCTGCCCTTGTCCTTGCCGCCCAAAATGATCCAGAGGCCGCCGTCGAACGCGCTGATGGCCTTCAGCGTAGCGTCCACGCTGGTGGCTTTGGAGTCGTTGTAATAGGCGACACCGTTGACCGTGCGGACGAATTCGAGCCGGTGTTCGACGGGAGCGAAGGCTGCGGCGGCATGTGCGATCTGAGTGGGGCTGGCGCCGGCGCGGTCGGCGATTAATGCGGCGGCCATCACGTTTTCGTAATTGTGGCGCCCACGAAGGCGCAGGTCGCGGACATCGAGCAACGGCTCGCCTTTGAGCCGGATCGTGCCGCTCTCGAGCCAGGCGCCCTCCACGTCGTGCGTGCCGCTGAACCAGATGGTTTGCGCCTTGGTCCGCTTCGAGAAGCCTTGCGTCAGCGGATCATCGGCGTTCAGTACCGCGAGATCGCCTTCGCGCTGCGTCTCGAACAGGCGAGCCTTGGCATTGACGTAGTTCTCGAAAGTGTGGTGGCGGTCCAGGTGATTTTGCGTGATGTTGAGGCAGGCCGCAATGCCGGCGTGGAAGCTCTCGATTCCCTCCAGTTGGAAACTGGAAAGTTCGAGCACGTTCCATTGATCCGGTTTCGAGGTGGCAACCATTTCGGTGGGCGCCGTTCCAATGTTGCCGCCCACCTGACATGCGATGCCGGACGCTTGCAAGATATGTCCGACAAGCGCGGTCGTGGTGGTTTTACCGTTGGAACCGGTGATTCCGATGGTGGGGCCTTCCATAACAGCCGCCAATTCCAGTTCGCTGATGACGGGTGCGTGCACTCGCTTCAAAACGTCCAGATCGGGAGGCACGCCGGGAGACAGAACAATCAGGTCGACGCCTTGAAACGATTCGTCGGATTGCGGGAGCACGGGCACTCCGGAAATTTCGCCCAGCGGTTTTTCGTCGACGGCTCGAACCTTCGCTCCCTGGCGTTGAAGGAGCTTCAAGGCTGCGGCGCCGGAACGCGCCATGCCCACCACGGCAATCGTCAAGGAGCTGAAGTCGCGTGTCATCTCAATTTCAGGGTCGTCAACGCGAACAGCGCCATGACCAAGCCCGCGATCCAAAATCGGGTGATGATCTTCGACTCTTCCCAACCCAGTTGCTCGAAGTGGTGATGAATCGGCGCCATCTTGAAAATCCGCTTCTTGCGGAGCTTGTAGCTGCCGACTTGCAGGATCACCGACAGCGCTTCGATCACATAGACCCCGCCGATGAAAATCAACAGGATCTCCTGCTTGATCAAAACGGCCACCACGCCAAGCGCGCCGCCCAAGGCGAGCGATCCGACGTCGCCCATAAAAATTTCGGCCGGATGCGCGTTGTACCAAAGGAAGCCGAGCGACGCACCGACCATGGAACTGCAAAAGATGGTTAACTCCGATGCGCCCGGCAGCCGCGCGAGATCGAGATATTGGGCGAAAACCGCGTGGCCGGTGACGTAGGTCAGCGCGGTCATGGCGAAGGATGCAATCAGCATCAGGCCGATTGCCAGGCCGTCCAGACCGTCGGTGAGATTCACCGCATCCGATGAACCGACGATTACCAGAACCATGAACGCGAAGAAAAACAGGAACGCCAGAGGATAGGTGTACCAGTTGCGCAACATGGAATCGATCAGCAAATCCGGTTTGAAGGATTTGAAGAACGGCACGTTCATACTGGTGGAATAAGCCTTCTGCGTGTGCAGCGCGAGCAGCATGAAGCCGACGATCAGCGCCGCGATCACTTGCAACCCGAGTTTCTGACGCACCGTGAGACCGAGATTCTGCTTGCGGCGGATCTTGGCGTAGTCGTCCCAAAAGCCGATCAGGCCGAAACTCACCAGGCCGAACATCGCGATCCAGACATAAGGGTTCGTCAGGTTGGCCCACAGCAGCGTGGGGACCAGGATCGAGATGATGATGAGGATTCCGCCCATGGTGGGCGTGCCGGCCTTCTTCATGTGCGATTTCGGCCCGTCTTCGCGGATATATTGTCCGATCTGAAATTCGCGCAGCTTGGCGATCAACCAAGGGCCGAGCGCGAGGCACAGAAACAGCGCGGTCAGCGCCGCGAACGCCGTGCGAAACGTCGCGTATCCGAAGATACGGAACGGCGTGAAATGCCGGAACAGCTTTTCGTAGAACAGCCAGTAAAGCATTTAATTCATTTCACTGAGGCTCGCGCGTGGTGAACCTCTCCAGGGCACGCTCGACGTGCGTGCCTCGCGAACCTTTGAACAAAATCACGTCACCCGGACGCGCGATCGGCCGCAGGTATTCGCCTGCTGCCGCGGCCTCGGGAAAAAATATCGCGGCATCCGCGGACATACCGGCTTCCCGCGCGGCGTCCACCAGATGCTGGGCGGCGCCGTGGATGCCAAGAACCAAATCGATTCCATTCGCGGCGGCATAATGGCCGACGTCGCGATGGAGCGGCTCAGACCAGGCGCCCAACTCCAGCATTTCACCGAGAACGGCGATGCGGCGCTCAGCCGGCGAATCCCGGAGCACGTCGATCATGGTGCGCGCTGCGTCGGGATTGGAGTTATAGCAATCGTCAAGAATCGCAACGCCGTTGTGGACCAGGCGCCGCCCGCGCATCGGTGGTGCTTGGAGATTCTTCACTACTTCGACCAGATCGGGTGGACGGATGCCGTAGAGCGACGCGACGGCGAGTCCGGCCAGGATGTTCAGAATACTGTGACGGCCCATGAGCGCGCTTTCGAAACGCACCTGGTCCACCGAGAAGCTCACGCCCAGATCGGTAATTCGCACATCCTTCGCCTGAACTTCGCTCTTGCAACGGATTCCGAACGTGATGCTGCGGCCGCGATGGGCCGCGCCGAATTTGCTCACGAAAGGATCGTCGGCGTTCAGCACCGCGACGCCATCGGGTGGCAGGGACTCGATGAGTTCGCGCTTGGCCGCTGCGATGCCCTCGATGGAATCGAATGCCTCAATGTGCGCGTGGCCCACGTTGGTCACGACGCCGATGCGCGGTTTGGCGATCGCGCAGAGGTCGCGGATTTCGCCCCCGTGATTCATGCCCATTTCGAGCACCGCGACACCCGCCTCACCCGGTAAGCGCAGGATCGATAGCGGCACGCCGAACTGGTTGTTCATGTTCCCAATGGTTTTGCCTACCGGCATTTTCGCTCCGAGCATCGCCGCGATCACGTCTTTGGTTGACGTTTTGCCCGCGCTGCCGGTGACGCCGATCACATCTCCGCCCCACTGCTCCCGAGCCCAGATGGCCGTGCTTTGGAGCGCCGCGAGCGTATCGGGAACCGTCAACACGGGTCCCGGTTTGGCTTCGTTCGCAACCGCTGCTGTCGCGCCCTTACGCAAAACGTCCTCGACGTAGGCGTTGCCATCGTGATTCGGGCCGCGCAGAGCAAAGAACAGATCTCCGGGCATGACGGTGCGGGAATCGATGCTCCAGCCGGTTACGAGCGCGTGGTTCTCGACGGCCAGTCCCAGCGCACGCGCCACGTCCTTCAATCTAAACTCCATGACCTTTTCAAACCCCAGCGCCTGGGAACCCCATGTCGCGCAGCACGCTGCGTGCCACCTCACGATCGTCAAAATGTATGACGCGATCCTTCAAAACCTGATACGTTTCGTGCCCTTTTCCGGCCAAAATCACGATATCACCGGGATGGGCTTCTCCGAGAGCGGCGCGGATCGCCTTGGCGCGATCCGGCTCGATCGTGTGCGGTGTGTCAAAACGGCGAAGCCCCACCAGCGCGTCGTTCATGATCGCGAGGGGATCTTCCGAGCGCGGATTGTCGGATGTCAGCACCACGAAATCGCTCGCTTGCGCCGCTGCTTGCGCCATCAAGGGGCGTTTGTACCGGTCGCGGTCGCCGCCGCAGCCAAACAGCGTGATCACACGTTTCGGGTGCAACTCGCGGGCTACGGAAATCACGTTACGCAAGGCGTCGTCGGTGTGCGCATAATCCACAACGATCAGAAACGGCTGGCCTTGCTGGATGCTTTCGAAGCGCCCGGGCACGCGCGGCGAATGTGCGATCGCGCCCGAGATCGTCTTCCAGTTCAGGCCATAGCTAAGCGCTGCGCCGCAAGCGGCCAGGATGTTGTAGGCGTTAAATTTGCCCACCAGGGGCGAAGTCAACCGGACTCGCTCGGCGCCGTGCTGCACGGTGAATCGCAGGCCGTCGAAATTCATCTCGAGCGACGACGCGAGCAGGTCCGCGCCTTCTTCAAACCCGTAGCGCAGGGTGTGCGGGGCGGGAGCGATCTGGCGGCCGTAAGGATCGTCGGAATTGATCACAGCCCAGGCGGGCGCGGGCGTACCCTCGGGTGCAAACAACAACTGTTTGGCCGCAAAATATCGCTCCATGGTGCGGTGAAAATCCAGGTGATCTCGGGTGAGGTTCGTAAATACGGCGGTGTGAAACGTAATGCCGAAAACCCGTCCTAGCGCCAGGGCATGGGACGAAACCTCCATTGTGGCATGAGTTCCACCGGCCTGCTCCAGTTCATGGAACAGGCGATAGAGATCGAGCGATTCGGGCGTCGTATTCACGGCTGGGCGCACCTCGCCGGCCATGCGGTACTCGATGGTTCCCACAAGTGCTGTCGTGATGCCGGCGGCGCGCAGCACGGCGTCGATCAGAAACGTTGTGGTCGTTTTTCCGTTGGTCCCCGTAACACCCGTCAGTTTCAACCTCTCATCCGGTGCGCCGTAAAAATTGCGCGCGGCTAACGCGAGCGCGTGCCGTCCGTGCTCGACCTGAATCCATGGTCCCGCAAATCCCGCCGGCGACTCCAATTCACTTACCACCGCGATGGCGCCTTTGTCCACGGCCTGCCGGGCGAATTCCCGGCCATCGGCGCGCGCGCCCGCAAACGCGAAAAACAAGAAGCCCAGCTGAACGCGCCGCGAATCGTACTCCAGGCCCGCCACGGGCACGCCTGCCAATTTCGCCGGCAACTCCTTCCGGAGCCGCACGCCCTGGAGGATCTGCGCTACGGTCATGCGGTCTCGCTAACGGCCAAAGAGCACGCGAACCGAACTCCCCAAAGGCAGAATCATGCCCGGCTCGGGAGCCTGGGCGCGCGCTACGCCGCTGCCGGTGAACTCCACCGGGATGCCGAGAGCAGCCGCTTGCTGAATCACGTTTCGAACAGTTTTTCCTTGAAAATTGGGAACTCGCGGCCCGCTCAAGTCCTGCTGTGGCGCTCCATTCGCTCCGTCCGGGCTGAAAAGAACCCGCTGGTCCAAAGCATTGCTTGCGGAAGCCGCCGGTCGGTCGTCGGTGGCATCGGCATTGTCCGCTTGGACCAGCGGGGGAGGGATGGAAGAAAGATCCGCGATCGCGACGTCGTTTTCGTCGGCGCGACCGCCACCCTCAGGAGGCACCATCTCAGGTAAGTCTTTCGGCACGTCCATGACGCGCAGGCCGGCGGAAGCCACTTCGCGGAACACCGGGCCCGAGCTCGGGCCGCCGTAGCCGAAGGTTCCTTCGGTCCCGTTGATGGTAGCGATGACTACGATCCGCGGATTCGTCACTGGCGCAAATCCCATGAACGATGCGTTGTAGGTGTGGGTGTACTCGTGCAGCCGGTAGTCGTAGATCTGAGCCGTACCGGTTTTGCCCGCGGACGTGTAGCCGAGCAGCCGAGCGTATCTGTAACCGGTGCCGTACGGCTTGATCACCACGCCTTCCATCATGCTGCGCATCGTAATCGCCGTTTCGGGACGCAACACACGCACCGGAGCCGCCACCGGCGCATCCATAAGCAGACGCGGCCTGATCAGCAATCCTCCGCTCGCGATGACGGCGCAAGCCTGCGCCAGTTGCAATGAGGTGACCCCGATTTCTTGTCCCATCGCAACCGAACCAATGGAACTCTTGCTCCACACGCGGAGCGGCCGGACCATTCCGGAGGATTCACCGGGAAGCGGCACGCCCGTTTTACGGCCGAATCCGAAGCGGCGGATGTAATCGTACAGGTTCTGGTCGCCCACCTGCAGTCCAATATTGATTGCGCCGATGTTGCTTGATCGCGCCAGCACGTCCGCCATACTCAGGGATGCGTAGCTGCTGTGATCGTGAATGATGCGGCCAAACAGATTGATGCTTCCATTGCCGCAATTGATGATGGATTCCGGACGCAGTTTGGTCGTCTCGAGGGCCGCAGAAAGCGTGATCACCTTATATACGGAGCCTGGCTCGAAGGGAGCCGAGATGGCCAGATTCTCGCGTGCCGATAAATGGCCGGGCTGGGGCGGCTCGTTCGGATCGAAGGTCGGATAGTTCGCCATAGCAAGAATATCGCCGTTGCGTGGGTCCATCGCCACCAGGCTGCCTGTCCTGCCGTGATGCAACTCCACCATCTTGGCCAGTTCCTGCTCGGCTACAAACTGGATTCGCGAATCGATGGTCAACCGGATGTCTTTCCCCGGCTGCGGCTGGCGCTCAACGCGGGAAGCGAATCCACGCCTTTGTACGTCTTCGGTGACCAGCATCTCGCCCGGATGCCCTTCGAGCTCATCGTTCAGGCTTTGCTCGATTCCGCCGTTGCCGTTCTGCGCGAAATCCACACTGCCAATGACGTGGGCGGCCAGCGTCCGGTTCGGATAAAAGCGCTGGTTTTCGGTACGGAACTCGATCCAGTCCAGATTCAGCTCGCGCAGCCGCTGCGCTTCTTCGCGCGTGATCTTGCGTTTCACCCAAAGAAATCCGCGGCGGTCGGCGGCAGAGGACTTCATTTTCTCGAGCAGGTCCTTGCCGTCCAGATTGAGGATTTTGGCCAGAATGTCGGACGCGACGGCGAAATCGGGTACGCGCAGAGGATCCACGCAGACCGATTCGGCAGGCAGGCTCATGGCCAACCGGTCGCCATAGCGGTCCAGGATGGCCCCGCGCGGCGCCTTGATTTCCTCCACTTGCTGCTGCTGATCGGATGCTAATTGTGCGTAGTGGCGATGCTGCACCACCTGGAGCTGGATCAGGCGGGCGCCGATCAGCGCGGCCCAAAGAAAGGTCACGCGAACCAGTAAGTGGACACGTCGTATCGCCAGCCGATCCATGGATTCACCTTTGCGGAGAGCGCTGCCGCCCTTACTTCGTTACTGCTTTCGCCAGCACTGCGTCGGACTTGTTACTGTCCAAATAGACCACGGCCTCCGGAGCCGGGTCGATGAAGCGCTGCGTGCGCGCCAGCTCTTCCAAGCGCGCCGGGCTCAGTAATTTGGTTTCCGCGAGTTCCAGCGCGGCGCGGTCCAACTCCAAACGCTGTTGTTCCTGGCGCAGAGCTTCCAGCTTGTAGCCGGCCATCAAGCGGTTCAGAGAGGGAAGCAGCAGCCCGATCACCAGCACTGCGAAGGCGAACGAGGAGCCGATCAGCCGCCAGCAGGTTTTGCGGGCCGACGGGTCGGCTTCGCGCAGCACTCTTGAGTTGTCGATGCGCTTTACGTACAAGTACACATCTTCGTTCGGGAATTGGGGGACCTCGAAGCGGTGTTCGTTATCCAGCGCCGGCATGCGCGCCGAGCCGCCGTAGGCGCCGTCCGCCGCGTATCGATCTAGCCTTGTTGCGAGAGTTGCCATTTTTGTCCCGGTTTCACTTCATCTCCACGGCCCGGAGCTTTGCGCTCCGTGAGGGAGGGTTGTTTATTGTTTCCTCTGATGACGGCCTGACCACGTGCTTGGTGAGTATTGCGGCCCGCCCAGCCCGTGCCAGCGTCTGAAAGCACTGCTTCACTTTTCGATCTTCGAGCGACATGAACGACAGCACCACCATGCGTCCGCCGCTCTTCACCAAATCCGGACCGATTTCGAGTAATCGATCCAATTCCTCTTGCTCGCCGTTCACCGCAATGCGCAACGCCTGAAAAGTTTGCGTGGCCGGATGGATGCGGCTCGTACGGGGCACGGCTTGTTCGATCACGCCTGCTAGACGCAGGGTCGTGTGAATGGGCCGTGCCCGGACGATTGCTCTGCTGATTCTCCGCGACCTCCTTTCCTCGCCGAATCGATAAATCAAATCGGCCAGTTCCTTTTCTGCAGTAAAATTCACGATCTGATCCGCGGTCAGCTCCTGGCTGCGGTCCTGCCGCATATCCAGAGGACCATCGGCCATCAACGAGAACCCGCGTTCGGGATCGGTCAGTTGATAGCGGCTCACACCCAAGTCGGCCAGCAACCCGTCGACTCGTTCCACGCCGCATGCCGCCAGCGCGGAGCGCAATTCCGAAAACGCTCCCCGGTGAAAGCGGATTCGATCCGCCCACTGTGAAGTGTTCAGTTTCGCCTGCTCCAACGACTGGGCATCGCGGTCGTTTGCGATCACAAATCCTGTTGTCAGGCGCTGCGCCATCGCGCCTGTATGTCCACCCAAACCGGCCGTCGTATCCAAGAAAATGCCGTCCGGACGCAGCGCCAGGTATTCCAGGCATTCGGCGAGCATCACCGGGACATGCATACATGGCCGCTACTTGAATCCTTTCGACTTGGCCGTCTTCAGCTTTTCGGACAGATTTTCCTGCGCTTGCCGCTTGCGCGCCTCGTACTCGGCCTTCGAATAGATGTTGATCCCGTCCTGCGACCAATCCATTCGCACTTCCTGGTTCTCCAGCACCAACGCGCGCCGCAAATCGGTGGACAGCGTGATACGTCCCTGAGGGTCGATCTTCGCATCCGAGCCAAGGTCGTTGGCCATGAACAAGAGCGCGTCGGCGGCGTCGGAATCCACCTTCGCCAGCTCCGCCAGAACTTTTTCGTTTTCTTTCCAGACCGAAATGGGGTAGATTCGAGCTATGCGGCCGTCCGTGCTCGTCACAAAATATCTGTCGTCCCCCAACGATGCCAAAAATTGCTGCATGTCCACGGGAAGCTTCAACCGGCCCTTGTCGTCCACATGTCCCGAAAAGAACCCACGAGGGGGCTCTACGGGCGGTGTTTGAGGCTGTGCTTCCACTTTTATCCACTTTGGGCCACTTTCGGCCTTAATGGATTGTGCCACGAGTCAAAATCGAAAGGCAAGAACTTTTTATGTTTACCCTCGGTGTGCTAACAATTTGGCGATGCCACCACTAGAACTTGGGGGATCCTCGCGGTGAAACCCACTCTGTACGATCTAGACCCCGGGTCGGGCTTTCCCGACATCGTTCGGATGGTGGTTGAAATCCCCAAAGGGTCAAGCAACAAGTACGAATACAGCCGCGAGCTGGCCGCTTTCCGGCTTGATCGGGTTCTGTATTCCCCCGTACACTATCCCGGTGACTATGGCTTCATACCTGGCACAGTAGCGCCCGACGGCGATCCGATGGATGTGCTGGTTCTGGTGGAAGAGCCGACCTTCACCGGGTGCGTTGTGGAAGTTCGGCCGATCGGCGTGCTCAACATGGTGGATCAGAATCAGAAGGACCAAAAGATTATCGCGGTTCTCAACCGGGACCCGCTGTATGAGCAGGTCCACACGCTCGACCAGATTTTTCCACACCTGCGCCGCGCAATCGAGCATTTCTTCAACATCTACAAGGAACTGGAAGGCCGCGCCACCAGCACCCTCGGTTGGGGCGATCCGATTGAAGCGCGCAATGTGATTGGCGTGAGCCGCAAAGAATATCTAGCGCGTGCGGGTAGCTGAAACCGCCCCGGTCGGGCTTCGGCTGAGCCGGATAATTGCGGCCGCGGACATGTATTTAACGGCGACATTGGAATCCGACAGATTTTGCTCGAGTGTCGGAATTGCCTCCCGGTTACCGCAACGCCCCAAGGCCTTTGCTGCAGCGGCTTTCTCGGCCCAGGTTTTGGCTCCGGTGGCGGAGGTTTCGAGCAGTTTGAAGGTCTGAGCGTCGCAGTCCTCGGCCAGCAGATTCAGGGCTTCCATGCGGGCCGCGACGGCTCCGTTTTTGAGGACTTGTTCGGCCGCAAGCACACCGATGTTGAAGGGACCCAGGAGCGCGCCGGACGCCGACTTGAGACCTATGACGGTCATCTTTTTCGGATCGTAGCGCAGACGATCGGCGCGGCGCAGCGCCCCTTTCACCCCGCCGTCCGTCGCCTTCTGCTGGCCGGCCACGACATCTTCGATGAAACCCCGGCCGCTTTTGTTCCCCATGTCCCACAGGGCCTTGGCGGCGGCGAACCGGACTTCGCCCGCAGGGTCGTCGAGCGCGGCGAGCAGGGCGGGGAAGGACTGCCGCGATCGCATTTCGCCCAATTCCGCGGCGGCTGTAGCGCGAATGAGCGGGTCCTTATCACTTTTCATCTCCTCTTCCACGAGCCGCACCGCTTCCGGGTCCAAGCCGATGGATCCAGTTGCGGTAACGGCCTGCCGCCGGTTCAGCGGATTGGTGTCGGCGATGCCGGGCTTCAGTACGTCCCAGGCGCTTTTTTCCGGTTGCGCGGCGAGCCATGCCAACGGAATCAGCAATCCAATTACGAACCTAATCAGCATCGGGCTCACCTCCCCGCGAAAGTGCCACCTGCGACGAGACGTTGCTGCTTTCGTGCTCGTTTCTCGCAGGCGTGGCCCAGTGCCTTGGCAACCTCTTCGACGACGATGAGCATAGACAAGTAAAGCGACCAGGGGCTGAGCGATTTTCGGAGAGGACAGGTGACCAGGCCCAAGTGAAATCTCCATCCTGCGAACCGCCAGGATTCGGCACTTCGGCGTTGGCGAGCCTCGCTGAACACGGCAGATCCGCGGCCATAATTAAAATATAATTTCCAGAAACCGCGCAACGACATATCGCGATAATGCAAAACCACGGCGCCGGCGGCGGTCACGATTCTCCGGCCACTCGCGAGCCACCGATCGCAGAAGTCCCGATCTTCGCCGGCAGGGCGTGCAAAACCGGCGTCGAAGCCGCCTATTTTCGTAAAGGATTCTGTTGCGATGGCAATATTGTTCGAGGGGCAAAATAGGCCACGTTCCGGATCGCGATTCATATGTGCGCGGAAATAATCCGAAATCAGCTGAACGGCCGCGGAATTCGGATTGCCGGGAAACGCGTTGATGGTCCGCCCGCCGATAAGTGCATCGGAAGCTCGCGTGAGGGCTGCATCCAGAGCGCCCAACCATTCGGGAATGGGGGCGCAATCGTCGTCGATGAATGCCAGAAAAAGGCCGGCGGCATGCTCTGCGCCGTGATTCCGTGCAGCACCGGGACCTCGGTTCGCTTGCCGCAAGAGCGTCACCCGAATTTGATTCCGGTGTTTGGCTACGATGCTATCGAGATCTACGCCGCCGCCATCGTCCACCACGATGACCTCGAATTCATCGCGCGGATATTCGAGGCGCCCTAACGCGGCAAGGCAACGATCCAGATCGGCCGGGCGATTGAAGGTTGGAATGATGACCGAGAATCTCATCGACTTCGCAAGGGGACCATTTTTCGCTGACTATTTCACCACGATGTTTACCAGTTTATCCGGAACAACGATCACTTTCACGATCTGGCGGCCGTCGAGCAGGGGCTGGACCTTGGTATCGGCCAGCACGAGCTTTTCGAGCGTCTCGCGCGGGGTGCCAAACGCGACGTTGATGCGCCCGCGCAGTTTGCCATTCACCTGGATCACCACTTCGGCTTCGTCTTCGCGAGCCAGATCCGGATTGTATTCCGGCCACGCGTGGCGGAAG
>Ga0335074_10009197_pt1 | contig 13779 bp, 11 predicted proteins | sample Lox_Sample_23_FD_206715 | JGI IMG/M metagenome (GOLD analysis project Ga0335074, IMG submission 206715) | Soil microbial communities from Loxahatchee National Wildlife Refuge, Florida, United States - Lox_Sample_2.3 | ecosystem: Environmental > Terrestrial > Soil > Wetlands | place: USA...
TCGAGCGCGTGCCGACCTACAAGGAGCAGCAGGTTGAGCTGCGCGAGCGCGATCTCGCGACCTACGGCTTCCTCGGATATCCGCTGCTGCAGAGTGCGGATATCCTGCTGTACCGCGCCGACTTCGTGCCGGTCGGCGAGGATCAGGTGGCGCATGTGGAGATGACACGGGAGATCGCTCGCCGCTTCAATCACCTTTTTGGCCGCGAGCCGCAGTTCGAGGAAAAGGCCGAGCGCGCGGTGAAGAGCCTCGGCGGGCGCAACAGCACGCTCTACCGGCAACTGCGCCGGCGTTATCAGGAAAGCGGCGATGCAGAGGCGCTCGCGCGGGCGCGCGCGCTCGTGCAGGCGAATAATCGCATCACCGTCGCCGACCGCGAGCGGCTGCTCGGATTTCTCGAGGGCTCGGGCGTCAGTATTCTGCCCGAACCGCAGGTGCTGCTCACGGCGGCCCCGCGCGTTCCCGGACTCGACGGGCGCAAGATGTCGAAGTCCTATGGGAACTCGATCGGCATGCGCGAGGACCCCGACTCGGTCGCGCAGAAGTTGAAGACCATGCAGACGGACCCGGCGCGCGTGCGGCGTACCGACCCCGGTGACCCCGAGAAGTGTCCGGTCTGGGAGCTGCACAAGATCTACTCGGACGAGCCCACGCGCACCTGGGTGAACGAGGGCTGCCGCAGCGCAGGCATCGGCTGTCTCGACTGCAAGCGTCCCGTGATCGACAAGATCGTGGAAGAAGTGCGCGGCTTTCGCCGGCGGGCGCAGGAATTCGAGGACAACCCCGATCTCGTGCGCAGCATCGTCGTCGAGGGCGCAGAGAAGGCGCGCGACGCCGCCCGAGCGACCATGGAGGAGGTGCGGCGCGCGATGCACCTTCGCGTCGCTTAGCAAGCGCGCGCCGGGGCAAGAGGATGATGGAGAAACCCGAGCTCAAGATCGTCGTCTCAGGCAGCGCCTCCGGCACTCCCGTGCCCGCGCAGATTCCCGAGCCTGCGCCCGAGCAGGTGGAAATGCCTTTCGCGGTCGTGAACGGCGAGCCCGTGACCGTGCTGCCTCGCGATCTGTACATTCCTCCGCAGGCGCTCGAAATCTTCCTCGAAGCCTTCGAGGGGCCGCTCGATCTGCTGCTCTACTTGATCCGCAGGCAGAACCTCGACGTGCTCGACATTCCGCTCGCGGAGATCACCCGCCAGTACATGCAATACATCGAGCTCATGCAGGACCTGCAGCTCGAGCTCGCGGGCGAGTACATGGTGATGGCCGCCACGCTGGCCGAGATCAAATCGCGCATGCTTCTGCCGCGTGCGCACCCCGACGGCGAGAACGCCGAGGAGGACCCGCGTGCCGAGCTCGTGCGGCGCCTGCAGGAGTACGAGCGCTACAAACAGGCGGCGGAAAGTCTCGATCGGCTGCCGCGCCTGGAGCGCGACGTATGGACGGCGAGCGCCGAATTGCGGGACCGCAAGGTCGCGCGGCTGCTCCCGCAAATCACCCTCCAGGAGATGCTGGCCGCGTTCAAGGAAGTGGTCGTCCGCGCCGAGCTCTTCGCGCATCATCGCATCGAGCGCGAGCGGCTGTCGGTCCGCGCCCGCATGACCGACATCCTCTCCGCGCTCGAGCAGGCGAGCTTCATCGAGTTCGTGCGGCTGTTCCGCCCGGAGGAGGGTCGGATGGGGGTAACGGTCACGTTCGTGGCAATCCTCGAGCTCGTGCGCGAGGGCCTGATCGATATCGTGCAGCCCGAACCGTTCGCAGCGCTGCACGTGCGCGCGGCGGCCCCGGGCCGCGGCCTGCGCCTGGTCGCAGACAATCCGGCAGCCGACGAGGGAACGGAGGCATGAGCGAGCAATACCTGAAGAACGTCGTCGAAGCGGCGCTGCTTGCGGCGGGCAAGCCGCTCTCGATCGAGGATTTCGCCTCGCTGTTCGCTGAAACGTGTCGCCCCGCCAGGGCCGATATCGAAGCGGCGCTCGCCGCGCTCGAGAGCGATTACGCCGGCCGAGGCATCGAGCTCAAAGAGACGGCGGCCGGGTTCCGCGTGCAGGTGCGGCGTGAGCTCGCGGAGGAGATTTCGCGACTCTGGCCCGAGCGTCCGGCGCGCTATTCGCGCGCGCTGCTCGAGACACTGGCGCTCATCGCGTATCGTCAACCGATCACGCGCGGCGAGATCGAAGCGGTGCGCGGCGTCGCCGTCAATCCCAACATCGTGAAGACGCTGCTCGAGCGCAACTGGATCCGCGTCGTCGGGCAGCGCGATGTGCCTGGACGCCCGGAGCTGCTCGGGACGACACGCGAATTCCTCGACTACTTCGGTTTGAAGAGTCTGGAGGAGCTGCCGCCGCTCGCCGAGCTCAAGGCGATGGCGGACTTCAACGTACAGCTCGAGCTCGCCGGAACGGGCCGCCTCGCGGCGGCGGGTGGGGGCGAAACGCTCTCCGGGGAGCAGGACCTCGCCGATACCGCCAGTTCCGCCGATTCCGGTTCAGCCGATTCGGGTGCGGCCGATGAGCCGGACGGTCCTGCGCCGTCTGCACCGGAGCGTGATGCAAGCGACGGTCAGGCGGACCCCGAGGAGCTCGTTGCCGCCTCGCCCGGACCGCGCTAGCCCATGCCGCGGGGGGTGAGAGCCCACGCGCGGCAGGAGAGCCGGCGGCAGGAGGCCGCCCAGCGTTTGCAGAAGGCGCTCGCCCACGTCGGGCTCGGCTCGCGACGCGAGGTCGAAGGCTGGATACGCGCGGGGCGGCTCACCGTGAACGGCAAGGTCGCCGAGCTCGGCATGCGCGTCCGCGCGTCCGATCGCATTCGGCTCGACGGCCGGCTCGTGCATCAGCGACCGGCGGCTTTGCAGCAGGTCTTCCTGTGCCATCGCTCGCCGGGCGAACCCCTCGACTTGGCGGCGCAGCGGCTGGCCGTCCCGCAGGCGAATGCGATCTCGACGGGCCCCGAGGCGAAGAAAGTGCGATCGAGCGCCGAGAGCACGCCGCGGACCCCGCGCCTCCCTCCCGGCACTGCGCTCGTCGACCGCCTGCCGCGTTCCGGGGGACGGCGCTTCATTCCCGTGAGCCCCATGCCGCGTCAGGACGGGGGTCTCGAACTCGTGACCTCCGATGGAGAGCTCGCGGAGCGGCTGCAGCGCGCCGTGCGCCGCCTGACCGCTGAATTCAGCATCCGCCTGCACGGCGAGCTGAGTGAGGCACAGCTCGCGAGCGTGCTCGCCGGGGAGCTCGACGGCGTCGAGCGGCTCGGTGTTGTCGGCTGCGAACCGAGCGGCGGGGAGGGCGCCAACCACTGGTATGCGTTCAGCGCGCGCGGCGCGAGCGGCCGCGAGGTGCGCCAGCTCTTCGAGCGCTCCGGGGCGACTGTCAGTCGCGTGCTGCGGACTCGCCTCGGTACCGTGGGGCTCGACCGGTCGCTCTCGCGGGGGCGCTTTCGGCGCCTTGCGGCCGGGGAGCTCGAGCAGCTGCTCAGGGCGGAGGCGCCGGCCGGCACCTCGCCCGGGCAGGTCCCTACTGCGCGTCGAAGCTCCCGCCGGTGACGGTGCGGCTCGCAGGCCCGAGCAGCGCAACGTAGGGCGCGGTGAGCGAGTCGGGATCGCGCAGCTTCGCTGGATTTTCCGCGGGGTAGGCTTGCGCGCGCATACGCGTGCGCGTCGGCCCCGGATTGATCGTGTTCACGCGAATCGCGGTGATGTCGGAGAGCTCCGCAGCGAGCACCTGGGCGAGCCCCTCGACGCCGAATTTCGAGACGGCGTACGCTCCCCAATACGCCTTCCCCCGACGTCCGACACCGCTCGAGGTATACAGGATACGGGCATCTTTGGAGCGCTTGAGCGCAGGCAGGAGCACCTGCGTGAGCGCGAATGCCGCGGTCAGATTCACGTGCAGCACCCGGCACCACGTCGGCACGTCGTAGTGCTCGATCGGCGTGAGGGTGCCGAGGATCCCCGCGTTATGCAGCAACCCGTCGAGGCGTCCGAAACGCTCGTGAACCGCAGCGGCGAGCCGGTCATAGTCGCCCGCGAGCGCGCGTTCGAGATCGAGGACGGCGACCGTAGTCGAGCCGGGCCGAGCCGTCTCGATCTGCTCCTGCACCGTCTCGAGCTTGCGCTGACTGCGGCCGACGAGGACGACGGTCGCGCCATGCAGGGCGCACGCCCGCGCGACGGCGCGGCCGATGCCGTCGCTCGCGCCGGTGATCGCGATGATGCGCCCCGCGAGCTCCGCAGGCGCCGGGACGTGTCGGCGTGGGTCGAAAGCCGTCTCACCGTCTGTCGCGGGGTGGGTGCTCAAGTCCGTTCCTCCTGTTTGATTCGAAAGCGGCGGCGATCCGCGAGCCGCGCCGCGCGCCACGCGTGCCAGGCATCGCCGAGGCGCGCGGCACGTCCGCCCGCCTCGGACGAAGCAGCGGGCGCGCCGCCCTGGCGCGCCGCCCGGACCGCGCGGCTCGAGCCCCGCACCGTGAGCGCGCTCCAGACGAGCAGGCCCCGCTGCGCCGGCTGAGCCGTCGCGGGTAGCGCGATGCAGCTCGCGGCGAGCGACGCGCGCCCGGCTCGATGGCGCGCCTCGATGAGGCTGCGCAGCGCCGGGGGCCACGGTGGGCGGGCGAGCGCGGACGGCTCGATGCCGTGCGCCTCGAGCTCATCGAGCGGGAGGCGCAGACGACCGAGGTGCGCATCTGCCGCGAGTGCGTTGAGCAGCTCGATCTCCTTCAATGCCGCGCCGAACGCGCGCGCGAGTGCCGCACCGCTCGACTCCTGCGCGACGATCACCGTCATCGCGGAGGCCCAGCGGTCGCAATATGCCACCAGGTCCGCGCGTGTTTGGAAGGTCGCAGCGGCGAGATCCCACTCTGCCACCTCGACGAGTCCGACGGGATCGATCGCTCGATGACCGGCGGCCGCGAGCAGGGCACGAGTGGCAGGATGCACGGGGCGTCCGGCCGCGCAACGGCTGCATTCCTCGCGCCACCAAGCGAGGCGCACGTGCGCGACGCCGTGATCGAGCCCGCCCCGCAGCGCGGCGCCGATCTCGCGCTCGATATCGAGCAGCGGTCCGAGCACCGCCCGCAGCGGCGCCGGCGAGTAGAGCCACGCGAAATCGCGGGCGGAGCCCGAGAGCGTGCGGCGCTCGCCCTCGCGCTCACGCCTCGCGTGCATCCTGAGAGGAGGACGATGCATCTGGAGCCGCCGCCTCGATCCCGGCGACCGGTGAGGAACGGCGCACGAGCTGCTCGATGGGATTGGCGCCCGGGAGCGGCGCTTGAGCCGTGACGCCGAGCTCGGGAAACCGGCGCGCCTGTGGAAGCACGTGGCGCTCGAGCGAGCCGACCGAGGCGTTATAGGCCTCGACGGCCGAGCCGAGCCGAGCGCCGAGCTTATCGAGGTGCCCAAAGAAGGTCCCGAGGCGGCGATAGAGCTCCTCACCGAGCTCGCGAATGGTCGCCGCATTCTGCGCGACGACCGTCTGGCGCCAGCCGTACGCGACCGCTTTGAGCAATGCAATGAGGGTCGACGGCGTCGCGATGATCACCCCCTGCTCGAGCGCGCTATCGAGCAGTTCCGAGCGCTCGGCGAGTGCGGCGGAAAGGAACTGATCGCCCGGCAGGAAGAGGATCGCGAACTCCGGGCTGCGCTCGAACTGCGTCCAGTAGCTCTTGGCGGCGAGCTCGCGCACTCGCATCTCCACCTGCTGGGCATGCCGCTCGAGGGCAAGACGGCGGGCTTCCTCGGTTGCGGCTTCGAGCGCCTCGAGATAGGCATCGAGCGGCGTCTTCGCATCGACCACGAGGTCGCGGCTGTCCGGCATGTGCACCACGAGATCCGGCCGCAGGGCGCCTTCGCGGCCGACGACGTGCAGCTGCTCCGTGAAATCACAGTGCTCCGCCATGCCCGCGAGCTCCACTACCCGCTTGAGCGTGAGCTCGCCCCAGCGGCCTCGCACCTCCGGCCGGCGCAGCGCCGTGACGAGATTGCGCGTCTCGCGCTGCAACTGTGCCTGACCGCCCGCAAGCGTCTCGATTTGCGAGCGCAGGTGGGCGTATGCATCGCGCCGCTCGCGCTCGAGCGCCTGGGATTGGTTCTCCACGCGCTCGAGCGCCGCCTTGAGCGGCAACACGAGCTGCTCGATGGCCGTCTCACGCTCCTTCAATTCGCCCTGCGCGACGACGTGCTGCGTGCTCAGCGTCTCGCGCGCCATGTTGAGAAAGAGCTCACTGTTCGCGCGCAGCGATTCCGAGGCGAGCGAGTCGAAGGCCGTGCGCAGGCGCTGCTCGGTCTCGGCAGCGAGCGCGGCGCGCTCCGCGTCCTGCGCGATCCGCGCCGCGAGCTGTGTCCGAGCGCGTTCGAGCTCGAGCGCGAGCTGCTCGCGCAGTCGCGCGGAATTCAGGTGCGCGATGAGGGCGCCGAGCGCCGCACCGGCCATGAGGGCGAGCGCGGCGATCAGCGCGGCGAGTGATGCGGTCATGGAGGGGCTCCGACCGCCTCGCGAGCGACCGCCGGTCGGTGCAGCCAATCATAAATCTCGAGCGGCGTATGCACCCACCCATCGGCCGGCCACGATCGCGGATCATCCGCGGTTCCGAGGTACCCGAAGCACGCGACGACAGCGCGCATGCCTGCGGCCCGCGCCGCGAGCACATCGCGCTCGGCATCCCCGACGTACACACATGCTCGCGGTTCGACCTCGAGCCGCTCGGCCGCATGCAGGAGCGGCAAAGGATGGGGCTTGCGCTCGGGGAGCGTGTCGCCGCTCACGATGACCCCCGCCCGCGATTTGAGTCCGAGCGCCTCGAGCAGCGGCTCGGCGAGCGCCCCGGGTTTGTTCGTCACGATGCCCCAGCGCGTGCCCTCGCGTTCCAGGCGCGCGAGCAGCTCGAGCATCCCCGGGAATGGGCACGTATGCACGCAGAGCGCGGCCGCATAGAGCTCGAGCAGCCGCTCGCGCAGAGTGAAGAACTCCGCTTCCGGCGCGTTCGGAAAGGCAAGCCTCACCAAGGCCGAACTGCCATGCGAGACGTAGCTGCGAATTCGCTCGTACCCGAGCGCCGGCAGCGCATGCTCCGCGCGCAGCCGGTTGAGCGCCCGCGCGAGATCCCCTGCGGTATCGAGCAGAGTGCCGTCGAGATCGAACAGCACGGCGTGAAACGGGGCCGGGTTCACGCGGGCGCCGTGCGCACGAAATGTGCGATGTAGTTGACGGATGGGTCGTGGGTCGCGCGGCAGCGTCCCGAGAACGGGTCGAGCTCGAGTCCGGCAACGTCGCGCAGGGCGAGCCCTGCGCTGCGCCCCCAGCGCGCGAGCTCCGAGGGTCGGATGAAGCGCTCGTATTCGTGCGTGCCTCGCGGCAGCAGATTGAGCACGTATTCGGCGGCGACGATCGCGAGCAGAAACGACCGTAGATTCCGGTGCAGGGTCGATACGAACACGTGTCCCTGCGGGCGCGTGAGCCGCGCAAGCGAGCCGAGCGTTGCGGCGGGATCGGGGACGTGCTCGAGCATCTCCATGCACGCGACCACCTCGAACGAGCCGGGCTCCGCGGCCGCGAGGGCCTCGGCGCTCTCGAGGCGGTAGTCGATCGCAAGCCCGGCTTCCGTTGCATGCTGGCGCGCCGCAGCGATCATGGCGGGAGCGAGGTCGATCGCCGTGACCCGCGCACCGGCGCGGCTGAGGCTCTCCGCGAGCAGACCGCCCCCGCAGCCGACATCGAGCGCGCGGGAGCCCGCGAGGCTTGCCCGATCGGGGCTCGCACGCTCGAGAACGAACTGCGTGCGCACCGGGTTGAGCAGATGCAGCGGGCGGAATTCCCCCTGCGGGTCCCAGAATCGATGCGCAAGCGAGTCGAATTTGCCGAGCTCGGCGCTGTCGGCGTTTCGGTCCGCCCGCTCCGGGCGACCCGCATGCATCGTGCGGTCCGCGCTCAAAGCCGTGCGCTCCAGCGGTGCGCGATTTCGACGAGCTCCGTCTCATCGAAGGCGAGCAGCCGCCCCGCGGCGACGCGTGGCGTTCCGTTGATCCACACGTGGCTGATGCGGTCGCGGCTCGCCCCGTACACGACGGCCTCCGCGGGGTCGTCCTCGGATCGGCAAGCGAGCGTGCCGAGATCGACCGCGATGAGATCGGCGCTCTTTCCGGGCTCGATCGAGCCGGCGATCGCTTTCAACCCGAGGGCCGCGGCGCCCCCGAGCGTCGCCAGCTCGAGCGCGCGGTCGGGTGCGAGCGCATCGGCCACGCGGCTCTGGGTGCTCGCCACGAGCGCGGCCGCACGCGCCTCCGCGAGCACATCGAGCGCGACCACCGAGGTTGAACTGCCGGTGCCAAGCCCGACCGACACGCCGTGCTCGAGCAGCGGCGCGAGTGCGCAACAACCGACGCCGCGGCGCAGGCTCGACTGCGGACAGGCGACGGCGGCGGTCCCCTTGCGCGCGAGAAGCTCTATCTCTGCGTCCTCGAGTCGATTGATGAACAGCGCCGAGAAGCTCGGACTCAACAGCCCGAGCGCATCGAGCCGGCGCAGCGGGCGCATGCCGTGGCGCGCACCGTGAGTCTCGATCTCGGCGCCGGTCTCGTGTACGGGTATCGCGATCCGCGCATCGAGCTCGTCGGCGATCGTTCGCACGCGAGTGAGGGCCGCATCGCTCAGCGTCTGCGCCGCGGCGGGCGCGAAGTGCAGGCTGATCCACGGGTCGGCCTTGTACTCATCCCAGAGCGCCTCGGCTCTTGCAAGATGCCCGATCACTCCTTCGGCCCACTGCGTCGCGCGCTCATCGACCGGCAGACCTATCGCGGCCCGCACGCGTGCGAATGAGGCAACCCGCGCCACCTCTTCGGGCCCGCCGTCACGGGAAGCGAACGCCGTGATGCCCGAGCGCAGCATTTCCGCGATCGCGAGCCGGGCTCCATCGCGCACGAGGTCCGCGTTGTCGAGCGCCTCGAGGCGCCACGGCGCAGCCGGTGCATCCGCGACACCGTGCGCGGGGACGCCCGCACGCGCGGCAGGGAGCGCGAGCCGGCGTACGCGCGCGAGAAACTCCCCAGCACTCATGTGCGCGTTCACGAAACCGGGCAGCAGCACATGCTCCGCGAGCTCCACGCGCTCGCGCGCGGCGAACCGCTTGGCAAGCTCCGCGATGGGGCCGAGCGCTGCGATGCGGCCGTGCGCGATCGCAACGGCGTGGCGCGCGAGCGCCGCCGTGCGCGGCGCAATTGGAAGCACCCAGCGGGCCTCGATCAGCAGATCGGCGGGCTCGGCATTCTGCATGCAGAGAGTATACGGCCGAGGCGCCGAGCGGGACCCTCGATGTGTTAAACTTTTCCTTTTGATTGAGTCCGTTTACGGGCAGTCCCCGAGCTTGCCGAGCAGCATGAGCGATATCGCACGAGAGATCCTTCCCGTCAACCTCGAAGACGAGATGCGCCAGTCGTATCTCGACTACGCGATGAGCGTGATCGTCGGGCGAGCGCTTCCCGACGTCCGCGACGGGTTGAAGCCGGTCCACCGGCGCGTGCTCTTCGCGATGCGCGAGCTCGGCAACGACTACAACAAGCCGTACAAGAAGTCCGCGCGCGTCGTGGGCGATGTCATCGGCAAGTACCACCCCCACGGGGACTCGGCCGTCTACGACACGATCGTGCGCATGGCCCAGCCGTTCTCGATGCGCTACGTGCTCATCGACGGACAGGGGAATTTCGGCTCGGTCGACGGCGACATGCCGGCGGCGATGCGCTACACGGAGGTGCGCATGTCGCGCCTCGCGCAGGAGCTGCTCGCCGACATCGACAAGCAAACGGTCGACTTCACGCCGAACTACGACGAGTCGGAGAGCGAGCCGGCGGTGCTGCCGACGCGCATTCCAAACCTGCTCGTCAACGGCGCATCCGGCATTGCGGTCGGCATGGCGACGAACATTCCGCCGCACAATCTCACCGAGGTCGTCAACGCATGCCTCGCGCTGCTCGATGACCCTGCGCTCCCGCTTGCGGAGCTGATGCGTCACGTGCCCGGACCCGATTTCCCGACGGCGGGCATCATCAACGGCGCGCAGGAGATCGCGACCGCGTACCGCACGGGTCGCGGCCGGCTTTCGATCCGTGCGCGCACGCATTTCGAGGACATCGACGATCGCAGGCGTCAGGCGATCATCGTCACCGAGCTCCCTTACCAGGTGAACAAGGCGCGGCTTCTCGAGCGCATCGCCGATCTCGTACGCAACAAGGAGCTCGAGGGCATCTCGGAGCTGCGCGATGAGTCCGACAAGGACGGCATGCGCGTCGTGATCGAGCTGAAGCGCGGCGAGGTCGGGGAGATCGTCCTCAACAATCTGTTCGCGCAGACCCCGATGGAGACGGTCTTCGGCATGAACATGGTCGCGCTTGCGGACGGCCAGCCGAAGCTGTTCTCGCTCAAGGAGATGCTCGAGGCGTTCATCCGCCACCGGCGCGAGGTCGTCACACGGCGCACGATCCATGATCTGGCGCGCGCGCGGGAGCGAGCTCACATTCTCGAGGGACTCGCGGTCGCTCTCGCGAATCTCGATGACGTGATCGCGCTCATCCGCGCGGCCGCATCGCCCGCGCAAGCGCGTGCGGCGCTGCTCGCGCGCACGTGGCTGCCGGGCTTGGTGACCGAGCTGCTCGCTCGCGCCGGCGAGATCGAGGCGAACGGCGCGAGCGCGGAGAGCGGCCTCGTGCCGGGCGGCTATCGGCTCTCGGAGCTGCAGGCTCAGGCGGTCCTTGACATGCGTCTGCATCGGCTGACCGGGCTCGAGCAGGAGAAGATCGTCGAAGAGTACAAGGTGCTGCTCGAGACGATCCGCAACCTGCGTGAGATCCTCACGCGGCCCGAGCGGCTGACCGAGGTCGTGCGCACCGAGCTCGGCGACGTGCGCGAGACGTTCGGCGATGTGCGCCGCACCGAGATCAGCCTCGATCATCTCGCGCTCTCCACCGAGGATCTGATCGAGCCTCAAGACGTGGTGGTCACGCTCTCGCACGCCGGCTACGCGAAATCCCAGCCCATCGCCGAGTATCAGACACAGCGGCGCGGCGGGCGCGGACGCGCGGCCACCGCCGTCAAGGACGAGGACTTCATCGAGAAGCTGTTCGTCGCCCACACGCACGACACGGTGCTGTGCTTCTCGAATCGCGGGAAGGTCTACTGGCTCAAAGTGTACGAGTTCCCGCTCGCGGGGCGCGGTTCGCGCGGGCGACCGATGGTGAACCTCCTGCCGCTCGAGGAGGCCGAGAAGATCAATGCGATTCTTCCGGTGAAGAGCTTCGACGAGGAGCACTTCGTCTTCATGGCGACGAGCCAGGGCACCGTGAAGAAAACGCCGCTCGCGGCGTTCTCGCGGCCGCGCGCGAGCGGCATCATCGCCGTCGATCTGCACGACAACGACCGGCTGGTCGGCGTCGCGCTCACGGACGGGCAGCGCGAGATCATGCTCTGCACGAGCGGCGGCAAGGCGATTCGCTTTCACGAGGAAGAAGTGCGCGCGATGGGCCGCGATGCGGCGGGCGTGCGCGGCGTGAGGCTCGGGGAGGGGCAGGAGCTCATCGCCCTCATCGTGGTCGGCGACGGTCTCGTGCTCACCGCCTCGGAGAACGGGTATGGGAAGCTCACCCCGCTCGACGATTTTCCGCGCCACGGCCGGGGCGGGCAGGGCGTCATCGCGCAGCAGACGAGCGAGCGCAACGGCGCCATGGTTGCGGCGCTCCAGGTGGTCCCGGGGCAGGAGCTCATGCTGATCAGTTCGAGCGGCACGCTGGTGCGGACGCCGGTCGACGAGGTGTCCATCGTCGGGCGCAACACGCAGGGCGTGCGTCTCATCCGCCTCGGCGAGGGCGAACGGCTGACCGGCATCGAGCGTATCGAGAGCCTGAATGGCGAGGCGCCAGAAGCCGAGAGCGAGGAGCCGCTCGGCGATCAGCCGCCCGGCGAGCCGAGTTAGCCGAGCGCACGCGGCGCCGGGGCCGGTAGCGGCGCCGGGGCGGCCCGGTCGGGCGGCGGCCGCCGCGCCGGCCCCGGGAGTCACAAACTCAGAGCCAAAAGTTCTGACGATTCGGGCCGCGAATGGCTAACATTGGCGGCTCCCTCTTTACGGTTCGGATCGAATCCGGGATTTTGCGTGCGCGTATTCAATTTTGCCGCGGGGCCGGCGGTGCTGCCCCTCGAAGTGCTGGAGCGGGCTCGCGAGGAGCTCACGGACTGGGGCGGCTCGGGTATGTCCGTCATGGAGGTGAGCCACCGTAGCAAGGCGTTCATCGCGCTCGCGGGCGAGCTCGAGGCTCGGCTGCGGGAGCTTGCCGGTATCCCCGCCTCCTACAAGGTACTGCTTCTGCAGGGCGGCGCGACCGCGCAGTTTGCCGCGATTCCGCTCAATCTCGCGGAGGCGCGTTCGACCGCGGACTACGTGAACACCGGCTCCTGGTCGCAGAAGGCGATCGATGAGGCAAAGCGCTTCCTCAACGTGCGCATCGCCGCCGATGAATCTGCCTCCGGCTACAACACGGTGCCCGAGGCGCAGTCGATCGCGCCCACGCCCGGGGCCGCCTACCTGCACTACACGCCGAATGAGACGATCGGGGGAGTCGAGTTTCCGTACGTGCCGGAGACGGGTTCCGTGCCGCTCGTCGCGGACATGTCCTCGACGATCCTCTCGCGCCCGCTCGATGTCACGCAGTTCGGCCTCATCTACGCGGGCGCGCAGAAGAACATCGGTCCCGCAGGGCTTTGCATCGTAATCGTGCGCGAGGATCTCATCCGCAAGGCCCGCGCCGGCACGCCTTCGGTGCTCGACTATGGCGCCATGGCGAAAGATGCCTCGATGCTCAACACGCCGCCCACCTTCGCCTGGTACATCGCCGCGCTCGTGCTCGACTGGATCAAGGGTCGCGGCGGGCTCGCCGCTCTAGGCGCACAGAACCGCGCGAAAGCCGAGGCACTCTATCAGGCCATCGACTCGAGCGGTTTCTATCGCAATCCGGTCGCCAAGCGCTGCCGCTCGTGGATGAACGTTCCCTTCACGCTCGCCAATCCCGAGCTCGACAAGCGCTTCCTGTCGGAGGCGGCCGAGGCCGGACTCGCGAATCTCGCGGGACACCGGTCGGTCGGCGGCATGCGTGCGAGCCTCTACAACGCGATGCCGATGGCGGGTGTGCAGGCGCTGATCGCATTTATGAAGGAGTTCGAGCGCCGCAATGGCTGACGGAATCGAGCGCCGTGCGCGCTATCGCATATTGACTCTCAACAACCTGAGCGCGCGCGGACTCGAGCGACTGCCGCGCGAGCGCTACGAGGTCGGTCCCGAAGTGACCGAGCCGCAGGCGATCCTCGTGCGCTCGGCCGACATGCATTCAATGCCGGTGCCGAGCACTTTACTTGCCGTCGGGCGCGCGGGGGCCGGCGTGAACAACATTCCGGTTGCAGCGCTCGCCCGACGCGGCATTCCCGTTTTCAATGCCCCGGGCGCGAATGCGAATGCCGTCAAGGAGCTCGTGCTTGCGGGCCTGTTCCTCGCGGCCCGCAACATCTGTCCGGCCTGGTCGTTCGCGCGCTCGCTCTCGGGCGATGACGAGGCGATCGATGCGGCAGTCGAAGCCGGCAAGAAGAAGTTCGTAGGCTTCGAGCTGCCCGGACGCACGATCGGGGTGGTCGGACTCGGCGCGGTCGGCGTCGAGGTCGCGAACGCCGCGCTCGCACTCGGGATGAAAGTCCTCGGCTACGATCCGCAGATCACCGTGCAGCGTGCCTGGCAGCTCTCCTCGAACGTCGAACAGGCGCTT
>Ga0335074_10009198_pt1 | contig 13776 bp, 12 predicted proteins | sample Lox_Sample_23_FD_206715 | JGI IMG/M metagenome (GOLD analysis project Ga0335074, IMG submission 206715) | Soil microbial communities from Loxahatchee National Wildlife Refuge, Florida, United States - Lox_Sample_2.3 | ecosystem: Environmental > Terrestrial > Soil > Wetlands | place: USA...
AGCGGTAAGTTGGGCTACCTTCTCTTTCATTTCTATAGGATGAAAGATATCACATTTCGAAATACGCTGCAAGGGAAAAACGACAAACTATGACCAAAATGTTTTACCGGATAAATCGACCCGGCCGTCAGGAGCGATATTCTAAGATCAATGTCGGTTTCCGCCCGCCCATTGGAGCACGCTCGGGCCCAGGTCCGCTCCGCGATCATCCATCGGCGACCGATCGCCGCACTGTACCAGGGGCGCAGACGGCTGCTCTGTCCGCACCTGTTAGGTTGGAACAAACATCGCCGGCTCCAAGTGTTGTGCTACCAATACGGAGGCGACAGCGAAAGCGGCCTCCACCCCTCTGACCCTTCAGAGAACTGGCGCTGTTTGGCAGTAGAGAATCTCGGCCAGGTCGAGTTCCTCAATGACCCTTGGCATACCGCCGAAAACCATTCGCGACCCCAAACCTGCATCGAAGAAGTCGAACTCGATGTGGATGATTTCCCTGAGCCAGACTGAATCACCCAACCTCAAAAGTGCAAAACTCTAGGCTAGACCAAGACCGCGCCGCCGAATTGCAACACCGCAATCAAATCGGCCCGAACGCGAGGCGGAATGGGCATTCGTTCAATCTGGGCTACTGTTCTTGCTATCGGATACTCGAAAGAATGTAGTTCAATCCCGCGATCCCAAATCGCGTAGCAAGCAAGAGGCTTGCCTCTCTTCGGTTGGCCCAGACTCCCTGGATTGACCACAATCGCGCTTCCTGTGCACCGCACGAAGGGCTTATGTGTGTGTCCCACGAGCAGAACATCGCCGGAAATCCGGTCCGCCTCAGCGTCCCAATCACTGGACTCAGGCGGTACGTACCTGTAAAGAGGGTCCGATGGCGCTGCGTGACACAGGAAGAACCGGGTTCCATCGACGCTCCGCTCAACTGTCACCGGCAATTTCGAGAGGTATTCCAAATCATCGGGCCGGAGCTGTGCTCTGGTATACGCCAACGTGGCGCTTGCCATTTCACGGAAGTCCGGCGAACAGCAAGGATCTGCGTTGAATGCGACAGCGTGGTCGTGGTTGCCGCGAACCACAACAGCCGCTTTGGACCTGACGAAGTCGATCACCTCCCGTGGGCTTGGGCCGTAACCGACCAGATCTCCCAAGACCCATAGCTCGTCGTTAAGATTCGGGAATCGAGGACAACGCCTCGATATTCGCGTGAATGTCCGAAACAATGGCGATCTTCATGACCGGTCGGGGCGGCGCTTGAAAATGTATTCGCGGGTCAGGTGGCGAGCCCGGCTGGAGCGCTTGGCAAAAAGCACCTGGTAAACGTCGGTTTGGCCGTCCTGGAAACTCAAGGACGACGCGGAGAGGTAGAGCAGCCAGATCCGGTATGTTTGACGGCCCACGTGTTCCATGCAAATCCCTTCGGCGCTCAGGAGGCGGCGGACCCAGTGGCTGCACGTGATCGCGTAATGGGGGCGCAGATTCTCGACATCCAGAACCTCGAAGCCGACGTCCTCGGCGGCCCTCAGGACATCGGTCAAATGCGCGAGTTCGCCACCTGGAAAGACATAGTTCCTCAGAAACCGTGACTCAGGCCCATCTCTGACGGACTGGGGCCGCACGATGCCGTGGTTCAGGAACAGCCCATCCGGGCCGAGGAGCCGGGATACTTTTGCAAAGTACTGATGAAGTCTCTTCCTTCCGACATGCTCGAACATACCGACCGACGCGATCTTGTCAAAACAGCCTTCCACGTTCCGAAAATCGGTCGTTTCCACTTGAACATGATCGGTTAGTCCCTGTGCGTGAGCTGATTTCCAGGCGTGGTCGGCCTGGGGCTTGCTGAGAGTGCACCCAGTGGAAGTTGCGCCGTATCTCCCGGCGGCGTGCAGCAGTAGAGCGCCCCATCCACAGCCGATATCCAGGAATTTGTCGCCAGGCTGGATGTTCAGCTTACGGCAAATCAGGTCCAACTTGGCAAGTTGGGCGTCCTCCAGGGATTGGTTGAGCCCCAGGAAATAGGCGCACGAATACACCATTCGCGAGTCGAGAAAAGCTCTGTATAGCTCGTCGGAGCGGTCGTAGTGAAACTCGATATTCCACCGGGCTCGTGACCGGGACTGGAACAGAGATTCAATTTGCCAACTCGAAGCCAGCGTCTGTAATGCTCCCTTGAACCGGTGGAATGGCGTTCCGGGACGGGATGCCTTGAAGGAAATGGCGCTCATGAGGTCACCGCGGACATCAAATCGTCCATCGATAAAGTCTCTCGCGGCAGTGTAAATGTCTGCGGCAAGAAACCTCTCGTAGTCCGCTGGTTGGCGAAAATGGAGGTGGAACCTTACAGGACCGGATCCGTAGATAGCCGGCGGCCGGTCCGGAAGCACGACAGCATAGGAATGCCGCTGGCTCTCGTCGGAGGCAGGAGCGTTCCAGGTGTCTGACTCACATGCCGGGGCAGTCATCCAGATTAGTCCTCCCGAAGTTTTAACTCAGGACGATCCGTATAGGGCGGGCGTAACTTGAATACCAATTCCATCAACAGCGCTTTTCGCGCTTCCATCGGACAGACCTCAAAGGCGAAGGTCGTGGGAGTCTCGAATTCCGCGAAATTTCGCTGATCAAAATGATCCAACAATCGTGTGTAGATACTTGCAGCTTCGCCCACATAAAGGAGGTCACCTCCGTCGAAGAGAGCGTAAACCCCAGAATCTCGCGGCGCGTTCGCAAGGATGACGCCATACTGAAAAGGGTAGCGGCGTGCGGTCTCAATGGGCACAGTCCACACCGGCGAGCTACACTCTAGCAGCCCGCCGAACCTCCTTTACGCTGTTATTTTCGGGGAACCACCTTGGAAGGAACGACTCCCGCAGCACTTCCGCCGCAGGAGTCATCGGCCGCACAAGCGACTTTACGCGAACTCCACCGCTCTTTTCATACCGTATCCGATCTCCGCTTTGGAGTCAAGCTCCTGCGTGGAGCTGGTTGCAGCCGGGATTAGCAGCGGGCGATTGGGAAATTGGGTGCCGCCTGCAAAGAGATCTGACCTGCGGCACGGCCATCCGCCGAAGTCGCACAATGTCCCACAATGGAAGTGGTTGACTTGCCCCGGCCTCGGTCCGATAATCAAATCGGGTGTTGGAGTTCGCCTTGAAAACGGCCCCACCTGGGGAAGATGACTCCTATCCGGGGTTCTTTCGGTGGAGCCGACACCAACATTCCTCGCCGTTCGGCCTTCCGCCGTTTTGAATCCCGACAGATGAACGAGTCTCGGTTCCGCACAAGCCGTGCGGACGGGTGATCTATGACACAAGCGACGGAGCCGGCGGGCGATCTCAATTCCTCCCAGAAGCGGCACCTACTGACAAGTTCGCAATACGCGGATAAGCTGTTATCCGAGATCGAGGCGGTGCTGTCGGCGGCAAGCTCCAAATCGCCGTTCCCGAAATTCAAGGGCGACATCACGCCGGCGCAAGCGAAAGTGGTGCAGGACTACCTTGCCCGCTTTCGCGCTCAAATCGTGCGCATGCTCGCCAGCCAGGGTATCAAGCCGCCTGTCCCCGACATCGGTTCTATCCACTCCATCCGCGTCACCCTTGCGTTCGTCCGGATTGCGTTTGAGGAGTGTGCGCCGAACAGGATGCGTGGCTACGGGGAAGTTCCTGAATCGAAGATTCAGGAATTGAACGGCATCGTGGGGGAAATGACGGCCGCTGCCGAGAAGCTGAACGAGTATCTCGCTCAGGGCCTCGGACAGGACCTCCAGGCGCGACTCGAACGGTTGCAGCGGACTGGCGATGAGATCAATCTGCTCAAGAGCCTGGAGCGCGTGATCAATGAGCACGGACAGGTCGAGTTTCGTCCGGCGCTCTCGATGATTCTTGATCGCCTGGAAAGCAAAGCATTCGAAATCGCCGTATTCGGCCGAGTCAGCTCCGGAAAATCGTCGCTTCTGAATTACATTGTGGAATCGGATGTTCTTCCGGTAGGCGTGAATCCGATTACCGCCGTGCCAACCAGGCTCGTCTATGGCCACCAGCCAGCGTTATCCGTTTGGTTCGCTCACAAGAGTTCAGAGCGGTTGGAAGTTAGCCATCTGCCGGAATTCGTCACCGAGCAGCAAAACCCGGCAAATTCGAAGCATGTCACGCGGATCACCGTCCAACTGCCGTCGGCGCGCTTGCGCGACGGTGTTGTGCTGGTGGACACGCCTGGCCTGGGCTCCCTTGCGACCGCTGGAGCGGTGGAGACTCTTGCGTATCTGCCGCGGTGCGATCTGGGCGTAGTGTTGATCGATGCCGGCTCGACACTAACGCAAGATGATTTGGGGACCATTCAGGCCCTGTACGACGCCGGTGTTCCGGCCTCGGTCTTGCTAAGCAAGGCCGACCTGCTCAGTTCTGAGGATCGCGGAAAGGTTGCCCAATACATTGCGGACCACGTTCAATCGCAGCTTGGGCTGAAGCTATCGGCACACCCCGTGAGCGTAAAGCCGGAGCATTCCGCCCTCCTGGACGAATGGCTGCAAACAGAGATTCTGCCGTTGTATGACCGGCACCAGCAGCTTGCACAAGAATCCATCCAGAGGAAGGTCGCTGGGCTGCGAGAATCGGTCGAAACAGCGCTGAAGATGCGTCTGGAGCGGCCGGAAAGGACGCCAGCCGACGGCGATTCGGACCTGCGCGACGTCGACAGGCTGTTGCGCAATGCCGCCGGCCGGTTCGAAGAAATCCGGGAGATCTACAGAATCACCGATGAAATTCGACGGTTCGGCGATGCTGGTCTTGCGTCTGCCGCTGGCCGGATCCTGAATGCTTGGCAGCAAAACGGCCACTCGACCGTCGACGCCGGAACCATTGTCGCCGATACTCTTACCCAACTGGCGGCGGAACAGGCGCGTCCGGTTTTCGAAGCGCTGGATTCGCTTGCCAAGGAACTCTCGCGAGTCCTAGACGCGGCGGCGAACGCCTTAGAACTAGCGGGCGCACCCGGTGAGGACGAACTCAGCATCGTGCTGAAGGAAATGCCTCGCATTGACCTCGGCACGTTGGATGTGGAGCTTCGCCCAAATATATTGGTGAACGTCTGGCGGGGCTTGGCGAAGCGTCAAGTCGAAAACAAGCTGCGGAAACAGGTTGGGAAGGTGGTTGCGGAGGCTTTTTCATCCTATGGAAGGATGCTTGAGGCGTGGGCGCGTAGGATGCAGGGCGAATTGCAGCGGCGCTTTGATGCGCAGGCGGATGCCTACCGCGCTCACCTGGATCGAGTGATGGGAGGGAGAGCCACAACACCGCAGGAGAAAGAAACGATTCGGCGGGATCTCAATAGCCTTAAGGTTTCAGACGCACGAGTTGAGGCGCTAGGGCGGTGAAGTAGATGGGCAGTAATAAGCCAGCTCTAAACCAGCCCGAGCTTGGAGCCGGGAGACGGGAAGCCGAGATCGAACGGCTCGTGCAGAAGCTGAACTCTCTACAAGAGGGCGAGAGCGCTGTCGGTACGCTGATTGCCTACGGCCAAGCTGCGATTCCGGCGTTGCGCCGGTTTCTCCTTAAGGGAAGGCCGGGCGTCGTATATCAGCCAAGGCGCTGGGCCGTGGAGGCGCTCGCTGGGATTGGCGCGCGAAGCGTCCTGATCGAATATCTTAAGCAGAAGCGGTCGATTGCCGACGCGGCTGTGCGGTTTGGCGAGGAGCCCGTGGAGAATGCCGCAGCTAGAGCACTGGCGGCGCGTTGGCAAGATGAAGATACGTTCCAGACTCTCCTGGAAATGTCACGGCGCCGCGCGCAGCTTGGATTTGTGGAGGCGCTGGCGCGGTTCCGTAGAGCGGAAGCGATTCCATACTTCCTCCACGCCCTTGAAGACGACATCTGCCGATCTTCTGCCGAGGAGGCTCTCCGAGCAGTAGGCCCCACCGCGATTCCGGCACTGGTTGAATCTGCTCTCACGCGGCTGCCGTCCGCGGAAGAGGAGAGACCATCGAGCGCACGCCGACGGGCAGGCGTCCTGGAGCTTCTCTCCGAGATGGATCTGACAAAGCAGGCCTGGCAATCTCTGCGCCCGCTGATAGACGATTCACACGCTGGCGTGGTGATCGCGGCCTCCAAGATCGCGGCAAGAATGGGCGATCGCCAGGAGAGAATTGCAGCCGCATGCCGCTTACTGGAGGTTCTGCCCTCGGCGGACTGGTATGCAGGGGAAGAGATTGGAGAGTGCCTGAAAAATCTGTACGACGATGCCAGGGAGATTCTGGAAGCCGAACTGGCGAGGCGTGACTCGCTGCCGGATGAGCAACGGGTGATGGATCGAGCGCTACGCACACTTCTGCGGGTCAAGCGTCAGGCACGCGCCACGAGGGGCCGTGAATCGTAAGGGGGGATCTTATGGCTGCCGATGGCATTGCACAGAATGAGATCCAGTCGAGGACGGAATCCACCACTGGGCTGCGGGACTATGACAGGCTGAAGCTGGAGCTTGCCGGCATCATCCGTTCGCTCCGACAGGTGGCGGAAGTTCGAAAGGACAAGCAGAGATCGGACGAGTGCCGGAAATTGCTTGCGCGCCTGGCCGAGGACCGCTTCAACCTCGTGGTTGTGGGGCAGTTCAGCCGGGGCAAGACGTCGTTGATGAATGCGATCCTGGGCGTGGATCGCCTTCCGACCAGTGTGTTGCCTCTGACTTCGGTGATCACCTCGGTGTCCTACGGCGACCGCGAACGGGTGCTCATTCACTGGGATTGGTGGTCCTACACCTCCGAAATCCCCCTCGCAGAGCTTCCCCAATATGTTACGCAGGAAGGGAACCCCGGGAACCAAAGGCGCGTCCGATGCGCCGAGGTGCAGCTCCCCGTAGAGCTTCTTCGCTTGGGATTCTATTTCATCGACACGCCGGGCGTCGGCTCCGCGATCGCGGCCAATACGGTCACGACGACGGCATTCTTACCCGAAGCTGATGCGGTCATTTTTCTTACCAGCTTCGAATCTCCGCTGGCCGAAGCTGAAGTCCGGTTCCTGGAGCAAGTGTGCCGCCATGTCCGGAAGATTTTCGTCGTCGTTAATAAGCGTGACCTGGTTCCATCGGAGCAGCAGGACACGGTTGTGGCCTTCGTTCAAGAGCGGCTGAAGGATGTGTTTGGAGAACAGCTTCCGCGGGTGTACGCCATATCGGCTCGGGACGCACTAACCGCGAAGCAACGCAATGACGCGGATCTGCTGCATCGTAGCGGGCTGCCGCAGTTGGAAGCGGACCTGATTGAATTCCTGAAAGGGGACAAGGCGCGTGAGTTCTTGCGGCGCACTGTCGACCGGGCGGGCGCGATTCTGTCTCAGCAGACGGTCGAATTCGAGGTAGCGCAAGACCTGCGCGCTGATGGTGAAAAAACAAAAGCCTTCCACGCACGACTGGCCGAACAGGTGAAGAAGCTCCACGGGGATCGCCAGACGGTAAACAGTAGTCTTCTCAATCGGCTTCGTTTGGATCTTCCGTACCATTTTGAAGCGAAGTTGGATAGGCCAGTGGCGGAACTCAAGGCCACCTTGCATGAACACATCCAGCAATACCTATCGGCCTACACGCTGTCCGCCGATTCCGTGGAACCCGAATTGAATGCAGCCGCCCACACCGCTGCGAACAAAGTTCTACAGGCGTGGCTGGCCGAACACCAACGTGATTTTCAGCAGCTCGTCGACCGTGTCGCCAGAGAAGAGCTTAGATGTATCGATGATGGTCTGAGCCGGTTGCAGTGTGTGAGCGCCGATACGGCTGGCGTCAGTTCTAGCAGCGTCCTGTCCGAGACCAAGGTAAATGAAATACTGCGGGAGATCCCCCTTACATTTCGTGACATCCAGGCCGATCTGTGGACGTTTGAAATTCCTTGGTGGATCGAGTTGTTGCTTCCGGTCCGCCCAATTCGCACGGCGGTCACTCGACGATGCAGCGCCCGCCTGGATCAACTGATTGCCGCCTGGCGGCAAGAAATCGTCTCGGAAATGAAAAGGGCGGCCGATGATTGGGTCGTCCGGCTCGACCACCATGTGGGGGAACTGATCGCCGACATAGCGGAAAAGCAGCGTCAAATCATCGAGAGCCAGGTCAAGCCCGAGGAGGTGGATAATCTCGAACGAATGCGCCAACGCCTGGATGCCGTGGTGTCGGGAATCAGCCGCGCGGAATCAGGAGGTTCCGTCTTGAAGCCGTCCAGCACTGCCAAAGTGGATCACGTGCCACAGTCCGACGTGACAATACGGTGCCGAATCTGCATCGAAGTCGAGAAGGAGCTGTTTGATTTCATGCGGCACCGGCAGTACGAGCTCAGTACGAGCGAAGCCGACCAAGCCCGCCATGCGGAACAGGGGGGCTTCTGCGGCCTGCATACGTGGCAGTATGAGGCGATCTCGTCGCCACAGGGAGTTTGCTCAGCCTATCCGCCGGTCCTCTCATCGTTGAGCCGCCGTCTTCGTTCCCTCGCGGGATGGGCGTCCTCCAGCAACGCGTTAATTGAACGAGTGCGTGACGTGCTGCCGCAGCCGGAGACTTGCCGTGCCTGCCAATTGATTGCCGCCGTGGAGAGAAATGCTGCGAAAACAGTCATCACGAGGATGGCTGCCGGTGGCGCGGGAGAATCGACCCGATTGCCGCCGCTTTGCCTGCGCCACCTGTATACCGTGTTGCTCGCCAAACCTGGCTCGGACACAGCGCGCCTCCTGATTGAGGAGCAGGCACGTGTCTTGGACCGGCTAAGCGAAGACATGCAGCGGTACGTGCTCAAGCACGATGCGCTGCGCCGGGAGCTCGCTACGGAATTGGAGCACCGGGTATACGAGGTAGGCTTATCGCGGCTGGTTGGGCTTAGGAATATCGTGGCGCCCTGGAAGATCGACTCGATCTAACCAGCCTTGCAATCTCGTGCAACTCTGCCGGATGGTTCCGGGACCGTCGCCTGTCCGGCCGAGTCGAATATCTGGTGATACAAGTCTTCGCCATAGCTGGTTTCAAACGGCTCCCCTTCGAGCAGCTTGAAGGTCCGCGTCCCATCCGCATTCCTGTCGGCGCGCAAGAAGAGGACGTCGCCGGATTTCGTATCGAAGAAGGTGCGCGCGAAGTCGTACAGGTGCGTCACATAAAAGACCTTGACCCGCCTTTCCAGTAGGGCGTGGACGATCTGCCTGGCAATCTCGGACCCCTCCCTCTCGTTGGTCGCAGCAAAAGACTCATTAAAGAGCAGCATCGAGTTCGGCACGAGACGGTCGACTATCCCGCTCATACGGGCGAGCTCCTCATCAAACTTCCCGCTTTTCATCGTCGCGTCCTCCTCGCGCTTGTAGTGGGTAAACAGGGCCGGGCAAAGCTCGCCGGTAAAGGACTCAGCCCCCACGAACATGCCGCTTTGCATCATGATCTGCGCCAGGCCGATGCCGCGCAAAAAGCAGGATTTGCCGCCCTGGTTCGCGCCCGTGATGATCACGAGATTCTTGCCGTCAGTCACGGCGGAGTTGCCGACCACCTTGCCATCCATGTGGAGCGAGAGCGATACGTCATAGAGTCCACTGAAGCGGTGCTGGCGTTCGCCGGCGGATACGGGCGTGGGAAAACACACCGGCTCGCCCTTTGCGGTCAGCCGGGCGTGCAGATTCAGGCATCCGATGTAAAATGCCAGCTCCGTTCGCAGCATCCTGAAGAAGCTCAGCACGTGATCGGCAGACTGGGCCAGCGCAATGGCGACGCGGCTGATTCCTCGGTGCCGCATATCCGACAGGATTTTCCCACCGGTCTGGTCCCGTTCGGCGAGGTGAAAAGTGTAACCGGGCGGCTTCTTGCCGAGCAGGCGCTCCAACCAGTTCCGCTTCTTGTCATCGAGTTTCCGCAGCTTCAGATTCGTGCTCTCGTTCGAATCACCCAGTTCCGCGCTCAGCAAGACACCGTTACGAAACTTCAAGTCGTTCAGATAACTCTCGATCGTCGCCAGGTATTCCTCCGTCAGCTCATTCCCAACCATCGCGAACATGGCGGTAAAGGCCTTCGATTCAAAGCGGGCAGCCTGCTCCTCCGCGATCATCCTGAGCTTCCGGAGGATCTCCAGCAGCGCTTCCAGCATGTGGATGGCGTCGTACAACAGCGAGGACGGAAATGTGCTGGTCAGGCTCCACCACTGCTTCCTCGTGCGCTCGACCGCTTCAACCGTGAGGCTGTAGATCTGCTTGATAACGGGCCCATTCTTCAAACAATCCTTCAGGACCTCTTGCCGGTAGAGGATGGTCCCGAGGTCGTTCCGCAACCCGGAGAGGAGCGCTTCTTGCGCCACTTCGAACAGAAACTCGTCCTTGCCGGCCATGGCCTCGAGCAGGGTGCGCAATTCAAGGTCCTGCATCAACGCGTGCTGGTGCGGAGGCAATTGCGGTTCTTCGGTGGGCTTCCGGAACCGGTACATCAACTCGCGGAACACGTGATATTGATCAAAATCGCGATCCAGGTACATCAGCCGCGGTTTCATGCTTTGACCCGCTCCTTCAGGCACTCGTACGTAACGCGATATTTCTGGGCGATGGCCATCGCGTAGGCCAGACCATCCGCCGGCCGTCGTTCCAGCTTGTAGGTCCGAATCGCCGGGTTTTCGGGCTCAACCCTGCTCACGATGCTGACCGTCTTCGCGTTAAGGGACGACAGCTCATCCAAGAAGGTGACCCAGACTCCGATCATATCCAACGCTGAGATTCTCACCATGACCTTCTTGCTCAAGTAGAGCGCGTCCTTCAGCGTCGTTGACGAGAACATCTCGTTCATAATTACGAGGCTGTTCGGGGTGGCTTCGCCCAGAATCTGATGGATACGAACGAGATCATCCTGGAGTTTGCCGCGGAGGTTGGTGATGTCCTCTTGCCTTTCGAAGTGCGTGAAGAGGCGATCGAACAGAAAGAGTCTGGCTTCAGTACCGGGGACCAGGCACCCGAGGCTCGCGAGGTAATGCAACTGGCCGATCATGCGGGCAAATGTTGTCTTGCCGCCCTGATTCGGACCGGACACAACCAGGATTCGTTCGGGGCCGCTCAGAAAGAAATCGTTGGAAACCACGGGCGTTTTCTCGTGAATGAGCTTGTCTGCCAAGGCGACGTCGAAAGCGTTTTGAACCCCAATCTCCTTGCATGTCTGTGAGAGTTGTGGATAACAGAAATTCAAGCGTACGCGGCGGAACTTTTCGAGATGGCTGAGGTAGGCAACGTAGAACTGGATCTCGCGGTCGAATCGGGCGATCTTTTCATCGATATACGTGGCGCGTGCCGTGCAGAAGGCGTCGAGAGCCTGGTATACCTCCGGATAGAGGAGCGCCACGCGGTCCTGTATCTGCGCCTCGATGTGGTTCATGCCTTCCCAGTCCCGGACCTCGAGCCGGTAGCGGTTTGCTGTGTCATGTCGAAATTTCTCGAATATCCCCTCTACGGCGGCGCTGTAGTCGTCCTCCTCGTTGTAATGGCGAACCGTGACGCTACCGTCCTTGAGGAGCAGGCAATATCTCACGGCAGCCAAATCGGCCTTCAGCACCCTGGCTTCCGTCGCAAGATCGCGGAACGAGGCGCCGGCAGTGTATTCGGCCAGATAATCGCGCAGCGCTCGCAGCCCCCGTGATTTTAGATCAGCCGCGCCAAGATCCCGCAGGAGATTCTCGACGCCTTCGCAATAGATTTCGGCAGCTCCCAGGAACAGCCGTTCCATCGCATATTTGTAGTCGAGCCTTTTTGCCTCATCGGCTTGCTTGAGGCGGGTTCGTATCGCCCGCATCCGTTCGGAGAACGACCTTATCCCCCGCAGCAGGGCGGGGCCTTCGAGATCCTGGAAAACCTCTTGACGGTACGCAATTGCGCTGAGATCGTTCAGGCGGGCATAATAGAACGGCTTCAGATGATAATCCTCCCAGCCGGCCGTGATCGCGTCGATGACTCGATCCAGGTTCAGGTCGCCAAAGAAGCCGGGCCTCTCGGCGGCTTCCTCCCCGTGATTGTCACCAGGATCGCCGGTGAGGATGCTCTGGAATGTCAGTATGGAATTGAGTTCCATCTTACGGCCTCCTCCGCCGTCGTGGACGAGATCTCTGCCCAACGAGTGCCAGCTCCTCCGGCGCGTAATAGGGCTCCATAAGTTCCGGGTGGCCGGCGAGCCACTGGTGGAGGTTGACCAGATGGCTACCCAGGAGCGCGGCCCGGAGCTTTGGGTTCTTCAGACCACGCCGAAGAATTATATAGACGACTTCCTCCCCGTCTTCCATCTCGAAACAGTTCTTGAACGCGCCCTCGTTCGCAATTCGATCGCGAAGAATCGTCGCGATCGCGTATCGGACTCGGTAATCACGTGCTGCGGGATCGAGTACCTTTGGCAAGCGCATCGGAAGTCTCGGTGGTGAATGGGAAGGGTTTCACGCTGCGGCGGCTTCCGTGAGCGTTGCGAAAAACGGGAATATCCTATCGAGTTGACTGACATGAAACACATCGAGCAGGTGTCCGGTTGCCCCAGCCATACGCATTTCTCCGCGCACGGTGAGGATCTTGTTATAACTGGAAATGAAACGACCGATTCCCGTGCTGTCGATTCCGGTGACGCCGGCCAAGTCAAAGATGATTGTTCGTTTCCCGTCGCGAAGCAGTTCCTCCTTCACTGTCAGGATCTGGTCACTGGTTGTCCCCAAGGTCACACGGCCGGAAAGCGTGATCACGGCGGCGCCGGCTGAAAGATCATGATGGCTGATCGTGATAGCGTTTTTCGCTGCGGGAATAGTACCCTCCGGCATATCTTTCTATCTCATGAATCTCATAAGCGCATCGATTCGGAGCGGCGCAAACTTAATATACCTGCCTGTCACGTACTGAGGCTGTGCAGCGAGCCGGCACATCTCGACAATTTGCCCAGGATTTCCAGCCGCCGCCTCCAACACCTTCTCACGAAACTCTTCTAGATCGACCTCCCTCTTCCTCAATCCGAACCGGTCGGCTGCCACATCGAAGAGTTGCCCGGCATCCTGCTCCGTCAGCGGCCGGAACTGTAGGATCTTGCGAGGATCCCAGAAAAGCCGGCCCAGCGCGCCCAACGCGGCCACATCACGCGATACGGCAAAGATCGCCATGCCACGAGCGAAATAGACCCTTTGGAGAAAACGGTATATCGGGTGGCTGGCGCCATTCACGCCGTCCAAAATGAGAGTTCGAGGCTCCGTCTCAAGCGCGGTCCACAGAATGCCCTTGAGACGGACACTTGTCTGGTGGGAAAACCACTTTTCGGCATCTGAGCCGGTCGCCGCCAGGCGACGTAGAGTCCGGTGTCCAGAGGCCAGGAGTGCCCGCGTCAAACCGATTAACAAATCATGGAGGTTCGAAGAATACTCCACATAGACAATGTCGTTTCGGGCCGGTAGTTCGCGCATCGCGGATCGAACGATCCTGGTCTTCCCCGATCCGCGCGGCCCAAGCAGAAGCAGAGGCTCGTGCTTTCGAATGCCTTCCAGCAGTTTCCTGCGTTCATTCATTAGGCCGACAATTGGCAGGTCTGGCTCCATCACAGAGAGTGAACTTCTCGGTTCATAGATTCGGGAGTGTCCCGCGAAACACACCATAAGAAGATCGGATCTCGCTTTCCCATTGAACGCGTCATTTCGCCGGTGCCCTTGCATCCGGGGCCTCTATCGCCGGCCGGCTGTGGACCAAGCGAATGATATCAACATCCGACAGCACAATCAGGCCCTCTTCCAGCATCTCCTCCACAGCTTCAGTAGCCTTCAAGAGCTTCTCTTCGGTATCGACC
>Ga0335074_10009199_pt1 | contig 13775 bp, 11 predicted proteins | sample Lox_Sample_23_FD_206715 | JGI IMG/M metagenome (GOLD analysis project Ga0335074, IMG submission 206715) | Soil microbial communities from Loxahatchee National Wildlife Refuge, Florida, United States - Lox_Sample_2.3 | ecosystem: Environmental > Terrestrial > Soil > Wetlands | place: USA...
GATCGCGTTCGGCCACCCGAACACCCTGAAGTTCGAGGCCTTCTGCGAGGAAGGCGCAGTCGCCTTCGACGTGACCCGTCCCGGGGAGTACCAGATCGCCACGGCCGGCCTGCCGGAAGCCTCCCGGGGCTTCCGCCGGGTCATCGTCGGCGCCGCGCACCCCCCGGTCACGAACGACGGCTTCGTGTACCAGGCACGGGCGTTCCTGGACGAGGTCGCCGGGCGCGAGGAGCTGCCCCGGTGCGCGTCGTTCGCCGAGGGACTGCACAACCTGGAGGTGCTCGACGCGGTCGCGCACTCCGCGACCGGCGACTGGGCCTCCGTCCGCGTCCCCGGCTGACCGGGAGGCCCTACTTGCCCGCCGGGGTGCGCTGCGCGACCCGGTACAGGTCGACCAGCTCGAGCGTGGTCGTGGCGTCCTCCGGCGACTTGTCGTCGCGCCAGCGCCCGGTGAACCGCGGGAACCGCATGGCCAGCCCGGCGTCCGGTTTGATCAGCCCCCAGGCCGCCGAGTAGTGCGGCGACAGGGTCAGCTCGGCGGACAGGATCTCCAGCACGACCCCGGGCTCGAACCACACGTCGGGCTGCTGCCGGGCGTCGACGCGGGCCGGCCGTTCCGGGTGGGCGAACGGCGCCAGCTTGCCGGGCAGCGCGGCCAGGTCGGCGTCGGAGAACCCGGTGCCGCACTTGGTCACCGTGCGGAAGACGTCCGCGCCCGGGTCGTAGGCGGCCAGCAGCACCGCGCCGTAGGTGCCGGCCCGCCGGCCGCGGCCGGCGAACGCGCCGACGATGACCAGGTCGACCGAGTCGGCCAGCTCGGTACGGTAATCCCGCTTGAGCTTGATCCACAGCCAGCCGCGGTTCCCGGCCTGGTACACCGACGCGGGGCTGACCGACTTGCACATCAGGCCCTCGCAGCCGTCGGTGATCGCCTCCTCGAACGCCTCGTCCAGCGCGGCCGGGTCGCTCACCTCGGTGGCGGTGGTCAGCCGCAGCCGCGGCCCGAGGGTGAGCGCCTCGGCCAGGGCGGCCCGCCGCTCCGGGTACGGCCGCTGGGTCAGGTCCTGCCCGTCCGCGTACAGCAGCTCGAAGCAGAACAGCGCGACGGGCACGTCCCGCACCGCCTCGGCGATGCCGTACTTGCGCCGCCTGAACATGACCTCGGCGAACGGGTGCAGCTCGTCGGTGGCCGCGTCGAACGCGACGACCTCCCCCTCGATGATCGCCTGCGCCGGGCGCAGCGAGGCGGACAGGACCTCGACCACGTCCGGGAACTGGGTGCTGACCTCCTCAAGGCGCCGGGTCCACAGCTCGATCCGGCCGTCCGCGGTCCTGTGCGCCTGGAGCCGCATCCCGTCGTACTTGTACTCGGCCGCGCACTCCCCGCCCAGCTTGGCCAGGATCTCGGTGGCGTCGGCCAGCCGCTGGGCCAGCATGACCCGCACCGGGTGACCCGGGCTGACGTGGATCTGCTCGACCGCGGGCAGCCCGCCGCTGGTCAGGGCGGACGCGACCAGGCCCAGGTCGCAGCAGATGTTGTAGGCGCGCTCCAGCACCGGCCGGGCCTTCCGCCCCCCGGCGTAGACCTGCGCGAGCGCATCCAGGATGGTCGGCGTCCCGACGCCCAGGCGCAGGTTCCCGGTCACCTGGCGGACCAGGTACCTGGCCTCCAGCGGGGTGGCCCGCGTCAGCAGGCCGGCCAGCAGGTCCAGCTTCTGGCCCTGCGAGCCCGTCCCCTCCGCGTTGGCGATCTGGCGCAGGGTGTTCACCACCGTGACGACCGTCAGCTCGGCCGCACGGCCGGCGGCGGTCACGGCCACCAGCTGCTCGGCGGTCTGGCCCAGGTCGCCGGTCTCCCGGACCCGGGCGGCCACCTCGGCGGCGTCGACGCCGGTGGCGCCGGCCACCGCGCGGACGGCCATCTTCTCGGCCAGCCCGAGGTCCACCCCGGCGAACTCCGGCGCGATCAGGCCCTGGCCCAGGTAGCACACCACCGGCAGCAGTTCGGCCGGAGTCTGCTCGATGAGGGCGGCGAGGCGCTCGATGAGGGCCAGCCGGCTGCTCACGTGCTCCAGGTCGCGGTAGGCCACGGCGACGATCTCGTACTTCACGCCCTCATGCTCTCACCGGGCTCGCACCAGTGTTCGTTCGGGATAAAGATCTTGATTTTGCCGAACGAGCGGTGTGTTACCTGCCCAGCAGCATCAGGGCCAGCGGTTCGTACGCGACGTGCGCGGCGGCGACCGTGGTCATCTCGGCTAGGGTAGCCCGGTGACCTCTGACGCTGGCCCTCCGTTCGTGCCTTCCGATTTCGACGTGCCGCGCTCGCTGATCACCCCGGCGTTCCGGCTGGAGCCGCTCGGCCCGGAGCACAACGAGGGCGACTACGCGGCCTGGCAGTCGAGCATCGACCACATCAGGTCCACCCCGGGCATGGTGGGCCGTAAGTGGCCCAGGCCCGAGATGACGCTGGAGGACAACCTGAAGGACTTGCAGGGACACGCGCGCGACTTCGCGAACCGTTCCGGGTTTACGTATACGGTGCGTGACACCGGCAGCGACGAGATCATCGGCTGCGTCTACATCTACCCCTGGAAGCAGGAGCCGGGGACCCGCATCCTGTCCTGGGTCCGCGCCAGCCGGGCCTCCCTCGACAAACCCGTCTACGAGGCCGTCTCCGAATGGCTGCGCACCGCCTGGCCCTTCACTTCGTTCACATACGCCCCGCGCTGACCAGGAGTCCGGTGAGCCCGCGGTCGGAAATGGGCGCTGGGGCACCAACAACGGTTCGCTGGCCGTGACTAATGAGGCCTGCGGGCCTGGCGGGAGGGTGGTGACGAGCACGTCGGACACGGGCGAGCCGGGCTGCCCGCCGCGTGTCCGGGCCACCTTGCGCCAGCCCCAGTTCCTGAACGCGTTCTGGGCTGGGGTAGCCGCGGGCGGGAGGGTGAGGGTCGCGCGTTCCTCGGACCGGTCCCGGAGGATCAGGTCGTGCAGGGCCCGGCCGATACCCTGCCGTCGCCAGGACGCGCGGACCGCGAGTTCGACCAGCGCGAAGGTGCGGCCCGGGTGCTCGGCGGTGATCGCGTCGGGCAGCGGGGCGGTCAGGTACCGCCACCAGTCGGTCGACGGGCGCAACGGCATCCCGAACGCGTAGCCCACCAGGTAGCCGCCGTGGCGGGCCTCGGCCAGGGCGAACCCCGGCTGCCGGCGCTGAACCCGGAACCGGTCCTCGAACGCCACGCCATCATCGGTGCAGGCCTCGGCGTGCAGGGCCTGCAGTTCGCTCGCGTGCGCGGCAGCCTGCGCCCCGCCGAGCAACTCGAACGTCACGCCGGGCTCCGACACGACCACCCTTCTCCTCTGGAGCCCGATCCTACGGCCGGCGCGGCGTACGGGATTCCGCCGGCGGCCTGGTTATGTTCATATGCATGTTCGATGAGGGCGACATTCTGGGCGGACTGAACGAACAACAGCGACGGGCCGTGACGCACGAGGGCGGTCCGCTGCTGGTCCTGGCCGGGGCGGGGACCGGCAAGACGCGGACGCTGGTCGCGCGGGCCGCCTGGCTGCGTTCCTGCCAGGGCGTGCCGGCCAGCCGGATCCTGCTCCTGACCTTCACCCGCCGGGCCGCGGGCGACATGCTGGCCCGGGCCGAGGCCGCCTCGCGATCGGGCCGGGACGGCGCGCAGGAGCGGATCTGCGGCGGGACGTTCCATGCCATCGCGCACAAGATCATCCGCCAGCACGCGGAGTCGTTCTCGCTGCCGCCCCGGTTCACCATCCTCGACCCGGCCGACGTGACCGACCTCATGGACGTGCTGCGCCCGGAGGCCGGCCTGGCCGACACCGGCCAGCGTGCCCCCAGGGCGGCCACGTGCACGGACATCTACACCCGCTGCGTGAACACCGGGAGGCCGGTCAGCGAGGTCGTCACGGCCAGCTTCCCGTGGTGCGCCCCGTTCACCGCCCAGCTGGCCGGGCTGTTCCGCGCCTATACCGCGCGCAAGCGCGCCCGCCACCTGGTGGACTTCGACGACCTGCTGCTGCTGTGGCAGGCGGCGCTCGCCGACCGCACCGCCGGACCGGTGCTGCGCGGCATGTTCGACGCGGTCCTGGTCGACGAGTACCAGGACGTCAATGCCGTCCAGGCCGGCATCGTGCGGCTGCTCCAGCCCGAGGGGCAGCAGCTGACCTGCGTGGGTGACGACGCGCAGGCCATCTACGGGTTCCGCGGCGCGGACCCGGCGCACCTGCGCCAGCTCGCCGACGCCTACCCGGGCCTGGACATCGTCCGGCTTGACCGCAACTACCGGTCCCGGCAGGGGGTGCTGGACCTGGCCAACCTCATCCGCCCGTCCGAGCCCGGGCTGGACCTGGTGCTGACCGGCGACCGCGGCGCGGGGCGGCCCCCGCTGCTGGTCCGCTGCCACGACGAGGCCGCCCAGGCGCGGGAGATCTGCGCCCGGGTGCTCGACGCCTACGAGGAGGGCGTCGCACTGAAGGATCAGGCCGTGCTCGTCCGCGCTTCCCACCACAGCGACATCCTGGAGATCGAGCTCAGCGCCCGCCACATCCCGTACGTGAAGTTCGGCGGGCTCAGGTTCACCGACACCGCGCACGTCAGGGACTTCCTGGCCATCGCCAGGATCCTGGCCAACCCCGCCGACGAGCTGGCCTGGTTCCGGCTCCTGCGCCTGCACGAGGGCATCGGCCCGGTCCACGCCCGCCGCATCCTCGACTGCCTCGCAGCCGGCCAGGACCTGCCCGACGGCGGCTGGCAGCAGGCCGCGGAGGTCGTCCCGGCCCGGTCCAGGGCCGCGCTGGCGGCTACCCTCGGCCAGCTCGCCGCGGCCGCGGAACAGGCCGCGGGCGCCCAGGCCACCGCGATCCTGGCGGTGCTCGACCCGCTGACCCGCGCCAAGTACGCCGACGCCCCCGCCCGGCTGGCCGACCTGCGCCGGCTCGCCGACGCGGCCGCGGCCCACCCGTCGCTGCACGACGCGCTCGCCGAGCTGACCCTGGACCCGCCGGTATCCGCCTCCGACCTGGCCGGACCGCCTCGCCTGGACGAGGACTACCTGACGATCTCCACCATCCACGCCGCCAAGGGCCTGGAGTGGCCGATCGTGCACGTGCCGCACCTCGTCGACGGCGCGCTGCCCAGTGACATGGCCCTCGGCGATCCGGACGGGCTGGCCGAGGAGCACCGCCTGTTCTACGTCGCGCTGACCCGGGCCCGCGACCGCCTGTACCTGTACGTACCGCTGCGGCTGCATCACCACCGGCGCGGCCGCGACGACCGGCACGGCCTGGGCCAGCTCACCCGATTCCTCCACCCGCGGGCGGTGTCCGCCTGCGACAGCGCCACCGCTGCCCGCCCGGCGCCGGCACTGCCCGTGGCCGGTCCCCTCGCCGTCCAGGTGGACGCGGCGCTGGGCTCCCTGTGGGACGCCTGAACGGCTGCCGCTTCGGTCAGGTCTTGTGCAGCAGGGCGGTGTTCTGCTCGACGTTGTCGGTCCAGCGGTAGGCCAGGTTCGCGCCGTGCGGCGTGAACGTCACGGTCCCCGCGACGCACTGCGCGGTCTGCGGCTCGCTGAAGGTGAGCACCTGGCCCGCGTGGCCGGTCAGGGTGAGCGTGTTGACGCAACTCTGGTTGTTCTCGGAGATGGTCCTCGCGCCCGCCACGAACGTGAACGTGATGGGGTCCGTGAGCGAGACACCGGATACCCCGATGACGGACATGGTGGCCGTACCGGTCCAGGTCCCGGCGAACGCGACCGGGACCGTCGGGCCCGTGGCCGGCGCCGAGGCCGGCGCCGAGGCCGGCGCCGAGGCCGGCGCTGAACTGCTGGCCTGGCCGGGGGCGGAGGTGCCCACCGCGGGAGAATTGGCGGCCGATCCGTTGCTGGTCGCCGGGTGGTGGGTGAGCAGCAGGACCCCGGCGACGACGAGCGCCGCCACCACCGCGCCGCTCCCGGCCGCCACGGCCAGCCCGCGCCGGGACCGAGCGGATCGGCCGGGCGGCCCGCCCGGCGCGAACGCGGATGCCGATCCGGCCATCCCGGGTACCGAGTCGGCGGGAAACTCCGGGCCGGGGCGCCGCGGGTCCGTGTACACCAAGTCCGAGGGCAGCGGCTCGGTGCCCGGTGGTCCGGGGCGGAGCGGCCCGGTCGCGGCCGCCCCGCCGGGACCGGCCACCGGACGGGCGGGGGCGACGGCGGGAAACGGCACCGACGGGTCGACCAGGCGGAGCAGGAGATCGCGCGCGCTGGGCCGCCGCTGCGGGTCCTTCCCCAGGCATTCCCTGACCGCCGGGAGCAGCGACGCGGGCAGCCCGGTCAGGTCGGGCTCGGTGTACATGATGCGGTGCATGACGGCCGGGACCGTGTCGGCGCCGAACGCCGATCGGCCGGTGGCCGCGAAGATCATGGTCACGCCCCACGCCCAGACGTCGACCGCGCTGGTCGGGCGGGCCCCGGCGAGCTGCTCCGGCGCCATGTAGGTCGGGGTCCCGATGAGACCGCTCGTCATCGTCGACGCGTCGGTGAGCCGGGCGATGCCGAAGTCGACGACGCGGGGACCGTCGGGGCCGAGCAGCACGTTGGCCGGCTTGAAGTCGCGGTGCACGACCCCCGCGCCGTGTATCGCGGTCAGCGCGGTAGCCGTCCCCACCGCCAGGCGCTGCAGCTCACCCTCACGCAGCGGGCCGCTGGTCAGCACGCGTTCGGCGAGCGAGGGCCCGTCGATGAACTCGCTGACGATGTAGCGCAGGTCGCCCTCGGCCGACGCCTCGATGACGCCGGCGGTAACGAAGGGCTGCACCTGGTGAACCGCGTCGAGCTCCCGGCCCAGCCGTTCGAGGACCGTGGGATCGACGCTGGACCGGAGCACCTTGACGGCCACCCGATCTTCCCCCGGACCGGTACCCCGGCCGAGGTAGACGACCCCCTGACCACCCTCGCCGAGCCGGCCGAGCAGCTCAAAGCGGCCCAGCCTCAGGGGATCACCAGGCTCCAGCGGCTTCGGCGCCATGACCTCTCCCCGCATCGTTAGGCAGTTCCGGCAAACTACGACAAACGCTGCCGCAATTCCGGTTGTCCCGCAACGTGGATGATGAACGCGTATAACTCCTGGCCACCCCGGCGGAACCGGACAACCGGCGAACACGTCCAAAGGTCAGTTTTCCGGACTTCGGGGTGAGAACCATGAACGTTGCCCGTACCTGCGCCTGCCTGCTGGCCACTGCGGCGCTAGCGGGATGCGCGACCGCCGGCCACGCCAGCCCGGTCCCCTCCACCAGCCAGCACGTGCCCGTGACCGGCCACTTGACCGGCAGGTTCGTCATGGAAGGCGGCCCGATAAGTCCGGGCGGGCAGCAGCCGGGTGAGCGGCCCATCCCGGGCACCGTGACCTTGACCGCTGCCGGGCGCAGCCGCGTCACGATCACCGTTGGCGCCTCGGGCAGGTTTTCCGCCTGGCTGCCGCCCGGCAGGTACCAGGTTTCCGGCCGGTCGCCGGACATCGAGGAAGCCTCGACGGCCCAGGCCGGCAGCGGAAGCGTGCCAGGCCGGGAACTGCCGTGCTCGCAGCCCCTGACCGTCACCATCACCGCACTGCACACCGCCACCATCACGCTCACCTGCATCGTTCCCTGACAGCGACCCACGAGAGACGAGGAGACCACCATGCAGGCTCCGACCGGAATGACCCATGACCGCGACGGCCTCCGCGGCCAGGTCCCGCAGCCTCGGGCTGGGCAGAACGCCGATCGCGCGGTGACCGCGCTGTACCTGACGCACTACCGGCCGCTGGTCGCCCTGGCCGCGCGGCTGGTGCGGGACCTGGGCGCCGCGGAGGAAATCGTTCAGGACTCGTTCGTCGCCGTGCACGCGGCCTGGCGCCGGCGGCCAGACGCCGACCTCGCGCTGTCCCATGTCCGCCGGTCGGTGGTCGACCGGTCCCGGTCACGCCGGCGGCACCGGGTGGCCGCCGGCCAGCTAGCGTCCGCCCTCCTGAGAGACCGGCTCGCCGTTCTCGGGCAGCAGCGCGGACCCTCACTTGAGCGTTCGGCCTTCATCTCGGCCCTGTGGGCGCTGCCCGCCGGCCAGCGCGAGGCCGTGGTCCTGCGGTACTTCGCCGACCTTCCCTAGGCCATCCGCCGGCGTTCCCGGACCTTCCGCCGGGATGATATTTGGTATACCATCCTGCTGACCGGCGGGCTGGGGCGGTGGCCCTGCGGGCCTCCTGATCGGGCCGAGGCTGCGGTCCCGCGGTCCGGCTGACCTGCGGGAAGGGGTTGCGGTGGATCTGCACCTGGACGGGAAGGTCGCCTTCGTCACCGGCGCGAGCAAGGGCATCGGACGCTGCGTGGCCGAGTCCCTGGCCCGCGAGGGCGCCGACGTGGTCATCACGGCCAGGAACGCCGAACCGCTGGAGGCCGCCGCCGAGAAGATCGCCGCCGAGACCGGGCGCGCGGTGCTGCCGCTCGCCGGGGACATGAGCGTGACCGCCGAGGTGCAGCGGTGCGTCGATGCCACGCTGGAGCGGTTCGGCGCCATCGACATCCTGGTCACCTGTGCAGGCAGCTCGCCGGGCGGGCTGCTCGAGGACCTGACCGAAGAGCAGTGGATGTCGAGCCTGAACCTGAAGTTCATGGGCTACGTGCGCTCGGTGCGCGCGGTCATCCCGCACATGCGGCAGCGCGGCACGGGCGCGATCGTCCTCGTCGTCGGCAACGACGGCCTCAAGCCGAGCTACTGGGAGATGACCGCCGGCGTGGCCAACGCCGCGGACATCAACTTCGCCTCCTCGGTCGCCGAGCAGTACGGGCGGTACGGGGTGCGCATCAACACCGTCAACCCCGGCCCGGTGAACACCGACCGGTGGGACACCCTGGAGCGCGCCTTCGCCCGCGACAAGGGCGTGACCCAGGAACGCGCGCACGAACTGGCCGAACGGTCCATCCCGTTCGGCCGGATCTGCGAGCCGGAAGAGGTAGCGGCGCTGGTGACGTTCCTCGCCTCGCCGCGGGCCAGCTTCATCAACGGGGCGCACATACCGATCGACGGGGCACAGCGCAAGGCCATCATGGACTACTGAGGGAGACTGGCCATGACCGACGCTACCGGCGCCGCCGAGGTGCGGCCGCTTCATGTCGAGATGAACGGCATCAACGTCATCGCCGAAAGCGAGCGCAAGGGTCACCCGCGGGACCTGTTCTGGCCCTGGTTCGCCGCGAACATCTCCGTGCTCGGCCTGTCCTACGGCGCCTTCGAGCTGAGCTTCGGCATCTCGTTCTGGCAGTCGCTGGTCGTCGGCGTGGTCGGGATCGTGGCGTCGTTCCTGGCCTGCGGGTTCATCGCGGTCGCGGGCAAGCGGGGCTCGGCGCCGACGATGGTGCTGAGCCGGGCCGCGTTCGGGGTTAACGGCAACAAGCTCCCCACGGTGATCTCCTGGCTGCTGACCGTGGGCTGGGAGACGGTGCTCGTCATCCTGGCCACGCTGGCCACGGCCACCGTCTTCCACCGCGTGGGCGTGGGCGGCGGGGACGGTACGAAGGTGATCGCGCTGATCCTGGTGGTGGCGCTGACCATCTTCGGCGGCGTGATGGGCTTCGACCTGATCATGCGGCTGCAGGCCTGGATCACCATCGTGACCGGGGTGTTCACGATCGTGTTCATCGCGCTGGTGGCGGACAAGATCCACTGGCACGCCGTGTCCGCCATCCACAGCGGCTCGGCCCAGTCCCTCATCGGGGCGCTGGTGTTCACCATGACCGGCTTCGGGCTCGGCTGGGTCAACTGCGCCGCGGACTACTCGCGTTACCTGCCGCGGCGGGCCTCGGGTTCGGGCGTGGTCGGCTGGACCACCTTCGCCTCCTCCATCGCGCCGATCTTCCTGCTGCTGTTCGGCCTGCTCCTGGCCGGCTCGTCGACTTCCCTGAGCTCGGCGATCAGCGCCGACCCGATCGGGGCGCTGACCACGCTGCTGCCCACCTGGTTCCTGGTGCCGTTCGCCATCGTGGCCGTGCTCGGGCTGATCGGCGGCTCGGTCCTGGACATCTACTCCTCCGGGCTGGCCCTGCTGACCCTGGGCGTGCGGCTGCCGCGGTACCAGGCGGCGTTGATCGACGGGACCGTGATGACGGCCGGGACCATCTACGTGGTGTTCTTCACGCACAACTTCATCGGCCAGTTCGAGGGCTTCCTGATCACGCTCGGCGTGCCGATCGCGGCCTGGTGCGGGGTCATGCTGGCCGACATCGCGCTGCGCCGGCGCGACTACGCCGAGCCGGACCTGTTCACCACGTCGGGCCGGTACGGCGACATCCGGTGGGGTCCGGTCCTGGCCGTCGTCGTGGCGACCGTCGTCGGCTGGGGCCTGGTCACCAACACAGCGGCGAGCTGGCTGACCTGGCAGGGCTACCTGCTCAGCGCGTTCGGCCTGGGCGGCAAGACGGGCGCGTGGGCCTACGCCAACCTCGGCGTCCTGGTGGCGCTCGCCGTCGGCTTCGTCGCGCACCTGGTGTTCGGCCGCGCCGACGTCCGGGCGGAGGAATCGGTACCGGTGTCCGCCGCCGCGCCCGCCTAGCTGGCCTGGCTGATCGTGATGTCGCCGCCGCCGCTGTTGACGCTGATCGTGTGCGGTGAGGTCGAGCTGGCGAGCGTGCCCGGGTAGCTGACGTTTCCGCCGTCGAGGCCGGGCGTGAGGATGTCGTACTTGGTGTCGCCGGGCGGGAGGATCAAGGTGACGTTGCCCCCCGCGGCGGTGATGTGCACGCTCACCGGCACCTGGGTGAAGGTCATGGTGATGTCGCCGCCGCCGGAGTCGGCGTTGACCTCCGGCGAGGCCAGCCAGTTGAGACTGATGTTCCCGCCGGCGGTGAGGAGCCGGATCTGGCCGGAGAACCCGTTTCCGGTCACGTCTCCGCCGCTCGTGTCGAGTTGCAGCATCGCGGAGGAGTTGCCCAGGTTGCTGGCGTCGACGTTGCCGCCTTCGGTGGAGATCTGAACCGTGCCGGTCAGCTCGCTGCCGGTCAGGTCTCCGCCGCCCGTGTCCAGCCGCAGATCGCCGGCCAGGTTGCTGGCGTACATGTTGCCGCCCTGGGCCGACAGCCTCATGGGGCTCGTGAAGCCGGAAACGGTGATGTCGCCTCCGCTGCTCGCCAGCGAGACGCCCGTCCGCGGTGGAACCACCAGGGTCGCGTTCATCCCGCAGTCGCTGGCTATGCCGTCGCAGCTGATGCCCACGTTGGTTCCGGTGGCCGTGGTGTTCTCGGTGAGGCCCGGGCGGATGAGGCCGTACTGTACGGTCCCCGTCAGCAGGGCCGCGGCGCCGGAGGCCTGCCGCAGCGTGACGTCGCCCTCGTTGACGTTCACCGCGATCTGGCCGTCGTGCACCAGAACCGGGTAGCTGAAGGGGTAGCTTCCCCGGGCGATCGTGCTGACCAGGGTGAAGCCGGTCCAGCCGATCAGGGCGAGGGCCACCGGCACCGCCAGGGCGACCGCGACCCAGCGGCCGGGTGTCATCCGGAGGTTGCCCGAGGCGCGCGGGGCGCCTGTGGTGTGGGTGAGCGTCATGGTGATACCCCGTTCATCACGTGCCGAGATAGCGCAGGACGGCGAGCACGCGACGGTGGTCGCGGTCGCCGGGCGCCAGCCCGAGCTTGGTGAAGATGCTGTTGATGTGCTTTTCCACCGCGCCGCCGCCGACCACGAGCGCGTCGGCGATGGCCGAGTTGGACCGGCCTTCGGCCATCAGGGCGAGCACCTCGCGTTCGCGCGGGGTGAGCTCGCCGAGCGGGTGGCGGCTGCGGGCGAGTAGCTGGGCCACGACTTCGGGATCGAGCGCGCTGCCGCCCTCCGCCACCCGCTGCAGCGCGTCGAGGAACTCGGCCACGTCGGCGACCCGGTCCTTCAGCAGGTAGCCGACCCCGTGCGGGCGGCCGGAGATCAGCTCGATGGCGTACCGCTCCTCCACCCACTGGGACAGGACGAGCACGCCGACCTTGGGCCAGCGGTCCCTGACCACCAGGGCCGCCCGCAGGCCCTCGTCGGTGAAGGTGGGCGGCATCCGGACGTCGACGACCACCGCGTCGGGTTCGTGCGTCGCCACCGCGCGGAGGAACTTCTCGCCGTCACCCTCGGCCGCCGCGATTTCGTGGCCGGCCTCGGTGAGCAGCCTGGTCAGGCCCTCGCGCAGCAGGACGGAATCCTCCGCGATCACTACCCGCACGGCAGTACCGCCGCGATGATCGTGGGCCCGCCCACCGGGGACTCCACCGACAGCCGGCCGTCGACCCCCGAGACCCGGTCGGCCAGCCCGGCCAGCCCGGGGCTATTCGGATCGGCGCCGCCGATCCCGTCGTCGCTGACCATGACGGTCAGCGTGCCCGGGAAGCCGTGGCCCTCGACCACGACCTTGGCGTGGCTGGCGCGGGAGTGCTTGGCCACGTTGGTCAGCGCCTCCGCCACCATGAAGTAGGCCACCGCCTCCACCGCGGCCTTGGGCCGCACCGGCACGTCCACGTGCATGTCGACCGGGACGGGGCAGAGCGCGGCCAGGCCGGACAGGGCCGCGTCGAGCCCGCGCTCGGTCAGCACGGGCGGGTGCACCCCCCGGACGAGGTTACGCAGCTCGGTGAGGGCCTCCTTGGCCTGGGCGTGCGCCTGGTCGACGAGTTCCCTGGCGGCGTCGACGTCGTCGGCGAACCTCGCCTTGGCCCGGCCGAGCTCCATGGCCAGCGCGACCAGGCGCTGCTGCGCGCCGTCGTGCAGGTCACGCTCGATCCGCCGGCGCTCCGCCTCGGCCGCGTCGACCACGCGCTCGCGACTGGTCTCCAGCTGGCTCACCCGGGCTTCCAGGTCGCGGGTGCGGCGCGGGCCGAGCAGGCCCCGGGAGAGCGCGTCGTCCGCCGCCGCCAGGCCGCGCGTCACCTGCGGCGCGGCGAGCAGCAGGGCGGCACCCAGGACCACGGAGACCACCAGGACGGACGGGCCGTGCAGCACCTGGCCGTCGAGGTTCGGGCCGCCGCCGGGCAGGGCAAAGCCGTAGGCGGGCAGGGTCAGCGCGACCAGGCCTGCCGCCCAGGCCCCGATGCTCACCGTCAGCGCGACCGCGCTGATCGGCAGCCGCAGCAGCCCGTAGCCGAGCTCGGCCCAGGTCGCTCGCTCGGTGAACCTCCGCCAGCGCGGGATGATGCCCCACCGGTAGCCGGCCCGGCCCTCCGCGGGCCAAGGCGGGATCGCCACGCCGGCCAGGAAGGCGAACCTTCTCCGCTCGACGCAGGCGAACCAGGTGGCCAGCCGCAGGGTCACCCCCAGGATCGGGATGCCGACCAGCCCCAGCCAGATGAAGCCGAACCCGAACCCGAGCCCGAAGGTGAACACGAAGATGGCCACGGCCCCGACGTACAGGCCGGCCAGGTGCTGGGTCATGGCGAGCCAGGTGCGCGCCGACACCAGGTCGCGGAGGAGGAACATGCCACCGACGCTATGACATGGCCCTCCGGGTTGCCATCGGCCGGACCCCCCGGATCGGGGTGAGGCTAGCCCCACCGTGCTTCCGTGAGGCCGCACCATGGCTGGCCGGGGGCTAGGTCCAAGAGGCTGGGCAGCATGTCTAACACCTCACGCGGACCCATTGTCGAACGAGTGGCCGGGTGGTCCGCCCGGCACCGCAAGACCGCCGTGTTCGGCTGGCTGCTGCTGGTCGTCGCGGCGGTAGTGATCGGGCAGCGGCTCGGTACCACCAACCTCAACAGCTACGACCCA
>Ga0335074_10009200_pt1 | contig 13775 bp, 11 predicted proteins | sample Lox_Sample_23_FD_206715 | JGI IMG/M metagenome (GOLD analysis project Ga0335074, IMG submission 206715) | Soil microbial communities from Loxahatchee National Wildlife Refuge, Florida, United States - Lox_Sample_2.3 | ecosystem: Environmental > Terrestrial > Soil > Wetlands | place: USA...
CGCTTCTTCGCTGGCGATGATCGTCGTGATCTGTCCGAAGGGAATAAAGAAAGCCGACGGCGCCGCCGGCTTCACATGAAATCTCTCCGCAATCCGGTTGGCCGCCTCTTCGCTCTCCACCCAGATCCCGGCCGTGTCTGCGCCCACCAGGGTTACCGTCTGCAGCGACTCGCCGTCCAGCAGCTTCGGCCCCAGCACCACGACCCTTCGCCCCACCAGCTTTGCCAGTTGCATCTCCATGCAGATTCGAGACGCAGAACGGGCCGCCGGAGTTGTCAGAACCAGGGGTTTTCTGTGGTCCCGCGGTGGCTGTGGGCGCGGCGGCAGACACTCTTCCGTAATCTGTCGGGTGTCCCCGCCCGGAATATAGGCTGGGAGTGCCTTCTTTCAGAGTGCAAAGGCGGCTGCCTGAAATTGGTCCGGAACAGCGGGCCAACGGCTCGCAGGCCGCGTAAACGACCTGCGGGCCGTTCCTATGAAAGAAGGTGAGGCCCTTGGATGAGAAATCATCCTGGATGCGTGTACTCGTCACAATCGCCGTTGACTGGCGGTTTGTGCTGGTGCTCGCGTTCCTGGCGCTTCTGCTACTGCTGAAGTAGCACAACCTCGCGGGAGGGTTGCATCCTTCCGCGAGCAAGCTTATTCTAGCAAATCGGCTTGCCGCCCAAAAGCTTTACTGCACCCGCGCCGCCAGCAGCGCGGACGCCGCCGGACGCCGCCGCCGCATCGTCCCCGGAGCGTGCACGTAGTTCCGGTACACCGTGATGTGGAAGCATGCCTGGTAGAACTCCTCTTCCACGTCGATCCTGCCCGCCGTCTCCAGCGGCAGCAGCCACGCCCGCATCCACGCGATCTCCTGGAAGGTCATGCCGTGCTTCCCGATGTCCACCGCCGCCCCCGTCAGGTGTGGCGACGCCAGATCGCCGGAGGCCGCCGCGGCGTTCCCGTTGATCTCCTCGAGCGCCCGCTGGAAGGCAATGGTCCGCACCGCCGAATTCACCTGAATCGGGCGCCCGAACCGCGCGTAATGGCTGCGCGCCAGGTCGGCCAGAAACTCCGCCGTCCACGGCCGGCAGTACCGCCGGTCCATCGGCAGCGCCGCGTTCACCAGCAGCGCCGGACTCGCCGGCAGGCGCACCAGGATCCCTTCGTCCTCGAACTCGTCCAGCTGCGCGTCGTCCGCGATCCGCACCAGCCCTTCGGCGTCGTCGCGCTCGTTCTGACGCAGCAGGGAAGCGCGCGACCCGCGCAGCGGCGGAACAAACGCAATCGTTGTCCTCCGCGGCCGATCGGCCGTCGCCAGAGCCGCATGCCGGTATCGCGCGGTGCGCCGCGCCCGGTAGCTGATCGTCCGCTCGTACTGGACACGGCGGTGCCGCACTCTGCTGTGCCGTACCGTCGACGGCAAAGCCGGCAACGCCACTGCGAGCGCCATCGCAAAAACGAAATATCTCAATACACGCATGGGGAGAGACCGCGGAGAACCAGAACGAGCTCCTTCAGCATATCGGACCCGGGTCGTATCGGAAAAGTAACGAGTCGGATTCCCCATTTTCCCCTGAGCAGTCCCGCGATCCCCCCTCCGCGCTCGTCCCCAGGACCGGCGAAATTCATCCCCGCCGCCGCCGCCCCGGCGTACAATTCCACCAAACTTCGCTATCGTTATCTGCCGAACTTCCAACCCACGGAGAGCCTCTATGCCCGACGCCGTCGCCCAGCCTGAAGCATCCGCCGCGCCACTCAACGAAATCCAGCGCGTCGTCGACACTTTTGTCGCGCCCACCAAAACCTTCACCGACGTCCTGCGCAGCTCCAGCTGGTGGCTGCCCTGGCTCATTGGCGTCCTCGTCAGCCTGGCCTTCGGCTACGCGGTCCAGCAGAAAATCGGCTGGGAAAAGGTCACGGAGAACATCGTCCGCCAGAGCCCCGCGCAGATGCAGCGAATCCAGCAGCTCCCCGCCGATCAGCAGGCGAAGGCCCTGGCCTTTTCGGCCACCATCACCAAGTCCATCTTCTGGGCCACGCCCGTGGTCGCGCTCATCCTTGCGCTCATCTGCGCCGGCGTCCTCATGGCCACCATCAATTTCGGCTTTGGCGGCCGCGCCAAATTCGGCCAGATGTTCGCCGTCTGGTTCTATGCAACCCTCCCCTGGTCTGTCCAGGGACTGCTCGGCATCGTCACCATCTACGCAGGCGTCGATCCCGATTCCTTCAACCTCAAAAACTTCGTCGCCACCAACATCGGCTACATCATGCCGCCGGATATGCCGCACTGGCTCATCGCCCTCGGCACCGCGCTCGACGCCACCACCATCTGGTCCCTGATTCTGCTCACTATCGGCTGCGCCATCATCGGCAAGGTGAAGAAGGGCCAGGCCGCCACCGCCGTCTTCGGCTGGTGGGTTCTTACTGTGGCGCTCAAAGTGGTCGCGGCAATGTTCTCCTGATCCGTTCGTCCCCGCAGCCAACACAAAGGCCCGCCATCTCGGTGGGCCTTTGTGTTTTCCCTCATTCCAGACCGCCCTGTTCCTCTCCGGCTGACCGCTCCCTTGCCCGCTCCTTCAGGTAGATCTCAACTCGGCTCGTCGTCCAGACCGCAATGCCGGACCCGAAGAAATCCGCGTCCTCGGTCCAGATCGGGCAGCCCAGGGCCAGAGCCGCGGCAGCAACCGGCCAGTCCTCCTCGTCCCGGCCGCGCAAACGTGCGCGAGCTTCTTCCTCAAATGGCCCATAGGTGTCGGAAATCACCGGTTCAACCAGATGGCTCAGATAGGCCAGCGACTTTGCAACGTCGGCTCCCGTGCCGCCGCGTCTCACCACCAAATCCGGCAGATACTCCGCGGCATCGTCAAACGCATTTTCCGGAGCGAAAAACCGTATGCCCAGCGCAGCATAGTCCTCGATCAACTGCCGCACGCGGCGCCCGAGAATAGCGCGGATCAGAATGTTCGCGTCGAGGACGATCATTTCTGCCGGTTGTGCGCGCCTTTTTTGCCTCTGCGGCGCGCCTGCCGGAATTCGGCGACCAGCTCGTCCTCTTCGACGTCTGCCAGCGCCTCCGCCAGCCGGTCAGCAGCCATCTTCAGCTCCGAAACAGTTGCCGTCTCAGGTCGCCTGCGCCGCGCCGGTACATAGATGCCAAGCGTCTCGCCGCGGCGCGTCACCGCAACCGGAGTGTCCGACTCCAGAAAGCTTGCCATGCGCTCGCGAAACTCGCGAACGCCCACGCGGACTGGTGGCATGGGGTGCCTCCTGTCTGAAGTGTACACAATGTGTACACTTCATGCAAGCGAAAGCGCGGGCGATTACTCCTCTTCCTCCTCGACCGGCTTCTTCGCGTTCGCCACAATCTTCTCCGCGATCGGCTGCGGCACCACATCGTAGTGGTCCATATCCATGTGGAAGCTGCCCCGCCCCTGGGTCATTGCCGTCAGGCTCTGCCCGTAGGTCAGCATCTCTGCCATCGGCACCTCCGCCCGGATGATCGTCGTCGCCCCGTGCCCGTCCATCCCCTGCACCCGCCCGCGCCGCTGGTTCAGATCGCCCATCAGCGTGCCCGCGAACTCCTGCGGAGCCTCGATCTCCACCTTCATCACCGGCTCCAGCAGCGTCGGCTTCGCCTGCTCCATGCACTTGCGAAACGCCAGCCGCCCCGCCATCTTGAACGACAGCTCGTTCGAGTCCACGTCGTGATAGCTGCCGTCGTACAGGATCACCTTGAAGTCCACCACCGGATACCCCGCCAGATATCCGCGCGCCGCCGACTCCTGGATGCCTTTCTCCACCGCGGGAATAAAGTTCCGTGGAATCGCCCCGCCAAACACGTCATTCTCAAACTCGAACCCGCCCCCCCGTGGCAGCGGCTCCATCTTGATCTTGCAGTCGCCGTATTGCCCGTGCCCGCCCGTCTGCTTCTTGTGCCGCCCCTGCGCGTCGGCCCGTCCCCGGATCGTCTCCCGGTACGGCACCCGCGGCGCCTTCAGCGTCACCTCCGTGTGATACCGCTTGCGCAGCTTGCTCACCAGCGACTCGATATGCGGCTGTCCCGCGGCCGCGATCAGAAATTCGTTGGTCTGTGCGTCGCGGAAGAACCGCACCATCAGGTCCTCTTCCATCAGCTTGTGTACCGCCGGCGCCAGTTTGTCCTCGTCCGCGCGCGACTTCGGCTCGATCGCCCACGTCATCGCCGGCTCCGGTATCGCCACCGGCTCGAAGAAGATCTCGTGCGCCTTGTCGCCCAGTGTGTCGCCGGTCAGCGTCTCCTTCAGCTTGGCCACCGCGCCCAGGTCGCCCGCATGCAGCTCCGTCACCGCAACCGCCGTGCGCCCCTGCATGATCGACAGGTGCGCCAGCTTCTCCGCCGTCCGGCGCGAATAGTTCTGCACCGTGGCATCGTTCTTCAGGCATCCGGAAAACACCTTGAAGAAGCTGATGCGCCCCGCGAACGGATCGATCATGGTCTTGAACACATACAGCGCCAGCGGTTCCGTATCGCTCACCGCGCGCGTCACCGTCTCCGCCGCCTCATCGCCGCCGCCCGCCGCTGTTGCGCCCACCGCCTGCAGCACCGCCTTCGCCTTCACCGGCTCCCGCTCCACCGGCGACGGCGCATACACCTTCAGGAAATCCAGCAGATGATCCGTTCCCACATTGCCCAGGCCGCTCGCGTACAGCACCGGAAAGATCCGGTCCTCGCGGATCGCCTCATGCAGCGCCGTGATCAGATGCTCTTCCGGAATCGTCCCCTCCCGGAAGAATTCCTCCATCAGCTCGTCTTTGCCCTCGGCCACCAGTTCCACCAGCGTCTCGTGCGCGCTCTGCGCCGCTGCCTTCAGCGCCTCGGGAATCTCCGCGATTCTTCCGTGCCCGTCGCCGCCCGGCGTATAAAAAAACGCCTGCATCGTCACCAGGTCGACCACCCCCTCAAACCCCTTGCCGTTCGCCATCGGCAGCTGCACCGGAATGCACTGCCGCCCGAAGCGCTCGCTCAGCGCCGTCAGCGTCGCCTGTGCCGACTCGCCCGCCCGCGGATGATCCATCTGGTTCATCACCAGCACCCGCGGCAGATTGCATTCCTCGGCGTATTTCCATACCCGCTCGGTCATCGCTTCCACGCCGCTCACCGCGTTCACCGTCACCAGCGCCGCCTCTGCCGGAACCATCGCGCTGCGCGCCTCGTGCACGAACATATGAAAGCCAGGGGTATCGATCAGGTTCACCTTCACGCCTTCCCACTCCGCGAAGGCCACTGCATTCTGCATGGTGGTGCCGCGCGCCACATCCTCTTCGTCGTAGGCCGTCACCGCGCTCCCATCGTCCACGCGGCCCAGGGTTGGGGTCATCTTTGCGGCATGCAGCAGAGCGGAAACCAGCGTCGTCTTCCCGCTGTGCGCATGCCCCACTACAGCTACGTTGCGAATCTCGCTTCCTGGATAGCTCTTCATAAACGGCTCCTTGTTGGAAAAAGATGGGAGTGTCCCGCCCTGGTCGCCTGCTTTTGGCGACAGGGTGGAAGAACCGGCGGCTCCTCATTCCCGGAACCGTCCTTGCGTCGTGCGCGTGAAACTGAAAAGTAGAAATCAGGGGCAGGGAAGCCCACAGTGACCCCGAACACAGTGCTGGGCACAGGAATTCCGCTCAGGCGTCGGAGATGGCGTCGGCTTCGAGGCGGATTGGATTCGAGCGCGCAATCCGCGCGCGCCCGGCGGTCCTCGTCCCGCATGGTAGGCAGCCTGCTCGGACGCCGGTTTCAGCCCAGGCCGACCCCCGCATCCGCAGAAACTCGGAGAATAGCACAGCAGAACCAGCCCTGTGCAGAGCCGCCAACTCCTGCAGACGCCAAAGAAATGTCCTTTTGAACGGGCACAATTGTGCCGGGTGCCCCACCCTGTCGTCCCGCCCTCGGACGACAGGGTGGGATTGCGCTGCGAACCCGGTCTTCTGTCACGACATGACTTCACACCTCGCCGAATAACTCGATTCTTTGAAGGGGCACAGCTTGAGCTGTGCCGTAAACGAACCCGAATCATTGCGGCTTTAGCCGCTGAGGGACGGGTTTCTCTTCTCAGCGCAATGTCGAACGACTTTTTCCAGGATCCGACGGCTCGGATGCTCACACACGGTAGATAATCGCCTCAACCGCCGGTACCACCCGTATCCGAAGGCCGAAATCCCTCATCTTCCCGCCCCCGGCTACCGAACCGGCTCCACCACCACCGCCGTCCCGTAAGCCAGCACTTCCGTCACGCCGCCCATAATCTCCGTAGCGTCGTAACGCGCGCCAATCACCGCGTTGGCGCCCATTTCGCCGGCGTGCTCCAGCATCAGCCGGAACGAGTCCTCGCGCGTGCGCTCGCACAGTTTCGTATAAAGCGAAATGTTGCCCCCGACCAGCGTCTGCAATCCGGCGCCGATGTTGCCGAGCACGGAGCGCGAGCGGACGATAATGCCTCGCGCGATGCCGAGCGTGCGGACGATGCGGAAGTTGTCCAGCTCGAACGCAGTGGTGACCATGTCGTGTGGTACAGGGCCTGTGGCTTGCATATGCGCAGCATACTACGCCGGAAAACCGCAACCGGATAAACTCATTTTCCTGGCGGAGGGGCTACCATAGAGCTACGGAGTAGCTTCGCCGATGGGCTCCGCATCCCAAAGATTAGTGGGCCGCAACTTCAACTGGATCTGGTTTATCGGCGCGGCGGCCTGGTTCGTCGACGCCGCCCTCAGCATGCGCCGTGGCGCGCTGCTCGCCGGACTCGCCAATGCCGCCGTCTCCGCGCTCTTCCTCGCCGTCGGCATTCTCTTCCGCCGCCAGGCCCGCCGCCAAACCAATCGCAACCAGCAGCGATAGCGTTTAGCGTGTAGGGATTAGCGTTGAGCGTGTAGGCATGCCTAAACCCTGATCCCTACACCCTGCGCCCTGCACCCTACTTCGACCCCTCCCCCTCCGCCACCCGCACGCACTCCTCCAGAATCTCCAGCGCCACCTCCGCCTCCTCCTGCTTCACCACCAGCGGCGGCGCCAGCCGGATCGAGTTCTCCCCGCAGCCCAGGATCAGCAGTCCGCGTTCGAAGGCCAGGTCCACGATCCGGTCCCGCAGCTCCGGAGCCGCCTCGCGCGTCTCCTGATCCTTCACCATCTCGATCCCGATCATCAGCCCGCGCCCGCGCACCTCGCCAACCGTGGGATGCTTCGCCGGCCATCCCTTCAGCCGCTCCATCATCCACGCGCCCACCTTCGCCGCATTCGCGCGTCCCTCGCGCTCCAGCACGTCCAGCGTCGCCAGCGCCGAGGCAATGCACACTGGATTCCCGCCGAACGTTGACGCATGCGAGCCCGGCTTCCAGTCCATCAGGTCCGCGCGCGACATGCACACGCCCAGCGGCATCCCGCTCGCAATGCCTTTCGCCATGCAGACGATATCCGGCTGCACGCCCGTGTGCTCGATCGCCCACCACTTGCCCGTGCGTCCCGCGCCCGACTGCACCTCATCGGCCACCAGCAGGATCCCGTACTTGTCGCAGATCCGCCGCAGCTCCTGCATAAAGTTGGTCGGCGCCACCACGTATCCGCCCTCGCCCTGAATCGGCTCCACAAAGATCGCCGCCACTTCCTCCGGCGGCAGCACCGTCTTAAACAGCTTGTCCTCGATGTACCGCGCGCACCCCAGCGCGAACGCCTCAGCCTCCTGCGGCCCTCCCTCGCATCCGCGATACACATTTGGATACCGAATGTGCGTCACTCCTGGCACCAGTGGCGCGAACCGCCGCTTCTGCTGCGGCTTCGACGCCGTCAGCGACAGCGCCCCCATCGTCCGCCCGTGGAACGCCCCCAGAAACGCAATGATGTTCTGCCGCCCGGTGTGATACCGCGCCAGCTTCAGCGCGCACTCCACCGCCTCCGCGCCCGAGTTGCCGTAGTAGAACTTGTGCGGCCCCGGCATCGGCGCGATCTTCGACAGCCGCTCCGACAACGTCACCAGGCTCTCGTAATAAAAATCCGTGCCCGACATGTGGATCAGCTCGCCCGCCTGTTTCTGGATCGCCCCCACCACTTCCGGATGGCAATGTCCCGTCGACACCACGGCAATCCCCGCGGCGAAATCCAGGAACTCGTTCCCATCCACGTCTTCGATCCGTGTCCCGCGCCCGCGCTTCGCCACCAGCGGATACGACCGCGTGTAGCTCGGCGACAGCAGCCGGTCGTCGGCCTCCACAATCCGCCGCGCCTCCGGTCCCGGCAGCGCCGTCACCAGCTTCGGTCCGTGCTTCTGCATCACGTCCTCCAATACCGTCATCGTGTGTCTCCTCTTCTGCTGGTCCTGCGCTGTTCCCAAATCGCCGGCCCGGTTGCGCGTACTGCGATCATTGGATTTTGTATCGGAGCACGATATTCATCGTGCCGTAGAGCGTTCGAACCCCGATGAGTCCTGGCTTTGTATCAGGGCACGACTTCAGTCGTGCCGTAAGGCCAGCAATAAAAACCGGGCTTGAGCCCCTGTGGGAAGTTCGGAAAGTGATTTTCTGCCCGGTGCTGGCAGATCCTGGATCCGCGCCTCGCTCGTCCTGGCGAAGGCGCGCCCAGCTTAGTCGCTGCCGAACAAACTAGGTCGCGTCCTTGTGGGCAGAACGCGCAGAAAACGCCGCGGCGCAATGGCCCGTACAAAGGCCTCGTTCCAGAAAATACTCGGCATGGCACTCGCGCGGCGCATCGTCTTGCCCGAGCATACCACGCCCTCCTTCCAAAGTTCTCGCCTTCCTCCAACCCAACCTCGCCGCCACCCCACCTTAGACCAAAGCATCATGCCCCCACCCCCATAGCGCCCCCCGTAAATTCCGTATACTGGACTCATGTCCATCGTGCGCAACGCGGCCGCCATCGCCAAAGGCATGAGCATCACCTTCCGCGAGATCTTCCAGCCCACCGAGGTCGAAAATTACCCCGATGGTCCCGGCCCCACCCGCGGCGCTGTCCTGCAGGAGCGCTTCCGCGGCGCCCATGTCCTCCAGCGCGACGAGAACGGTCTCGAAAAGTGCGTCGCCTGCTTCCTCTGCGCCGCCGCCTGTCCCTCCAACTGCATCTTCATCGAGGCCGCCGAGAACACCGCCGAGCAGCGCATCTCTTCCTCCGAGCGCTACGCCAAGGTCTACAACATCGATTACAACCGCTGCATCTTTTGCGGATACTGTGTCGAAGCCTGCCCCACCGACGCCATCACTCACGGCCACGGCTTCGAGCTCGCCAGCCTCAACGCGACGAACCTCGTCATGCGCAAAGAGGACATGCTCGTCCCCGCCGTCGGCATGCCCGGCCAACTCGAGCGAAGCTAGCGAAACTGGTTCCCGAAGCCGCAACCCCTCACGCGGCTTTCCGCCAAAGAAAGCCGCGCCGCACAAATCTCAACAGGACACCGTGTCGCTGGCTTCGCTCTCGCCGCCCACTCCGGCTCCTTGAAGTAGCCGCGCCGCACAAATCTCAACAGGACACCGTGTCGCTGGCTTCGCTCTCGCCGCCCACTCCGACTCCTTGAAATAGCAGCGCTGGACCGCGCGCCCGCCTCTCAGTCGCCTGGTGAACCTTCTGGATCTGAACACCCCAAAAACACGAATGTCATCCTGAGCGAAGCGCCGGGCGGGATCCCTCCAGCGGCGCTCACCGCGTCCCGGCGCGGAGTCGAATGGACCCCCGTATCGAAACGAATTGCATGCGCCACCACAGCCCTCTGCGCGGAGGGAATCGGTGGCGCAGCCACCGATAAAAATCTCTCAAGCGGGCGGTAGTTGCGCGACTTGGGTGTGTCGCCGGCAATCCGGAACCTTCAGCCGCCCCAGACCCGGCATTCACGCCTCAATCGATCGCCCTCGCGCAGCCGCCCCTCCCGTATCCTGATCCCCAGGAGCCTCCCATGAAATCCTTCCTCACCGGCCTCCGTCTGCCCCATATCTCGCAAGCGAGACAGGCGATCCTCGCGCTCCTCTTTGCCTCCACCCTCTGCCTCGCCCAATCCCCCCAATACGTCCCGCCCGCCGACGCCGGTCCCCACGGCTCAGCCCCAGGCATGCAGGTCAAGCTCCTCAGCTCCGGCACCAGCCGCCAAAAGGACTACGCCGTCATCTTTCAGGCCGGCGACGAGCCTTATGCCGGCCTTACCCAGTTCGCCGAGCAATACCACATCCAGTCCGCCCACTTCACCGCCATCGGCGGATTCAGCGACGCCCGCCTCGCCTGGTTCGACCTCCAGAAGAAAGAATTCCGCGTCAACCCCGTCGACCAGCAGGTCGAAGTTGTCTCCCTCATCGGCGACATTGCCCTCCTCAACGGCAAGCCCCAGGTCCACATGCACTGCGTCGTGGCCCTCCCCGACGGCACCACCCGCGGCGGCCACATCCTCGGTGCCCACGTCTCCCCGCTTCTCGAGGTCTTCGTCACCGCCGACCCCACACCCCTCTACAAGCAGCACAATCCCGCCACCGGCCTCACCCTGATCAAGCCCAACGCGGCGCAGTAACCTGGGCTCTCGCCCTCTACGACGCCGCGATCGCCCCGGCCGAACGAACCTGAATCTTTCCTGTTGCCTGGGTGCTCGTGGATTCCCGCGAGCTTTCCGCCACCCGGAAGCGCGACACCATCTGCTGCAGCTCCCCGGAAAGATCGGCCAGCTGCCGGCAGCTGGCCGTGGCCTGGTGCGTCTCCTCCGTGTACTGGCTCACAATCCCGCTGATCGCCGCCGTCGCCGCGCTCACCTCCTCGGTGGCCGTCAGCTGCTGCGCCGCCGCCGCCGCAATCTGGCTCACCATCGATCCCACATGGCTGGCCTGGTCGATGATCTCCCGGAGCGATGTGCCCGCGCTGCCCGTCACCTCCACCCCTCGCGCCACCTCCGTGGTGCCGGCCCGCATGGTTTCCACCACCGCCTGGGTCTCGGTCTGCACGTCGCCGATCATCTCGTTGATCTCCTGCGTCGCGTTCGTGGTCCGCTCCGCCAGCCGCCGCACCTCGCCCGCCACCACCGCAAACCCGCGTCCCTGCTCCCCCGCCCGCGCCGCTTCGATGGCCGCGTTCAGCGCCAGCAGATTCGTCTGCTGCGCGATCTCGTCGATCACCGCCACGATGCGCCCGATCCGCTCCGAGCTCTTGCCCAGCTCCGTCACCTTCTCTTCGGCCTCGTGTACCGTCTGCGATATGCTGCGCATCCGTTCCAGCGCGCCTTCCACAATCTGCCCGCCCGTCCGCGCTTTGTCCTCCGCCTGGTGGGCCGACTCCGCCGCCTGGTGGGCCCGCTCCGATATCTCGTGCACCGTGGCCGCCATCTCCGCCATCGAGCTCGCCACCTGCTGCATCTGCGCCCGCTGATTTTCCGCGCCCTTCGCCGAGTGGTTCGCGTTCTCCACAATGTCGTGGCTCGCCGACGCCACTCTGCCCGCCATGCCCGCCAGCGCCAGCACCACCTCATGCAGGTTGTTCTTCATCGTGTTCAGAGCCTGCGCCGCGGTTCCGCATTCGTCCTGCGACGCGACAGCCAGATCCTCGATCGAGAGATCGTTGGCCTCAATCGCCTGCAGCGCCCGCACCAGCCGCCGCACCGGCTTCGAGATCGACTGCGCGATCAGCCACGCGCACACAATCCCGCTCAGCACCCCGGCCAGCCCCACCAGCAAAATCGTCCGCCGCACCTCGACTTCCACAGCATCGTGCCCCGCCATCGATTGCCGCATCGCCTCATCCGAGGAGTTGTCCAGCTTATCCATCAGGGCCACTGCCTGCGCCAGCCGTGCGTTCAGCGCCGGGCTCAAATCCAGCGCCGCCGCCTGCGCCCTCCTGCCCGCCACCCGCAGTTCCATCGCCGAGCGCCTCGTGGCAAGGTTCTCTTCGTGGGCGCGGTCCAGCTGCTCCAGCCAGTTCCTCTCTTCCGCGCTCAGCCTCATCCCCGACAATTTTCCCGCGCTCTCTCCAAAATGCTCGCTCGCCGCCTCGAAGAGCGTGCGCTGGCCTGCGTCCCCGGTCAGCAGATAGCCGCGTGCCGCCGCCGACTCCTCGGCCAGCGACCATTCCATCTCCATGGTCAGGTTCTGCTTCATCGCTCCGGCGGCAATCCCGTCGGCCTGGTCCGACATGCGAAAGGTCGACTGGTACCCCACAGTCCCCGTGATCGCCCCGATGACCACCACCGCGGCGAACCCCAGCACCAGCCGCAGGCGGATGCTCAATTTCCCCGTCATGCTCTCGTCTCCGTCCTCCCTCGCGCAGACCCCTGCCGCGCGACGAGGTCGAATCCCTGCTGCTGTGGTTATCGGTGATGCACCGGAAAACATGAAAGGCGCAGTGCCGCATCTCCCTGCCACGGCCCCGTTCTGTTGCCGATTCCTCCCGTCCAGACCCCATTCCGCCCCATTCCGCCGCCCGCGGTTCAGCCCCTCTCCTCGCCTTCGCTACGATAGAAGGAAGCGCCTCAGACCGGTTCTCCGCGCGCTCGTGCCCCAATGACCGACTTTTCCCAGCATCCGCTTCGCCGCATCCTTCACCAGCGCATCGCCATCATCGACGGCGCCATGGGCACCACCATCCGCACCTATGGCATGAAGGAAGCCGACATCCGCGGCGATCGCTTCCGCGACTCCAAAAAGGATCTCCTCAACAACGGCGACCTCTTCACCCTCACCCAGCCGAAGATGATCGGCGACATCCATCGCCGCTTCCTCGAGGCCGGCGCCGACATCATCGAGACCAACACCTTCGGCGCCACCTCCATCGCCCTCAGCGAGTTCTTCGTCGACGATCCCCGCGAGCACGGCGGCCGCAAAGATCCCGCCTTCTACCAGAACATCGTCGACGACCGCTTCCTCAGCGATCTCGCCTGGGAGATCAACGAGCAGTCCGCGCGCCAGTGCCGCGAATGGGCCGACCGCATCGCCAACGCGACCGGCCGCCAGCGCTTTGTCGCCGGGTCCATCGGCCCGCTCACCGTCTCGCTCTCCAATTCTCCCGACGCCGACGACCCCGGCTTCCGCGTCGTCACCTTCGACCAGGTCCGGGCCGCCTACGCGCAGCAGGTCCGCGCCCTCATCGCCGGCGGCTCCGACCTCCTCCTCGTCGAAACCATCTTCGACGCCCTCAACGCCAAAGCCGCCCTCGTCGCCATCCGCGACGTCTTCGACGAAGACAGTCTCACTGCGGCCAACAAAGAGCTCCCCATCATGATCTCTGCCGCCGTCGGACGCGGCGGCGAAACCATGATCTCCGCCCAGACCGTCGCCGCCTTCTGGAACGCGGTCGAGCACGCGCACCCGTTCTCCGTCGGCCTCAACTGCTCGCTCGGCCCCGACCTCATGTATCCGTTTTTGGAGGAGCTCTCCGAAAAGGCCGGCACCGCCATCTCCTGCTACCCGAATGCGGGCCTGCCCAATCCGCTCTCGCCCACCGGATTCGATCTCGAGCCCGCCGACATGGCCCGCCGCTTCACCGAATTCGCCCACGGCGGCCTCGTGAACATCGCCGGCGGCTGCTGCGGCAACACTCCCGAGCATATCGCCGCCATCGCCAAAGCCATGGAGCACCAGCCTCCGCGCCCCCTGCACGACAGGGAACAGGGCCCAGGGAACGGAGGGCGAGAAGCGGTCAGCGATCAGCGATCAGCGATCATCGTCCAGTCGACTGGGGACTCATCACGAACCGCTGGCGACTCGCAACCGGCAACTGGGGACTTGGGACTGAGGACTGGGGACCCGCAACGGACAACCGGGGACTTAGGACTGACAACTGGCGCCTCGCAACCGGC
>Ga0335074_10009201_pt1 | contig 13773 bp, 12 predicted proteins | sample Lox_Sample_23_FD_206715 | JGI IMG/M metagenome (GOLD analysis project Ga0335074, IMG submission 206715) | Soil microbial communities from Loxahatchee National Wildlife Refuge, Florida, United States - Lox_Sample_2.3 | ecosystem: Environmental > Terrestrial > Soil > Wetlands | place: USA...
TGCGCGAGCATCATCCGGGCGTCGACCTCCGGCTGGAGGTGGGCAACCGCGAGCGCGTATGGGGGCTGCTCGCCGCGCACGAGGCCGACCTGGTCATCGCCGGGCGTCCCCCGCGGTCGCTGGACACGGCCGTGCGGGCGGTGCGCCGCAATGAGCTGGTCGTCGTGGGCCCGCCCGGGATATCGGACCCGATGGGCGCGACCTGGCTGCTGCGGGAGGCCGGCTCGGGAACCCGTGCGGCGTCCCAGGCGCTGCTGGCCGAGCTCGACGCCGACCCGGCGACGCTGACGCTGGGTTCCAACGGGGCGGTGGTGGCGGGCGCGCTGGCCGGCCTGGGCGTGACGCTCGTGTCCCGGGACGCGGTCGCCGAGGCGCTGGCGGCCGGGCAGCTGGCCGAGCTGACGGTGCCGCATACCCCGCTGCGCCGACCCTGGCACGCGGTCAGCCACCGGCACGCCTCCGCGGCCGTGGAACTGCTCGTGGAGCACCTGTGCGCCCAGCCGGGACCTCCCGCCACCAGATGGCGGCGGGCGCCGTTACCCCGGCCGGGCCGGCACGTTCGGTCATGCTCCGCAGCCCGTATGACCTTCCAGAGCCCCGGTTCAGGGGGGCCTCGGCGGCGAAGCCGCAGCCCTCGTCGGGCACGCGCAGGAACGCGTGCCCGCCGTCGCAGGTCAGGTCGACCTCTGGCCCACCCCAGTTCGCTAACGGCCGCATCGCTCCCGGTGACCGTCGGCCTGGCGGGGTGGAGGTGAAGGGTAAGGCTCACCAGCCGCTGCGTAATCGCGTCATGGATGTCCGCGGCCAGCCTGCGCCGGCCCGGTCAGCCGCCGTCGTCATCAACGATCAGGATGCGCGTCGCGGACCTTATCACTAAGGCCTCGTGCCGCTTCGCCGATGATCTCTATCCAGTGAAGCACCGCGTTCTGCAGCAGTTCGTCGATGTCGAAACGCGCCCGGTCGTCCTAGACGTGGCGCCTGATCCTATCGATCGCAGCCAAGACGTCCGCCAGACGCTCACAGTCGTCTCTCACAGGGCAACGGCCTCTGCCAAGACCCGGTCCCCAATGCGCGCCTTCAGGCCGCGCGGCGTGGCCACGTCCACATGACGCCCGACGATCTCCTCAACGTCAAGCGCAAAACCGGTGAGGTCGAACAGCGTAGTGTCCGGACCCGGAGCTACCAGGAGATCCACGTCGCTCGTCTCGACCGCGTCGCCACGAGCTACCGAACCGAACACACGCACGTCACGCAAGCCGCGCCGGGACGCGGCCGCGAGAATCTGCCCCCGAGCCGCCCGAAGAGACCCCAGATCGGGCGACCGTTCCTGCTGCAGTGGACCTGGCACAACGAGTCCTTTCCCGGTACCACATGCTACTCGTGTCCGAGCCCGCTTCACCGAACCCGAGGACGGGACCTTTCGCGTCACGTCATGCCGGGCCAGCCAACCGGCGGCAACACGCATCGCTCTGTCCTGCATACGCTTGGCGAGCCAGGCAAGCAGCCTGTCCAGTCCTTCCCGGCACGCCAGACGGGCTCGGCAGCTACTCTATGTGACCGGACAGGTATGACAGCACGATACGTCGCAACACCGATGTCGGTCCACGGCCATCGCCCGATCTGACATTGAAACTGCTGGTGGGGCGGGTGGGACTCGAACCCACGGCCGGCGGATTATGAGAAGCACGGCCCCGTGCACCGTGCGCGCTAGCTGCGCAGACGACACGAATCATTGCCCTGATGGCACTCACCGCGCTGGAATTATCTGACGCGCCGGTCCACGAACCGGTCCACGGTCACGGCGCCGATGTCCGCTCATCCTGTTACTGTACGTAACATCGCCAAGAGCGTCAGGGCCTACGTCCGCGGTGAACGGCGACGCGGTTTGCCGCGCCTTGATACGCGTGTCGGGTGTGAGGCACCTAATGCGCTTAACATGAGAGGAAGGCAGCGCTTAGGAGAGTGGTACCAGTGAGCACATCCAGCGCGGACAGTGACGCGGGTAAGGCGGCGGCCCGTCCGAGCCTGTCGGTCACGCAGTTGCTCGCCGCAAAGGGTACTCGGCCGATCCGCTCTCTCGATGAGCTTGCCGCGGATACCTTCGAGTCCGACGAGGAATTGGAGGAGTTCCTGGCCTTCACCTACGCCGAGCGTCACCGCGACTTGGCCTGATCTTCCGCCGTGGACCCGACCGTCTTGGACACCGATGTCGCCTCTCTGCTGCACAGGGGCACGCTCGCCGGGCCGCTTGCTAGCCGCCTGATCGGCCGCGAGCCGCTGATCACCTTCGTGACCTTCGGAGAGCTGGCCAAGTGGGCGGAGATCCGCAACTGGGGCCAGCGCCACCGCGAGGAACTCACCAGCTGGCTGTCCCGCATCGCGGTACTGCCCGGCGACGAGGCGGTAGCCGCCACCTAGGGGCGGCTGTCCGCGGCAGCCATCCGGCGCGGGCGACCGCGGCCGGTCAACGACATGTGGATTGCGGCCTGCTGCCTCACCCATGGCATCACGCTCGCCACCTTGAACCTCAAGGACTACGAGGACTTCAACCAGCACCACGGCTTGCGCATCCTCGGCCGGGAGTAGCCGGAGCTCGGCGTAGCCGGAAGGTTTCCGATCGCCGCGGTCGAGGAATGCGACGTGCTGAGCGGCCCGGATCTAGACGAGTTGGCAGCGGCGCTGCGCTGCGCCCGGTCGGACGCTGATAGGACGGTACGCGCTTGGCGCCCGCCCAGCACGCCTACACCGGCGCAGGCGGAGCTGCCGGGCATTGCACCATCGCTCCCGTGAGGGGACAAGGTCGTGCGCGGGCTGGCTTGTCGTGATGTACGGCGCGGCAATCCTCCTCGCGGCCAACCTACGCCGACCCTGCAACGGTTGCAGACCTGGAGGAACGAGGATGCGCATCGCTGGCAGGTGGCGGATCACGGAGGCGGAGCTGTGGGACTGCGATGCCCTGAACCTCGTGGCACCCGCGTTCATCGAGCTCACCGCGGACGGGTCGTCGGGCAGTTTCGGCTTCATCGCCGTCCAGGGGAAATGGACTGTCGCGAGGTGGAGCGGGACGGGCGGCCGGGTGTGGAGTTCTCCTGGGAGGGCAACGATGAGTGCGATCCGGCCAGCGGCCGCGGTTGGGCTGTGCTGGACGACGACGGCTCGCTGTGTGGACGCATCGTCTTCCACCTTGGCGACGACTCAGGCTTCACGGCGGTCCGCGAGGCGACCGAAGGCCGCTTCTGAGCATCCTGGGATCTGGCCCCGGCCATCGGTGCGGATGAAACACTCGACCCTGAAGTCGTGGCCGCCCTCGGGGCCTTCGCCGAGCCCTTGTCTGGGATGCTGCCATCCACTGGCTACTTCAGTAGCCCCAGTCGCGACGTACCGGATTCGGCTCCCCTGCAAACCAGGCTGCTCGACTTGCTAGGGCGTCGTCCGTAGCGGAGAGCCTCCGAGCCAGTCAGCGCGTTTGGGTGACGGGCGCCGACACGCTGAGGTGCACGCCAACCGCACGTGATTCTGGCGGAATCACAGGCTCTCGGGCTGCTCGCGTGGAACTGACCGATCGCATCATCCCCCAGCGCGGGTTCGCCCGGCGCGGGCCGGGCAGCAGGCCGGAGGTGACCGACGCTGAGCTGGCGTGCATTGCGGTGGCCCAGGTACTGCTGCGGTTTGATGATGAGCGGCACTGGCTGCGGATCGCGCCGAAGCTGATCGGGCACCTGTTCCCGCGGCTGCTGGGGCAAAGCGAGTACAACACCCGGCTGCGGGCCTGCGCGCCGCTGATGGAGGCCGCGCTGCGGTGGCTGGCTGACGCGACGCCCGCGACCGCCGAGATGCTGCGGCTGATGGACGCGACCCCCGTCCCGTGCGGGCACTCCGTGGTCACCGCCCGCCGCTCGGACCTGTCCGGATACGCCGGATATGGGTACTGTCCCAGCCATTCGCGCTGATACTGGGGCAGCAAGCTGACCTTGATCTGTACCTGCGACGGGACGGTCACCGGGTTCGGCCTGGCCAACCCCAAGCTGCACGGCGAACGGGAAGCCGCCCGGCAGATGCTCAGCGACCGGCCAGCCAACCGCCCGTCCCCCGGCACCGCTGTCATCACCGACAAGGGGCTGTCCGGCGAGCAGACCGAGGAGTTCTTCGCCAGCCACGACCTGCAGCTGACTCTCATCCGCCCGGCCCGCAAGGACGAGAAGCAGCCCCGTCCGTTCCCGAACTGGCTGCGGCAACGCGTTGAGGCGATCATCTGGACGCTGAAGAACCAGCTCGGCCTCGAACGACACGGCGGACGGGTCCCCGCCGGGCTCTGGGCCCGGATCATCCAGCGGCTGCTCGCCCTCAACGCAGTCATCTGGCACAACTGGATGATCGGCGCCCCCATCAAACGATCCCTGATCGCCTACGATCACTGACGTCCCCGACCTCACCAGAAACCCCGATCAACGATCTAGCCGACCTCACCCCATTCCTCAGCCTGCGGATACCGGGACAAACTCGTGGTTCAGCCTTGGAGCCAAGTTGGGGAGCCATCATCGGCCGACATGAGGCCACATCGGTCTGCAGCTGGCGTACGGGGAACAAGTGAGCCCGGACCGGGCCGAGGCGGCGGCCGCCGACATGGAAGCCCATCTCCGCTGCGGCAGGCGGCTCGGAGCCGTCGCGGCCCGGTCCTTAGGTAGGTATGAATGCTCACAGCGTGATGGTCAGTGCCAGCGGCAGTTCCCGCACGTTGTGTCCGACGCGCAGTGTGTAAGTGCCAGGTTCCACATGCCATCCAGCGTCCCAGTAAGCCAGTGTGCGATGCGGAACGCGAATCTCGACGGTCGTGGTCGCGGCGGCCTCGGCGTGGACGGCGGCAAAACCGACGAGCCACCGGACGGGGCGGTCCACTGCCGAGCCGGCGCGCTCCGCATAGGCCTGCACGACATGTTTGCCGGCGCGATCTCCGGTGTTGGTCACGCGGACCCGGATGGTCGCGGCCGCGTCGCTGTTATCGCTGCTGACTTCGGCGGGTCCTACGTCCCATGTCGTGTAGCCGAGCCCGTAGCCGAACGGATAGGCCGGCTCGGTTCCGGTGCGGAGCCAGGCCCGGTAGCCAATGTGGATGCCCTCGTCGTAACGCAGGACGCCGTCGGCGGGGTGCGTGCCGATCACCGGCACGTCGCCTTGTTCTGCTGGCCAGGTGGTCGGGAGACGGCCGCCGGGTTCCCGGGTTCCGGTGAGCACGTCGGCGAGGGCGTGTCCGTATTCCTGGCCGCCGAAGTAGGTGAGGAGGATGGCACTGACCTGGTCCCGCCACGGCATGATGACCGGGGCGCCGGCGTTGACGACGACGACCGTGCGGCGGTTGGCGTCTGCCACGGCTTGCACGAGATCGTCCTGTCTGCCTGGCAGGGCCAGCGTGGTGCGGTCGTAGCCCTCGGACTCCCCGTGCGTGCTGGAGCCGACGACGACGACGGCGACGTCGGCTCCGGCCGCGGCCCGTGAGGCGCGTTCGATGAGCGCATCAGGGTCGGCTGGCGGGAGTTCCGTGCCGAACGTGACGCTCAGGGCGTTGTTCAGGCCTCCTTCGAGCTTGACGGGCTCGAGTTCGATGCGGACATCCAGCGGCTGGCCTGCGGTGACGTCGGCAGGAAACGAGATTGCGGGCGGCGCCAGGAAGGCGGCGCCAAGGTCGGTGCTGACGGCCGTCGCTGTCGCTTCGCCGATCAGCGAACCGCCGGCGAAGATGCGCCCCCGGCCTACGGAGGCGAAACCGATGCGCAGCGGCCCGGACCGTTCGGGCGTGAGCCGGGTGGCGAACTCCAGCCGCTGCGTCTGCGCGATCGGAGCGTCTCCGCCGAAGTAGACCAGCGCGCTGGCGAGGCGGTCCTCGGCGAAGATCTCTTCGCCGCCAGCGTCCAGCAAGCGCACATGCGCACCGGGTTCCCCGGTGACCGGGTTGGTCATCGCCTCCGGCGCGAACGGGATGATCCCGTCCTGTACCACAGCACCGGGTTCGTAGACGATCTCCGCGCCGGGGAACGCCGCCCGGATGCCTTGCAGAGGAGAGACTGTCGAGACGGGGACGACGGTGGCGCTGCCGCCCCCTTGGGTCCGGGGTTGCGTCGCGTGCTGGCCGATGACGGCGATGCGCAAGAGCCGCTCCGGCCGCCAAGGCAGCTCGCCCGCGTTACGGAGCAGCACGGTGCCTTCGGCGGCCGCTTCCCGCGCGAAGCCGGGCCCGTCCTCCGGAGTGCCGTCTCTGGCGGGGGCGGGTGCTTCGAACCCGCTGAGCGCGCCGACCCGCGCAGCGAGCCGGAGGATGCGGAGGACCTTCCGGTCGACAACCGACTCGGCGATGCGCCCTTCACGGACAGCGGCGGCGAGGACGGCACCCCATGGCCCGTCCGGACCCGGCATCACCAGGTCCTGGGAGGCCTCGGCGCTGCGCTGGCTGCGCACGGCGGTCCAGTCGCTGACGACGACGCCGTCGAAGCCCCACTCGGAGTTCAGCGGTGTCTCGAGGAGTTCGTTCTCGGTGGCGGTGACGCCGTTGATGCTGTTGTAAGCGCTCATCACCAGCCACGCCTGGCCGTCGGTCACCGCTTTCTCGAACGGCAGGAGATACAGCTCGCGCAGCGCGCGGTCGCTCACGATGACGTCGGCGGTGAACCTATCGGTCTCGAAGTCGTTGGCCACGTAATGTTTCGGCGTCGCGGCGACACCGCTGCGCTGCAGTCCGCGGACGTATGCGGCGGCGAGTTCTCCGGTCAGCAGCGGATCCTCGCTGAATGCCTCAAAGTGTCGGCCGCCCAGCGGCGTGCGGTGCAGGTTGATCGTCGGGCCTAGCACGATGTGAACGTTCTTGCGGCGGGCCTCGGCTGCGGCGCAGGCGCCGTAGCGCCGGGCGATCCCGGCATCCCACGACGACGATAGGGCCGTGGCCGACGGGAGGTTCAGGGACGGCGATCGCTCGTCCCACACCTCGCCGCGGACCCCGCTGGGCCCGTCGGACATCAGCAACGGCCGCAACCCGATGCTCTCGAGCGGCCAGGTGCTCCAGAAGTCGTGCCCGGTGAGCAGCCGGACTTTCTCCTCCAGGGTGAGCCGACCCACAAGCGCGTGCAGCCGGGCGTCCGCGGTCCCTCGGCCCTGCTGTGCTATCGCTTGCGGGCTGCCGGCGGCAATGCCGTCAGCAGTGTGAATGCCGGGTGTGGCCACGATGCCTCCAGGGGCTGTGTCAAGGGAGCGCGACGGTGCGGAAGCCGCAGTTGCCGCTGCTGGATTCGGGTGTGTTGCCGGTACGTGCGGCGACGCGGTACCGGTGGCAGTACGACTCGTGGCACAGGTAGGAGCCGCCGCGGGTAACCCGGCCCAGTCCGAAGGCGGGTCCGGCCGGGTCGGTCCCCGGCGAGTTGCGGTAGTAGTGCGGGGAGAACCAGTCGGCGCACCACTCCCAGACGTTTCCGGCCATCTCGTGCAGGCCGAAGCCGTTGGCCGGGAACGAGCGCACCGGGCATGTCCCGAGATAGCCGTCGTCCCGCGTGTTGGACATCGGGAACACGCCCTGCCAGATGTTCATCAGGTGCTCGCCGCCGGGCCCGATCATGTCGTCGCCCCAGCAGTACCGCGCGGATTGCAGGCCGCCGCGGGCGGCGTACTCCCACTCCGCTTCGGTCGGCAGGCGGCGCCCGGCCCAGGCGCAATAGGCCAGCGCATCGTTGTACGAGACGTGCACGACGGGGTGATCTGGGACATCGGTCCACCCGGACCTCGGCCCCAGCGGGCGGGCCCAGTCCGCGCCGCGGACGGCGAGCCACCAAGGTGCGCCTACGGCGGTGCCCACGATGTCGCTCTGGCGGGCCCGGGCCAGCAGGTGGAAGACGGCGGAGGAGCCGAACTGCTCGGCTTCCGTGCGGTACCCCGTCTCGGTGACGAACCGGCTGAACTGGGCATTGGTCACCGTGTGCTGGTCGATCCGGAACCTGGTGAGCCGTACCCGGTGGACGGGCGTCTCCCCGTCGGACCCGTAGCCCTCGCCGAAGGCGTCGCCCATCAGGAATTCACCGGCCGGCACCGGGCAGTCGGCGTGCCGGGCTGCATCCGCAGCGGCCGTCACGGAGTGCTGACTTCGCTCGCCGCCGGCGCGTTGATGCGTGTGCGCGGCCGGATGACAGCAGTGCCCGCCGCTGCGGCGGGCGCCTGGCCCGGCCGTCACTGCCGCCCGCTCATCGCCTCGAGCCGGATCTCGGCCGCCTCCAGCCAGGCCAGCAGTGCGCGGACCATATAGTGGCCCCGCTCGGACTGCATCCGGGCCCACTCCTCGACCCACCGGCGCTCCTCCGCCGGGGCGTCCGGCCGCAGCAGCGCCTCATCGAAGATGATGCGCACGGACTCCTGCTCCCGGCGGAAGGCCAGCTCGGTGCGGACCAGTTCGAGCGCCTTTTCCGGGGTGGGCGCACCGAAACGCAGCCGGACCTGGAAGTCCGGGTCCAGCGGCCGCCGGGCTGGCACGTAGGGCGAGTCGATCCACTCCTGGAGCGCAGCCCGGCCGGCGCCGGTGATCGAGTAAAGCTTCGCGTCCGGCCCCTTGCTGCGGGGGTCCGGGCGGGACGTCGCCCACGAACGCTCCGCGATCATGCCGAGCTGCCGATAGATCTGGGATGTCTTGGCGTTGTATCCGACGTAGATGCCGTACTGGTCGAGCCACTTGCGGATGTCATAGCCCGTGCGGTCGGTGGTGGTGAGCAAGCTGAGAGTGATGATCTCCAGGTTGCTCAGGGACATGCGTGCCTCTTTCCGCGCCGGATCACCTTGCCGCGGGACGAGCACCGGGACGGCGCTCATGGCTGCCCAGCCAGGTACCCGGCGAAGCGCCGACGCATCGCCGCGCGGTCGTCGTCGGCCAACGGTACCTGAGCGTGCCATGACACGTGCGTGGCGCCGTTGTGCGGCCGCAGCCGCGCTTCCAGGTCCTCGGCCAGGTGCCCGCGGCCGGTGTCCCGCAGGTGCTGCAGGTAACGCCCGGACTCGTTGTACAGGGTCGGCCCGGCCTGCAGCGAGCCCTGCATCGGATCCGGGAGGGCTCCGGGGGTGCCGGCGTAGAAGTCCCGCCACTCCGCCAGCCGGGCCCGCATGCTGTCGGCGAGCGCGGGTTCGCAGTCGATGAGGTCTTGGGTGAGGTAGGGGTCCTTGGTGACGTCGAACAGCGACTCCCACTCGGCCCGGAAGCACCCAGGGTGATACGTCCGGATGTAGAGGTGGTCCCTGGTCCGGACGGCGCGCTGGTAGGTGTGCGCCCCGTGGCCCCAGACCAGGTACGGGCGCGAGGGAATGTCCTGGCCGCGGATGGCGTCGGCGTACGAGGTCCCCTGCCACTTCTCGGGCTGGTCCAGGCCGAGAAGGTCGGCGATCGTGGGCGCGTAGTCGATGTTGTACAGCAGGGCGTCGCAATGCCGCCCGGCCACGCCGGGCTGATCGGTGATCCCGGGCCAGTAGACGATCATCGGCAGGTGATGGACCGGCTCGGAGGCCAGCCCGTGCTCGGCGTAGAGCCCGAGCTCGCCGAGCGATTCCCCGTGGTCGGCGGAGACGATGATGGCGACCTGGCCGGCCAGGCCCATGCCCGCGATGGCGCGGCGGAGGCGGCCGAACTCGAAGTCCCAGAAGTGGACCGCGCCGTCGTAGCCGTTGATGAGGTGCTCGAAGTCTGCCCGGGTACGTATCTCGTCCGGCATGTTGTGCGGGACCCGCGATGGGTGGGGCCCGTTGGCGTAGTGCAGGTCCAGGGCGCTGCGCGGGCCGTACACCTCGCTGACGTGCCGGTCGATCGCGTCGGCGTCCGGCCAGGCGGGAGCCGGCCCGGACGCTGCTGCCCGCTCGGTCCACGCCGCGTCCTGCAGGTAGTCCGTGTGCGGCTCCCAGTAGGTTAGGTGCAGGTACCAGTTGTCCACGTCCCGGTGGCGGCCGATCCAGTCGATCGCTGCGTCGTTGATGAGGTTGGCGGGCTCGTCTCCGATCTGGGGCGTGACCTGCATGCTCTCCCGGAAGTTGCCGAGGAAGAAGTGGGCGCGGTGCCGCTCCGCGAACGAGGAGACGGCAGCACACAGGTACCCGGCGCCGCCGAGCAGCTGCCCGAGCAGCGGCCGGCCGGGCTGCGGCGCGTGCCCTGAGTCGAGCCGGAAGCGGGCGTCGTCGCCGAAGTGCCCGACGACGCCGTTGGTGACGCCGAACTGGCCGCTGGTCAGGGCCGTGCGTGAGGGCAGGCACGGGGAGTCCGAGCAGTAGTAGCGGTCGAAGACCACGCTCGAGGCGGCCATCTCGTCCAGGTTCGGGGTGATGGGCCGGGCGTACCCGTAGGGGCCGGTGTGGTCGGGCCGCAGCGTGTCCACGTCCACGTAGATGATCTTCACTGGCCGGTCTCCGTTTCTCTAGCGCCACGGGGCTCCCGCGTCCCCGCCATGGGTCCGACGACCTGTCTCGCCGTAGGTCACTAGTGGAATTAGGTTGCCACACAAAGAACTTGATAGCAAGCGATTAGTACGATCGATTCTATTCCAAAAGTTTAATAGCTGGGGTCTTGTGGATGGGGTTTCCCCGAGGTATGGTGCTCGCAACTTCAACGAGTGAGCGGCAGCCCCGGGCGGCCCCTCACCGTCCCCCAGAAAGGACGGAACAGATGCGTTTGCCAAAAGCCGCCGCCGTCAGCGCGGCGCTCGCCGCCCTCGCGATCACCGGCTGCAGCAGCTACGCCAGCACTGGCGGGGCCGCCGGGACCGGGGCCTCAGCAGGTTCGTCGGGACAGCTCGTGCTCGGCGACCCCCTGGCGCCGACCACTTACCAAGCGGCGGACATGAACTGGGGCAACCAGTCGGTTTACGCCCAGGCCGTCTACGACACGCTGCTGCGGCAAGCCCCCGATGGCACCGCCGTCCAGCCCGATCTGGCCACGTCGTGGACGTACAACAGTGGCCGCACCATGCTGACGCTGACCCTGCGCCAAGGCGTGACGTTCACCGACGGCACCAAGTTCACCGCGGCCGTGGCCGCGCAGAACCTGCTGCGGTTCAAGAACGGGACGTCGCCCCAGAGAGCGAAGCTGGCCGGCATGACCGCCGCCAAGGCGGTGAACGACACCACCCTCCAAATCGACCTGTCCCAGCCGGACCCGGCGTTCCTGGTCTACCTCGCCCAGGCCGCCGGGCTGGAGGAGAGCCCCAAGGCGTTCGGCGCCACGGACGTGGCCACCAGTCCCGTCGGGTCGGGGCCGTACGTGCTCGACGCGGGGCAGACCGTCGTCGGCACGTCCTACGTCTACACCCGCAACCCGCACTACTGGGACGCGGCGGCCGTCCGCTACAGCACGCTCAAGATCAACGTCTACACCGACCCCACCTCGGAGGTCAACGCGCTGCGCGGAGGCCAGCTCAACGCCGCGGTGCTCATCGACAACAGCACTGTCCCGCAGGTACAGGCGGCAGGCTTCACCGTCCACCCGAATCCGCTGAACATGGCCGGGATCATGCTGTTCGACCGCGGCGGCCCGGTGAACAAGGCACTGGGCAACGTCAAGGTCCGGCAGGCGATCAACTACGCCTTCGATAAGCAGGCCCTCCTCAAGACGGTCGGGCTCGGCTACGGCCAGCTGGACGGGAACATCTTCCGCCCGGGCTCGGCGGCCTATGACCCAAGCCTCAACGACGCCTACCCCTACGACCCGGCCAAGGCGCGCGCCCTGCTGGCGCAAGCGGGCTATCCGAACGGCTTCACCCTCGTTATGCCCACATCATCGCTGTTCGGGACGGCGCTGCCGCCGCTCATCGAGCAGCAGCTCGGCGCGGTCGGCATCCACGTCTCGTTCACCAACGTCGGGCAGAACCTGCTCCCCGACGTCCTGGCCGGACAATACGCCGCCTCGTACTTCACGCTGCAGGAGGACCCCAATCCCTACCAGGTCATCGACTTCATGCTCGCTCCCGGCGCCACCTGGAACCCGTTCCACTACCAGAACCCGACCGCTGACGCGCTGATCCAGCAGGCGCGGACCGGAAGCACCGCGCAACAGGCGCAGGCACTGCAGAAGCTCAACCAATACGTCGTCGACCAGGCGTGGTTCGCCAAGTGGTACACGGTCGACAACGATTTCGTCACCGACAAGAACACGAACGTGACGATCGAAGCCGACAACGCCTACCCCAACCTGTGGGACATCGTCCCGGCGTCCTGACCGACGCCAAGGCCCGCACGGAGGCATCCCATGATCGGATTCATCGCCCGCCGCCTGGCCGCCGGGGTGGTCCTGCTCGCCGCCATCAGCGCACTCGCCTTTTTCCTGCTCCACCTCGGCAGCAGCAACATCGCCCGGAAGATCCTCGGGGAGGGCGCGACACCGCAGGCCGTCGCACAGGAAAACCATCGCCTCGGCCTCGACCAGTCCCTGCCGGCGCAGTTCGGCCACTGGGCCGCCGGAGCACTCCGGGGAAACTTCGGGGTGTCCTGGTTCTCCGGGCAGCCCGTCATGCAGGCCATCACCTCCCGGCTCGCCGTCACGCTGTCCCTGGTAATCTGCGCCGTCCTGCTCGCCGCGGTGCTATCGGTGATACTGGGAGTCCTGGCCGCGACCCGCCGCGGGTCGGTCGACCGCGCGACGCAGCTGCTGTCCCTGCTGGGCCACGCGATCCCCGGCTTCCTCATCGCGGTGTTCCTCGTGCTGGTGTTCGCGCTTGACCTGCACTGGTTCAAGCCCACCGGATACGTGCCGTACACCACGTCCCTGGCCGGGTGGGCGTCCACCGTGACGCTGCCGGTGATCGCGCTCTGCCTCGGCAGCGTCGCCGGCGTGACCCAGCAGATCCGCGGCGGCGTCATCGACGCGCTCCGGGACGACTACGTCCGCACGCTGCGCAGCCGGGGACTATCCGAGCGCCGGATCGTGCTCAAGCACGTCCTGCGCAACACGGCCGGCCCCGCGCTGGCCGTCCTGGCTGTGCAGTTCGTCGGCCTCCTCGGCGGGGTGGTGATCATCGAGCAGGTGTTCGCCATCCCCGGTATCGGCCAGGTGGCGGTCCAGGCGGCGACCCAAGGGGACATCCCGCTGGTCATGGGCCTAGTCGTCGCCGTCGCCATCATCGTCATCATCTTCAACCTGCTCGTTGACCTGGCGCAAGGCTGGCTCAACCCGAAAGTACGGCTGTCATGACCACACCTTCTCTCCCCCTCCAGCTGGCCGGCGAGCCCGAGTCAGCAGCCCGGCAGGCCGCCCTGCCCGCCGCGGCGAGCGGGTTCCAGTTCCGCAGACTGGCGAGAAACCCGCTGGCCCCCGCCTCGATGCTGTTCCTGGCGATCGTGGCCATCGCGGCCGTGGCCGCTCCGCTGCTCGCCCCGCACGACCCGAACGCCGCGTCGGTCACCGGCGTCCTGACCGGGCCGAGCGCCGCACACCCGCTGGGCACCGACGGGTCAGGCCGCGACATCTTGTCCCGGTTGCTCTACGGCGCTCGCTACAGCATGGCCGGGGCCATGCTGGCGCTGGTTACCGCCCTGGGCATCGGGGTGACCAGCGGCTTGCTCGCCGGCTATTTCCGACGCTCGGTAGACACGGTCTTCAGCTCGACCGCCTCCCTGCTCATGGCGCTCCCGGCGATCATCGTGCTGCTCGCCGCGCAGGCCGTCGTCGGCCCCTCGCTGTGGATCTCCATGCTGATCTTCGGCGTGCTGCTGTCACCGGCCTTCTTCCGGCTGGTCTACGCGCTGGTCACCGCGGTCCGCGACGAGCTCTACGTGGAT
>Ga0335074_10009202_pt1 | contig 13773 bp, 11 predicted proteins | sample Lox_Sample_23_FD_206715 | JGI IMG/M metagenome (GOLD analysis project Ga0335074, IMG submission 206715) | Soil microbial communities from Loxahatchee National Wildlife Refuge, Florida, United States - Lox_Sample_2.3 | ecosystem: Environmental > Terrestrial > Soil > Wetlands | place: USA...
TAGTCGGCGAAGTGCCGGGAACCGTAAAGCGCAAACGCTTCCGCCGGCACACGTTTATAGGCGTCGATCATCTTCTGTGGTACGTCGAGATCCTGCGGACGGCCGGCAAATGTATCGAGTTCGACGTACGAGCCGTCGCCTTTCCACAGCGTCCATTTCTTGACGTAGGCGCCCATGTCGAGCGGCGAGTCGATAAACTGATTGAGGGCCGTTACCGCAAAGGTCACGGTATTGCCGCTGCGCTGCGGGTCGCGCAGCGCCGTCCCGAAATCCCAGCCGGTAGGCACGACGATCGCCGGCTTCACGTAGTAGCCGTGCGAATCGACGCCGCTTTGGTACAGGATGTAGCGGTTCCAGTTGATGATGGCGACATTATGGGTCGACATGATGTCACCTGGCGCATTCATGAGCACCGTGAAGGTGACGTCGAGTGCGGAGACGCCGCTCGGCACGTCGACGTGAAAGGCGTAGAGATCGACGGTGTCGCGCCGCCAATCGAGCGACGCGCCGCCGGCTTTGACGCGTATCGAAGTCAGATCGTGGAGCGGGCCGGTCGGGCCGTGTTCGCCGGGAATCCACTTCGGATAGACCAGGGTCATCTCACCGGCGCGAACGGGCACCGTCTCGTGCACGTAGGCGATGCCGCGCGCCGCGAGCGACGCGTCGACCGAAAGGATTAGCGGCTGCGACTGCGTCGCAAATGGTGTCGCCGGAGTAAACGGCAGCAGCAAAGACCCAATGAGGGCGACGATCCAATACATCCGGCCTCCCTGAAAGCTACGGCAACGAGAATACGGTGCGCGCGTTCGCGTCGGTGACGGCCACAACCTCGTCGAGGCCGCACGCGAGCACGTCGGCCAATCGTTGCGCCGAGAGCGCGACGTATGCCGGCTCGTTGCGCTCGCCGCGATGCGGAACCGGCGCAAGGTACGGAGCATCGGTTTCGAGGACGAGCGACTGGAGGCCGACGGCGACAACCGCTGCGCGTAACGGCTCGGCGGTTTTGAACGTCAGTACGCCGCCGATGCCCAAATAAAGCCCGAATTCTTGCGTGAGAAGCTGCGCTTGCCCAGTGTCGCCGGTAAAGCAGTGCACGACCCCCCGCATCGGCGCAGACCATATGTCGCGCAAAATCGCGACGAAGTCGTCAAATGCGTCGCGCTGGTGAAAGATGAACGGGAAGCCCGTTTCGCGCGCGAACTCGAGCTGCTCGCGCAGCACGCGTCGCTGCACGTCCCGGGGGCTGTGATCGTAGTAATAATCGAGCCCCGCCTCGCCGACGGCGACGACGCGCGGATCGCGCAGAAACGGTTCGAAAACCGACGGAATATCGGCGGGTGCATCTTTGGCTTCGTGGGGATGGATGCCGACCGATGCGTGAAGGCGGTATTCGCGAGCCGTCTCGAGTGCGCGAAACGAGTCGCCGACGTCGCACCCGACATTTACGATCGTTGAAATACCGGCGGTTCGCGCGCGATCGACGACCACGCCACGATCTTCGTCGAACTTCGCATCGTGCAGATGCGCATGCGTATCAATCACTGGATTTGAAGCCGCAACCTCATGCCGACTCCAAATCCTCCACCATCCGGTTGCGGCCTTGGCGTTTTGCCTCGTACAAACCACGATCGGCGCGCGCAAGCAAGGTTTCCGAAGTATCGCCGACGTGCGCGGCGGCTGCCCCTATGCTGGTCGTCACCGGTTCACCGTTCGCGTAGCGCATGCCGCCGAGAGCAACAGCCAAACGCAGACGTTCCCCAACGGTGAGCGCGATGTCGCGCGACGCGCCGGGCATCACGATCAAAAACTCCTCGCCCCCTATGCGCCCCGCGGTATCGCCGCCGCGCACCGTGTTGCGAATGATCTCGCCGATCTTTCGCAAGCAGTCGTCACCCGCCGCGTGGCCGAGGTGGTCGTTGATGGACTTGAAGTGGTCGATGTCCAAGAGCAGCACCGCTCCGTTCTCCGTGATGGAGATCGCTTCGAGCATCGTGTGGAGGCGATCCATCGTGGCTGCGCGGTTCGCAAGACCGGTCAGACCGTCGATGGTTGCCGCGCTCTGCGTCGCGGCGATCGTCCGCATGTCACGCAGCAGCGGCGCGAGCTCGAAGGCCGCGTTGGTAAACTGCGCGAGTTGTTCGTTCGAAAGCGGCCGATCGTTTCGGCGAAGCACGGTCAGCGCGCCGTGCAGCTCGCCGTCGGCGAGGCGGGCGGCAAAGGCGTACGCGGTATAATACTCGTCGCGCAGCGTCGCCATCGGCGAGCCGCTGAACTTCAAGCGCGCGAGAATCCGGCGACCGAGTTCATCGCCGGCGGAGCTGAGCGCCGGTCCAAGCGTCGTAACCGTCCGCCACCCCTCGGTCCGCGCGCTGGTTGCTGCGAGAACCGAGACGGTTTCGTCGAAGGACGGGACGCGCAACGTCGCCAGGATGGCGTTGATCTGCGGTAACGGATCGCGATCGCCGAGCATCGCCTGCACCGCATCGCGGACGAGCCGCAGGCGATGCAGCTCGGCCTGCTGTTTGTCGATCGTGCGCAGCAGAAAGGCCGAAAGGCAAACCGGCAACCATAGCGCGATGGTGACCAGATTTTGGCCGAGCGCGACCTCGTTGCGCCCAAGAGTTGCCCAGATCACGCCGCCGAGTGTCACGCCCCAGGTGCGCGGATCGCGTGCCAGCCGTCCCCACAGCCGGAGAATGGAAAGATGAAAGGTGTAGGACGATGCGGGCGCAGAGATTCCGAACATGAAGACGATCACCGCGACGAACACGATCGCCGCAACCGCCGGTGTGGCTTGCGCGATCGGCAATGCCTGCACCGCTCCGGTGTTTGCGCCGAAGGGCAGGAAGAGCAACGCCGCGAGTACTCGGAGCACTCCGTGACGCGGGAGGTCGGCGACGCTATCGGCGTTGCGGACGATCGAGGCGGCCCCGAATCCTAGCGCAAACGCAAGCGCGCACGCGGTCGCGCCGATCTCGCCGCCGAGCGCGAAGAGCGGCACCGCAATCGGCAGATCGAGGAAGATCGCCTCTGCCGAGAGCCCGGTGCGCCGCAGACGCAATCCGCGCACCGGGAGCGCATTGCTCGCGATAAAGGTAAGGGCCAGGGCGCCGCATACGGTCAGCGCCCAATCGACTTGCGTGAACTGCGGCGCGTATAGCGTTAACGCGGCCGCGAGGCCGGCGACGGCGACGATGCCCCCGCCGACGGTGATCGCGCGGCTCGGCGCGTTGCGTTCGCTCATCGCAGGCTACGCACTCTCCACCAGTTCGACGCGCGGGAAGAGCGCTTCGCCCACGTGCGTTTGGGTGCCGGGGGAGAGCGCGCCCCATCGCAGGGCGCGCGTCCAGTCGCCGGTGATATCACCTGCACTCAAGCCGAGCTGCTCCCACATCTGCGCCATCCGCTCGGGCATAAATGGGTGAAGCAAGATCGCGAGCCAGCGCAAACCTTCGCACAGATCGTAGAGCAGCGCATCGAGTTCGTGTTCGCGCGCTTCGCGAGCGAGCACCCACGGCTTGCGTTCGTCGATGGCGCGATTGAGCGCGGTCACGAGCTCCCAAATCGCCTCGAGTGCGCCGCGGAAATCGAGGGTAAAGATCAGTCCGCGTACGCGCCCAGGCAGCTCGCCAAAACGCTGCGGGAAGACGGCATCCTCGCTGCGATGCGGGACGACGCCATCGCGATACTTCTGCAGCATCGAGAGCGTGCGCCGCAACAAGTTCCCGAGATCGTTGCCGAGGTCACTGTTCCGGCGTTGCGCGATCTTCTCTTCGGAATAGGAAAAGTCGCTGCCGAACGGCGCCTCGCGCAGCAGAAAATAGCGCAGAGAATCTGCCCCGAAACGGTCAGCGAGCGCAAACGGATCGACCGCATTGCCAAGGCTTTTCCCCATCTTCTGGCCGTCGACGGTAATCCAGCCATGCGCGAAAACGAGCTCCGGCGCCGCTTCGCCAAGCGCCCAAAGAATCGCCGGCCAGATGATCGTGTGAAAGCGCGCGATCTCTTTGCCGATAAGCTGCACGTTGGCCGGCCAGAGCGAATGAAAGCGTTCGTCGTCTTCCGACCAGCCGATCGCGGTGATGTAGTTCAAGAGTGCGTCGAACCAAACGTAGATGACGCCGCCATCGCCCGGTATCGGGATGCCCCATTCGAGGTTGGTGCGTGAGATCGAGAGATCGTCGAGCCCATCTTCGAGTATCGCGACCATCTCGTTGTAGACGCTGCGCGGACGGACCCATTCCGGGTGGGCTCTGAAGTGCGCGAGTAACTGATCGCGGTACTTCGAGAGGCGAAAGAACCAATCGTCTTCCGAAATCCACTGCACCTCGCGCCCACAGGTTGGACAGCATCCGTTGACGAGTTTGGACTCTAGCCAAAACGTCTCGTCATTGACGCAGTACCAGCCCTCGTATTTGCCGAGGTAGACGTCACCGCTCTCGCGCAGCCGTTCGAAGACACGCTGGACTTTGGTCGTATGACGCGGCTGCGTCGTGCGGATGAAATCGTCGTACTGCACGTGATAGGCCGCAAAGAGCGATTGCCAGCGCGGCACGAGCTCGTCGCACCACTCCTGCGGCGTTTTGCCGTGCTCGGCTGCAGCGTTGGCGACTTTCTGACCGTGCTCGTCGGTGCCGGTGAGGAAGAACGCCGGACCGCAGGCACGGGCCGCGCGCGCAAGCACGTCGGCCACGACTGTCGTGTAGGCGTGGCCGATATGGGGATTGCCCGAAATGTAATAGATGGGCGTGGTGACGTAGAAAACGCGGCTCATTTTAAGAGAGTGCATGTTCGGCGGCGGGTGCGTCGCCGCATGCTACCGGCGGGCGGACTTCCGCTTGCTCGCCCGGGCATAAAGGGCGCGCCTCTCGCCGGCGCCGCGCCGCACCAAATCGCGCGCGATTTCCGCGACGCTCGTGCCGCGTTCGAGCAGCGCGTCAATCTCGGCATCGAGATCGAAGGGCGAGGGCTGCGTCTGCAGCTCGTAGGGTGCGATGGCGAAGGCAATCTCGCCGCGCACCGGGTCACGCAGCGCCGCTGCCACCGCCGCGGGCGTGCCGAGGAGCTGCTGCTCGAAGCGCTTGGTGTATTCGCGCACCAAAAACACCTCTGCGTCCGCGGCGATCGACGCGAGATCCGCCAGCGTTGCACGGATGCGCTGTGGCGATTCGTACCAAATCGTCGTCGCGTGCGCGCGCAACGCGTGCGCAAACGCTTCGCGCCGCCCCGATTGCGAGCGCGGGGGAAAGCCCTCGAAGACGAAGCGCCGTAGCGGAAAGCCGCTAAGCACGGCAACGCCTACAACGGCGCTGGGTCCGGGTAAGACTTCAACCTCGATCCCCGCGGCGCGCGCGGCCGCGACCAGCTCGCTGCCCGGATCCGAGATTCCCGGTGTCCCGGCGTCGCTTACCAACACGACGTTTGCCCCGCGCGCGCGTTCGAGAATGCCCGCCGTCACTGCGGCGGCGTTTTGCTCGCGATAGCTCCACACGTCCTTGGCACCGACGTCGAGCGCGCTTAGCAGCTTGCGCGCAACGCGCGTATCTTCAGCGACGATCAGGTCCGCACCGCGCAATGCCTCGAGCCCGCGACGCGTCACGTCGCCGAGATTTCCAAGCGGCGTCGGCACCAAAACCAGCGGCATGGGGACCACTTCGCCGCCGAGAAATTTATCTCTCGTTATGACCATCGACGTCGAGCATCCGCCGGTCGGCGCGAAGCTCGAGCTCTACATCAGCCCCACCTGCCCGTACTGCCGCGACGCCTTGGCGTATTATGGCCGCATCGGCACGCCGTATATCACCTACGACGCGCAAAACGACCGGCGTGCCCGCGAAGCGATGTTCGCGTACACGAACGGGGATCCGACCGTACCTGCGATCGTCATCGACGGAGCGTACGTGCAGTCCGGCTGGGGGCACCCGCCTCGCGGTTGAACCGTGCACTAGCGCTTCGGTCGAAGCGACTTAGCTGCGAATGACACTCCAGACTTGGCGCAGGCTCGGCGCACGGCCGTAGAGGAGCATGCCGACGCGATAGATCTTGCCGGCAAGCACCGCGATGAGGTAAAGGGCAACGAGATTGATTCCGATCGAAAGTGCGACTTGCCAGAGCGGTACGTTACTCACCGCCATACGCGCAAACATCACGAATGGAGCGACCAGCGGAAGGTAGCTGCAAACGACCGCGAGCGGGGCATCCGGCGAGCCGAGCGCGGCGATCGCGATGATGAAGGCAAAGACGATCGGCATGATCAGCGGCAGCGCGATGCTTCCCAGATCCTCGGTGCGATTGATCAAGGATGCCGCGCCGGCAAACAGCGTAGAGAGTTGCAGAAACCCGATGATGAAGAAAAGCAAAAATGCAACAACGAGCCCGGGTGTAATGACGTCGAGCGCGTTGGAAAGGGAGAGCAGCCCGCTGGTTTCTTGTCCGGATCCCCCGGCCGTGGAGCCGCTGCCGCCCCCGAGGTAGACGGCGGCCGCGATCCACACGCCGAGCTGGAGAAAACCCAGCGTGGCTGAGGCGATGATCTTTCCGGTCAAGAGTGCGGTCGGATTTACCGAAGCGATCAAAAGCTCGGCGATGCGGCTGGTTTTTTCCTCGGCAACCGAGCTCATCACGAGCTGACTGTTGATGATGATCAGGAGATAGAGAAAGAAAAGCAGCGTGTAGGCGACGCCGCGCGCCGCGGAAGCTTGACCGGCTGACGCGAACTTCGAGGCGACCGTGACGATCGTGACCGGAATCGCCGTGAGCTTCGTTACGTCACCGGCACTGCGATGCGTGGCGAGCTGCAGTTGCAACGGCAGCAGCGCCTGGCTCAGCGTGTCGCGGTGCACTTCGCCGGGATCGTGGGAGTACACGGTGACGTGCAAACCGCCGGCTCTCGCCTGCAATTCGACGGCCGAACTCGCGTGATAGTGTTTGAGGGTGGCGTCGTCGATCGTTGTGCTCGCGAGCGTGCCGGCGATCTTATAATCACCGGCCAGCAGCGGCTTTGCGCGCGCGAGCAACGCCGGGTCGCCCACGAGCAGGATTGCGCGCGCGCCGCCGAATGCACCTTCGATCATCGTCGGAAGCTTGGTCAGCAGGCTGATCGCGATGACGCCCACCAACAGCCCGATGATGTATGGCCGCGAGCGGATGCGGCGCATGATCTCCGCCTGATAGACGGTAACGAAGTCCTCGATCATGCTGCACTCTCTCCAATCGCGCGCAGGTAGATTTCTTGGAGTGACGGCTCGATGGCTTCGAACTTCGTCACCGGCGCAACATCGACCAATGCGCGCAAGAGCGCCGCGAAGTCCGTCGTTGCCGGAACGCGATAGTCGATCGCGTCCTCGACTCGCGCAAGCGGCTGCGCCCCGGCGATGCTCTCCAGACGCGCGCGTACCGCGTCACTCGGCGGCGAAACCCGCACGACGCGGGTCGGCCAAGCCGACCGCAATGCCGAAAGCGTCCCGTCGGCGCGATTGGCGCCGCCCGCGATGATGCAAAAACGCGAGGCGAGATCCTCGACCTGCCACATCTGGTGACTGGAGAGAATCAACGTGGTGCCGTTGTTGCGCAGTTCGTTCAAGACCGAGAGCAACATCGCCGCGTTGACCGGGTCGAGCCCGGAGAAGGGCTCGTCCAGTACGAGCAGCTGCGGTGCATGCACGGCCGCGCATGCGACCTGCACCTTCTGTTGATTGCCCTTGGAGAGCTCGGCGCAAGGCCGGTCTTGATACACGGCCAGACCGAGTTGCTCGATCCAGCGGTCGATGCGTTTGCTCAAATCGGGCTCGCGCAAACCATGCAGTTTGCCGAAATACGCGATTTGCTCGCGAACCTTCATCTTGCCGTAGATGCCGCGCTCTTCCGGCAGATAGCCGAAGTGGCGACGGCTCTTGTCGTGAATCGCCGCACCGTTCCAGGTGACGCGACCGCCGTCGGGGACGAGAATGCCCAAGATCATACGCATCGTCGTCGTTTTGCCGGCGCCGTTTGGCCCCAGCAATCCGAACGTCGTCGCGTCTTCAATGTCAAAGTGCACGTCGCTGACGGCGCGCACTGAACCGAATTCCTTACGAACGTGGTCGACTTCGAGCATGTTACGTGCTTTCCATTACCGGCGAGGGACGCCTGGGTTTCATTGCCACCATGACGAGCGCTGCGACCAACAGGCCGACGTAGTATGAAAGATCCCCGTACCGCGGAAACGCCCGCGCGAACGGGCCGGCAAACCAGACTTGATTCCAAAACGGCACCGAAGCCGCGACCCCCAGTACCCAGGCGAAGGCGCCGGCACTCCACGCGGGCGCCTGTTGCGGATCGCGACCGGACGTTCCCGATTGCCACCAATCGACCAGCACGACGCCGGCCCACGGCGAGGCCCAGTACGAGAGTAGCAATAGGAAATTGGTGTAGAACTCGGCGGTCCGGCTTGGATGCGAGCCCCAAAGCGCGAGAATGGCGCCTAACACACCGACTGCGAGCGCGGCCCGCGCGCGAGAAAGGCGAAGATCGAAAGCCACGAGTGCCGCGAGAGCTCCCGAATAGAGGTTCATGCAATTCGCGGTGAGCGTTCCGAGCACGACGGTGAGCAGCACGACCTTCGCAACGAGCCCGGAGCCCAGCAACTGCCCGATAGCGTCGGTCGGAACCGAGGTGCGCAGATTGACGTGCGACGCGCCCACGGCCGCTGCGCCGAGCACTTCGATCGCGATACACGGCAATGCGCATCCCGCAAACGCGTACCACCAGATTGCGCGCCGGCTTGCGGTACGCGGCAGATAGCGCGAGTAATCGGAGGCGCAGGGTGCCCACCCCATCGCGTACGCGAACGCAAGCGCGGCGGCGAACATGAATCCCTGCAGCGGCGCGGGTGACGGTGTCCACGAGGCATGCGGCAGCGTCACCGCCCCCAGCAGTATGAATCCGGCAGCCAGCAGCGCGGCGCAGGCGCGCTCGAAAACGCCGATGAGGTTGTAACCGTACACGGCAAGCGCAATTTGCAGCAGGAGCATGATGCCGAGCGCGACGCCGTAGGCGAGATGTGCAATGGTTTGCAGCGCGTAGGCGCCGAAGATGGTGTTGATCGTAAACCAGCCTACGCCGGCGAGGAACGAGAGAGCGGCAGGCGCCATGTTCCCGCGTTTGCCGAACGCAAGTCGCGACGCAACCATTTGCGGTACGCCGTATCGCGGTCCGATCGTTGCGAGGACGCCCAAGATCGCGAATCCGAGGACGCTGCCGATGACGATGCCGAGCGTCGCGCTGCGCAGATCGGCACCGAATAGCGCAGCGATAAACACGCCGACCATCCAGGTCGCAATCTCTGCATTTGCCGAGAACCACACGCCAAAGAGATCGCGCGCACGGCCGTGCCGCGACGCGTCTGCCACCGGTTCGATGCCGATGGGCTCGACGACGAGGACCTGATCCCTATAGATCAATTGGGTTACGTCAAATCAGCAATCCAGCGTTCGACCGCGTCGGCCTTGGAGGGGAGAATGGCTGAGAGATTTTCCCGCCCCGACGCCGTGACGACGACGTCGTCTTCGATGCGTACGCCGATGCCGCGCAATTCCTGCGGCACCGTGTCGTCGTCGGGCTGGAAGTAGAGACCAGGCTCGACGGTGAGTGCCATGCCCTCGCGCAGTGTGCCGTAGCGATAATTTTCGGAGCGTGCCTGCGCGCAATCGTGCACGTCGAGACCGAGCATGTGGCTGACGTTGTGCAGCGTATAGCGGCGGTAATATTGGCTCGATGGATCCAGCGCTTCGTCGAGCGAACCGCTCAAGACGCCGAGGTCGATCAAGCCCTGCGCCAGCACGCGCATTGCGCGCCGGTTCGGCTCGAGGAAATCGTTCCCGGGCGCGACCGCGTCGATCGCGACGCGCTGCGCTTCGTAGACGATGTCGTACACCGCGCGCTGCGCGTGCGAATAGCGTCCGCCGATCGGCATCGTGCGCGTGACGTCCGCCGTGTAGAGCGAGTCGCATTCGACGCCGGCGTCAAGCAACAACAACGCCCCCCGATCGATCGTGGCATCGTTGCGATTCCAATGCAGGGTGCAGGCGTTATGTCCCGATGCCGCGATCGTCAGGTAGCCGACGTCGTTGGCTTCGATGCGAGCACGGTTCCAGAACGCGCCGTCGAACTCGCGCTCGCTCTTTGCGTGCGGAAAGAGCCGGATCACGTCTTCGAAGGCGCGCTTGGTGATTTCACACGCCTTGCGCAGTTCGGCGATCTCGTATTCGTCTTTGACAAGCCGCATCTCGGAGAGATGCACGGCAAACTCGCCGTCTTGCTCGTCATGCGGCAGCATCGCATCGATCGCGCGATTGTGGCCACGCAGCAGATACGCCGGATGATTGCTCGCGGCCAACTCTTGCAGATACCCGGGGATGGCTTGCAACGGCCGGCAACGATCGACACCGAAGAAAATTTGACTTTCGTCGAGGCCGCGATGACGTCCAACCCACAGTTCTCCGTAGATGCGGTCGGTAAAGAACTCGGCCTTGCCACGATTGTGTTCCGGTGCGAAGAGCAACGAACGGTGCGAGGCGCCTTCGGGCTCGAGCACGAGCAACGCGCCGGGCTCGGCGTCACCCATCAGGTATGCAAAGTCGCTCGCCGGACGGAAACGGAAGTTCGTGTCGTTGGCGCGCACGTGTTCTTGGCCGGCTGGGACGACCAAGTAGCAGCCGGGAAAGCTGCGCGAGAGCGCATCGCGCCGGGATTGCAAGCGGGCAAGCTGCGGGTGCGCGCCCGCACGAAGCGGGGCCTCCGCCCAGCCGGTCGACATGAAGTCGATCAGTCGTTCGGGTGTCTCGGCGTCGTAGTTGGTCTTTGCGGGCGGGTGCGTGGTCGAATCTGCCATGGTAGGGTGCCTTCGCTGCGCCGGGGTCAAACCCGCCCGCGTTTCGGGCACCCTCAAAGGGCAATATCTAAACCAAGGTCGAGGGCCGGAGCGCTGTGGGTCAGCCACCCGACGGAGATCAGATCGACGCCGGTCGCGGCGATCGCGGCGATCGTTTCCGGACGAACGCCGCCGCTCGCCTCGGTAATGAGCGAACCTCCCACGATGCGGACGGCTTCTTGCAGCATCGGCGGTTTCATGTTGTCGAGCAGCACCGCATCGATCGGCTCGGCCAGCGCCTCGCGCAGTTGCTCGAGGTTGTCGACCTCGACTTCGATCTTGATCATGTGTCCGGCCCGCGCGCGCACGCGCGCGACGGCTTCGTGCATCGAGCCGGCCAGCGCCAGATGATTGTCTTTGATTAGCACCGCGTCGTCGAGGCCGAATCGATGGTTGCCGCCGCCGCCGCAGCGCACCGCATATTTCTCGAGTACGCGCAGGCCCGGGGTCGTCTTGCGCGTATCGACGACGTGCGCACGGGTGCCGGCAACGGCATCGACCAGCGTGCGCGTCGCGCTGGCGATTCCGCTAAGCCGGCACAACAGGTTGAGCACCGTGCGCTCGCCGGTCAACAGGATGCCGGCTGGACCTTCGAGCTGCGCGACGAGTCCGCCGGGCTTGACCGCGTCGCCGTCTTCGGCCGACGCGCTCACGCGCACCGCACCGTTATCGAGCAATTCGTACGCGAGCAGGGCAGCGTCGAGGCCCGCAATCACGCCGTTTGCACGCGACACGATTCGAGCCGTCGTGCGCAAATCGTCCGGCACGATTGCATCGGTCGTAAGGTCGCTGCCGTGCGCGAGATCCTCGAGCAGTGCGGCGCGGACAATCGGCTCGACGACGAGCCGATTGGGCTTATGCGCCGACAAGTCGCGTGAAAGAGCGCTTCGCAAGCGCGTCGTCAGTTGCGGGGTAATCGCCGCGATAGTGGCTGCCGCGGCTCTCTTTACGCGCAAGCGCCGCTTCGGCGATCAGCCGGCCGACGACGAGCAGGTTGCGTAATTCGTTTGCCGCGCGCGGGAAAGCCGCTTCCAGCGCTTCAATGCGCGAGAGCGCCTCGCGCAAGCTGAACTCGTTGCGCACCAAGCCGACATTGGCGTACATCAGGTTGCGCAAGTCTCGGGTCGCTTGAATGGTTGGGCCGTCCTCCGGACGGACGCACGTCGCGCGCTCCAAGCCTTCATCGACGTCGTGCGGCCGGGGCTCGATTCGTTCGGGACAGGTTGCAGCGATGTTCTCGGCGACGCGCGAGCCGTAGACCAGCGCCTCGAGCAGCGAATTGCTGGCAAGCCGGTTCGCGCCGTGTACCCCGCTTGCGCTAGCTTCACCGCACGCCCATAAGCCCTCGATCGACGAGCGGCCCCATTCGTCGACCGCGATTCCGCCCATGTAGTAGTGTGCCGCCGGCGCGACCGGAATGCGCGCGGTGCGCGGATCGATCCCAGCCGCTTGGCAGAATCCAAACACCGTTGGAAATTCGTCGGGGAACGCGTCGCCGATCGCGGCACCGGCATCCAGACCGACCAAACGGCCGCGCTGCAATTGCTCGAAGATTGCGCGTGCAACGACATCACGGGGCGCGAGCTCCGCATCGGAGTGAACTGCGAGCATGAAACGCTCGCCGAGATCGTTGAGCAGCACGGCGCCTTCGCCGCGCACGGCTTCGGTCACCAGCGGCATCGGGTCAGCGCCGATCGCAAGCGCCGTCGGATGGAATTGCACGAACTCGGTGTCGGCGAGCAGCGCACCGCAGCGAGCCGCCATCGCGATGCCGTCGCCGGTGGCCTCCACCGGGTTGGTCGTGTAGCGATAGAGCCGCCCGATGCCGCCGGTCGCAAGCACGACCGCCGGCGCGAGATACGCATGTGCGCCACCCGCATTCTCGTGCGCGTATACCCCGGCGACCCGGCCATCCGCAAGAATGATATCATCGGCGGTGACGTCTTCCACGACGCTGATCGATGGTGATTCGCGCACGGCTGCGATGAGCGTGTTGAGGATCTCGTGTCCGGTTGCGTCGCCGCCGGCTTTGACGATGCGCCGGCGCTGATGCGCAGCCTCGCGCCCGAGCGCGAGTTCACCTGATGCGTCGCGATCGAAAGCCGCGCCGAGTTCCAACAACTCTTCGATCCGTGCCGGCGCGTCGCTCGTCAGAATCTTGACGATCCTCGCATCGGAGATGCCCGCTCCCGCACGCTGGGTGTCGATCGCGTGCAGCGAGGGCGAATCATCGGCGCCCATAGCTGCGGCGATGCCGCCCTGCGCCCAATCGGTCGCAGCCCCGCTGCCCAACCGCCTTTTGCATAGTACGGTGACCGGCGTCGGCGCAAGTTTGAGCGCGGCCATCAGTCCGGCGATGCCGGCACCAACGACCACCACTCCGCTGCGATGAACGTTCATTGTTGACGCGAGCGGCTGAACTCGAGCATGCGGTCGACTGCAGCGCGCGCGCGCTCGGCAACCGCGGGATCGACGGTCACTTCGTATTGCATCGTTTCGAGGCTTTGCAAAATCTTCGGCAACGTATTGCGCTTCATGTGCGGGCAGAGATTGCACGGACGCACGAATTCGACGCTGGGATAGGTGCCCGCGACGTTGTCGGCCATCGAACATTCGGTCATCAGCAATACGCGCGCGTGTTGATGCTCGCCGACGTACTCCACCATACCATGCGTCGAGCCCACGTAGTCGGCTTCGGCGAGAACGTCCGGGGGACACTCGGGATGCGCGATCACCACCAGCCTTGGATCACCGTCACGGAACCGGCGAATGTCGGACCCGGTAAAGCGCTCGTGCACTTCACAATGACCCTTCCATGCGATGATCTCGGTGGTCGTCTTCGAAGCGACGTACTTTGCAAGATA
>Ga0335074_10009203_pt1 | contig 13771 bp, 12 predicted proteins | sample Lox_Sample_23_FD_206715 | JGI IMG/M metagenome (GOLD analysis project Ga0335074, IMG submission 206715) | Soil microbial communities from Loxahatchee National Wildlife Refuge, Florida, United States - Lox_Sample_2.3 | ecosystem: Environmental > Terrestrial > Soil > Wetlands | place: USA...
GCGTGAGGCCTGCGTGAGGCTACGGTCGGCGGGTCCTGAAGTAGAGGACGCGTGCCGCGAAGCCGACGAGCACTGCGATCGCGAGCGCAGCGACGCCGGCTGCCGCACCACCGGCCCCGACTCCCAGACCGGCGACGACGACTACGGCCGCAACAATCGCAACGATCGTCCAAGAGCGCGGGACAGGTTCGCTTCGCACAATGATGACCTCGCGAGCGGGGATACCACGCTGCCGTCTAGGCCAAACCACCCCGGACACCCTGCGCCGGACGCGCCGGGGGAGCGTTGCTCCTCGGTCACCCCGGCGGTCTTGCCGGCACAGTCCCTCGCCAACCGGACAAGCGAAGAGGAGTTCGGCGCCGAGGATTCGGGTAACTCGGCTCAATGAGTAGAAAACTGTCGTGGCAGCTGATCGCGATCATGTTCGGAGTGTTAGTGGTCGGCGTGTTCGTCGTGGTTGATATCTCGCGCGTGGCCGGCTTCGTGCTCCTGTTCATCGCGCTTGGCATCGGGCTCGTGGCACGCTGGGGCAACGAGGCCCGCCGACCGCACGAGTAAGTGCAACTCTGCTCTCGTGCCCCCAGGCGCGCCGTGGATCCACCGGGCTCCTCCTTCGCGCGGCGCCAGTCACGATGAAACGGAGGGCCGCTTGAACTGTGACGCAGCGTCAGGTTGGCGGGGGCGCCGCCGTTTTCCCACGGCAGGGAAACTGAGCTCGCTGGCTGGTGGGCTGCCGGAGGCGTTCCGGAGCGGCACGGCGGGATCGGTCGACGGGCTCAGTCGACCGAAAGGACGCTCGGCGGACCCTCTGATCGTGGTGTGGGGCGATGAACCGCGTCCGCACCCCACCACGCGGCAACAGAACCGATGAGCATGCCGATCAGCGGGCTGAAGATAGCCACACTGAGGTATCCCTCAGTTGTTCTGGCGGGGAACTGGCGATGGAGAATCACCATGGTGCCGAGAATCAAAGTCGTGATCAGCAGTGCAGCAACGCCGCCCGTCAACGCACCGGCAACCACGCCCTGCCGCCAACATTCGCGCCTGAGCGCTTCCGGGTCGTTCGGGCCCAGGAGTCGCCGTGCGGCTGCGGCGGACGTGCCGAGCATCATCGCCGGCAGCACCACGATGGCGAGGGGTAGAAGCGGATTACCGTCGAGAAAGCCTCGTCCCGGCCACGTGGCTGCGTACACCATGAGGCCACCTGCAACACCGGCCCCGGCACCGTAGAGGAGGGTGGTCGGGGCGATCCTCGACCGGCGTGCCGTGACAGCGAAGATCCCGGCCGCGTAGGCGGTGATCAGGCACCAGACCGATAAGAGGAGGCCGAAGAACAAGACCAAGCCGCCGCCGACGGCAAGGAACCCCAGGACGAGATACCGGATTTCCTCCCGGAGCGTGGTCGGTTCGCCTCGAAGCATGGTCAGGAGACGGGGAGACCACCGACGGGCGGTGAGGGGGATCACCATCAGGTACGTGATAGTCACACCCAAAAGCACGGCGTTTTTCGACCAGGGCACGGCGGCTAGGTCTTCGCCGAGGGTCTGGGCCAGGCGGGCAAGGATAAGCACCAGGACGCAGATCCCCGCGCAGCCGCCCACACGCACCGCTCGCGCCGCCGAGCTGTCGCTGACCGGGCCGAAAGCACCCCGGCGGCGGGCGACCCATGGCAGTGCCACCAATAAGAGAACCGTCGCGATCGCTAGCGACCTGAACTCCCCGGTGGTGTGCGGATCGACGTACACCCCGGCGCCCAGACTGGTTGTGGGCGAGGAAATGGATCTGAAGCCCGGAGCGACCGAAGCGCCCCGCCAGACCAGCGACACCACGTCGGCCGCGCCCACCGCCAAGGCCGCGACGCCCAGCCAGTACCCGATCCGGCGGACGATGCCGGCCTCCCTCGCTACGCGCCACAACCCGCCGACCACCCAGGAAAGACGCCCGCCGTCCGGCACCTCGCCTGCCTCGGCCCACACCGCCTCCGCCCACTCACGTCGCTCCGCCGGGACAACCCGAACCGAACATCGCGCCAGCGTCGTGATCGCCCGGTTTACCATGCCCGTCACGCCTCGCGCGGGACGATCCGGCCGACGGTCCGCCTGCGCTTTGTCGCCGCCCTTGCCAGCGCCGGCGCCTGAATGAGTACCTCCCTGCCCCGGACAAGTCCCACGCTAGTCAGCCGGTAGCGGTGCCGCCGCGGGCGGCCGACCGGCTGCTCGTCCTCCCAGCAGGATTCGAGCAGCCCACGGTCAGCCAGGCGGATCAAGATTGGGTACAGCGTGCCCGACTTGAGCCCTGTCTCACGTGCGAGGTCGTAGCCGTGACGCCACGTTCGGGGTCGGGAGCACAGCGCCGCCAGGACCAAGATCGTCTGTTTGGAGAACTCACGACCGCGAACCACAAGCTAAGTCTACCTAGGTAGAGATAACGCGGTCAAGCCGACACTTGACATGTCGCGGTTCCTGGGTAAACCCGGCTGGGATTGCGTTCTCATGGCCGTGCTTTTGATCTCGCCTGAGATCGCCCCCACGTCCAGCCGCCAACGCGACGGGCAGGCTCGTGCTGGTCGTCCCAGGGCGTCGCTCGGCGTCAGCCGGAATCGAGCAAGCCGCCGACCCGCTCTCCGGATTTTGGGTTCTCAGCTGTTGACGGCTTACAGTGTGCGGTTGTGGGTGCTGCGGACGAGGGTGGGGAGCTTCGGCTTGCTGAGTTGGTGGCGGCGTTGTCGTTGGCGGTGGATCTGGGTTTGGGGCAGCCAATGGAGCATCTGCTGCGTTCGTGTCGAATCGCCTTGCGGCTGGCTGAGGAGGTCGGGCTCGATGAGCAGGAGCGGGCGGTTGTTTACTACGTGGCGCTGCTTGGTTGGGTTGGCTGCCATGCGGATGGGCATGAGCAGACGCGCTGGTTTGGGGATGACATCGCGCTGAAGGCCGACAGGTTTCCTGTCGACATGATGGGAGCGGCGCGGGCCGGGTTTGTCCTGCGTCACCTCGGCGGAGATGGCGGTCTGGTTCACAGAACGCGTCTTCTCGGATCTCTGGTTGGTGCGGGCCGTGACCTTGCCGAGGCGTTCGAGAGCACCCATTGCCGGATCGCGGGCGGCGTGGCGGTTGGCCTCGGCTTGGGCGAGAGGGTCGCGGATGCGTTGCAGCAGGTGTTCGAGCGCTGGGACGGCAAGGGGGCACCGAGCGGCTTGCAGGGCGAGCGGATCACGATCGCTTCGCGGCTGGTGCAGTTTGCGTTGATCGTTGAGTATTACCGGCGGCTCGGTGGTGCCCGGGCGGCGGTCGAGGCGGCGGTTCGTCGGCGCGGGACGCAGTTCGATCCCGGGCTGGTCGATCGCTTCCGTGCGGGCGCCTCGCGGCTGCTCGGAGGGCTTGATACGACAACGAACTGGGATGAGGTGATCGGCGCCGAGCCGGCGCTTGCACCGACGCTGTCGGGGCCTGAGGTGGACGGTGCGCTTGAGGCTATTTCGGACCTGGCCGATCTGAAGTCGCCGTTTATGACCGGGCACTCGCGCGGTGTGGCCGAGCTGGCGTCCGCGGCGGCGCGGCGCTCGGGCTTTTCCGAGCTGCAGGTGCGCGAAGTTCGCCGGGCGGGGTTGGTGCACGATCTGGGGCGGCTGGGTGTCTCGAATGCGATCTGGGAGAAGCCCGGGACGCTGTCGCCCGCTGAGGTGGAGCGGGTGCGGATGCACCCGTACTACACGTCGCGAATGTTCTCCCACTCGCCCGTGCTGGCGAGCGTTGCCGAGCTCGCCGCCAGTCACGCCGAGCGGCTCGACGGGTCTGGCTATCCGCGGGGGCTGGCGGCGGGGTCGCTGTCCCCGTCGGCCCGGTTTTTGGCGGCCGCCGACGTGTGCCGGGCGCTGTGCGAGCCGCGGGCGCATCGTCCGCCCTACGAGCTCGGGCACGCGGCAGGGCTGTTGGAGGCGGAGGTTAGGGCGGGCCGGCTGGATGGCGAGGCGGTCCAGGCGGTGCTGGGAGCGGCGGGGCAACAGGTCTCGCGCAGGCGGGAGTGGCCCGCGGGGCTGACCGCCAGGGAGGTAGAGGTGCTCTGCCTGCTGGCGTGCGGCAGCTCGAACAAGCAGATCGCCGCGCGGCTGTGCATCTCTGCGAAGACGGCCGGCAATCACATCGAGCACATCTATATGAAGATCGGCGCGTCGTCACGTGCCGAGGCGAGCCTGTTCGCCATGCAGCAGGGCCTACTGGGCCCGCCCGCAGCAAGCGCAAGATAGGGCGAATACCTCATGAACCGTCCGGGGCGGGGGCCTAGGTTTGCGGTCGTTCAACCGACCGAGGAGGGCATCATGAGTGCAGTCGAGCAGGCCGTCGAGGTCGACGGTGACAAGCTGATGCGGTTCGTGTTCCGGGCCGTCGACGAGGTCGGTGCCGCGTTGAACGCCGCGCTGGTGGTGATGGGCGACAAGCTCGGCCTGTACCGCGCGCTAGCAGCAGCCCGCGGGCTGTCTTCGGCGGAGCTGGCTGCGCGGACCGGTACCTCCGAGCGGTACGTGCGCGAATGGCTTAACGCCCAGGCGGCGGGTGGTTTTGTCGCCTACGACGCGGACAGCGGCCGCTATTCGCTGCCGCCCGAGCAGGCAGTCGCCTTGACTGATTCGGACAGTCCGGCGTACCTGCCGGGGTTCTTCCAGATCGCGCTCGGGTCGGTGATCGACTCGCCGAAGATCATGGAAAGGGCGCGCAGCGGCGACGGCTTCGGCTGGCACGAGCACGTCCACGACGTGCACGAGGGCTGTGAGCGGTTCTTCCGCCCCGGCTACAACGCCCATCTGATCGTCGAATGGCTGCCGGCGCTCGACGGGGTGGTCGCGAAGCTCGAGCGGGGCGCGCAGGTCGCCGACATCGGATGCGGACACGGCGCCTCGACGATCCTGATGGCGCAGGCATACCCGAACTCCACGTTCGCGGGCTTCGACTATCACGATCGCTCGATCGAGACCGCCCGTGGGCGTGCGCAGGAGGCGGGGGTCGCCGAACGCGTCAGCTTCGACATCGCGCCCGCCGCGCAATACGGGGGGTCCAGCTTTGACCTGGTGACGATGTTCGACTGTCTGCATGACATGGGCGACCCAGTCGGAGCCGCGCACCACGTGCTCCAGACGCTGAAGCCCGATGGCGCCTGGATGATCGTCGAGCCTCATGCCGGTGACCGGGTCGAGGAGAACCTCAACCCCGTGGGTCGCGCCTACTACGCATTCTCGACCCTGTTGTGCACGCCCGCGTCGCTGTCGCAGGAGGGCGGACTCGCGCTCGGCGCGCAGGCCGGCGAGACGAGGATCCGCGAGGTCGTCCAAGCGGGTGGCTTCACCCACTTCCGGCGCGTGGCCGAAACGCCGTTCAACCTCGTGTTCGAGGCACGGCCGTGACGGACGGCACGGAGCCGCACGGAAGGCCGGACGTCAGAGCGCGCCTCTACGGGATCAAGTACTCGCACCCGGTGACGAGCTGCTTCAGGCGGATCGTCTACAAGTTCGACGCGGCGCAGGTCCGCGCAGACCCTGCTCACCTGTCGGCTTTGCTGGATCGGGTTGACGAATCGATCGCGGACGGCACGATCGGCGGCGAAGCCCCGAACGCCGCCGACCTTCAGGTTCTGACCTCGATCCGGCTGCTGATGGCGCACGAGGATCTTCGCCCGGTGGTCGCGCCGCGGCAGTGCGGCAGAGCCGCGCTGTGGCTCATCCCGGACTACCCACGCCCCGGACCGGACGCGCTTCCAGGCGTTCCTGCCGCGTTTCCGTCCGAGTGGCTCCCCGACCGCACCCTGAGATATGGCTGAGCGACGAGCTCGAAAGCAATGGCATCGAGCTCTCGCGGGGTTGCGTGGCGTGGCCGAGATTGGCGTCTTGCCGTCAGACTCGGACGAGCTTCGTCTCCGCAAGGCTGTGCTGGTTCTGTCCTCGACGCTGATGGGCTGCCTGGCGTTCGTGTGGGTGGGGACGTTTGCCGCTCTGGGCCTGTGGGTGTCGGCTGCGATCCCGCTCGCGTACCAGCTCGCTTCCGGCCTCGGGCTGATCGCGTTCGCCCGTACGCATCGCTACAAGTGGTTCAGGGGCAGTCAGCTCTGGCTGACCCTGTTACTGCCGTTCGCCTTGCAGTGGAGCCTCGGCGGGTTTAGGAACTCCTCGGCCGTGTGCCTGTGGGCGTTCACCGCGCCGCTGGGCGCGTTGTGGTTCGTGGGGCCGCGCCAGGCGGTGCGGTGGCTGCTCGCCTTCGCCGGACTGGTGGCGGCATCCGGGGCGGTCGATCCCACCCTGGCTGCCAGTGCGCCGCGCATCCCCGACGGTGTCGTGGTCGCGTTCTTCGTGCTCAACGTTGTGGGCGTGACCACGGTCGCGTACGTGCTGCTGCGGTACTTCGAGCGGGCGCGTGATCGCGAGCACGCGAGGTCCCATCGTCTGCTGCTCAACGTGTTGCCCGCGCCCGTGGCCGCCCGCCTCAAACGGGAAGACCGGGTAATCGCCGACGCCTACGAGGAAGTGACGGTCCTGTTCGCGGACCTCGTGGACTTCACGCCGCTGTCCGAGCGGCTCCCGGCAGTCGAGTTGGTGGCCATGCTCGACCGCGTGTTCGCGGCCTGGGATCAGCTCGCCGCGCGGCACCGGGTCGAGAAGATCAAGACGATCGGCGACGCGTACATGGTCGCTGCCGGCATACCGCTGCCGCACGAGCGACCTGCAGAAGCGATCGCGGACATGGCGCTTGCGATGGGACCCGCGCTCGCGCGCATCGCGACCGATACTGGCCTCCCGCTCCAGGTGCGAATCGGGATCGACACCGGACCGGTCATCGCCGGCGTCATCGGCCGCGCGAAGTTCATCTACGACCTGTGGGGCGACACCGTGAACACCGCCAGCCGCATGGAGTCGCACGCCCCGGCGGGCGTGATCCAGGTCACCCCGCGGACCTATGACCGGCTGCGCGCGAGCTACGAGCTACAGCCACGCGGCACCATCGACATCAAGGGCAAGGGCCTGCTCAACACCTACCTTCTGATCGGGGCGTCGGACCGGCCGACTGAGGACGAGCGCATCCCGTCCAGCGGGCCGGCTGCGGCCAGTCCGGCGCCGCCACTCGCGACGGCACGATGTGACACCGTCGGACTCGGCGACCGCGCCGTGCTCAACGTCGGCCACGGCGCGGTCCACCCCCGCCGGCATCACGCCAAGGTCGCGTGGAGCGCGGGCCGTTGAGCTCGGCCGTCGGAGCGGCGTTCTTTGACTACGACTCGGCGGTGGCCCGCCAGCGAGCCGACGAGTTCGGGTTCCTGTCCGGGCGCTCACAGGCTGACTGGGTCAAGTTTGTCGATCACACCGAGATCCGACGCTTCTGCGCCACGGAGGAGGTCATCTCCGCCGGGGACGGCGACCGCTCGCTGTACCTGCTGACCGAGGGAACCCTGGGGCTCGGGCTGCCCGGCGCGAGCCGGCAAACCATCACGACCTTCACGGCGCCATCGGTGATCGGCGAGGTGAGTTTCCTTGATGGCGGGCCGCGGTCGGCGACGCTGCTGGCGATCGGCGACGGAGAGGTGCTGCGCCTGCGGATGGAGAGCTTCGAGACGCTCTCGGCGCGTGAGCCGGAGCTTGGCCGGGCGATCCTGTTCGACCTCGCGCGGATCGTCACCGCGCGCCTGCGACTCGCGAATGACATGATCGTCCGGGCCCGGGGTCAAGCGCAATGGTGACCGGCGCGGGCGGGCAGCCAAACCCGTTCCCGAACCACACCCAGATGCGCCGCCGTGCGCCGATGTGGCTGTGGTATGTCGGCGGGGAGCTCACGATCGCGGCGGCGATCGCGCTGTGCGTCACCTTGGTCGCGAAGCCGAGCACCGGCTTGAAGCTGTGGTGGGGGCTCGCGGTGCCGTTGCTACCGCTTGTTTGGCTCGTCGCTCCGGGACTGTGGCGCAACCTGTGCCCGCTCGCGGCCAGCAACCAAACACCCCGGCTGCTGCGCTTCACTCGCGGTTGGACCGCACCCGCCTGGTACAGCGAGTACGCCCCGGTCGTCGGCATGACGGCCTTCATCGTCCTGGTGGCCTCGCGTAAGCCACTGCTGAATTCGAGCGGAGTCGCGACCGCGACGCTGATCGGCGGCTCGCTGTTGGGCGCGCTTATCGGCGGATTCGTGTTTAAGGGCAAGAGCGGCTGGTGCAGCTCGATCTGCCCGCTCCTGCCTGTGCAACGCGTCTACGGACAGACGCCGTACCTCGCGATCGCAAACCGGCACTGCCAGCCATGCGTGGGGTGTGCCAAGAACTGCTACGACTTCAACCCCCGGGTCGCCTACCTGGCGGACCTGTACGACAGCGATCCGCACTACACGGGATACCGACGATTCTTCGTAGGCGCCCTTCCGGGCCTGATCTATTGCTACTTCACGCTGCCCGCGCACATCGGCGCGGCGGGGGTGTATGGCCGCTTCGCGATCTACCTCGCCGTGGGCGCCGGAAGCTTCTTTCTCGCCGAGACGCTGCTGCACGTCACCGTCAACACACTCACGGCCGTATACGGAGCCGCGGCGCTCAGCCTGTTCTACTGGTACGGCGCCCCAGTGCTGGCCAGCACGCTGACCGGAGCGTCCGGCACCGCGTGGTTTGACTGGGGGCTGCGCGCGATCGTCTGGTGGCTGGCCGCGGTGTGGCTCGTGCGGACCTGGCGCAAGGAGGCGGTGTTCCTCAAGGCCGAACGTCAGCCAAGCCCGGCGCGGAGGCTTGGCGGCGGGTTCGCGTCCGCGCGGGCCAAGCGCGCCGCGGACCCGGAGGTGACGATCGCACCGAGCGGGCCGCGCCTTGTGGCCAAGCCCGGGACGACGCTGCTGGAGCTCCTCGAGGACGCTGACACGGAGATCGAAATTGGCTGCCGCATGGGCGTCTGCGGGGCCGATCCGGTCTGCATCGTGTCCGGCATGGACAACCTGTCACCGATCTCGCCAGACGAGCGCGGGACGCTCGACCGCCTCGGGTACGCGGACAGCACGCGAATGGCGTGCTGCGCTCGAATTCACGGCCCAGTGGAGGTGTCGGTCACGCCCGAACGGCGGCGGGCTGCGCCTAGCAAGCAGATCGAAGGGTTCGCGTACGACCGTGACGTCAGGCGCGTCGTGGTGATCGGCAATGGAATCGCTGGGGTCACCGCCGCGGATCACGTCCGTCGACGCCACCCCGATTGTGCGATCGACATCATCGCGGATGAGCCCTACCCGCTGTACAACCGCATGGGCATCTCGCGGCTCGTCTACGGCAGGTCGGCGATGGTCGGCCTACAACTGCTTCCCGACGACTGGTACGACCGCAACCGGATCACCTGCTGGCTGAACACATCGGCGCAGGGGCTCGACCTGAACCGGCACGAGGTGATCCTGGGAACCGGCCAGCCGCTCGGCTATGACCGCCTGATCCTCGCGATGGGAAGCGACGCGTTCACCCCGCCGATCGACGGGCTCGGCGCGCCGGGGACGTTCGTGCTGCGCCGCGCGAGCGACGCGTTCGCGATCCGCGCCTACGCGCAACGTCACCGCACAACGCTGGCGATCGTTGCCGGAGGTGGTCTACTCGGACTGGAAGCAGCGTACGCGATCCACAAGCTGGGTCTGAACGTGACGGTGCTGGAGCAGGGCAAACGGCTCCTGCCCCGTCAACTCGACACGCGCGCGAGCGATCTGCTGCGTGAATACGTCGAGGGGCTTGGATTGCACATCCTGCTCGACAGCGAACCCAGGTCGGTACGGTCGACCGAAGGCCGCCTCGACGCGGTCGTGCTGGCCAACGGCGCGCCGCTGGCCGCCGACGTGCTGCTGGTGGCCGCCGGAATCTCGCCCCTGGTCAAGCTTGCGCGCAACGCCGGGCTCGACACCCGTCGAGGGGTCCTGGTCGACGATGAGTTGCGCACCAGCGATCCAGACGTCTTCGCCGTCGGCGACCTCGCCGAGCACCACGGGAGGATCTACGGCCTGTGGCCGGCCGCCGCCGAGCAGGGTGAGATTGCCGCCGAAAACGCCGTGGGCGGCGCCCGCACCTACGAGGGGACCGTGCCCGTGGCGACGCTCAAGGTGGTCGGCGTGGACCTCATGTCCGCCGGCCGGTTCGAGCCTGACGCGGACGACATCGCGATCACGCTCGAGGACACTGACGACCACAGCTACCGCAAGCTCGTGATCAGCGAGGGCAGAATAGTCGGAGCGATCCTCATCGCACGCCCGCAGGACGCCACCGACGTCAGCGCCGCGATCAAGGATCGACGAGACGTGTCGGCGGCGATCGGCGACCTCGAACGAGGAGACTGGTCATGCCTGACCGCCAACACACCCGAGAAGGTCAGGGCATGACCACGGCGGTTGACGCCACCCGCGCCGCCGCGCGGTTCATGCATGGCCACGAACGATGCAATCCGGGCGAGGCGGAATCCCACAGACCGTCCGCGGGTTCGTCGAGTCACGACCCAAGTTGTCATGTCCATTTGTTGTCACAGAAGGGAGTTGATGGTGCCTGATCAGTTAGACATCTTCGATCACGTGCTGCGTGATGCTTCACTTCCAGCGCATACGCGCCGGGGGCTGCTCGAGCGGATAGCCGTGGGAGCAGCAGGATTTGCGATCGGCGGGTTGACTGCGCCTGCTTCGGATGCATTCGCCATGGGGTCCGGCGGCTCGGTCGATGAATGGGGCGTGTTTGCCGCGACCACCGAGGCATTCACGGTTACGCTCCTGCCGGAGCTGCTGCGGCGGGTGGGCTTTCATCCTGAGGTGCCGCAGGGCGTTGTGAGTGTGTTCGAGGGGGCATACGCAGCCGAACTCGACCACTGGCGTTTTATCCGTAAGTATTTCCGCCCCAGCACCGAGCGGTTCTGGATCCCCGACGCAGCATGGGGCGGCGGAGGCAACGCTCTGAGCCTAACCGCCGTTGGCCAAACCCTCGTGGCCGGTGAGACGCTGTTCGTCAACACCTACCTGATCGGCGTAACCGTCCTTGCCGCCGCCGGTCGCTCCACTCTTGCGCGTCATGCAGCCGAACTCGCCGGAGTGGAGTCCGAGCACCGGGTGCTGGCGCGGACGCTGATCCACGCCAGCCCGCCCGACAACTACGGCTTCGCGCTGTTTGAGTTCGGCCGCGTCAGCCAGGTCAAGGCCGCACTCGAGGGTGCTGGAATCGGTCTCGGCAAGCAGGGTGCAACGCCCGGGGCCTTCTACAACCTCGCGCATCCGCCGATGGCGCCCCCCGTCCGCATCGCGTCGAACCGGCCGCGGTAACCCGACACCGTGCACAGAGGGCGGACCGTCGGGGTGAGACGGTCCCGTAGGTGAGCATTGCGTCCGCGACCCGCTTGAAGCCGCGGCGCTCGGGCCGCGGGCGCAATCCACTGGCCTCGCTTCCGTCGATGTGGAGACCTGCTTTGCGGCTCCGACGAGACCCTCCTTGTCGCCTGCCACGGCCATCGCTTTGCGCGCGAAGGAGGTGGCCCGGCGCGGATTGAGAACACCGCGGGCGCCGCGAGCGACAGCTGAGACGCAATGGAGGGCGCCCGGCTCTCTGCCCTGCTTTACGGGCAACGCAGGACTGGGTGCTGACTCCCCGTACCGCCGCTGCGGGCTTATCGGTTAGGCGGCGTTGCGGATGGCTGGTCAGTTGGTAGATGATCGGGCCACGTTGTTGTGGCGAGTCCTCGAGCATGAGGCCCTGACGGATCGGGCATGGGATGTGGGTCAGGCCGAGGCTGCGGTGGCAGAGATCGTGGCCGATGGCGAGTCGGCGGTCGCTGATGGCGGGTGGCCAGCGCATGGTCTCGATGACGAGCCGGAGAGCTCCCGGATCATCGTGGTGGAGGCGGATGTGCGCTATCCGAGCGATTCGGGGCTGACACTCGATGGTGCGCGGTCGCTGGTGAGCGAAGCGAAGAAGCTGACGGCGCTGGTCGGCGGGGGTGCCGGGCGGGTGAGGGATCGCACGCGTGCGATCGGGCGGCGGTTACGGATGATCTCCAAGACGATGGGGCGGCGGACCGGGGAGCGCAAGCAGGAGGTGCTGCGACTGACCCAAGAGGCCGGCGAGCAGCTGGGGCGCTCGCTGCGGGAAGCCAGGCGCTTGGCGATCCGGGCGCGGCGAAGTGCCCGGGGTCGCGGTGCGAGCGCGAAGCTCGCTGCGGTCAAACGCCTGGAGGAGATCGCCGATCGGGCCGAGCGGGTCGTGCTCCAGATCAAGCGGCGGCTCGCTGGGGAGCCGAATCCGAACCGGCTGGTGTCGATGGTCGATCCGGAAGCTCGGCCGATCCGCAAGGGCAAGCTCGGCAAACCCAACGAGTTCGGGTACGTGGCGCAGATCTGCGAGGTCACGCAGAACACCCAGCGCGGGGCACGCGGGTTCATCGTGCCGGCCTCGATCAAGCTCGGCAGTCCGAACGAGACCCAGTTGTTACCCGACACGGTGAGCGAGCTCGACCGGCTCGGTCTCAGACCACGAGAGGTCGCGGTCGATGGAGGCTTCGAGAATCGCCCGACCACCGACGCCCTGGAGCTGCTCGCACCCGATCGGGTGTTCATCGCCGGGCGCCAGCAACCCGGCTCCCGGCGAACGCAGCGACGGCTCGCCCGATACCGCACCGGCGCCGAAGGCCGGATCAGCCACCTCAAACGCGGCTACGGGATGCGACGGTCGCGGCTGAAGGGACAGGACGGCATGAAGACCTGGACCGGCTGGGCAATCCTCGCCTACAACCTTGACACCCTCGCCATCCGAACCAACTGAAACCATCCCCTCGCTCGACCACGAGCGAAAACCATTTGCCCGGAACGGCCGCGTCGATCGACGCGGCCGTTTTGGTTTCCAGACTCAACCGTTTATCCGGGGCAAGTAGCTAGCGGCGGCACCGCACCGGCCTACGGTGCCTGTAACAGTCAGCTGACCAACGGCTGCTCTTATGTCTACGGCGAGCAGCGCGCCGCGCACTCCTATCGCCTTGTTGCCGCCCTCAACCCGGTCGGGGCCAAAACCGCGCCGTGGTGGCTTGACGTCGAGCTGATGGCGAGCTGGGCCGGGACCTATCAGCTCAACATCGCTGCGCTGCAGGGCTTCATTGCTGGCCTGCATAACGCCGGCGCGACCGGTCCGATCGGGGTCTACTCCACTAGCGCCCAATGGAAGGAGATCACTGGGCTGACCGCGCAGACGACGGCGACGGCCTTCAACGGCCGGCTGCCTGACTGGGTGGCCAGAACCGGGGCAACGCTCACGCAGGCGCGGCAGAATTGCACGAGCGGTGGCTTAACCGGCGCGGCGCCGACACTCGCGCAGTACCGGATCGGCCCGCTCGACGCCGACCTGCGGTGTACCGGCACGCGCTGATCACCTCCCGCGGTGCGCCTTGCCTTGACGATTCCCTTGTCCGATCCGACGGCGCCGGTCACCGTGGAACTCGCTCGCGTCGAGCTCGGCGCCGTATCCCGCGAGCACCGAGGCGGTCTCGTCTAGCCCAGCGACGCTGACGTTGCTGATCGTCGCCTGGGCCATTGGTGGGCGGATCAGCCGCCCTTCTGAGGCGGCGGCGCAGAGCCGTCGAGCACGTGCACCACCTGGTTGCATGGCGCCGTGCCGGACGGACAGGGATGGGGCACGGCGCCAGCGGCGATGGCGGCCGGCCCGCTCTGGCTAGCGGACGCCGTGGTCTCGGTGCTCGTCGCGACGCGTTCGCTGCCCGGCCACCAGGCGATGAAGTGTCCGCGGCCGACGGTCACCGTCACATGCGTGCCGT
>Ga0335074_10009204_pt1 | contig 13771 bp, 9 predicted proteins | sample Lox_Sample_23_FD_206715 | JGI IMG/M metagenome (GOLD analysis project Ga0335074, IMG submission 206715) | Soil microbial communities from Loxahatchee National Wildlife Refuge, Florida, United States - Lox_Sample_2.3 | ecosystem: Environmental > Terrestrial > Soil > Wetlands | place: USA: Florida...
CCCGCCGCCGTGCCCGGCACCGCGTACGCCGCGAACTACGACACCGGCGGCCAGGGCGTGGCCTACAACGTCACCTCCACCAACGGCACCGCCAACAGCTACCGCTCCGACGGCGTCGACCTCGAGGCCACCACCGACACCTCCCCCACCACCGCCGCCGGCAACGGGTACGACCTGGGCTGGACCACCGGCGGGCAGTGGTTCAACTACACCGTCGACGTTGCCACCGCCGGCACCTATGCCGTCAGCTTGCGCCTCGCCGCGCCCTCCGCGGTGTCCGACGGGCTGCACATCGACAACTCCTCCGGCACCAACCTCTCCGGCGACGTCGCCGTGCCAGAGACCGGCGGCTGGCAGGACTGGACCACGGTCACGGCAAGCATCACCCTGCCCGCTGGCGTGCAGACCCTGACCGTCGACCAGGACAACGCCGGCTGGAACCTGCATTACATGACCTTCGCCACGTCCGGAGGCTCTGGCGGCAGCGGTCCCGGCGGATTCCCGTCGACGTTCTGGGCCAGCACCAGCAGCATCCCGAGCGCGGGGTCGGGCGCCATCGAGTTCGATTTCCTCAACGCCACCAACGGCCAGTACCCCAACAGCGAGGTTTACTGGAGCGTCAACGGCGTCACCGAGTCGATCGCGGAGTCGCCATACTACACGATGACGTCGTGCACCGCCTGCCGGATCAACTTCTACCTCGGATCGACGAGCAGCCAGTACACCGACTTCATTGAGCTGAACTCCAGTGGTACCACGATCAACGTCGATACTTCGCGTGTGGAAGCGTGGGGGCTGCCGCTAGCGGTAAACCTGCAGAACTCCAATAGCACCAGCACCGTGATCGGCGATGATTACCAGATATTCTCGGAGAGCAGGTCGGCCGTGTTCACGCAGTTCGAGGACTCGGTACCGGCAGCATTCCAGCAGCTGGCCACCGTGGACGCGCCGTACAACATCCCCGCGCCTGGCAGTGTCGCGGCCTTCCAGCCAGGAGGAGCGGACGCCAGCTACATGGTGTCGTACGCGGCGTCGGTGGGAGCGACCGAGACCACGCAGGAAGTGTTCGGGTGCGCCGGAGGAGGAAGCCCGAGCCTGAGCGGCGACCCGACCTTGTGCGCGGCCCTGAACCGGTGCGTGGCGCAGTTCTCGGCGACTGTGCAGGACACGCCGTCCGACTACTACCAGAACCCGCCGTGCAACTACTACTCCGAGTTCTGGCACTCGGTCGCCGTCAACGGCCTGCAATACGGTTTCCCATACGACGACGTCGACGGCCAGTCATCCGATATCAGCAGCAGCGACGCGCAAGACGTGCAGGTCGCCATCGGCTTCTGATCGTGATGCGGCACTGATATGAGGGCCGGGAACGGGGGTGCCCGTTCCCGGCCCGGCATCTGCCGGCCCGCCACGGCCCGCCACGGTGTGGCCCGCCACGGTGTGGCCCGTCGGCCGCCGACAACGTGCGACGTTACCCTTCGCGCAGTGCTGACCCTCATTTTGGAGCCGTCGGCAAAAGTCATCGGTGTCCGTTTCCTCCCTGCTGCGATGTGATATTGGGCCGTCCGCCCGCGCCGCGAAAGGCGCCCGGCGGCATCGTCCCTGCCAGGCCGCCGTGACCGCCGCGGAACCGAAACAGCGTGGAAGATTACCGCGTCGTGCCGGTCTGTCATACGTATACGACGGTTAGACTTCCACGAAGCGGCAGAGTTCCACGTTAAATCGGGACCGGGACCGGCCCGCAGGTAACACGGGTATCGTGCGACACACGGGTCACTTCCCCTTCCCGCGTGCCGTCGCCGGGAGCACGCAGCCGGCGGCAGCACCCCGGTGCAGCGGACCAGGGCCGTTGTCCGGAGGCAGATCCGGGGCCGGGAGAACCGCGCCACAGGGACAAAAGCCGCACCACGAGGACAGATGCCGGGCTTTGCCCAGCGCGGCGAGCGGGCGTCCGCGAGCGGGCGTCCGCGACGGCTCAGCACCTCCGAATAGGCCAACGGGTCTGACGGCGGGCTGGACGTGACAGTCGGCTTTACCCGGTCGCCTTCCGCATGATCGGGCGGTCCGGCCTGCGCCGGGCGACGACTGCGAAGCCGTGCCCGGCGAAGACCGACGCGATCCCCGTGTACAGGTTGCCGGTATGCGACGGCACCGACGTGTCGACCGGGTAGGCCTCGACGGCCGGCGCGCCATTGGCCGCGGCGTGCTCGACGGCGGCGTCGATGAGCACGCCGGTGATGCCCTGGCCCCGGTATTTTCTCCGGATGTAAAAACAGGGCACCGACCATACCGGCAGATCATCGACCGGCCCGAGGCCCCTGGCGTGCGCCAGCCACTCCAGCTCGGCGCGCGGAGCGAGGTCACACCAGCCGACGGCGAGGTCACCGTCCAGCGCCAGCAGGCCGTTCGACCGCCCCGATGCGGCCAGGTCCCTGAGCGCCTCCTTGTTCAGCTCGCGGAGCCGTTCATGGTAACCAGGGCCGAGACGCCAGTACATGCACCAGCACCCGTTCGAGGCGCCCGACTTGCCGAAGAGATCTTCCAGTGCTGGCCACAGCTCGAGGGTGAGCGGCCTGACCGTGAGTTCCACGATGTCTATTGTCGGGCCGGGGACGGGCGGTGCCCGTCCCCGGCCCGACATCTGCCGGCATGGTGCGGCCCGTCGGCCGCCGGCAACGTGCGACGTTACCCCTTCGCGCAGTGCTGACCCCCGGGGGTTTACCGGCTGGCAGGTTCCAGGCGGATCACGATGGACTTCGACGTGGGGGTGTTGCTGACCTCGGCGGTCGAATCCAGGGGGACGAGGACGTTCGCCTCAGGGAAGTACGCGGCAGCGCAGCCCTGCGGGGTCGGGTAGCTGACCAGGCGGAACCCGGGTGCCCGGCGCTCGCCGTCAGACCAGACGCTCACGATGTCAACGAGGTCGCCGTCAGCGAGGCCGAGCTCGCGCAGGTCGTGCTCGCTGACCAGGACGACGCGCCGGCCGCCGCGTATGCCGCGGTAGCGGTCGTCGGGGCCGTAGATCGTGGTGTTGAACTGGTCATGCGAGCGGATCGTCTGCAGCAGCAGGTGGCCGGGCGGCACCGAGACGGCGCTCACCGGGTTGACCGTGAAGTGCGCTTTGCCGTTCGATGTCCGGAACGTGCGGGAGTCGTGCGGCGGCCTGGGCAGCATGAACCCGTCGGGCTGGCTGGCCCGAGCGGAATAGTCGGCGCAGCCCGGCACGACGTTCGCGATGTGCGACCTGATCACCGCGTAGTCCTCGCCCATCGCCCGCCACCCGATATCCTCACCGAACACCTCGTAGGCCAGCCCCGTGACGATGGCGATCTCGCTGCGCAGCATCGGCGACGCGGGAGCGAGCCTTCCCCGTGAGGCGTGCACCATGCTCATCGAGTCCTCGACGGTGACGTACTGCTCGCCGCCGCCGCGCACGTCCCGTTCGGTCCGGCCCAGGCACGGCAGGATCAGCGCCTCGCGGCCGTGCAGCAGGTGCGAGCGGTTCAGCTTGGTCGATACGTGCACGGTGAGCTCGCAGCGGGCCAGCGCAGCCGCGGTCACCGCTGTGTCCGGCGTGGCGGCGGCGAAGTTGCCGCCGAGCGCGAAGAAGACGTCGACCTGCCCGTCGCGCATCGCCCGGATCGAGTCGACGGTATTCCAGCCGTGCTCGCGCGGCGGCTCGAAACCGAACTCCCCGGCCAGCGCGTCAAGGAAGGAAGCCGGCGGTTTCTCCCAGATACCCATTGTCCGGTCGCCCTGGACGTTGCTGTGTCCGCGGACTGGGCACGGCCCGGCCCCCGGCCTGCCGATGTTGCCGCGCAGCAGCAGGAAGTTCATGACCTCGCGGATGGTCGCCACTGCGTTGTGGTGCTGGGTCAGGCCCATAGCCCAGCACACGGTCACGCTGCCGGCCGCGATGACGTCGTCGGCGAATTCCTCGATCTGGCGCCGGGACAGACCGCTGAGACTTTCAATCTCCGTCCAGTCAGCGGCACGCCATTCCGCCGCCGCCTCAGCGAACCCGTCCGTGCTGGCCTCAATGAACCCGTGGTCGAGCACGGTTCCCGGTGCCGCGTCTTCCCGGTCGAGCAGTACCCTGTTCACCCCGGCGAACAGGGCAAGGTCGCCGTTCACCCGCACCGGCAGGAACCGGTCCGCGAGCTTGGTGCCGCGCCCAGCCAGACCGCGCGCTTTTTGCGGGTTCTTGAACCGGATCAGCCCCGCCTCCGGCAGCGGGTTGATCGCGACGATCCGCGCCCCGCGCCTCTTCGCCTCCTCCAGCGAGTTCAGCATCCGCGGGTGGTTGGTGCCTGGATTCTGTCCCACGATCACGATCAGGTCAGCGTGATCGGCGATGTCCTCCAGCGTGACCTGTCCCTTGCCCATCCCGATGGTCTGGCCCAGTGCCGCGCCGCTGGACTCGTGGCACATATTGGAGCAGTCCGGCAGGTTGTTCGTGCCAAGCCGCCTGGCCAGCAACTGGTAGGCGAACGCCGCCTCGTTGCTTGCCCGGCCGCTGGTGTAGAACACGGCCCGGTTCGGGTCGGGCAGCGAGCGCAGCTTCGCGCCGACCATCTTCAGCGCGTCGTCCCAGGAAACCGGCACGTAGTGGGTGGCGTCAGGCGCCAGGTACATCGGCTCGGTGAGCCTGCCGTTGGCTTCCAGCCAGTTATCGGTCTGCTCGCGCAGGAACGACACCGGGTGCGCGGCGAAGAACGGAGGATCTGCCCGCTTGCGGGTCGCCTCCCAGGCGACCGCCTTCGCCCCGTTCTCGCAGAACTCGGCGTGCTTGCGGTCCCGGACGGCTGGATCGGCCCAGGCACAGCTCGGGCAGTCGAACCCGTCGGCCTGGTTAAGCCTCGCCAGGGTCCGCGCCGAGCGCGCAGGCCCCATTTCCGACAGCGTGTACCGCATCATTACCCCGATGGCGGGGATACCCGCCGCCGACGTCTCGGGCTTCTCGACGCGGACCTCGCCGTTTTCACCGGACCTCTTTGCCATTCTTCAACTGTAAGTCGCTCGCTATGAGGAGAACACCCGGGCTCACCTCGTCAGTTGCATCGCCGCTGCCGGCGTATCGCCGCTGCCGGCGTATCGCCGCTGCCATCGGCGTTTACGCTGTCTGGGGAGGGTGTGAAGCGGAAGGATAGGCAATTGTCCGGGCGTACGGTAAGGCGGCGGGTACTGCGGCTGACGGTGCCCGGGGACGGAACGGCCGCCGTGATGGCACCGAGGGCGGACCTGCTCGCGGCCGAGGAACCGCTCGGCATCAGGGTAGACGGTATCGCGCTGACCATTACCATGCGGACGCCCGGTGATGACACCGAGCTCGCCGCCGGGTTCCTGGTGAGCGAGGCCATCGTCCGCTCACCCGGTGACATCACCCAGATCAAGCTGTGCGACGGCACCTCCTGCGGCCACGGTGGCCATGACGGCATGGGCGACGTGGTGGACGTGTCGCTCGCTCCGGGGATGGCGATCGCGCCGGGAGCCCGGCGCGGCTTTATGACCACCAGTGCGTGCGGGGTCTGCGGCAAGACGAGCATCGAGGACATTGCCGTGCTGCCGCGGGCCGCCCTGTCCGCCGACAAGACGAGGTTTCCGCCGCAGGTGCTGGCCTGCCTGCCGGACCGGCTGCGGGAAGCGCAGCGAGTGTTCGCCCGCACTGGCGGCCTGCACGCCGCCGGGCTGTTCACCAGTGCCGGCGAGCTGATCGCGGTCCGCGAGGACGTCGGTCGGCACAACGCCGTCGACAAGCTTGTCGGATGGGCGCTGCTGCGGGACCGGCTGCCGCTGGCCGGCTGCGCGCTGCTGGTAAGCGGGCGCGCCTCATTCGAGCTCGTGCAGAAGGCGGTGCTGGCCGGCATTCCGCTGCTCGCTGCGGTTTCCGCGCCCTCATCGCTTGCCGCCGGACTGGCGGAGCAGGCGGGCCTGACGCTCGTGGGCTTTCTGCGCGGTCCGTCTATGAACGTCTACACCGCGGCGCACCGGATCGCGTCATGAACGGCAGCCAGCGTCCCGGCCCGCGTGAGGCGTTGGAGCGGTGGACCGAGGCGTGCTCGCAAGCGGGATGGCGCGGCGAAGCTGTACTGGAGCAGGTGCCCGTGGGTGACGGGTTCGGCCGGGTGCTGGCGACCCCGGTGCACGCCCGGGTGTCATCGCCGCCCCAGGACTGCGCCGCCATGGATGGTATCGCGGTCATCGCCGGCGACGGCCTCGCCAGCGGGGTCCTGCCCGTCGGCACGTTCGGCTTGATCGACACCGGCGATCCGATGCCGGCCGGAACGGACGCGGTGGCTGAACGGGAACTGGTCCTGATCCGCCCTGACGGCAGCGCGCTGGTCACCGCCGCGGTCCGGCGCGGGCGGAACGTGCGTGTCCGCGGCGAGGACTTCTCTGCCGGGATGCTGCTGGTCCCGGCGGGCCGTCGGCTGCGGCCGGCGGATGCCGCCATCGCCGCGGCGGCCGGCCACACCTCCGTGACGGTGGCGCGGCGGCCGGCCGTCGCGATCATCCCGACGGGTGACGAGATCCGCCCGGCTGGCTCCCCGCTCGGACCAGGCGACATCGTGGACAGCAACTCCCTGCTGCTCAGCGCCCGAGCCACGCAGTCCGGCGCGCGGCCCGCGACCAGCCAGGTGCAGCCCGACGACGCGGACATAATCACGGCCGAGGTGCGGCGGGTGGCGCGGACCGCGGACCTGGTCCTGGTGCTCGCGGGCTCCAGTGCCGGGCGCGGTGACCATACAGCCGCGGTCCTCGGTCAAGCCGGCGCGGTGGCCGTGCACGGTGTCGCGGTCCGGCCAGGTCATCCGGTCCTGTTGGGCTACGCGAAGACCCAGTCAGCGGCGGAGGTGGTCCCGGTTATCGGTGTCCCCGGGTATCCGCTCGCCGCGGCGGTGATCTTCGAGCTCTTCGCCCTGCCAGTACTGGCCCGACTTCAGGGCCCCACCGCCCAGGATGGCACCGCCCAGGATGGCACCGCCCAGGATGGCACCGCCCAGGATGGCACCGCCCAGGATGGCACCGCCCGGGATGGCACCGCCCGGGATGGCATCGTCCTGCGGGCGGTACTCTCCCGCGACTGGGCCTCCCCGCCCGGCATTGAGGACTGGGTCCCGGTCGCGCTGGCCCCGGCAGCCGCGGCTGCCTCCGGCCCGGTGGCCACGCCGTGCCAAGGCCATGGCGCAGGAGCGCTCAGCAGGCTCGTCCGCGCAGACGCATGGTGGCCCATCCCAGTCGGACAGGGCCAGTTCCGCGAGGGCGACATCGTAGAGGTCCTGCCGCTGGCGAATGCCGAAGGGCCTGCTTGGCGCTGATCTCGGCCAGCTGGCCGGAGCGCTCGGTGCTACACCTTCGCGAGCAACTCCTTCATGAGCGTGCTCTCCGGGCCGAGCGACGCCGGCGAGGTGATGAAGATGGCGATGTCCCCTTTCAGCGCGCCGAGGGTATTACTGGCCGGTTTGGTCGTCGTGTAACGCGCCAGGTAGGCGGCCTGCCCGAGACCGTTCACCGTGCCGACGGACTCGTGCAGGCCGGCCTGCGACGTCCTGGCTTGCGCGAATTCGGAGGTGGATTCGCCGGTCTGGTAGCGGACCAGGATCTCGTAGCGGCCGGTGTACGCGCAGATCGTCACCGGCCCCTCCGCGGTGGCCGTGACCTTGCCCACCTGGAGGTCGAGGGTCTTGGCGACCAGCGAGGACGGAGCGCTCGCACATTGCGACGTGCTCGCAGCGTTGTTGGCCTCGCCGGTGCCGGCAGCGGCCTGGCCTGTACCGGCGCTGCTGGCCGGAGCGGTGCTGGCCGGCGTGTTGTTGGCCGGAGCGGTGTTGGCCGGCGATATGCCATCGTTGCTGGGTGCCGACGTATTGGTGCACGCCGCGGCAGTCCCTATCGCTACGCCGACGAAAGCCACTGCGGCGACCTTGCGTACCAACATCAAAGTGGTCCTTCCTTGCTGAGGAACTGGCCAGTTAAGCCCCCGCGCACCGCTCGCAAGATCGCGTCGTAGTCCGATGGGGTGGCGGAGCGACAGAGATTATCTTGCGCACGGCTCGACGCTTCGCCGCGACGGGCAGGCACGTCAAGGACTCCGGTCATGGCCTGCCGTTTTGAAATGAAAGAAACTTCTTGTTTTCATGACGCGCCCCGCGCCGGACCGGGCCCTTTCGGCGCGGATGCGGGTGCTGGTGTGAGCGGGGGTTCAACAGCGAGGGGCCAGGGCGTACGATCACCGCTACTTAACCGGTATAGCTGGTCTTGCCAGGCCATGCCTCGAAGGAGCGTGCATGATCAGATTGCCCCGGCGCATATGCGCCGCCGCCGTGGCTTGTGTCCTGACCGTCGGTGTCTCGGTCATCGCGATCGTGGCCACGGCACCCCCCGCGCCAGCTGACACGGGGGCCTCGTGTGCCGCGGCTTACACGATCGCGTGGCAGACGCCATCCAATAGTCCGCCTGACTTCGGAGCGACGGTGACAGTCACCAACAACGCTTCGTACGCGATCAGCACGTGGACGGTCACCTGGTCGTTCACTGCGGGGCAGACCCTCGTGTCGGGCAGTGCGTACAGCGCGACCGTCACCCAGAGCGGAACAACCGTGACCGCCACCGGCCTTGCCGGTGACAACGCCAACCTCGCGGCCGGGGCGAGCACCACCTTCGGCTTCGACGCCGACTACAACGGCACGTCCAACCCGGTGCCGACGCTGGCCTGCGCCGGGCCTAGCCAGGGATCCGGCAGCGCGAAGCTGACCGGTTCGCTCGACCCGCTGGGCGTGAACACCGCGGCCTGGGACACCAATTTCACCGACTCGGCCATCGCCAGCGACCTGTCGGCCGCCAGCACCGGGCTGATCCGCTACCCCGGCGGTTCCTGGGCCGATGAGTACCTGTGGCAGCCCAACACGGTCAACGGCGCGGTCCAGCCGGTCGACTTCGCGCAGTACTCAACCCAGGTGGACGCGATCAGCAACGGCCAGAAGTTCGTCACGGTCGACTACGGGTCCGACACGCCCGCCGACGCCGCCGCCTGGGTCACCCAGTCCGAGACGTCTGGTGAGGGGGTATCGCTCTGGGAGATCGGCAACGAGGAGTACGGGTCGTGGGAGACCGACGACCACTCCAACCCGCACACCGCGTCGTCTTACGCCAGCAACGGCCTTGAGTACATGCAGGCGATGAAGGCCGTTAACTCGAACGCGCAGATCTGCTACGACTACGCGATGGACGGCAACCTCGCGCCTGGTTCCGGGGTCACCGACTACCAGGCTTGGAACGACACGATCCTCTCCGCTGACGCCGCCGACATCAACTGCGCCGACGTGCACTGGTATCCGATCAACGGGACGCCCACGGAGAGCGTCCAGTCCATCATGGCGCTGGTCGACAACATCCCGGCAGCGGCCGCGGAAATCCACACCGCGCTGTCCACGTACGACCCGAGCGCCTACTTCGTGGTCGGCGAGACCAACATGTCACAGACCGCGAACGCGTGGAACGAGGAGCCGGTCGGCGCGCTGTTCGCGGCGGCCAACGCGATGGAGTGGCTGTCCTTCGGCGCGCAGTCCGTGGACTGGTGGGACGTGCACAACTACGGCAGCCCGACCGCGGACTTCGGCATGTTCTCCTCGGCGACCAGCGGCGAGCCGGCCATCGACACCCCGTACGCGCCGTACTACGGGTACAAGCTGGCATCATTGCTCGCCGTCAAGGGCGCCACGGTCGGCACGCTGCTCGTGTCCACGCCCAACATCTACGGCTACTACTCCGAGTCGGGCAGCAATTACTCGGTCATGCTGGTGAACGCGGACCCGTCGAACTCGTACACCCTCAGCACTTCCAGCCTGGGCATTACGAGCACGTCGGAAACCGAGTACACCTATTCGGCGGCGAACCCGACGATCGCGTCCAGCAGCTTCTCCGGCACATCGGTTACGGTGCCCGCGGAGAGCGTCGTCGTCCTGTCCAATGGAAGCGGGGCGCCGGCACCAACCCCCAGCCCTTCTCCTACCCCCACCTCATCGAGCCCCAGCCCGAGCCCCAGCCCGAGCCCCAGCCACAGCCCGAGCCCTAGCCCGAGCCCGAGCCCCAGCCCCAGCCCCAGCCCCAGCCCCAGCCCTAGCTCGACGGCGACCGGCGCGGCCTGCCAGGTGACGTGGTCGGTGGTGAACTCCTGGTCCGGCGGGTTCCAGCTCGGTTTCACCGTCAGCAACCCGGGTTCGGTGGCGACGAGCAACTGGTCGGTCGGCTATAGCTGGCCCGGATCGCAGGCGATCACCGAGATATGGAATGCCAGCTCCACCCAGTCCGGCTCCGCGGTCAGCATCAGCAACCTCAGCTACAACGGTGACATATCGCCCGGCGGATCGACGACGTTCGGCCTGCTTGGCAGCGGCACAGCACCGACCACGTTGTCAGGTCTGAGTTGTAGCACGTAGCGGTTTCCGCGGGATGGCGTCGTTGTCCCGCCTGGCCTGGCCTGCGCGAAGCGCAGGCCAGGCCGCTCGTATCGATGACTGCGTATGCTTGTACCCTCTATCCCGGGGTGGAAGTGTACGCAGTCGTGCAACTGCTAGTAGACGTCTGTCCACTCCTCGCTCTGTACCCATAGTTCCTTGGCCAGTTGCTCGGTGGCCCAGGAACTCGCTTCCCGTTCCCGGCACTTGTCGTAGAACAGGCCGCTCGCCTGCGTCACGTCCGGCGACGTCGCGCAGTACACCGTGGTCTCGGCACCTTGGTCGGTGCCGATCATCCACATGGTCATCAGCGGGCGGACCGGCCAAGGCACCTTCCGCCAGATGTCAGAGGACACGACGCCGGGGTGCACGGCGTAGCTGGTTACGGCCGTCCCCGACAGCCTCCGCGCGAGCTCCTGCGTGAACAGGACATTGCAGAGCTTGGAAACCCTGTACTCGGCGTATCCGGTTACTGGACGAGTCCGGCGCCGCAGCGCGGCGAAGTCGATGCCCTTGGCGCTGTAGTGCGCGTCGCTGGAGACGTTGACTATCCGAGCCGGGCCGCTGGCGACCAGGAGGTCGAGCAGTTCCCTGGTCAGCGCGAAATGACCAAGGTGATTAACACCGAATGTCAGCTCGTACCCGTCCTTAGTCAGGCCCCGATGACCGGCCACTCCCGCATTATTAATCAGCACGTGCAGCGGCTCACCCCTGGCCACGAAGTCACGGGCGCACTTCCTGACTGAGGCCAGGTTGGCCAAGTCAAGAGCTAGCAAGCCCACCGCTTCGTTCCCGGTGGCGGCCACGATGTCGGCTACCGCTGCCCTTCCCTTGTCGGCCGACCGGCAGGCGATATAGACGCTGCCGCCACGGCCGGCCAGCGCCTTCGCAGTGGCCAGGCCTATCCCGGTGCTGCCACCGGTTATTAGGAACGTCCGTCCAGAAAGCTCATCCATAGCGCTACCTCATCTCGCAGGTTCTGGTTGCGTGTTAGCTGACGCCGAGGCTGCTCTTCGCCGCCATCTCGAACACACGGAACGGAAGGAGCCGCTTGGCGACCAGCCCCACTCTCTCGCCCGCCTTGCCGACGGAGACTCGGCGCGGCGGATATCGCGACTCGACGACCCGCTGGACGACGGCGGCGACCTGGTCCGCGGAGCACCCGTTGGCCTCATCGTGCTCCATGACCCCGATCGCACGCTTGAGCGCGTCGGCGTAAACGTCGTCACTCGCGGCCCGCACCGCCATCCGGCGGTTGGCTGTGAAGTCGGTCGCGACGTTGCCCGGTTGCACCAGGGTGACCGAGATGCCGAAGTGCCGGACCTCGTGGGCGAGCGATTCGGCGTAACCCTCGAGGGCGAATTTGCTGGAGCTGTAAAACGCCTGGAATGGGAGACCGATCGCGCCACCAATTGAGCTCATCAGGACGACGCGGCCCTGGCCCTGCGCACGCATATGCGACAGCGCCGACTGCACGAGCCGAACGCCGCCCCAGAAGTTCGTCTCGAACTCCGCCCGCGCTTCATCGATGTCGGTGTGCTCGACCGCTCCCGCAGCCGCGAAGCCAGCGCACGCCACGATCGCGTCCAGCCTGCCGTTCCGCCGTACGACCTCGGCCACACCCGCGGCGACGGCGGCATCATCGTCGACGTCCATGACCAGGCCGGTCCAGCCGTTACCGCCGGTTCCCCTACGGCTCGCCCCTATTACCACCCAACCCGATGCCGCGAACCGGTCCGCACATGATCGGCCGATGCCCGCCGAGGCACCAGTAATCAGCATAACTCGAGCTTTTCCCATCACTGTATTCTGCCTTCCTTTCCGATGCCCGCACGTTACTAAAGCCATTTCGGTGTACGCGGCGCTTATGAAACCAGGATGACCGAACATCGCGCACTTACGGAAGATCCTCGCTTTTCAGCTACTAGCCATGGCAGGTACGTGCCAGTGTCAAAGGATCGGCGATAGCCCTTCAAAAACAAGAGGTTCGACGCGTACTGCGACTAGTGAGCCGATGCCGGTCGCTGACACGAGTGCGCTCTCCCACGTTTCTACATCGAGAAAAAGTGCTACATGCGTGCCACCAGAGTGCTGGCAGAGCGAGATGTGCTCTGCCTGAACCGCCAGTTCGGCACACGCCTGCATGACGGCCTCCCGCAACACGTCGGCAGACGTGGGTATCAGGCCGGGTTCGGAGGCAAATTTAAGCCACACGCCGATCATGACGAAGAAGCCGTCTCTCTCCTGCGGTAAGTCACCGAGAGCTAGATGTTGATATTGCAATTTCAAAGTACTGCAATCAGGGTCGCGCCGAAAGGCCGCCTCGCATGTTTCGGCAGGGGAGTTGCTGCCATGGCATATTTTCGCGGGTCGGGCCAGCACCTGATACAGAGGTTTATGGCCCAAGTCTGTCCACGGCGATGAGATGAACTCAAGCAGGGGCCGATCTGGCTATCTGGGTGAAGGTGAAGCGGGTAGACACGCCGGTATAGCGGAGCATGTCGGCGCAGAGCCCCTGTAGACCATTAATCCTTGAGCCAGCCGTAGAGCGCGGCCTGGAAGCCTGCCTGGAATCTGCTCCTGGCGTCCAGCCTGACCAGGAGGCTGGCGGTGATTCTCCGGCTTGTGCGGACCGAGATCCCCAGTCGCCTCGCGATCACCTCATCGGTGCAGCCTTGAGCGAGCAATCGCAGTACAGCCTGTTCCTGAGGACTTAGTTCCGGGGCTTCCAGCGGCCGGCCGTGGTCGAGGGGCAGGGCGGCGGACCACATCTGCTCGAAGAGTTCGCATAGCGCGGTCACCACACCCGCACCGCGCATCACGAGTGCTCCGACAGAACTCTTGTCCGGGTCGATGGGCAGTACGGCAATCCGGCGGTCATAGATGATCATGCGGTTCGGCAGTGTCGCCTGCGTCCGGACCTCCGCACCTTGCGCGGTGAGCCAGCGCAGGTAGGCCATGGACGCGGAGTCGCGCCGGATGCTCTCCAGGAAGATGCTACGCATCCGCAAGCCTCGGCCCAGTGTGGCGCTGTCAACAGGCTTGCTGGCATCCATGTTTTCCAGCGTCTGCGGCCCATCTGGCGCGAAGCCCATGATCTCTTGCCTGCAGTCGGCGGCAAGCGACTCGATGCGGCTCCTTATCGAGTCGATACCGACGAGATGTTCCACCCCACCGTAAGGACGTTTGCGAGTCTCATTGTCGTATTCATCAATGACGCGTTCCAGTGCCAGTTTGCTAGTGGCGAGCTGCTCCCGCCGCTCCGAGAGTTCTTGCTCCTCGGAGGCGATCAGCGCCGCCAGGCCGACCTGAGG
>Ga0335074_10009205_pt1 | contig 13771 bp, 10 predicted proteins | sample Lox_Sample_23_FD_206715 | JGI IMG/M metagenome (GOLD analysis project Ga0335074, IMG submission 206715) | Soil microbial communities from Loxahatchee National Wildlife Refuge, Florida, United States - Lox_Sample_2.3 | ecosystem: Environmental > Terrestrial > Soil > Wetlands | place: USA...
TACTGCTGGATCTGGGCCAGGTTGTACGCCGAGGATTCGCAGGCCCGTTCCTCCCAGGCAAAGACGCAGACGGTGGCGATCCCGTCGAAGTTCACCTCGGCCAGGGTGCGGAAGAAGACGTCCCAGTCCACCTCGCCCTGCCCGATGTCGAGGTGCTGATGGATACGCGCGGGCGAACCGGGCGGGTTCACGATGTAGCGCAGGCCGGACGAGGCGCGGTGGTCGAAGGAATCCGCGATGTGCACCTGGGTCAGCAGCGGCCCAGCGTACGCCATGATCCCCGAGATGTCGCCGCCCTGGTGGAAGGTGTGCGGCGCGCAGTACAGGAACGACACCAGGTCGCTGTCGATCCCGCGGATCAGGTCGACCGCGGCCCGGCCGTCCTCGATGAAATCATCCGGGTGCGGCTCGAGCACCAGCCGGACGCCCTCACGCTCGAACACGGGAAGCAGTTCCTCCATCGAGCGCCAGAACTGCGCCTCGCTGGCCGCCGCCGCTTCGGGCCGGCCGTTGAGCTCGGAATTCATCACGTTCACGCCCAGGTCCACGGTGACCTGGATGGCCCGCATCCAGTAGCGCACCGCGGCCTGCCGTTCGTCCTCGTCCGGTCCGGACCACCGGTACAGCGGCAGCACCGACGCCACCTGCACGCTCGCCGCGTCCAGCGCCTTCCTGAACGCGGCGATCTGCGCCCGGTCCGCCCGCGGGTGGACGAAGAACGGCAGGAAGTCCTCGCGCGGCGACAGCTCGATGTGGGAGTAGCCGAGGTCCGCCACCAGGCCCGGTAGCTCGGTCAGCGGGACCCGGCGGAACATGTACGGGTCAAGGGCGATCCTCATGACGCCTTCGCGTACAGGCCGGGGCGTTCGGACAGGGAAATGGGGGTGCGCTGGCCGGTGCGCAGGGCCCGCACGGCGGCATCGGTGACCGCCGCGGCGGCGTAGCCGTCCCAGGCACTGGGGCCGGTCACGGTATCCCGGGCGACCGCGTCGAGCCAGGCCTGAAGCTCGGCGTCGTAGGCGCGGACGAACCGTTCCTGCCAGCTGGCGGGTACGTTCCGGCTCCGCCGGCCGCCGGCGGTCAGCGTCACGTCACCGCCCCCGGCCAGGGCCACGGTGCCGTGCTCGCCGACCACCTCGCCGCGGATGTCGTAGCCGTACCCGGCGTTGACGAACACCTCGTCGTCGACCAGGACGCCGCTGGCCATCTCGAGCACGAGGATCAGCGGATCCTGGACGCCTTCGGCGGCCCGGCTGGTGCGCCGCGGCGTCAGCACGCTGGCCGCCGCGATCTCCTCGTCGAACAGCCAGCGGACCACGTCGATCTCATGCACCGCCGAGTCGGTGATCGCCATCTCGGTGGTGAAGCCGTAGGGCGGCACCGACGGGTTGCGGTGCGCGCAGTGCATCAGCAGCGGGGCGCCGATGGCCCCGCCCGCCAGGGCCGCCTTCATGGCCTGGTAGCCGGCGTCGTAGCGGCGCATGAAGCCGACCTGGACGTACCGGCGGCCCCGCGCCGTCTCCGCGCCGATGATCCGCAGGCAGGCGTCCTGGGCGGGCGCGAGCGGCTTCTCGCAGAACACCGGCTTGCCCGCCTCGATCGAGGCGGTCACCTGCTCCTCGTGCGCCGCGCCCCAGGAGGCGACCAGCACCGCGTCCACGCGGGGATCGGTGACGAGATCCTTCGCCGTTTCGTGGACGGTCGCGCTCGGCAAGCCAGCACGGCGCAGGCCTGCCGCGACCTGTCCGGCGCGGTCGGCGTCGACGTCGTTCACCGCCACCACCGCCCCGCCGGTGAGGACCTCGGTGATCCGGCGGATGTGGTCCTGGCCGATCATGCCGGTGCCGATCACGCCAACTCCGACAGTCATGACTGCGCGCCTCCTATCCCGACGCTGTGCAGATACCGGTAGGTACGCTGGGCGATCGGCTTGGGCTTGTCGAATTCGCTCGGATACATGTCCTGCTCCACGACCACGAACATGTCCCGGCCCAGCTCGTGCAGGGCCTGGCTGACCGCCTCGACCTCGGGCTCGCCAGCGGGCGGCTCGCAGCTGGCGCCCATGGCCACGGCCTGGCCGAACGCCAGGTGATCACGGTCGGCCTGGGCCACGATGGCCGGGTCCATCTGCTTGATGTGCACGTAGCCGATCCGGTCGGCGTACTGCCTGATGATGGCCACGTTGTCCGCATGCCGGTAGGCCAGGTGGCCCGTGTCCAGGCAAAGCGACACGTAATCGGGGTTGGTGTCGTCCAGGAACCGTTCGGTCTGCTTCTGGGTCTCCACGTGGCTGTCGGCGTGCGGGTGGAACTGCAGCCGCAGGCCATACTCTTCCGCGACGATCCGGCCCAGCTCGTCGGTGGCCGAGATCATGGTCCGCCACTGCTCGTCGTCGAGCTCGGCGGGCTCGAGGTAGGCGCCGGTCTTGTCGTCGCGGTAGCCGGGCACCGGGACGAAGACCACGTGCCGGCCGCCCACGGCGGCGGTCAGCGCGCTGACCTGCCGGGTGATCCGGACGATGTCCGGCCAGTCGCCGGGCCGGTGCAGCCCGCTGAAGCCGTGCACGGTGCCGCCCGCCGCGTTCAGGCCGCGCCGGGCGAGCTCGTCGCCCAGCCGGGACGGGTCGCTGGGCAGATAGCCGTACGGCCCGAGCTCCAGCCAGTCGTAGCCCACCTCGGCGACCTCGTCGAGGAACCGGTGCCACGGGGTCTGGAGCGGGTCGTCCGCGAACCACACGCCCCAGGAGTCGGGGCAGGTGCCGAGCCGGAGGCGCGCGTCGCCGCGCGCCTCCGTCCCCTCCTGGCCGCTCGCGCTCATGCGAAACAGCGTCCTTCCTTCATCTCAGGTGGCCCGGGCATCGGTGCCCGGCTCGTCGTTGATGCCCAGTTCGGTGGCGTCTTCTTCCAGTTCGCGGCCGATCTCGGCCACGGAGCCGCCCGCGTCCTCCAGCTCGTGGCTGAGCTGCTCGAGCTCGGCTCCGCCGGCCATCAGGCCGGTGAGCTCGTCGCGGGTGACCTGGGCCTTCTCGTAGTAGCCGATGGACCGGCCCCGGTTGAGCAGCAGGAACCGGTCGCCGACCGGATAGGCGTGGTGCGGGTTGTGGGTGATGAAGATGACGCCCAGGCCGCGCTCGCGGGCCTGGACGATGTACTTCAGCACCACCCCGGACTGCTTGACGCCGAGCGCGGCGGTGGGTTCGTCCAGGATCAGCACCTTGGCGCCGAAGTGCACGGCCCGGGAGATCGCCACGCACTGGCGCTCGCCGCCGGACAGGGTGCCGATGGCCTGGTCCACGTCGCGCAGGTCGATGCCCATCCGCAGCAGCTCGTCCTTGCACGTCTTCTTCATGAACGGGATGTCAATCCGCAAACCCTTGCGGACCTCGTTGCCCAGGAAGAAGTTGCGCCAGACCGGCATCAGCGGGACGACGGCCAGGTCCTGGTACACGGTGGCGATGCCGCGCTCCAGGGCCTCGCGCGGCGAGCTGAAGTTCACCGGCGTGCCGTCGACCTCGTAGATGCCCTCGGAGGGCTGGTGCAGCCCGGCGATGATCTTGATCAGGGTCGACTTGCCGGCCCCGTTGTCGCCCAGCACGCAGGTGACCTCGCCCGCGCTAACCTCCATCGTGATGTGCTGCAGGGCGATGATGCTGCCGTACCGCTTGCTGGCGTCGACCAGCCGCACCAGCGGCACGGCGCCGTTGCTGGGCCTCGGCACCGCGGGAGCGGCAGGCGGGGCCTTCGGGGTGGCCAGGATGTCGCGGGCGGTGCCGTCGCCAGGGCCATTCGTGCTGTCGGGGGTGCTCATGCCGCTGCCTCCGCCCGCCGTCGGATGAAGGTATTCAGCAAGATCGCGCCCAGCAGCAGCAGGCCGACGAAGAACTGGAACCAGTCCGGGTTCCAGCCGGCGTAGACGATGCCCTGGTTGACCATGCCGAAGATCAGCGCGCCGATGGCGGCGCCGACCGCGGATCCGTAGCCGCCGGTGAGCAGGCAGCCGCCGACGACGCAGGCGATGATGTAGATCAGCTCGTTGCCGACGCCCTCGTTGGTCTGGATCGTGTTGAACAGGAACAGGGTGTGCATGCCGGTGAACCAGGCCATCGCGCCGACCGCCATGAACAGGCCGATCTTCATCTTGCCCACCGGCACGCCGACCGCGCGGGCGGACTGCGCCGACCCGCCGACCGAGAAGATCCAGTTGCCGACGCGGGTGCGCAGCAGGATGTAGGTCGCGATGATCACGAAGACGATCCAGTAGATCACGCTGGTCCGGATGTTCACCCCGCCGACGGTGAAGCTGGCCGAGAACACCTCCCGCGCGGAGTTGAACCCCTGCAGGGTGGAGATGTCCGGGCTGGCCACCTGGTTGGTGATGGTCTGGGTCAGGGCGATATTGATCCCCTGCAGCATGAAGAACATGCCCAGGGTGACCAGGAAGCTCGGGATCCCGGTCTTGACCACGATCCAGCCGTTGATGAACCCGATGAGCAGTGACAGCGCCAGCGCGACCAGCACGCCGACCCAGGCGTTGGTGGTGAACTCGTAGCTGAACAGCGAGGCGCACAGCGCCGAGCTGGTCACCGCGACGCCGGCCGACAGGTCGAACTCGCCGCCGATCATCAGCAGCGCGACCGGGCTGACCATCAGGCCGTACGTCGAGGTGACGTACAGCACGCTGGACAGCGAGGCGGCGTACCGGAACGACGGGGCGATGCTGAAGAAGAAGACGAAGATGACGATGGCGCCCGCCACCGCGCCGGCCTCGGGCCGGGACAGCGCCCGGGCCAGGCCGGATCTGCGCCCGAGCCGTTCATCTGCCCGGGGCGGAGGGGTGACGGGGGCTTCGGCAAGCTGAGTCATGTGAACCTCTCTTTGGTGGGGCTGGGGGAGCTTCAGGGGTCCGGGAGGACGGATCCCCCCGGACCGGTCCCCGTTAGCGGGTGCCCCGCGCCGCGTACACGGCGACCTGGGCGACGTTGCTGCTGTCGATGAACGACGGGCCGGTCAGCACGGGCTGGCCGCCGCCGATGACGTCGCCGTTGGTCAGGTACAGCCACAGCGAGTCGACTGCCTCGTAACCCTGCAGGTAGGGCTGCTGGTCCACGGCCCACTGGACCGCGCCGGACTTGATCGCGGAGATCTCGGCCGCGTTGGTGTCGAAGGTGTAGAGCTTGGCCGAGCTGTTGGACTGCTTGATCGCCTGGACGGCGATCAGCGCGACCGGCGCGCCCAGGGTGATCACCGCATCGACGGTCTTGTCCCGGGTCAGCTCGGAGGACATCGTGGTCAGCATCGAGGAGTTGTCCTCGCCGTTCACGTAGAGCTTGGTCATCGTGCCCTCGGAACCCAGGCCCTGCGACACGCCCGCGCACCGGGACTCGAGCTGAACCTGGCCCTGCGCCTGCAGCACGCACAGCACGTGCTTGGCGCCCGCCGCGGCCAGCCGCTTGCCGGCCGCGATGCCCGCGAGCGTCTCGTCCTGGCCGAAGTACTCCAGCGCGCCGCACGACTGCCAGTTGCCGATGCCGGCGTTGAACATCACCACCGGGATCCCGGCCTGCCTGGCCTTCTGGATCGTCGGGCACAGCGCGGCCGGGACGGGATCGGTGACCGCCAGGCCGTTGACGTGGCTGTTGATCGCGTCCTGGATCAGCTGGGCCTGGTTGTTGGGGGCGGGGTCGCTGGAGTACTTCAGGGTGATGTTGTCCTTGGCGGCGGCGGCCTCCGCGCCGGCCCGGATGATGTCCCAGAAGGTGTCGCCCGGCGCGGCGTGGGTGATCATGGCGACCGTGTACCTGGGCGTGTTGGCGTGGCCCGCGCTGAGCCCGCCCCCGGCCGCCTCGGCGGCCGCGGCCTCGGCGGCCTTCTTGCCTCCGGTGGCGCTGCACGCGCCCAGCAGGACGACGGCGATCATGACCAGCGCGGCGCTGACGATCGCCTTTCTTGTTCTAAGCATCTGAATTACCTCCGGGTGAGGGTGAAGGGCCTGGGCGGACCGTCAGGTTGCGGTGGGGAATTGAAGGTTGGCGCCGTGCTGGTCCGGCCGGAGTCCGGCGTCGGGCCAGCGGCTGGTGACGGCCTTGGCGCGGGTGTAGAAGCGGACGCCCTCGGGACCGTGCACGTGGGTGTCGCCGAACAGTGAGTCCTTCCAGCCGCCGAAGGAGTAGAAGGCCATCGGCACGGGGATCGGCACGTTGACGCCGATCATCCCGACCTGGACGTTCCGCTGGAAGTCGCGGGCGGCCCGGCCGCTTGAGGTGAAGATCGCGGTGCCGTTGCCGTATGGATTGGCGTTGACGATGTCAAGCGCCTCGTGGAATGTCTCGGCCCGCAGCACGACCAGGACCGGGCCGAAGATCTCGTCGCGGTAGATGTCCATGTCGGTGGTGACCTGGTCGAACAGGGTGGGGCCGACGAAGAAGCCCTCCTCGTGCCCGGCGATGCTCAGGCCGCGGCCGTCGGCGACCAGGGTGGCCCCGGCCGCGACGCCTCGGTCCACGCAGCCGGTGATGCGATCCCTGGCCTCGGCCGTGACCACCGGGCCCATCTCCGAGGACGCCTCCCGGCCCGGGCCAACCCTCACCTCCAGGGCCTTGTCGCGCAGCCGGGCGACCAGGGCGTCGCCCGCCTCGCCCACCGCCACGACCGCGGAGATGGCCATGCAGCGCTGGCCGGCCGACCCGTAACCCGCCGCGGTGATGTGGTTGGCGGCGAACTCGATGTCGGCGTCCGGCAGCACGACGGCGTGGTTCTTCGCGCCGCCGAGGGCCTGCACGCGCTTGCCCCCGGCCGAGGCCCGCTCGTGCACGTACCGGGCGATGGGGGTGGAGCCCACGAAGGAGACCGCCGCGATGCCGGGGTGGTCCAGGATCGCGTCGACGGCCACCTTGTCCCCGTGCACCACGTTGAAGACTCCGTCCGGCAGGCCCGCCTCGGCGTACAGCCGGGCCATCGCGTTGGACAGCGACGGGTCGCGCTCGCTCGGCTTGAGGATGAAGGTGTTCCCGGTGGCGATCGCGATCGGATGCATCCACATCGGCACCATGGCCGGGAAGTTGAACGGAGTGATCCCGGCGCACACGCCGAGCGGCTGCCGGAACGAGTAGGCGTCCACGTCGCTCGAGACCTGCTCGGAGTACTCGCCCTTGAGCAGGGTCGGGATCCCGGCCGCGAACTCGACCACCTCCAGGCCGCGGATGACCTCGCCCCGGGCGTCGGACAGGACCTTGCCGTGCTCGTCGGCGATGATCCCGGACAGTTCGTCCAGGTGCCGCTCGATCAGGTCACGCAGGGCGAACATGACACGCGCCCGCCGGACCAGGGACACATCGCGCCACGCACCGAACGCCTTGGCCGCCGCTTGCACCGCGGCGTCGACGTCGGCCGGGGAGGCCAGCGTGACCTGGGCCTGCTGCGCACCGGTCGCGGGGTTGTAGACCGGGCCGGATCGCCTCGACGCGCCGGTGGTCTCCGACCCGGCGATCCAGTGCTGGATAGTACGCATCTGAAGTATCTGCTCCTCTACAGGTAAATCCGCTGGGCCCGCTTGGCCTGCTCGTAAGCGGCGCGTGCCTGCCGGGTGCTCTCCAGCGAGGACACCTCGGACACCGGGACGTCCCACCAGCTCTCCGAGGACGGGACGGGGGCCAGCGGGTCGGTCTCGACGTACACGACCGTGGTCCGCTCGGCCGCCCGGGCCTGCTTGAGGGCGGCCCCGAACTCCGCCACGGTGCTGGTCCGCAGCACGTCGGCGCCGAGGCTGGCCGCGTTCGCCGCCAGGTCCACGGGGAGCACGCCGCCGTCGAGCAGGCCGGTCTCGGGGTTGCGGTAGCGGTAGCTGGTGCCGAACCGCTGCGACCCGAGCGATTCGGACAGCGAGCCGATCGAGGCGAAGCCGTGGTTCTGCACGATGACGATGACGAGCTTGATCCGCTCGGCCACCGAGGTGACGATCTCCTGCGCCATCATCAGGTACGACCCGTCGCCGACCAGGACGAACACCTCGCGGTCGGGGTCGGCCAGCTTGGCGCCGAGGCCGCCGGCGATCTCGTACCCCATGCAGGAGTAGCCGTACTCGACGTGGTACTGCTTGGGATCCCGCGCGCGCCAGAGCATCTGCAGGTCCCCGGGCATGCTCCCGGCCGCCTGGACGACGACGTCCCGTTCGGCCATGAACTCGTTGAGCGCGCCGAGGATCTCGGTCTGCGCCGGGAGCGGCTCGTGGCCCAGGTGGTAGGCGCGGTCTACCACCGGGCGCCACCGGGCGCCGAGGTCCCGCACCGCGGCCGTGTACGCCGCGTCGACGTGGTATCCGGCCCCGGAAATGGACAGCGCCTCGGTCAGCGCCTCCAGCCCGGCCCGGGCGTCGGCGACCAGCGCGGTGCCCGCGTGCTTGCCGGCGTCGAACGCGGCCACGTTCAGGCTGACGAACCGCACCGCCGGATGGCCGAACGCGGTCCGCGAGGCGGTGGTGAAATCGCTGTACCGGGTGCCGATGCCCAGCACCACGTCGGCCTCCCGGGCCAGCGCGTTGGCCACCGGCGAGCCGGTGGCGCCGACCCCGCCGACGGCGCACGGGTGGTCCCAGGCCAGCGCGCCCTTGCCGGCCTGGGTGTCGGCTACCGGGATGCCGGTCGCCTCCGCGAAGCGGCGCAGCGCCTGGCCGGCCTCGGCATAGATGACCCCGCCGCCGGCCACGATGAGCGGCCTGCGCGCGGAGCGCAGGATCTCGGCCGCGCGGGCCAGGGCAGCGGGCTCGGGTACCGGACGCGGGATATGCCAGGTTCGTTCGGCGAAGAGATCTTCAGGCCAGTCGTGGGCCTCGGCCTGCACGTCCTGCGGGAGGGCCAGGGTCACCGCGCCGGTCTCGGCCGGGTCGGTGAGCACGCGCATCGCGGCCAGCAGCGCCGCGGGCAGCTGCTCCGGGCGCCAGATGCGGTCGAAGAACCGTGACACGGGCCGGAACGCGTCGTTGACGCTCACGTCATAGGAGCGCGGGTCCTCCAGCTCCTGCAGGACCGGGCTGGCGGCCCGGGTGGCGAAGATGTCGCTGGGCAGCAGCAGGACCGGGATGCGGTTGATGGTCGCCAGCGCCGCGCCGGTGACCATGTTGGTCGAGCCGGGGCCGATCGAGGCGGTGCACGCGAAGGCCTGCAGCCTGTTCCGCATCCGGGCGAAACCGACCGACGCGTGCACCATGGCCTGCTCGTTGCGGGCCAGGTAATAGCGCAGGCCGGCCTCACGTGGGGTGGCCGCCTGGAGCAAGGCCTGGCCTACGCCCGCCACGTTGCCGTGCCCGAAGATGCCGAAGCACCCGGGGATCAGCCGCTGCCGCACGTCGTCTCGCTCGCTGTGCTGGCTGGCCAGGAACCGGACCACGGCCTGGGCGACGGTCAGGCGTACGGTGCGCTCGGTCATCTCCGCTCACCCCGCATCAGGCCGACGGCAGTGTCGACGGCGCCGGCCACGTCATCGTCGGGCGGGAACAGCAGCGTCCGGCCGACGACGAGCCCGTGCACCGACGGGATCTGCAGCGCCTTGTGCCAGAGCTCGAAGACCGCGTCCTGGTCGGCGCTGACCTCACCGCCCAGCAGCAGGACCGGCAGCGTCGAGGCGGCCAGCACGCGTTCCATGTCGTCGACGACGGGCACCTTGAGCCAGGTGTAGGCCGAGGTGGTGCCGAGTCCGGAGGTGACCGCGATGGAGCGGATCACCGCCTCGGGCGACAGGTCATTGCGCACCCGGCCGTCCACCCGGTGGCAGATGAACGGCTCCACCATGGCCATCAGGCCCCGCGCCGCCAGGTCGCTGACCGCCCGGGCGCACGATTCCATGGTCGCGGCGGTGGCGGGATCGTCGGGGTCGATGCGGAACAGCATCTTTCCGCCGTCGAATCCCATCCGCTCGATCGCCGCCGCGTCGTAGCCGGTGAACCGGTCGTCGATCTCGAAGACGGTCCCGGCCAGGCCGCCACGGTTCATCGAGCCGACGACGACCTTGTCCTCGAGCGCGCCGAGCAGCAGCAGTTCCTCGATGATGTCCGCGGTGCCGAGCAGGCCGTCGACGCCGGGCCGCGACAGCGCGAGCGACATGCGTTCGAGCAGGTCGGCCCGGTCGGCCATGGCCATCGGCTGGTTCCCGACCCGCAGCGCGCCGCGCGCGGGATGGTCGGCGGCGATGATGAACAGCTGGTTGTGCTCACCGAGCAGCGTCGCGCGGCGCTTGCGCTGTGCCGCCGCCTCGGCGATGGCCTGCGGCCGCCGCGCGCGCACATCCAGGATGGCCTTCAGCTGGTCACGCATTACTGTCCTCCGGTCCGGTGTCGCCCAGGAGCGCGGTGACCTCGGCGGCCGTCGGCATGGCGTCAGAGCAGGCCAGCCGCCCGGCCACGATGGCCCCGGCCGCGTTCGCGAAGCGCATCAGCTGCTCGATGTCCCAGCCGGCCAGCAGGCCATGGCACAGCGCCCCGCCGAACGCGTCGCCGGCGCCGAGGCCGTTGACGACCTCGACCGGCACCGGCGGTACCTCCACCGCGACGGTGCGGTCGTGCGCGAGAACCCCCTTAGGCCCCTGCTTGACTACGGCCAGGCCGACGCCGAACTCGTGCAGCGCGTGCGCGGCGGCCAGCGGCTCGCGCTCAGCCACCGCCGTGTAGCACTCGTCGAGATTGCCGACCGCCACGCTCACGTGCGGCAGCGCCTGCTGCATCCATTCCCTGGCCTGCTCCCGCGACGGCCAGAACATCGGCCGGTAGTCCAGGTCCAGGATCGTGACGCCCCGGTTGCCGCGCGCCTCCAGGGCGGCCAGCGTCGCGGTCCGGCTTGGTTCCTCGGACAGCCCGGTTCCGGTCACCCAGAACACTCCTGCCTCGCGGATGGCGTCCAGGTCCAGCTCGTCGGTGCGGATTTCCAGGTCCGGTGCCTTAGGCCGGCGGTAGAAGTAGAGCGGGAAGTCATCGGGCGGGAAAATCTCGCAGAACGTCACCGGCGTGGGCAGATCCGGCACCGGGGTGACGTAGCGGTCATCGACGCCGTAGCCGCGCAGGGCCGCGTGAATGAACGTGCCGAACGGGTCATCGCCGGTCCGGGTGATGACCGCCGCGCGCCGTCCGTACCGTGCGGCGGCCACGGCGACGTTGGTCGCGCTGCCGCCGAGCCACTTGCCGAACGTGTCCACCCGGTCAAGTCCCACGCCGGCCTGCAGAGGGTACAGGTCGACGCCGACCCGGCCCATGGTCAGGACCTCGGGTGTGCTCACCGCGGCGCTCCGGCCCGGCCGGCCCGTCCCGGCGCTGCCGCCCGGGTGCGCCCGGTGCCTGCCCGCCTCACGCGCATCGGCGTTACCTCCCGGAGGTTTCCGTGGGTTTCTAAGGTTTTACGTCCGTGTATCTGACAGGTCAAGATTATGTCCTGACATATTTACGTCCTGATCTCTAGGCAAGCTGATGACCTGGCGACACGAAGGAGTCCGTTATCGAAATGTGATATTCAGGGAGATCGTCCGCTGCGGCCCCGCGGCGCCCCCCCGCGCCAGGCGCGCGCCCGTTTTGCGGCTTTCGTCCACCTGCTGGGCACGCTGGCTTCCGTGCCGGTGACTCATCGTGCTTGTTCGTGCGGTACGACGTGACATCGACCCGGCAGCCCCCGCCTGCAGCGCCACGACCAGCCTAATCGGCGGTATGTAAGAAGATCAGGACAATATGCACTTAGTGAGATCTGCCTTATACTGCTGGCATCAGATGGCTCCCCGGCGAGCCTGCATGCTGGGAGGCGCCATGACCGAGCGGCCGCTCGACCGCAGCAGCCCGATCCCGCTGTACTTCCAGATCGCCGAGAACCTCAAGCACGCCATCGAGGACGGCACGCTCAAGCCGGGCGAGCGGCTGGAAAACGAGCTGGACCTGGCCGAACGGCTCGGCGTGAGCCGCCCCACCGTCCGGCAGGCGGTCCAGCGCCTGGTCGAGCAGGGCCTGGTGGTCCGCCGCCGCGGTCTGGGCACCGTCGTGGTGGCGCCGCGCATCATGCGGTCGGTGGCGCTGACCAGCCTCTACGACGACCTGTCAGCCAATCACCGGCATCCGGCCACCACCGTCCTGGCCGCCCGCGAGATCGCGGCCGGCGACGAGATCGCCTCGGTCCTCTCGCTGCCGGTCGGCGCCCCGGTGCTCCGCGTGGAACGGCTGCGGCTGGCCGACGGGACCCCGCTGGCGATCATGCACAACTACCTGCCCGCCGGGCTGCTCAAGGGCCGTCCGGAGCACCTGCTGGAGAAGACCGGCCTGTACGAGCAGCTTCGCAGCCAGGGCGTGGAGCTGCACGCCGGCGAGCAGGTGATCGGCGCCCGGCAGGCCACCTCACACGAGGCCAAGCTGCTGGAGGCCCCCCGCTCCGCCACCGTCCTGACCATGACCAGGACCACGTTCGACGCCTCGGGCCGCCCGGTGGAGCACGGCAGTCACGCCTACCTCGCCGACCGGTACTCATTCAAGATGACCCTGATCGGCTAGCAAGAGACCTTTTATTCCGAACGGGCCGTGGCGCGCGCGCCCCTTACAAGTACGGGCGCTGTCGCTGTTTGGCCTTCTCGTAGTCGGCCCGCGCGTCCCGGGTGCTGGCCAGCGCGGCCACCTCGGCCACCGGCACGTCCCACCACGCGTCGCTGGCCGGCGCGGCCAGCAGCGGGTCGGTCTCTATGTAGACCAGCGTGGTGCGGTCCGCCGCTTGTGCCTTGACCAGCGCCCGGCGGAACTCCTCGATCGTCCGCGTCCGCAGCACGTACACGCCGAGGCTGGCGGCGTTGGCCGCCAGGTCGACGGGCAGGAACCCGCCGTCGAGCCGGCCATCGGTGCCGCGGTACCGGTAGCTGGTGCCGAACCGCTGCGCGCCGACCGTCTCCGACAGGCCGCCGATCGAGGCGAACCCGTGGTTGTCCACGCAGACCACCACGAGCTTGACCCCCTCCTGCACCGCGGTGACCAGCTCGGTGGCCATCATCAGGTACGAGCCGTCGCCGACCATGACGAACACCTCGCGGTCCGGCGCGGCCAGCTTGGCCCCGAGCCCGCCCGCGATCTCATACCCCATGCACGAGTAGCCGTACTCCACGTGGTAGCCGCCCGGATCGCGGGTGCGCCAGAGCTTGTGCAGGTCCCCGGGCATCGACCCGGCCGCGCACAGGACCACGTCCCGCTCCCCGGAGACCTCGTTGACCACCCCGATGACCTCGGATTGCGCCGGCCGCGGCTGATGCCGGGTGGTGTAGGCGGCCTCCACCGTCGCCTGCCAGCCGGCCGACAGCTGCCCGGCCCGGGTCCGGTACGCGGGTTCGGCCTTCCACCCGGCCAGGGCCAGGGCCAGCGCGTCGAACGAGGCCCGGGCGTCACCCACCACCGCTACCCCGGACTGCTTGGCCGCGTCGAACGACGCCACGTTGACGTTGACGAACCGCACCCCGGGCTCGGCGAACGCGGTGCGGGAGGCGGTAGTGAAGTCGCTCCACCTGGTCCCGATGCCGATCACCACGTCGGCGCGGGCGGCCAGCTCGTTGGCCGCGGTGGTCCCGGTCGCGCCGATCGCGCCCGCGCACAGCGGGTCATCGGAGCGCATGGTCCCCTTGCCGGCCTGGGTCTGCCCGACCGGGATGCCGAACGTGTCGGCGAACTCCTTCAGCGCGTGCGTGGCCTCGGAGTAGATGACCCCGCCGCCGGCCACGATGAGCGGCCGCCGCGCCGACCGGATCACCTCGGCCGCGCGCGCCACCGCGGCCGGGTC